>OGKZ01000237.1_pt1 | contig 57505 bp, 39 predicted proteins | sample 1572571 | NCBI WGS metagenome assembly OGKZ01 (sample SAMEA2581906, study PRJEB24529) | metagenome | biome: Human gut stool | place: China | collected 2011 | reverse complement strand
CTGATATCAAGGTGGTCGCAATGGAGCCGGCTTCATCACCTGTCCTTTCACAGGGGAAGGCAGGAGCACACAAGATTCAGGGTATCGGAGCAGGCTTTGTTCCTGATGTGCTCAACACCAAGATATACGATGAGATTCTCACTGTAGAGAATGAAGACGCATTCGCAACAGCCAAGCTTCTTGCAAAGAAGGAGGGGGTTCTTGTCGGAATATCCTCAGGTGCGGCATTGTCTGCGGCAATAGAGCTTGCCAAGAGACCGGAGAATGAAGGAAAGACTATCGTGACACTCCTTCCTGATAGCGGAGACAGATATTATTCTACAGCGCTTTTTACAGAGTAGAATTATAGATACGATTATATCAATCGATAAATAGATATTTGCGAAAAAAACTGCTGCTTATACAGATTAGATAATTAGTCTGTTAAGCAGCATTTTCTTTGTTATAAACGCTCTGTGGGGATGCACACTGCGGCATCCAATATAGATATAGCAAGCGACCGGCACATTCTTTGTTTTCAGATAGATGCCTGAAAGCGGAATTCACCATTTTCGGCAAAAAAGCCATAGATGCCATGATATTTTTCTATCACTGATATCATGCTCTGGATTCCTATGCCATGTCCGTTTGCTGATGTGGTTGGAATATCATTTTTAAAAACAGGTGCCGTGTGATAGCTGTTGGACATGTTGATGCATAGCTGACAGTTTTTTTCGTACAATTTAAGGTTGATATATCTGTCTTCTGGCTGTGGAAGCTGGACGCAGGCATGGATCGCATTTTCAAAAGCGTTGGCAAACAGACTGCAAAGGTTAGTTATCCGGAATCTTGAAAAATCGTAAGCAGTGACGGAAATGTCCACTTTTATATCATTTTCTTTTGCTTCATCAGCATAGTATGAGAAAATAAGGTTCAGGGCTTCGTTTGTGCAATATTTTACAATTTTGCTGTTATCGAGAGAGGTACATATTTCACTGATGTATTCTAGCGCTTCCGAATTTTGGTTTTTCCTGATGCATTGGCTTATGAAATTCAGATGATGGCGCATATCGTGACGGTATATGGCGGCCTGTTTTTCAAAGTTGGATATCTGCTGCATCTCTTTTTGAATCTGTATTGCTGCGGTTCGAAGAAGAAGATTTTCATGTTCGGCTTTATTTTTTTTGTTGGCTGATTCGAGAGAAAAGATTGAAAGTATCAAATATAATAATACAATAAAGCTGTCAACAAAATCTATAATAACAGTCCTACCGGTGTAGAGAAGGTCAGTGTAGACTGTAAAGGCATATTCAAGTATATAGTAGGCAAGCGGAAGCAGAAGAAAAGGCAGAAGGGCTGTTATGTTCTCATATTTAAGCTTTTCAATGTATGATGATAAATATTTTATTACAAGTATCAATAGCGGAATGGTCACTAAAATAGCTGTAGCATTAGCTATGTCCTGATTGTATCCGAAAAATGATGACACCAGCGTTCCAATCCATTTTCTGGGTGTGCACAGCAGATAAGCTGTGAGAACTGAAATGGTGGACATGCAGATACTCTGATGGAAAACAAAAAATATCAGAAGGATGAGTGGAAGATGTATTAGCAGCGGATAGCATGTGTATAATGTCTGCTTTCCTAAAAAACGGTATGCGGCAAGCTGTATAATGCCGAATCCGATGATAGTAAATACATAATGCTTTTTATAATCTTCAAAATGCATGCCTACAAAGTAAAAGGACGCAGTAATTCCAAAGAAAAGGACAAAGGCATAATTAGCAAGGTCAAGAATATTTGAAATATTTATCATGGCATTTCCTCCATTTGAAAGGCGAGATACTGTTTTTTTATTTCACTCACTCTTCGCTGTGCAAGAGGAATGATTTTTCCGTTTTGAAGCTGCATGTCTGTGCTGCCGATTGAACGGACAAAGTTCATATTGACGGCAAATGAACGGTGAGCCAGTATAAATTCATGGTTTTCCATAAGCTTGCCGCATATTGCAGTAAAACGTTCCGAACATTCTAATTGTGAATTGTTATTAAGGTAATAGATTACTTTTCTGTTGAATGCTTCCACACAGATAATATTGGATAATAGAAGCTTATGTACTCCGCTAGTGTTCTTTACCACGATATATTTAGGACTGTCCGCCTTCTTCTTTTCAAGGATATCATTAAGTGCGTGAAAAAGATTATCTTTTGTTATAGGCTTTAGAAGGTAGTTGGCAGCCTTAACGGTATAACTTTCCACTGCAAATTCAGGCGAGGATGTCAGGAAAATAATATCGGAGGCTTTATCAAAGCTTCTGATTTCCTTTGCAAGGGACATACCGCTTAAAACAGGCATAATAATGTCAAGCAGATAAAGGTCGTATTTTTCATAGGCAGCCTTTGAGGCAAGCTCGACACTGCTTGTATAACACTTATAAGTAATCGGAATATCATGCTCTGAAATATAATTGCTTATTAAAGAAGATATCGAGGAAATTTCTTTTATTTCATCATCACATATTGCTATTTTCAACATTCGTTTATTCACCCAGAAAAATTTTTTATGTAATTTATTATAAACTTTATATCAATAAATTTCTACAGCCAACTCATATCGTTCATGTCAAAAAAATTGTAATTCATGCAAATTCGTCCATAAAAGCTTTTTTATAGGCTATTATATATAATAAATAGAATGATATCAGGGTCAAAAGGTCAAAAAGCCGTTCGTGCTTGCACGATTAGGCTTTTGAACTTGGGACCCGCAAAACATGAGGAAGCAGCGATTTACGCAGTAAATCAGCGGATTCCGAATGTTTTAGAATTGCGCGAGCTGTTTTACAGCGGAGCAATTCGAGGATATCAAATGAGGGGCAAAATACATTTTGACCCTCATATCATAGAATTATAGCAGTACTTTTGATTTATAAAATAAAAGAGATGTGAAGCATCGATTTTATATGAGAAAAATCAAAAACGAATTGCGAATATAATTGACAAATGACAGGAGGAATATGTGATGTGGAGAAAAATCTATAATGCAATATGGGCGGACAAAGCCAAAAGAACAGCATTGCTCACAATCCTTATTGCGTTGATTGTGTCCGGCACAGCGCTTGCAGTAGTAAGTGCTATCGGAAAAAATAAGCCGGTGCAGAGTACGCCAGGTGAGCAGACACAGATTGAATCAGAAGCTTCGAATCTGCCACAGGAGAGTGGGCAGGCTGCCGGTTCAGAGAAAGAAACCGGACAAATTGAGGCAGATGGGCAGACCGAACAATCAGGCGAACAGTATGAAAAGCCGGATGAGACGGAACTTGCAGCACAGGAGACTTCAAAAGGAACAGCCGGGGAAAATTCCTCACAGGCGGCAAATGATACACAGTCTGCCACAGCCGGAGAGGAGAGTACCTCCGATGTGACAGAGAGTGCACCACGGGAGAATCTTCCGCATGAGGATGGGGAGCAAAAAGAGCAGTATGCGGTTAATTTTGTCACGCAGAACGGAAGCGTACTTAAGACAAAGTATGTTGAGCAGGGGACTAAGATAAAGAGTTTTTCCACACCTTACAATGAAGGGAATATCTTTCTTGGATGGTACTATGATGATGCTTTTACAAGTCCGGTTATGGAGGATGACAGTGTAAATAACGACTTAACATTATATGCGGCATATAAGACAGCCGAGTAGCTAGAGCCTGTGGAAAATATAGTTTTTACCGCAGAGGAGAATGTAGACGGCAGGAATTTTACTGTTACAGTTGTCACAGACGATAAGAAGTTAGATGCAGAGGGAGTGCGTGCAGCTTTAGATGTCAAGAACCTTACTGACCCTGAGCAGACAGACATTGTCGATGTGACAGGTGCGGATGGAGTCTATGTTATCACAGGAAAGACTCCTAAGATAGAAAACAATTCATCAATGACAGTTCCAGGCTTTGAAGATGGCTGTACATATAGAATTGCACTCACTGATTCGAGACTCAACTTCAAAGACCAGCCTGATACAGTGAGGGAATATAATTTTACTACAACTAAAAATGAAGTGTTGAATGTATCACTTGACAGTGACATTGTGTATATACCGTTAAGCGATTTAAAGAATATAGTTAATGATGGTGAGCAGGTCGATACACTGAGCATAGCACTTTACAAGGCAGATAAAAACGGGACATTAGGACCGGCAGAGCTTACACAGGGTGAGTTTGATTATGATAAAGGAACATTGAATGTAGGGGATGTAGTATCAATATATGCCGGGTTAAGGCCCGACCTTAGAACACTTGATACACCGGATGAGGATAACGGAGATATCGCATATATCGAGATAACAGGTAAGAAGAATGGCAGGTACAGTTATAAAAATGCTGCTCCTGAGGATGTAATTTTTACACCGGATATCCTGCCTGTATCCAGTGCAGTTTTAAAAAGCGGTACAGATGAAAAGCTTACAGTTGAGAACAAGGTACTTGACTATTCTGCAGATGTGTATGAGAATATCGGACTTGACAGCCAGACAAAGGTTGATGCAGGAGATTATATAGCTTTTTACAGTGGTATATTTGGAATTTCCGAAGGGGAAAATGCTGCCGTCATAGAAAAATACGGAATGGTAACAGCAGTTACCCAAAATGATAATGATACTACCACGATTGAATATGAGACGGTTGAGTTTGAGGAAGTAGTAAGGACCATGGATATCTATGCGAGCCAGCAGATGTCCGGAGCAGAGATGATTGAAGGCGTGGATATCGCATCAATTGAGAAAGCGATTGAGCAGCAGGCTGTGGAGAGCGGATTTGCAGACGAAGCAGCACAGTATCTTGCATCCTTGGCACTTGCGACAGATAATTTTACGAAGCTTCAGGATAACATGAATCTTGAAGATTATAAGGTTATCCTTGAGGACGGAAGTACAATATTGCCGGAAGAGTTACAGCTTATGTCATCCGATATATCGGTTGAATGTGAGCTTGAGGACGGATATCCGAAGGCGACAATCAGCACCACACCTAAGAATCTTTCACAGGCAGAAGGTTCTGCCGCAAGAGATAATGGACTCAGTGTGGAGCTTGAGGTCAAGGCTAAGATTACAATGGGCAAGAAGGGCTCTGAAAATCAGGTTGAGATAACTGTGAGCGGTAAGTTTACTGAGGAAGTCGGGCTTGACCTCGGAGTGAGCAGCAAGGCAGTCTGGAAGGTATGGGGAATATTCCCTTACATTGCAGAGTACCGTGTGACAGCCAATATTGATGTGCTAAATTATACAGGTATTGAAGTGAGTGCCGTAATGGTCACTAACAGCAGTGATGATGACGATGACAAGGATGGATTTGATACAGCGCTTGATATAGCAGACCAGATTAAAGAGCTTATAGAGCAGGCGAAGGATGATGGCGAGGATGAAAATTCCGAGGATAATGCAAGCAGGCTTGTCAAGCGTTACAGCGATATGATGGATGAGGAATCCGACTGGATAAAGCTTTTTGAGCAGAATATAATCAATCAGGAAAAGCTTTTACCTCCATGTTTTCCTATTATTGCCGTCAGCCTTGAAGTGGATTTTGTTGTGAAGGTTGATGCCTGTGTCGCAGTAGGCTTTGATTTTGATTATATAACAGGTAAGCGTTATACTTATACGATAGATGTATTTGCCGGAAATGTATATAACGATACGGTACAGCTTATCGAAGATGCTTATGAGTTCGATTTCTATGTAATGGGCAGACTTGCCGTGAGAGCGGGGCTTGAGTTTGAATTCAAGGTAGGAGTATTCTCGACTAAAATAGCATCGGTTGGCTTTGTTGCGAAGGCGGGAGCATACACCAAGCTGTGGGGATATTTCTATTATGAACTTAAATACACGCAAAGCCTTGGAAAGAGCCAGCAGTATTGTGGAGCATTGTTGATAGATGTTGGTGCTTATCTGGATGTGGCACTTAAAGCACAGGCGATTAACGACCGGTATACAGCAATGTATACACTTATCGACAAGGAATGGTCACTGTGGTCTGTCGGAAACAGGGACAGCATACTTGATTTTACGACAGCTCAGGATGACATGCCATATATGAAGATGAAACAGCATGTCCGTTCGGTGGTAGTGCCTGACAGTGTATTTGACCTTACATATCTTGACCTTGTTGAGGGCGGTGAGGCTCATGCGGTATATGATGATTATTATGACCCTGTGAAGCCTGAAAGCAGCAGAAACAGAAATAATTTTGATATAGTGTTGACTAATGACAAGTTTTCTTATGACCCGCAGACAAACACTATAACGGTAACACCTGATAAGGATGATAAGAAGCTTGAGGGTGAAATGATTATAACATGGAACAGATATCCGCTTGCATTTTCATCTAAGCCGATACAGAGAAGACTTTCACTATATTGGGACAATTTACGGGATGGATATGTTATAGTTCCATATACCAACGGAGGAAGCTATATTGGTATTATCAATGCAGCATTTGAAAAGAAGATAGATAAACCGGCAGACCCGGTAAAGATGGGTTATGATTTTGCGGGATGGTATGAGGATGAGGAGTGTACGCAGGCTTATGAGTTCCCTGAGCTTATGCCGGCACAGGATACGAATATATTTGCAAAATGGACACCTTCCGATAACACAGCTTACTGTGTAGAGCACTATAGAGAGCAGATAGTCTCAGGAGAGTATGAGCTTGCCGAGTATGAAAGCTTTACAGGAACTACGGACAGCTATGTGACGCCGGAAGTCAAGTCGTATGAGGGATATAATTCACCTGCGTCACAGGAGATAAGAATAGAGGCGGACGGAAGTACGGTTCTTCGTTATTATTATCCGCTTGAATGGCATACAGTCACATTTAAGGATGGTGAAGCAGGGGACGCAAGCGTAAGCTATGAGCTTAAATACGGTGCAGCGATTGTTCCTCCTATGGTTGCGGCAGATGGCTATACGTTTATCGGATGGGATAAGGAAGTAGCTTTGACTATGGGAACAGAGGATGTAGTATATACAGCACAGTGGAGTAAGAATCCGGATACACAGTACAGAGTTGAGTACTATGTGCAGGATATCGATGGAACATACAGGCTCAAGGATATGTTCACCGCACAGGGATATACAGGCTCGGAAATTACTGCTGACAGCTTAAGAAAGACTTTGCTTGAAGGTGAAACTGCTGCTGATGAAGTATTCTGTGTAGACGGCGGAATTGTATTCGAGAATATGACTGTGCTTGGAATGGCATGCGATACAGTCAATGTGGCACCGGATGGAAAGATGATAATTAAAGTCAACTACAGACGTGAAAAGTATTCGTATACATTTGATTACGGATATGATGATAAGGTTATCACAGCCGATACATGCTATGAGGGTGCGCTAAACATACCTGAGAATGTTACAAGAGACGGATATATATTTGCAGGATGGAGCCTGGATGGAAAAAATTCTGTTAAGGTAAACAGTGTTATGGGAAAAGAGGACATTGTATACCATGCACTGTGGACACCTGTCACATATACAGTATATTTTGACGGTAATTCCAAATACGCACAAGGAGATATGGAGGATATCTCACTCACATATGATGAGCCGGTAACTCTAACGGCCAATGCATTCGTGCGTGACAATTATGTGTTTGGCGGATGGAGCCTCACAAAGGATGGCGAAGTGCGTTATACCGATTCTGAGAATGTCAAGAATCTTTCTAATGTGGACGGCAGCACAGTAACATTGTATGCGGTGTGGGTTCCGGAGGAATACAAGATTACATACGAGAACCTGTATGATGGTGTCAATGCTAATGTTGGTTCGTATAACATTGAAAGTGAGACAATCGTACTGAAAGCTGCGGTTAGAGCAGGTTATGTATTTGCAGGCTGGTATGATAATCAGGAATTTACAGGTGATATAGTTGATAAGATAGAAAATGGAAGTATCGGAAATCGTGTCCTCTATGCGAGCTGGAGCCCTGCAACGGATACGAGATATCGTGTAGAGCATTATCTACAGCAGCTTGATGGCAGCTATGCGCTTGACAGTACGGATGTACTCACAGGTGTTACAGAGGATATTGTTACACCACAGACTAAGGACTATGCAGGATTTACCGCTCCAAAGCAGCAGACACTTGAAATCACAGCGGACGGAAATGCTGTGTTAAGATATGAGTATACCAGAAACAGCTATACAATCACATTCGATGCAACGGAAGGTACGCTTGAAGGCGATGACTCTATAACAGCATTGTACGGTGCAGAGATAACACCTCCTTTGGCATCAAGAGAAGGCTACGGCTTTGCCGGCTGGTATGATGGTGATGCGAGATTCGATGTGAGGACGATGCCTTCAAAGGACATGGAGCTTACCGCGGCATGGAAGGCAGGTGAGTATGGATATACAGTAAATTATTACCAGCAGAATGTGGATGGTTCAGATAATTACACACTTGCAGTGAGTGTACACGATACAGCACCTATGGACAGTGATGTTGAGGCTTTACAGGAAAGCTTCGAGGGATTTACGGCTTTCGATGATGTAAAGACAATCAGAATCGGCACAGATGAAGATAAGAATGTAGCAGATTACTATTACACAAGAAATCAGTACAATCTTAGCTGGAATCTTTCAGGTGGTGTGGCAGATAATTATACATCCGGAATGGTTTACTATGATGCGAAGATTACGGCACCGGTACCAGTGATAGAAGGATATTCATATGAATGGGATAAAGAACTGTTTACGAATATGCCTGCACAGGATATCGAGTATACGGCGACATGGAAAGCTGACAGCTACATTATTACTTTTGACTTAAACGGAGGAAGCATAGACGGCGATACAAGCAAAAATGTAGTATTTGATGATGTCTATGGAGAACTTCCGAATCCTTCTAAGAAGGGGTGTATATTTGACGGATGGTTTACAAAGCCTCAGACAGATTCTGATGAAGGCATACAGATAGCAGAAGATACAGTTGTAAAGACTGCACAGAATCATGTTCTCTATGCACACTACACACCTATTGAGTATACGATTTTGTATGGAAATGTGGATGGTGCAGAAAACAGTAATCCGGATTCCTACAATGTCACAACAGGAAGAATAGAGTTAAAGCCGGCAAAGAAGACAGGATATACCTTTGAAGGCTGGTATTACGACAAGGAATGTGAAAGCAGCCCCGTTGAGGTGATAGCTGCGGCAAGCACAGGTGACAGAGAACTTTTTGCCAAGTGGAAGGAAAACAGCTATAAGGTTGTATTCCATTCTAATAATGGAGGTGATATCACAAGTGAGCAGAGCTTCACATACACTGAGAGCAAGGCACTTAATACGAACAGCTTTACGAAGAAAGAATACCTGTTCACAGGCTGGTCATTGAAGGCAGGACAGGATGCGGTGTACGCAGATGGTGAGGTTGTTTCGCAGCTTGTGCCGGATGATAATGGTATAATTCATCTGTATGCAGTATGGACACCTGTAAGATACCGCATAATATATGCAAATATGGATGGGGTACAGAATGCATCTGAAAATCCTGACAGCTTCACAGTTGAGGATGATTTACTTACACTCTATGAACCAGCCAAGGCAGGATATACATTTGAAGGATGGTATACTGATGACGCATATAATAATAAAGTGACAGCGCCGATAAAACTTAAGGTAGGATACGAGCCGATATTCTATGCAAAGTGGTCAGTAAATTCTTATGTTATCACTTTTGACAGCTGTCTGGGTGATTCTGTTCCTACAGAGACTCTTGATATGATATATGATACAGCTAAGAATCTTACGCTTATTTCGGATATGGATGGCTTTGGAAGAACAGGATATACCTTTGAAGGCTGGGCACTTGAAAAGAACGGCGAGCCTGTATACAGCGATGGAGCTACAGTGAAGAACCTTGCAGAATATGGAAACATCAATCTGTATGCGGTGTGGACGCTGAACGTATTTAGTATCAGCTATGATGCGGGAGCCGGAGCAGTATCGAATGACAATCCTGCAAGCTACAGCATTGAGGACAATGATATTACGCTCAATGCACCTGAAGCTAAGGAGGGTTATAAGTTCCTTGGCTGGTATGAAGGGGATGTCCTTGTATCGGAGATTGTGAAGGGAACACAGAAGGATTATAACCTGACAGCAAAGTGGGAACATGGAGGAATCTTTACTCTTTCACTTGAAGGCGAGGAGGCAATAACACTCAATGACGGCTCAACAGGAACAAGGTTTACTTACAAAGTAATAAGGACTCTTCCTGAGGGTACACAGGCGATATCTAATCCGATATATGTATACTATAGAACTATAAATGGCACAGCGTACGGCTCAACGGTTGACATTGACGTAGCTCTTGATAAGTATCATTTCAAGCATGTCGGTGGAGAGAATGTCTATCTGACATTCGCATCCGGTGATATGGAGAAGACCTTCACTGTTGAAGAGTGGGGAACCGAGACTACAGCGGATGCAGCGGCAAGCTTTAATATCAATAATACCGACAGATATTATGATGTGGAGTTATATAAGAGCATAGATACAAAGGGCAAGTATCCGGGAAGCCTTGGTGATCCAAAGACATACAGAAGAACGATAAAGGCATTGCCGCAGTATGATGTAGCAGGCATTTATGATAAGTGGTATACTTATGTGAAGAATGTAAACTGGACTACAAGCCAGAAAGACCAGAAGACTGTAGATTACGGCAGGGGACCGAATGCTTGGTTTGATTCACTCCATACAGCACTTGCAAATGCAGGTGTAGATGCCATAACCAGAAGCTATATAAAGAATGTTGCAACACAGGCAGGCTTCTATATAACAGCGGATGTGCAGGATATTGAGGATAGCTGGTGCTGGTTAAGATTATACAGTGCAGGGACAGGATACTTCGGACAGTATGCTTTTGATATATGTGCCGGAGGAGTGCAGTCTGATATTGCATTTCCTTTTACAGGAAGCAAGCAGGGGAATATCGAGTTCAAGTACGGCAGCGGCGGCTGGACATCAAATGGATATGGATCATCCAGCAATGGATATGTTGTTTCAGGTTCACCGACATATGCAAAAATCGGCATAAACGATTCTGTGCAGCTAGAAGCAGGTGCTACGGGAAAAGGTGAGAATAAGTGGTGGATTGGAGCGGTTGACGCACACTATAAAGTATTCGATACAAATGCACCTAAGCAGGTAGGTCTTGCCAACCTTGCGTTTGGAAAGTATAAGGCAGGGGATACTATCACTATAACAGTTATATATGATGAGGTTATAAAGAGTGCTTCCGGTATGGGGCTGTCAGCTATAAGCGGACTTCCTGTTAAGGATGTACAGTTTGCCGGCGGAGAAGGAACGAATGCACTTATATTTACAGCTACACTCACGGATGATTTTGAGGTAACACCTGATTTCAACAATGAGATAAAGGCATTGAAGCCGGCTGTAGGAACAGTGTCGGATGCGGTTGGCAATCACAACTAATTTCAGCGTATTTCTAAATTTCAGATATTTTACCGAGAGCGGCAGGGTGTCATTTACATGGCACCCTGTCTGCATTATAATAAGGATATGAAAAATATAAGAACAAAAAAAGTAAAACTATATATAATCCTGATAATTACATTATTGATAACCTACTTTGTCACGGCATGCACAGAGCGGCAGGCAGGTAAAGCTGCTACAGCAGATAAAAAGATTCGTGTAGCTGTTGTTGATACAGGTTTTTCTGATAAATCAATACCTGATGGCAGCATTGCAGGCGGAAAAAATTATGTTGTTGAGAGCATGGGAACAGACGACACATACGGACATGGGACTGCTGTCGCGTCAATTATTCTTGAAAATGTTCCGGATGCAGAGCTGGTTGCCCTTGTGAGCAGTGTATATGACCATGGAAAGCTTACGCAGGTGGATGCGGATACTTTTGCCAGGATAATTATGGATGCTGTCGATGTATACGAATGTGATGTAATCAATGTGAGTGCCGGTTTTGCTGCCGATGTTGAGACTGTAAGGCAGGCAGTTGATTATGCAAAGGAAAAAGGTGTTGTGATAGTGGCAGCTGTGGGGAATGATTATCAGGACAATCCTGATGCAAAATACTATCCGGCTGCTTATGAATCTGTGATTGCGGTAGGGTCGATGAATGAAAATAAGACATCGATATCGGATTTTTCACAGAGAGGTGAATGGGTTGATATATACGAGTGCGGAGAGAACATTACTGTTAAAACTTTAAGTGGTAATGAAAGAATAGTTTCCGGAACGTCATATTCGGCGGCTATAGTGACCGCTAAAGTATGTAAAATATTAGAGGAGAATTCCAACACAGGAGTGGATGAGGTGATGAGGGAGATTAAGGATTTGGATTGATAATCTGTTTAGAGTTAGGAGACTGGCATATGTTTAATAAATTAACTGCTGTAAAATAGATTAATTAATAGAAATCTGTTTTACAGCAGATTTATGTGGAGGACAAATTTTGCAAGCAACTAATAGTTTAATATAATATATGTAAAAGATATTGAAATTGTGGGAGAATATGATTATAATAAACATAATTTATAAAATAAAGCAGAAAACAATTACGCTTGAGTAATTAGGTGAACTTTTTGCCCGGTGCCTGATAAATGTCAAGTAACTGTATAGAGCTATGGAGCATTTTTTTATGAGCAGAAAGCGAAAGCGGACTGCGGATATCATTGAATGCAAGCAATAAAACGAAAATTTGCCGGATTTGCCATATAACATAGCTATATAATGCAGCCACAAAATAGTTATAACATAGTTATAATATAGGAGTACAACAATGTTAGCGAAAATAGAATTAAAGTTAAGCTGTAGTGAAAAAATTGTATATCAGATGTCTTCTCTTTTTCATGGTGCACTTATGGAATTATTGCCTGAAGATTATGCAGATTATCTTCATATATCGCAGCTTCATCCATATACACAGCATCTTGAATTTAGGGATGAGGCATGGTTTTGGGTAGTGTGCTGCATTGATAAGAAGGCAGTAGATACAATTATACATGATACGCTCATGAAGCTTGATAATATTTTTATCAAAAATAGAGATATGGAAGTTCAAATTGTTGAAAAAAATTATTATGAGGTTACATACAAAGCATTGATGGATAGTTTCTATGAGGGGGAGTATAGCAGATATATTCATATCCAATTTATTTCACCTACGGCATTTAAAAGAGACGGAAGGTATGTTTTTTATCCGGATATTCGATGTATTTTCCAGAGTCTTATGAATAAATATGATGCAGCTGTAAGGGACGAGGGCATGACGGATGAGGACACATTAGAACAATTATGTGAAAATGCGCAGATTATAGGATATGATTTAAAGAGTGTCAATTTCTCGCTGGAGGGGGTAAAAATTCCGTCATTTATAGGCAGGCTCACAATTAAAATGTATGGAACATCTACAATGTCAAATTTTGCAAATATGTTATTTAGATTTGGAACATATTCAGGCGTTGGAATCAAGACAGCACTTGGAATGGGAAGCTTTAAAATATTGTCGGATGAGAGGAGATGTAAGTAATGACGGACAGGCAGATAGAACTTATTGTAGGCAGCCTACTGCATGATATAGGTAAAGTTGTATATAGAAGCGGTGATGGACGCAATCATAGCACAAGCGGATATGAGTATCTTAAGGAGCTTGAAGCTGATAAACAAGAGAAAAAGATATCTGATGAGGTTCTTGAGTGTGTGAGATATCACCATGGAAAATATTTGAAAAATGCTGGAATTTCGGAAGATTCACTGGCATATATTGTGTACTTTGCGGATAATGTTGCAGCGTTTTCTGACAGAAGACAGGCAACGGATGGCGAAGATGGTTTTGATAAGAAGATTCCGCTAGATAGTGTTTTTAATATTCTTAATGGAAACAATGGAAAGCAGCATTATGCAATGTGGGTTCTTAATCCTGATGAGGGCATCAATTATCCTACTGAAGATAAGATAGAAATGAATGAAAGCTTTTACAACAGAGTGATAGATAATATCACTGACAATTTGAAGGGAATTGAAATAAGTAATGAGTATATTAATTCGTTATTGTCTGTATTAGAAGCTAATCTAACTTATATTCCTTCTTCTACATCGAAAAGAGAATTAGCTGATATTTCTTTATATGATCATGTGAAGATGACTGCTGCTATTGCGTCATGTATTGAACAGTATCTTACAGCAGAGAAAATGACGGATTACAAGACATATTTGCTTTTAAATGGTGAAAAAAATTATGAAACAAAAATGTTTCTATTGTACTCGATGGATATATCAGGTATTCAAAATTTTATATATACTGTCGGTGAAAGTGGTGCATTAAAGGGACTTAGAGCGAGAAGCTTTTATCTTGAAATACTAATGGAGCATATAATTGACGAATTGCTTGAAAAGCTTTCACTTTCAAGAGCAAACCTGATTTATACAGGTGGAGGGCACTGTTATATTCTTCTTCCGAATACGACAGATATTCTGAGAATCATACGTGAATATGAAATACAAGTCAATGAATGGCTGATGAATAAATTTGGAACAGCGTTGTATATAGGTACAGGATATGCTGTTGCGAGTGCAAATGCATTTAGAAATGTTCCGGAAGGAAGTTATTCCGAATTGTATAGGAATATTTCTAAGATGATATCTGGTAAAAAAGCACATCGTTATAGTGCTGCACAGATTATAAAATTTAACAGTCAGACACATGATGGTGAAAGAGAATGCAAGGTATGCAGAAGAATAGCAATTTTAAAGGATGATAAATGTAATATATGTAATGCATTAGAAAGAATGTCGTCTAATATTTTAAAGGATGATTATTTTACAGTAATATGTGACAGCGAGAAAGATGCTCTTCCATTACCGGGAGAAAGATATCTTGTAGCGGATACGAAAGAAACATTACTTGATAGAATGAAAAGTGACAGTTATGTACGTTGTTATACAAAAAACAATATATATACAGGAAAACATGTGACAACAAAAATCTGGGTTGGAGATTATAAGGTAAAGGATAAAGATACATTTGAAAAACTTGCGGAAAGTGCATGTGGTATTAAGCGCATAGGAATACTCAGGGCAGACGTTGATAATCTTGGAAATACATTCGTGAATGGATTTAACCGTAAAAATAGTGATTGTACATATACAACGCTCTCACGTACAGCTTCTCTTTCAAGGCAGTTATCTTTATTTTTCAAGTTGTACATCAACAAAATTCTTGCACAAGGCAGCAAAAATATGTTAGGGATTGGAGGCGAAAGAAATATTGTCATTGTATATTCCGGTGGAGATGATGTCTTTTTTGCAGGAGCATGGAATGATGTGATTGCAGCAGCGATTGATTTGCAGCAGGCATTGAAAAAATTTACACAAGGTACATTGACATTGTCGGCAGGTGTAGGTATTTATGGTTCAACATATCCAATCAGTGCGATGGCGAAGGAGACTGCAATTTTGGAGGATACGGCAAAAGGTGTTGATGGCAAGAATGCAGTTATATTGTTTGAAGAGAAGTCGCATTGTTATAAATGGGATGACTTTGAGAGCTATGTTATTGGGGAAAAGCTTACATTGCTACATGAATATCTGCAGCACCAGCAAGAGTTAGGAATGTCATTTTTGTATCATCTTACAGAACTTTTGAGGGATGATAAGCAGCCTATAAATACTGCCAGGTATGTGTATCTTTTGTCAAGAATGGAGCCGAATGAGAGTGATGACAGCAAGGAAAAAGAATCGTATAGGAAATTTGCAAAAAAGCTGTATGAATGGAGCAGAAATCCACAGGATAAGCAGCAGCTTATAACAGCAATTTATCTTTATGTATATTTAAATCGCAATGATGGAGAGGAGAATGGAAAATGAAGCTGACGGAAGAAAATTATGTAGAGATTGCGGAGAAGACTATGCAGGATATTTGCAATGAGAGGGATAAGAAAGACAGAAAAATTCCTCCGGTAACAACTTCAAAAATCAGAAATCTTTTAGCAATGACAGCAGACATTTACAATGAAGTGATTAATAGTCAAAATGACAAGCTGTCAAATGAAATAATGGGAAGAATTAATTATCTAAAAATAAGATTCGTCTATGAGGCAGGACGCGAACCAAAGGTAAAAACATTGGTAACAAAGGCTGAGATATTACAGCATATAGATGAAATCAAGGACAGTCGAAAGCAATATATATTGTTCAGCCGTTATATGGAAGCATTGGTGGCATACAGAAAGTTTTTAGGTGGACATGACGAATAGGGAGGAGATAAGACTATGTTTGCAAAAATAGAAATCAGAGGAATATTAGAGGTTGTTACAGGATTACATATAGGTGCGTCAAGTGCTTTTTCGGCAATAGGTGCGGTTGATTCTCCTGTTATATCAGATACAAGAACAAGTATGCCTATGATACCGGGAAGCAGCCTTAAAGGAAAGATGAGAAGTCTTTTGGCAAAGAAATATAACGATGTATTTGCAGAGAAACCTGATAATGATAATGAGTGTCTAACTTTATTGTTTGGAAATGCAAAGAAAGAGAAAGTTAAGACAAGCCGCATATTATTTTCAGATATGTTTCTATCTAATATGGATGAGCTTAAACGAGGAGGTCTTACAAGCGCAAAGGAAGTAAAATTTGAAAATTCTATTTCTAGAGCATCTGCGATAGCAAATCCACGACAGATTGAGCGGGTTGTTAGAGGTGCAAAGTTTCCGGTACAGCTTATTTATGAAGTATCAGATGTGGCTGGAAATGCAGACAAAGATACTATTATACAGGACTTTAAAATATTAAGTGATGGTTTTGAAATGTTGGAGTATGATTATCTTGGTGGAAGCGGTTCAAGAGGATATGGAAGAGTTAAATTTGAAGAATTTGAGGTAGAATGTGTTATGGGAGAATTAGATGAGGACATAATTGAAGAGTGTCAGAAGATTATGGAAGGTTAGATATATGAATTATTCTATATATAAATTAGTATTTAATACAGGTGTCCATTTTGGAACAGGGGTGCTAAGTGAATCGGAATATACATTTCGTGCAGACCAGCTTTTCTCGGCATTATACATAGAAGCACTAAAGCAGGGAAATGAAAGAGAGTTTTATGATGCTGTAAACTCCGGTAATTTATTATTTTCGGATTCATTCCCATATAAAGAAAATCAATATATGCTGCCTAAGCCTATGTTATATATCGAACCGACCGATAAGGGAAAATCCGAACAGAAAAAGGCATATAAAAATATGAAGTTTGTCCCTATTGAGCTTTTGGATGATTTCTTAAAAGGCAGGATGGATGTCGAAAATAATATAATCAAAGACTATGGATATTATGTGCAGCAGACAATGGCAGGTGTGAGAACAGAAGATGAGACACAGCCATTTAGGGTGGGAACATATTATTATAATAGAGGATGTGGATTGTATATCATAGTAGCATATAAAAGCGATGTGGAAAAGATGCTTGCTGAAGATCTTTTGGAGGCTCTGTCATATGTAGGAATTGGCGGCAAAAAGTCATCAGGATTGGGAAAATTTGAGTTTAAGCTTGCAGGTGCTGCAAGTAAAATTATAGATATGCTTCAAAGAAATACTGGTAGAAGTATGCTTTTATCAACCGCACTTCCAAGGAATGAGGAACTTGAAAGGGCACTTGATGGAGCAACATATCTTTTAGAGAGACGCTCAGGATTCATTGCATCGGACAAATATGCAAGTGAATGGCGAAAGAAGAAAGATTTGTATGTGTTTGCATCAGGTTCCTGCTTTGTGAACAGGTTTGAAGGAGATATAATAGATGTTTCGGATAATGGAAAGCACAGTGTGTACAGATATGCAAAGCCGATTTTTATTGATTTATAATAAAAAATAAATCAATCGGGATTGATAGAGGTGAACATGAAAGAATTTTTAAAACATTACAGAATGCAGATTGAGGCATTATCACCGATTTATATAGGAAGCGGCATAAAACTTGGCAAGAAGGAATATATCTATATTCCATGGAATCACGAAGTTATTATACCTGATATGCAGAAAATGTTTTTGTCTGTGCAAAAAAAAGGACTTATTAAAGAATTTACCGATTTCATGATGAATGCAGGGCAGAGCGGTAAAACATTGTCGATATGGCTTAAAGAGCATCAGTTTAAGTTGGAAGATTATGAAATGTGGAAGCAGTATAAAATGGATGCAGGAGAAGCTTTTTTAAATCCAAAGACAAGCCCTAAGGGGATAGAAGCATTTGTAAAGGATGCTTATGGTTTACCTTATGTACCAGGAAGCAGCATAAAAGGAATGTTAAGAACGGCTGTTATTGCATGGGAGCTGCATAAAAATCCGGATAAATATAGTGATATAAGAGAAAAAATTGAATCGGCATCTGCGAGAAAGGCAAACAGAAATGAATATTTAGCGGCAGAGATAAATATGCTTGAACAGAAAATTTTATATGTCTTGAACAAAGATGAGAAAGATAAGAAAAATGCAGTAAATGACTGTCTGTCCGGTCTGCATGTGGGTGACAGCAATCCTATTAAATTGAGTCAATTGACTCTCAGTCAGAAAATAGATTACACTATCGAGGGAACACAAAAGCCATTTCCGTTACTTAGAGAGACATTAATTCCAGGTACAAAAATTGCTTTTGACATCACAATTGATACAACAGTATGTCCATATAGTATATATGATATTCTTGAGGCATTGCAATATTTTAAAGATATATGTAACCAATATTTTTATACACGTTTTAATCGCAAAATTAAGGACAGGGATGCAGTGTTTATTGGGGGAGGCTGTGGATTCCTTTCAAAAACAGTTGTTTATTCGTTGTGTACTTGCGATGCTGTGAAGGTTGTTGATAATATCTTTAAAAATACTCTGAATGATAAAATTTATAAGGAACATAAGCATTATAAAGATTTACAGATGCATTTGGCGCCACATGTGTGTAAGTGTACTAAGTATAAAGGTGAGTTATATGACATGGGAATTGGACGTATCAGCATACAAAATTGATAATATTTATGCGATTTTGCCCCGATGCCCTAAAAATAAGGGCTTGCAGCCGTCAGAATATAATTGTATAATAAAATTGTGCATGGTTTGTGGTTTCAGCCGCAAACCATGTCGCAAAGCCTTGATTCTAAAGCGATGTAGATGACAGGATTTAAATGAACGAAGCCCCCGATAGGGGACGAAAAAATACATAGCCTGAGCCTCAGCATCATCCTTCTTAAGTATTTAAATGAACGAAGCCCCCGATAGGGGACGAAAACTTTATCAGCTCCTGCATCATAAGCATTTTGAAGTGTTATTTAAATGAACGAAGCCCCGATAGGGGACGAAAACCGGTATTGCACAATTTTTAAAAAAGTGTGGATTTTTATTTAAATGAACGAAGCCCCGATAGGGGACGAAAACTTAATCTCTCTCACACATGAGATTATCATATCAATTTAAATGAACGAAGCCCCGATAGGGGACGAAAACTCTTGCCGCCTACGCTGAATGTTAGCTCAAACCATATTTAAATGAACGAAGCCCCGATAGGGGACGAAAACTTTGAGCCGTCAAACAATCGTTATGCAGATGTAATTTAAATGAACGAAGCCCCGATAGGGGACGAAAACTAAAAGCTTCAATAAATAAATTAAGAGGCATTCTCAATTTAAATGAACGAAGCCCCGATAGGGGACGAAAACGCCATATACAAATTAAATAAAAGCGGTTATAAGATTATTTAAATGAACGAAGCCCCGATAGGGGACGAAAACTAAATTTAATCATAGTTTTCTCTCCTTGATATTTACATTTAAATGAACGAAGCCCCGATAGGGGACGAAAACTATGTTTAATTCGGTAATTATGTCAGCCCATAATTTAAATGAACGAAGCCCCGATAGGGGACGAAAACGACTGCTCCCATTTATATCCCTGTGTATCACGGATTTAAATGAACGAAGCCCCGATAGGGGACGAAAACGTGAACGGTGTTATACAGATTAAAATAATTGTGGATTTAAATGAACGAAGCCCCGATAGGGGACGAAAACTCGGCTAATCTATCCACTCAATGCGTTTTAATTGGCCTGTATTTAAATGAACGAAGCCCCGATAGGGGACGAAAACCCATGTGGTACAACCGTATTTTTCATAATTTTCAAATTTAAATGAACGAAGCCCCGATAGGGGACGAAAACTCAACCGAACCGGTCTTTTTATTCTCGACACGCTCGATATTTAAATGAACGAAGCCCCGATAGGGGACGAAAACTTATTTTAATCAGGTTATAACGGTTAACCTGATTGCATTTAAATGAACGAAGCCCCGATAGGGGACGAAAACGGAGTTTGCAACGCCTTAACCGTTTGTTGTGTGGATTTAAATGAACGAAGCCCCGATAGGGGACGAAAACGTGGATGTGCATCCAGTCGCTGCCTGTTTCAATCTCATTTAAATGAACGAAGCCCCGATAGGGGACGAAAACACATGACCGGTAGCCCCTGATAGTGCTCGTTCATGTATTTAAATGAACGAAGCCCCGATAGGGGACGAAAACCCAAGTCACGACCGATTAAAAAGCGTACCAAGCGATAACATTTAAATGAACGAAGCCCCGATAGGGGACGAAAACACAAAACGTGTAATATTTTAGTAAGCAACTATATATTTAAATGAACGAAGCCCCGATAGGGGACGAAAACGAAAAGTTCAGAATTTTATAAATGATACTTTTCCTGATTTAAATGAACGAAGCCCCGATAGGGGACGAAAACACAACACAAGAGTGGTAGGTGGCATTTTCATGTTTATTTAAATGAACGAAGCCCCGATAGGGGACGAAAACAAGATTCCTGTCACTTATGGGACATTCATATCCGATTTAAATGAACGAAGCCCCGATAGGGGACGAAAACAGTTCTTCCACGAAGTTTACATACTTGTCATGGTCAATTTAAATGAACGAAGCCCCGATAGGGGACGAAAAGTCGATGGTATCAAGCACCATCTGGATGGCATACTCACATTTAAATGAACGAAGCCCCGATAGGGGACGAAAAGTTTTTAGAATTACCAAAATGATCCTTGTTTTTCTCATTTAAATGAACGAAGCCCCGATAGGGGACGAAAAGTTAAGAGGTTGCAGCAGGACGCAAAGAACATTCTGCAATTTAAATGAACGAAGCCCCGATAGGGGACGAAAAGCACTTGGTGCAGTCTGTATCGAAGTGACGGCACACATTTAAATGAACGAAGCCCCGATAGGGGACGAAAACAATCAGAAAATTTGTTGAAAAAAAATCTTTGGTGATATTTAAATGAACGAAGCCCCGATAGGGGACGAAAACCTAACCCGGAAATACACATTCGTATTTTCTTTTATTGGATTGAAATGAAATAATCCTCGTCAGGGGACAAAAATTTATATTATTGTTTAAATATATCAGCATTAGAAGCAATTTAACAAAAAAGGGGTTTAAATGAGTTATCTATATGTATGTGAGCAAGGTGCACGTATTAGCTTCGAGGAAAATCGTTTTGATGTGAGATATAAGGGTGTTGTAGTGCAGAGTGTTCCGGTAGAAATGGTGGAAATTATAGAAGTGTTCGGTAAAGTTCAGCTCACAACGCAGTGTGTTACTGAGTGTCTAAAAAGAGGCATTAATATATTGTATTATTCAATGTATGGAGCGTATTATGGAAGGTTGATTTCAACAACTCATGTTAATGTGGCGCGACAGAGGAAACAGGCTGATATTGAACATAATGAGGAGTTTAAACTTAGCTTTGCAAAGAGAATTATCAATGCAAAAATTAAAAATCAGATTGTAATTTTAAGGAGGTACTCAAGAGATACAGATATTGATGTACATCCGGTTGTTAAGCAGATGCAGAATATGAATGAAAAGGCGCTTAATTCAAAAGGAATAGAGCAGCTTATGGGTTATGAAGGAACAGCGGCGAGATTATATTTTGGTCAGCTTGGAGAACTGATTAATCCTGTTTTTTTCTTTACAGGAAGAACAAGAAGACCACCGACAGACCCATTTAATTCTATGATTAGTCTTGGATATTCAATTATTTTAAATGAATTGTATGGAAAAATTGAGGGAAAAGGACTTAATCCATATTTTGGAATTATGCATAAGGATAGAGAAAAGCATCCTACATTGGCGAGTGATTTGATGGAAGAGTGGAGAGCTGTGCTGATAGATTCCACTGCACTTAGCATGCTGAACGGCAATGAGCTTAAAAGTAGGGATTTTTATATGGATTTAGAAAATCCCGGTGTATATTTGGGAAAAGACGCATTTAAAAAGTATATTGAAAAATTAGAAACAAAGTTTCGCATGGAAAACAAATATTTGTCATATGTGGATTACAGCGTGAATTTTCGAAGGGCAATGGATTTGCAGGTGAATCAGTTTGTGAAGGCTATAGAGACTGAAAATGCTGACGAGTATTTTCCAATAGTCATTCGTTAATTATTTATGGAGAAAATAGGCTTATGGAAAATTATTTTTGGAATATGAAGGAGATGCAACCGGTAAAAAAGATGTATATTCTTATAATTTATGATATAGTAGATAATAAGCGCAGATATAGATTTGCAAAGAAAATGAAAGGCTATGGATTTAGAGTACAAAGGTCAGCATTTGAAGCGTTTACTACGGATTCATTGTATAGAAAATTACTGAATGAAGTCCCTAGAATTATTAATCTTGAATTAGATAGTGTGAGAATTTACCGGGTAAGAGATACTGATGATGTGGAACTTATTGGCAAAAATATTAGAATAGAGGACAGTGATGTAATTGTAATTTGATTAATATGATAAAAAATATAATTAAGGAGTAATAATTATGAATAAAGTAATTCTTTTTTCACCGGTGGGAGGAACAGATCCTATTTCACTTACAAACTATCATGACGGCTCTCTTTTGCATATATGCAGATTTTACAGACCGGACAAGGTTATTTTATATATGTCAAAGGAGATGCTTGATAATCAGGAAAAAGATGACAGATATATGTATTGTCTTACACGTCTTGATAAGATGCAGGAGAGAAGTACGGAGTACGAGATAATTGAGAGGAGAGAACTTACGAAGGTTCATGAATTTGACTATTTTTATCAGGATTTCAGGAAAATAATTAAAGAAATATATGATAAGTTAGATGATTCGGATACTTTGTTAATAAATATTTCATCCGGTACTCCGGCTATGAAGAGCGGTTTACTTGTTTTGCAGACATTGGGTGAATTTCCAGCGAAATTAATTCAGGTTGCAACACCGGAGAATGGAATTAGTGAGCATGTACATAAAGGATACGATGTTGAGAGCTTATGGGAACTTGATGAGGATAATATAGATGGAGCTGCTGACCGGTGCAAAGAAGTCAAGTGTCCAACATTGTCAAAAATAAAAAAAGAAGAAATAATAAAAAAACATATATTGGTTTATGACTATCCTGCGGCATTAGATGCTGCGGATTCTCTTTCATCAGAGGAAAATTCACAGTATAGAGATTTGATTTATCTTGCATCAAGAAGACTTTTGCTGGATTTTTCCGGAGTTGATAAGATGATACAAAAGACGGGCTTTAATTGTTTTCCGGTCAGAACATCATCTGAAAAAAAATATTTTGAATATGCTCTTAATATGGATATTAGATTGAGAAAAAAGGAATATGTCGATTTTGTACGTTCTATAACACCATTGGTTGTTGACCTTTTTGAGCTTATATTAAAGAGACAGTGTGGAATAGACATAAATAAATACTGTGACAGTTATAGAGTAAATGGTGTGGCTGCCAGAAAATGGTCAATGAAGAAGTTGAATGGCAGCAGTGTATTAAATGTTTTAAATCAGTATTTTAGTTCTAAGGGGGAGCAATTTAAGGGTAAGGATATTTATTCTATTCATTTAAAAGTATTGATTGACAGTTTTTCACAGGATGAGAAATTAAAAGGATTGATAGAAAATGTGAGAAGCGTTGAGGGCAGCATAAGGAATCTTGCAGCGCATGAAATTGTTTCCGTGACAGAGGAATCAGTAAAGGGTATAACAGGATTTTTACCAAAGGATATAATGGACATGATAAAAGAATTATTCAATTATACAGGGATGTCGATAAAAAAATCGTACTGGGATTCATACGATGAAATGAATAAATATATACTTGATAAAATGACTATAGACCGATGAATGATACTTAGAAATGTTATATTTTACGATTCAGGTGTCAAAAACATGCTATGTGAATTTAATTGTGTATAGCATATTATATTTATGCATATCACGACTTTGGTAGAAACTTAGTCGTTCTTAGGACACTGTTTGATTCCCAGCCAAAAGCAGCATGGATGCTGCTTTAGAAGCCATGCATACAAGGATGTATGCTTTGATTCGGTGGAGTATATATAAAAAGCGTTCATCAGAGTTCTTAGAACAACTTGCTTCGGGCAATAGAGCTGATATGTATAAATATAATATGGTATACACTCTTAAGATAAAGGAGCATGTTTTGACACCTGAATCACTATAAGCATGAAATAGAATATATCACTCCAACTAACAACAGTTGCACAAATCTAACTTTTATGATACTATACTAATGCCGAGCGTTTACGCATCGGCATTTTATTGTGTGCAGATAGGCAGGTGCGAAAGTAAATATGATTATCGGATGATGTGCAATATAGTAAAATTGCATAACGTCAGGATTAAAAATATATAGTTTCGCAAACGCCTATGTATTAGAAAAAGAAAAGGAGAGGTTACATAGCATATGATGATGGACAAAAGGCTGATTAACACAGTCAGCGACAGTAAGAAATATATTGCGGGTAATGTAGTATGCCAGTGGGTGTCACTTGCAGCTAATATAACTATGATGATTGCGGTTACACGACTGCTGATGCAGCTTTATAATAAGGAGAATACAGGTATTGCGTCAATTGCTGCCGTGATATTTGCTGCCGTTATTATTAGATTTGTATGTGCGGGACTGTCATCTAAGTTTAGTTATCTTTCTTCTAAGGCAGTTAAAAAGACACTCAGGGAGAAGATATATGAGAAGCTTTTGAGGATTGGACTTAGCTATAAAGAGAATGTTCAGACATCAGAGATTGTACAGGTAGCTGTAGAAGGCGTGGACCAGCTTGAGACATATTTTGGTGCATATCTTCCACAGTTTTTTTATGCTATGCTTGCACCGCTCACGCTTTTTGTAGTGCTTGTAAAAGTGAATGTACTGTCGGCGGTTGTGTTGCTTATCTGCGTTCCGCTTATTCCGGTGTCGATAGCGCTTGTGCAGACATGGGCAAAGAAGCTTTTATCTAAGTATTGGGGGCAGTACACAGCTCTCGGAGATACATTTCTTGAAAATCTGCAGGGACTTACAACACTTAAGGTGTACAGCGCAGACGCATATAAGCATGAGAAGATGAATGAGGAGTCGGAGAAATTTCGTAAGATTACAATGAAGGTGCTTACCATGCAGCTTAATTCCATAACGATAATGGATTTTATAGCCTATGGAGGTGCAGCACTTGGCATGATACTTGCGCTTAGTCAGTTTGGTGCGGGAAAGGTTGACCTTGCAGGCTGCCTTCTCATAATTTTGCTTGCGGCGGATTTCTTCCTTCCTATGAGACAGCTTGGTTCATTTTTCCATATTGCTATGAATGGAATGGCGGCAAGTGATAAGATTTTCAAGCTTCTTGAACTGCCTGAACCTGGAAATGCCAATGCAGAAAATGTATATGCGGGTGAAAAAAATGTACACACTGGTGTTAAAAAATCATATGGTGACGGAGATATCGTCTGTAAAAACCTTCGCTATTCATATGAAAAAGACAGAGAGATTCTTCATGGTATTGATGTGACATTTAAAAGAGATAATTTTACGGCGATAGTCGGTGAGTCGGGATGCGGAAAATCGACACTTTCAGCTATATTGATGGGAAGAAATAAGGGATACACAGGCTCGGTGCTTATCGGTGATACAGAGCTGTCGGATATTTCAGAGGACAGCCTTATGAAGAATATTACCTATATAAGCCACAACAGTTTTCTTTTTAAAGGCAGTGTAAGGGATAATCTTCTCATGGGAAGACCTGATGGGACAGATGAAGAGCTTTGGGATGCCCTAAAGAAGGTAAAGCTTGATGCATTTCTTAAAGAACAGAATGGACTTGATACCGCAGTCGGCGAGGCAGGGGGCAATTTTTCCGGTGGTCAGAGACAGAGATTGTCAATCGCGAGGGCACTGCTTCACGATACACCGGTATATATTTTTGATGAGGCTGCTTCTAACATTGACGTTGAGAGTGAGAATGACATTATGGAGTTGATAATGGAGCTTGCAAAGAAAAAGACTATAATACTCATATCTCATAGACTTGCAAATGTTAAGAATGCGGATTGTATCTATGTGCTTCAAAAAGGCAATATTGCCGAGAGCGGCACGCATGAACAACTGCTTGCACAAAAAGGTGAGTTTGCAAGATTGTGGAATGCACAGCAGAGCCTTGAAAATTTTGGGAAGGAGGCGCAGGTATAATGAGTCAGAGGAATAAAGTAAATGCCACAAAAAAAGAGTACAATAATAAGAAAAATTCAAATAGTAATATAGAGACAGTCAGCCCGAAAAATAGCAAAGACAGCAACATTGAACCAAGAAGTATTAAATCCAGAAGCGGATTTACAGTATGCATGAAACTTATCGGACTTGTAAAGCCTCTCACAGGCTTTATGGTTGGAGCTGTTACAATGGGACTTGCGGGACACTTATGTGCGTCATTTATAACGATATTTGCCGGATATGCACTTCTTTCATATCTTGGCTACAATAGCCTGAATGTAGCAGTGATATTTGCTTTTATGGTATTGTTTGCGCTTGTGAGAGCCGGACTTCGCTATGCTGAGCAGGGATGCAATCATTTTATCGCATTTAAACTGTTAGCGCTTATAAGGGACAAGGTTTTTAGTGCGCTCAGACGCTTATGTCCTGCCAAGCTTGAGGGAAAAGACAGAGGTAATCTTATATCTGTTATAACATCGGATATTGAGCTTTTGGAGGTGTTCTATGCACACACGATATCACCTATATGTATAGCGTTTCTCTTCACAATCATAATGTGCCTGTTTATAGGAAGCTTTCATCCGGTATTCGGTGTGATTGCATTGTGCGCGTATCTTGTGGTTGGAATAGCTATTCCTCTTATCATGAGCAGATTGAGCGGTGATGACGGAATGAAATTCCGTACTATGTCAGGACAGCTTAGCAGTTTTGTGTTGGAGAGTCTTCGCGGTCTCGATGAGATAATACAGTTCGGACAGGGAAAAGAGCGCACTGTGCAGATGAATGAGAGAAGTGATGCTCTCGCCGCAGATGAAAAGCGCATGAAGAACAATTCCGGAAGAAATACAGCTATGACAAACACAGTGATTTTAGTGTTTGACATGATAATGCTGTTTACGGCGGCATATTATTATAACCGTGGAATTGTCGGTTTTGACGGCGTGATTATTCCTGTGCTTGCACTTATGAGCTCCTTCGGTCCTTGTGTGGCACTTGCGGCACTTGGAAGCACATTGCAGAATACATTTGCAGCAGGAAACAGAGTGATTGATATTTTAGAGGAAAGCCCACTTGTTGAGGATGTAGAAGGTGAGAATGAGATTGGCTTTGATGGCGTAATGGCACAAAATGTTACATTTGCATACGATGGTGAGGATATATTGAAGAATTTTTCAGTGGAACTTCCTAAAAACAGCGTAGTAGGCATTGTCGGAAAGAGCGGAAGCGGAAAGTCTACTTTTCTTAAGCTTCTTATGCGTTTTTGGAAAGTTGATAATGGAAATATTAATATATCCGGGCGTGATATTGAACATATCAACACAGATAACCTTAGAAGGCTGGAGAGCTTTGTGACACAGGATACACATCTTTTTCACGATACAATAAGAAACAACATCCTTATTGCCAAGCTTGATGCGACGCAGGAAGAGCTTGAAGCGGCATGTAAAAAGGCTTCGGTGCATGATTTTATAATGAGTCTGCCAAAAGGCTATGACACACAGGTGGGAGAGCTTGGAGATACTCTTTCCGGTGGCGAAAGGCAGCGGATAGGACTTGCCAGGGCATTTTTACACGATGCACCGTTAATGCTCTTAGATGAGCCTACAAGCAATCTTGACAGTCTCAATGAAGCGGTTATTTTAAAAGCTCTCAATGATAGAAGACAGGATAAGACAATTGTGCTTGTATCACATAGGGAGTCGACTATGAGAATTGCAGACAGAGTGTACTCTGTTGAGAATGGAAGAATGAGTTAGTGTCAGGAATGCAGTCTGAAATACGCTGTAGAAATTTTAGTAAATATGTTTAAACGGAGATACTATTTTGATAGGTAATAAAAAAGATATTGCTGCCAAGCGTGAAAATGAAAAAGCTATAGTATCACTTATGATAAATCTGTATTGTAATAAGAAACATGGCACAAAAAATGAGCTCTGTGATTCATGTGCAGAGCTCGAAAGCTATGCCAGAAGCAGGAGTGATAAGTGTCCTTTCATGGAGAACAAGACCTTCTGCTCGAACTGTAAAGTACACTGCTATAAGCCTGAAATGCGTGAAAAAATACGTGAGGTTATGAGGTTTTCGGGACCGAGGATGATGCTTTATCATCCGTGTGCAGCCATGCACCATATGATATGCACATTGAAAGAAAAGAGAAAGCTTGAAAAACAGCATAAAAATTAAGCAAGTAACAGCCTGTACAGAATTAAATGCATAAATTTATAAATGCTATTGCTAAACATGATACATTATGTTATCTTAATATAAAAGCATAGTTCTTATATTTCTGTATAATCTGATTTTCATATTTAAGACGTTCGTGCTTTTGAATCCCATATACGACAGCAGGAACACGATGATAAGTGATATATAATGCTTCCTGCAAACATGCGAGGAGGCATTAAAAATTGAATAACGAAGAAGTAAAGCTTCAGTGGCATCCGGCATTCTGTGCTGCTGCGAGACTTGAGTTCAATGAAGACAGAGAGGTACTTGAATTTTATTCAGAGTACAATCTAAGCAGAAAGCCGTTGCAGATAGATTTGCTTATAATTGAAAAAGGTAAAAATATCAGGCTAAAGAATCAGATAGGGCATATATTCAGGCAGAATAATATAATAGAATATAAAAGTCCGGGAGATTCCATGTCCATAGATGATTTTTACAAGACGATAGCTTATGCCTGTACGTATAAGGCACTGGGCGAGCGTGTAAATGCAGTCTCAGGAAATGAGCTGACAATCTCCATGGTTCGTGAGTCATATCCTGTGAGTATGGCTGCCATGTTGAAAAATCAGGGAATAGAAGTTGAAAAGATATATGATGGGATATACTATCTGAAGGATTTCTTTATTCCGACACAGATTGTTGTGACAAAAGAGTTGTCACCCAAGCTGCATAACAGCCTTAGAGTGCTCTCAAGAAATGCAGATAAAAAGGATATAGAGATATTTGTAAAGGATGTGGAAAGCTACATCGGGAAGAGTGAAAAAGCAGATGCGGATGCAGTGTTACAGGTGAGCATGTCGGCAAATTATGAGCTTTATGAGAAGGTAAGGAGGGAGAATACCGTGTGTGAAGCATTGAGAAGACTTATGAAAGATGAGATTGAAGAAGCTTTGGATGCTGCAAAGCTGGAAGGAAGTAGAATAGGCCGTGATGAAGGTTGTGCAATAGGGCTTGAGGAAGGACGAGCAAGAGGACGAGAAGAGGGACGAGCGGAAGGACGAGAAGAAGGACGCATGGAGGGAAGAATTCAGACACAGATGGAGACTGCCATAGCGCTTGCAAAGATGGGCATGGCTCCTGAGAATATTGCGGTAGCTGTAAATGCGCACATAGAACAGGTTCGTGGCTGGATAAAGGCAGGTGAGAGTGCTTCTGTCAGAAAATAATTGAGCAGTAAGTAAAATAATAAACCGGTAATTCTTTTTTGGTGATTGGAATTACCGGTCTGTTTTTATTTATCTTTAAAAATTTACAAGCGGATATTTTGTCTGGTCAAAAAGCCTGTAGGATAGGTGTTACTCATTTAAGTACTCTTCATACTTTGCAATAGCTTCCTTCATGGCTGCCGGGCTTGGTGCACCCTTTGTCAGTCTCTTTTCGACACAGGTCTTTAATGATATGGCATCGTAGATATCGTTTTCGAATACAGGACAGACAGCCTTTAACTCATCAAGGCTCATTTCGTCTATGGAAATTCCCCTGTCAATGCAATAGAGAACTATCTGACCGATTATTCCATGTGCATCGCGGAATGGTACACCGTGATTTACAAGATAGTCGGCGGCATCGGTGGCGTTTGTGAAGCCTGCCATTGCACTCTTTTCCATGACATCTTTATTGAATGTCATTGTGTCGAGCATGCCTGTGAATAGAAGAATACAGCCCTTTGTTGTATCGATGGCATCGAAGGTGAGCTCCTTATCTTCCTGCATGTCTTTGTTGTAAGCAAGAGGAAGCCCTTTCATGGTTGTAAGCAATGACATGAGAGCGCCATATACGCGGCCTGTCTTTCCGCGGACGAGCTCTGCAATGTCAGGGTTCTTTTTTTGAGGCATTATTGAGCTTCCTGTGCTGTATGCATCGTCTAATTCTATGAAACGGTATTCATTGGAGTTCCAGATTATGATTTCTTCTGAGAATCGGCTTAGGTGCATCATTATTGTTGACATTGCACTTAAGAATTCTATAAGATAATCGCGGTCAGAAACAGAGTCGATACTGTTAGCGGTTGCACCGGCAAAGCCAAGGAGTGATGCAGTATATTCACGGTCAAGCGGATATGTAGTTCCTGCAAGGGCACCTGCACCGAGAGGACAGTAGTTCATTCTCTTATAAATATCAGCGATACGGCCTCTGTCTCTTGAGAACATCTCAAAATATGCGCCAAAGTGGTGTGCAACTGTGATAGGCTGGGCTTTTTGAAGATGTGTGAAGCCCGGCATATAGGTCTCAGTATTTTCCTTCATAATCCGTAAGATGACTTTTAAAAGTCCCTTTAAAAGTTCATCCGTCTGAGTGAGCTCATCGCGTGTGTAGAGTCTCATGTCGAGAGCTACCTGATCGTTGCGGCTTCTTCCTGTATGAAGACGTTTTCCGGCATCTCCGATGCGGGATATAAGCTCCGCTTCAACGAAGCTGTGAATATCTTCTGTTTCGTCATCAAACTGTAGAATTCCATTGTCTATGTCGTTGCGGATTGAGGTAAGGCCTGCTATGATGGAATCTTTATCCTCATCTGATAAGATTCCCTGCTTTGTAAGCATTGTTACATGTGCGATGCTTCCTTCAATATCCTGCTTGTAGAATCGTCTGTCGAATGGTAAAGATGCATTGAAATTGTTAACTAACTGATTGGTTTCTTTTGTGAAACGTCCGCCCCAGAGCTTCATGAATGTGACCTCCATTGTGTTTATTTGATTTGCTGTTTACTTGTATTTTTTAACATTATCTGTTGTGCCGGCATCAGATATATTTGTAGTGCTGCCGGATGTTAAATCCGGTTCGGCTTCGCTTGAGCTGTCAGCCTTGTCAGTAACTTCATTGTCATTAGTGGTTATTGCGTTATCTGTCGCGGGTGTTTTTGCCTCTTGTGATTTGGTAAATGGGAGAAAGCCTTTTCCAGCTTCTTTTCTGTAAAAAAAGTACACAATAAAGAGAATAAACAGTGCAGATATACTTATAAGCATACCAAGCCTATAGCCTCTTGGTGTAAATGAAAGTTCAATAGTATATTCGCCTGGTTCAAGTTCAACACCGATAAGTGCTTCAGCAATCTCTGTTATATCGGTTTTAACACCATTTACTTTAAGTGTCCAGCTTGGGTCATATGGTATCGAGAGCATTAAGATTCCGGCTTCGTTGACATTTATTGTTCCGGTAAGCTTTGTATCTGAATATGCTGTTACATTAAGTCCCTGACTGTTTAAAATATTAAAAGCATCAATGAACTTATCAGTATCCATTGTGTATACCATTGCATTAAGTGATTCTTCGCCGTCCTTGTCTACGATTTCTATGTTGGTCCCGGCAGTCTGCCAGCCAAGGTCAATCATTCTGCCGTGATTTATGCCGGCAAAATTCTCATTGGAATCACCTATACTGACTTTTGCTGTCTTTACTGATTTATTGGCGATGTATACATAGACATGTTCGTCATTTTCAACCTCAATTGTGATTCCGCTTTTATCCTTATCAATGAAATCAATGCTGGTAAAAAGTGAAAAGATGCCTGTATTGTCAAGAACAAAATCATTCTGTACCGCAAATGGATTACTTGTACTGTAATTCCAGTTTTCGTTGATATCTTTACTTACCATATAACCGAGTGGAAGCGTATATTTTGCACGGTAAAGATATTCGCTGTCAACAATATCTACAAGCTCAAGCGTGTAATCATCGTTAATCTGCTTGTTACTTAAAATGTATTTTATGTCGAACATTGAGTATACAAGAGGTGTTGCACCGTGGTCAGCGTATGCGTTCATAGAATGCTCAAGACCAAGACGGCCGAACAGATCAGTGATGCCGGCATAGGCGGTTGATGAGAAGACACTGGCACTGTTAAAGTTATGCCATGCAGCATCATTTTTAGAGCGGTAGCCGAATGCCTTTGCTATTCTGTAAAAGGAGTCATCGGTCTGCGATAGTTCATCGGTTAATGTCTGCACAGAGTCATAGTCCTTGAAATAAGCACTTCTTCCTGTTGTGCTGTAGCCGGTTTCTTCCATATTCATTGTACATTCAATGCAGCTTACACAGAATAGGAGAAATACTATAAAATGTATTTTGATTTTATCTTTCTTGTAAAGAAATGCAATGATTACATATAGGAGCATGAAAATAGCATTTACAAGTAATATTGCATATCCCGGGTCATTGTCGCCTTTTGTGTGGTCAAGCCATAGAAGATAAATTAAGAACAGCCCGAAGGATTTGGCAATCTGGCTTCCGCTGTAATCTTTTATGTCTTTGTATGTATCAAAGCACATAGTCAGCAATATGAAAATGTATATGAATGACTGTCTTGCCGGAAGTGAGTTAGGGTAATGAAAGCCATGCCATATAAAGTTAGGTATATTGAAGCTGAATGCGAAGATAAATACAAAAAGCAGTATGGATTTTGCAATCTTTTCACGCAGGCTTATTTTCTTGTTAAATATATATAGCGGATAGAGCAAAAATACAGCAACTCCGCAATATACGTTAGGGAGATGTTCAAGTCCTATGCATACTTCGGTATTTGCAAGCTGCCTGTTGAGCACCGTCACAACGGAAAAATACTGTGTGAGCGTTTTTGGAAAGCTGATATCACTTGATGCCGTGAGTCCGAGTGCATATAATTCCGGCAGAAGTATTGCGGCAGACAGCGCACCTGCAAGCAGTGAGAAGAGAGTAAAATAGCCAATCTTCTGAAGATATACCGATTTCTTTTCAGGAACCGGCATAGTGATAAGCAGGACAAGAAAATAAAATACAAGGCTTATGCATACCATAATTGCGATGTAGTAGTTAGAGAGTATGGTAAGTCCAAGTGTTACAGTGTATAGAATTCCTTTATCCTCGTTTACAAGACGCTCAAGTCCGAGAAGGACAAGAGGCAGTAAAAGCACGCAGTCAAACCACATCAGATTCCAGCTGAATGCGGCCGTAAAACCTGACAATGCATAGAACATACCGAAGATCGATATAGTAATATTCTGTGCATTAAAGCGTTTATCAATATAGTATGTGAATGCAGTTGAAGCGAGGGACAGTTTTATAAGAATGATTATGTTCATCAGCTCAATTATATAGTTGTGCGGAAAAAAGCCGATGAACCAGTTGAGCGGGCTTGAGAGGTAATAACCGTACAGTGCAGTAAAGTTAGAACCAAGCCCTGCCTCCCACGAATAAAAAAGACTTCCACCATTACGGATTTTGTCCCAAAGTTCAGAGAAAAAAGGACAATATTGATGATACATATCCGAGCGGAGATATACATTGTCTCCAAATGGAAATATTCCGCGGACTGCGAATATAGCAATCATTATGACCAGCGGAAGGAAAAAAGAAATATAATACATAGGATGTATTTTTTTGATTTTTTCTTTTAATTTCATGATTATATATAACCCCTATTTTTTCTTTTTAAATATAAATAATTTGCTTGCAACGTAATTGATTATCACTACGAACACAGCGGCAATAATCTTTGCGATAAGCTTAGGAAACTTAAATATCTCGACTGTAAGCGTGAGAAATCCTGTCTCAAAAAGAAGAGAGAGAACTCTCGCAGCGCCGAATGACAATACTTCCTTTACAACAATAGGCAATTCCCAGCTTTTGCTCTCAAATACGAATAATTTGTTTGTTATATAGGCGAAAATTACCGCAAAAATCCAGGCAATTACATTAGAGGTGAGATAATATATTCCCAGTACTTCTGTAAAAAGCCAGTAAAATACAAAATTTACAAGTGTTGTCAGTACACCAAAGACAAGATAGCTTATTACTTCTCTTGTGAAAAATTTTTCAATCAATTTATTTATCAGATTCTTCATTGCTATTTTTTATATCCTTATTTTTATCTTTGTTGAGATTGCTTTCCTTCTCTATATATATTGGACGCTGCTTTACTTCTGTGAAGATACGCGCAAGATATTCCCCTATGACACCTATACTCAACTCAATGATACCGCCCAGAAACAGCAGTATTATGATTGTGGAAGCATATCCCGGTAAGTCTTTTCCAAAAGCGAGAGTCTTTATCAGCAGATAAAATCCATATAAAAGAGCTAAAGAGCTTATTGTTGCACCGATGACTGAAAGCATGCGGAGAGGCGCAACCGAGAATGATACGATAGCATCCATGGCATATTTTACAAGACCTGAGAACTTCCACTTGGTTGTTCCGAGGGTTCTTTCGATATTCTCATATGGAATCCATTTGGTGTCAAAGCCTACCCAGCAGAAAAGTCCCTTGGAAAAGCGTTCCTTTTCGGGAAGTGCAACAATATTGTCTACCATCTGTCTTGACATTATACGGTAGTCAACAGCTCCGTAAGGCATTTTTGTGTTGGTGAGCTTGTTGTTAAGCTTGTAAAATGACTGTGAGAAGAAGCTTCTGATTTTTTTCTCACCTGTGCGGGTTGTCCTGTAGGCAGCACAGCAGTCATGTCCTTCTTCGATGCCTTCTATCAGCTTAGGAAAAAGGGCAGGAGGATGCTGTAAATCGGCATCCATCACAATTACATAGTCAGCGGTGCTGTTTTTTAAACCAGCAAACATAGCGGCTTCTTTACCAAAATTACGCGAAAAAGAGACATACCGTACATCGTCATGGTCTGCGGCAAGTCCCTTTAGCAGGAGCAGGGTATTGTCCCTGCTCCCATCATTTACAAAAATGTATCTGAAAGAGTAATTATTGATAGCTGCCACATGCTTTGATGTTTCCTCGTAGAAAGCTGCGATAACTTCCTGTTCGTTATAGCAAGGGACAACAATATCGATAGTTTTCATTACTTTTTCTCCTCTAACATGGCACGAACCTTCATGGAGAGACCGAAGAGATTGATAAAGCCTTCTGCATCATGGTGGTCATAAAGCTCACCTGTTGTAAAGCTTGCAAGAGTCTCGCTGTAAAGTGAGTTAGGGCTTGTTGTGCCGGCCTTGATTATATTGCCCTTGTAAAGCTTCATCTTGACTTCACCTGTAACCTTCTCATCAAGAGATTCTACGAATGCCTGACATGCTTCACGAAGAGGTGTGAACCACTTGCCTTCGTATACGATGTTGGCGAACTTCTCTGAAATGCCCTTCTTGAAAGAGAGACTGTCACGGTCGAGAATGAGCTCCTCAAGCTGCTCATGGGCTGCCATAAGGATTGTTCCGCCGGGAGTCTCATATACACCACGGCTCTTCATGCCGACAACACGGTTCTCAACGATATCGACAATGCCGATACCATGCTTGCCGCCGAGCTTGTTTAATTTTCTTAAGATATTGGAAGCCTTCATCTTCTCACCGTTGATTGCAACAGGACGGCCTTTTTCAAATGTAAGAGACACATATTCTGCTTCATCAGGAGCTTTCTCAGGTGATACGCCAAGTACAAGAAGATGGTCATAGTTAGGCTCGTTAGCAGGATCCTCAAGCTCAAGACCTTCATGGCTGATATGCCAGATGTTGCGGTCACGGCTGTAGCTGTTATCAGCTGAGAAAGGAAGGTCAATTCCATGAGCCTTGCAATAATCAATCTCCTCCTGACGTGAGCTCATCTTCCATGTATCATTGCATCTCCAAGGAGCGATAATCTTGATATCAGGTGCCAAGGCTTTGATTGAGAGCTCGAAACGAACCTGGTCATTTCCCTTACCTGTTGCACCGTGGCAGATGGCAACTGCATTTTCTTTACGTGCAATCTCAACGAGCTTCTTTGCGATGAGAGGACGTGCAAAGGATGTACCGAGAAGATACTTGTGCTCATATACGGCATCAGCCATAACTGTAGGTAAAATATAATCGTCAACGAACTCGTCAACAACATCAAGAATGTATAATTTCTCAGCTCCGGAAAGCTTAGCTCTCTCTTCAAGTCCGTCAAGTTCACTCTCCTGACCTACATCGATACAGCAGCAGACTACATCATAATTATAGTTCTCCTTGAGCCAAGGGATGATTGCGGTGGTATCAAGACCGCCGGAGTACGCAAGAATAACTTTGTCTTTCATTATAATATTCCTCCTGATTAGGTTACTTATGTATGCATCCATAGCGTTAATCTGCGCCTAATGGCAAACACTGTGTTAAATATACATCAAAAATACATTTTATGCAATAGTTTATCCAGTTTTTTTCAATTTTTTATTGCATATTATGCATAAATGATGTATATTTATAAAAAATCAAGCTCCGAAGCTCATGGAAAATATTTCTGAATTTAATATAATTTTGAATTGGAATTTCAATATCAATTATTAAATTAGGTATGGACTTTTGGATGCTTGAATAATAAGATATGTGTAAACAGGGATTTTATCTCTGCATCAGATTAAACAGGAGATGTGTACTATGGTAAAGGTTGGTATTATCGGTTCTACAGGTTATGCGGGAAATGAACTCGTAAGACTGTTGCTTGGACACAAGGATGTCCGGATTGTATGGTATGGCTCAAGAAGCTATATAGATAAGAAGTATTCACAGGTTTATCAGAATATGTTCAAGCTCGTCGAGGATGTATGCAGGGATGATAACATGGAGGAGTTAGCCTCACAGGTTGATGTGATATTTACGGCAACGCCGCAGGGGTTATGTGCTTCACTTGTCAATGATGAGATTTTATCGAAGGTTAAGATTATCGACCTGAGTGCGGATTTCAGGCTTAAGGATGTCAAAGTATATGAAGAGTGGTATAAAATAGAGCATGCGGCGCCGCAGTATATTGATGAAGCTGTATATGGTCTGTGTGAACTCAACCGCGATAAAATTAAAGACACAAGAATTCTTGCAAATCCGGGATGTTATACAACATGCTCCATTTTGACGATTTATCCTCTTGTCAAGGAAGGACTTATAAAACCACAGTCTATAATTATAGATGCAAAATCGGGAACCTCCGGTGCGGGAAGAGGCGCTAAGGTTGCCAACCTTTATTGTGAAGTGAACGAGAGTATTAAGGCTTATGGAGTCGGAACTCACAGGCATACACCTGAGATTGAGGAACAGCTTTCCTATGCAGCCGGCGAAGATATAAAGCTTATTTTTACACCGCATCTTGTTCCGATGAACAGAGGAATTCTTGTCACTGCATATGCAGATTTGAAGGATGGAGTGACTGATGAGATGATAAGAGCAGCTTACAGGAAGCATTATGAGAATGAATATTTTATAAGGCTGCTTGACAAGGATGTATGTCCGGAAACGCGCTGGGTTGAGGGAAGTAATTTTGTGGATATCAATTATAAGGTTGAGCCAAGAACCGGACGTGTCATCATGATGGGAGCAATAGACAATCTTGTTAAGGGTGCTGCCGGTCAGGCGATACAGAATATGAATATAATGTTTGGGTTTGATGAGAAGGAAGGACTTATGGGAGCACCTATGTTTCCATAGATGATAGTGAAAAATAGTATCAGGAGGAATATATATGAAGTACATTGATGGCGGTGTCTGCGCTGCTAAGGGTTTTAAGGCTGCGGGTCTTAATGCAGGAATTAAGAATAATGTTAAGAAAGATATGGCACTTGTTTTTTCGGAGGCACCTTGTGTCAAAGCAGGAACATTCACTACTAACAGAGTGTGTGCAGCTCCGGTCAAGTGGGACAAGAAGGTAGTGTTCGAGTCAGCGTGTGCACAGGCGATAGTTGTAAACAGCGGTATTGCGAACGCATGTACCGGTGACGAAGGATATGAAAAGTGCCGTCAGATGGCTGCACAGACAGCAGCAGAGCTTGGAATAAGTGAGGATGCGGTTCTTGTTGCAAGCACAGGAGTAATAGGAAAGCAGCTTCCTATGGATATAATAGGAAAAGGAATTAAGATGCTTCCGGGAAAACTTGGTGCTACTGCGGCAGATGCAACTTTGGCAGCAGAGGCTATTATGACTACGGACACTAAGTCGAAGCAGGTTGCGGTTGCGGTTGAGATTGATGGTGTTTCTGTACATATCGGCGGAATGTGCAAAGGTTCAGGAATGATACATCCTAATATGGCGACAATGCTCTGCTTTATTACATCCGATGCGCTTATCGATGAGAAGCTTTTACAGAAAATGGTCCGCGCTATTGTTGATGACACATTTAATATGATTTCTGTTGATGGCGATACTTCAACTAACGATTCGGTTCTTCTTATTGCAAATGGCATGGCAGGAAATAAGAAGATTGAGGATGAGAACAGTGCAGGCTATAAGGAATTTTATGACGCTCTCTTTTATATTTTATGTGAATTGTCTAAGAAGATTGCCGGTGACGGTGAGGGTGCTACCTGTCTTTTTGAAGTTCAGATGAAAAATGTAAAGACTAAGGCGGATGCTAAAGTGCTTGCAAAGTCAGTTATCACATCAAATCTAACAAAGGCAGCAATCTATGGACATGATGCCAACTGGGGAAGAATTCTCTGCGCAATGGGATATTCAGGAGTGGATTTTGACCCTGAGAAGGTTGATATCTGGTTTAAGAGCGATGCAGGAGAATTAAAGATTGTTGAGGATGGCAAGGCTACCGATTACAGTGAGGAGAAAGCGACCGAGATACTTTCAAAGGAGCATGTGATTGCAATAGCGGATGTCAAGCAGGGAACAGAGTCGGCAACAGCTTATGGATGTGACCTTACACATGAGTATGTGTCAATAAATGCTGACTACAGAAGCTAGAGTAATGCATTATTAAAATATTTTTGCAGATAGTTGTTGTATCATTGGAGATTATATTGTTTTTGGCAGTTATGTGTGTGAAATAAAAACGATTGGAGAGAATAAGATGCGTAACTATGATAATGAGATGGCAAAGGCAAATGTTCTTATTGAGGCATTACCTTATATTCAGAAGTTTAACCGCAAGATTATAGTAGTAAAGTATGGCGGAAGTGCAATGGTCGATGAGGAGTTGAAAAGAAAAGTCATCGAGGACGTTGTTTTGTTAAAGCTCGTAGGATTTAAGCCTATTATAGTGCATGGCGGAGGCAAGGAGATAAGCCGTTGGGTTGCAAAATCGGGAATGGAACCGAGATTTGTAAACGGACTCAGAGTTACGGACGAGCCTACAATGGAGATTGCAGAGATGGTGTTAAACAGAGTTAACAAGAGTCTTGTAAATCTTGTTGAACAGCTTGGTGTCAAGGCAGCAGGTATAAGCGGAAAAGACGGCGCGACTATTCATGTCACCAAAAAACTTTCAGGTGGGCAGGATATAGGATTTGTAGGCGAAGTCAGTAAGGTGGATCCATCGCTGATAAACACTCTTCTTGAGAATGATTTTATTCCAATTATATGTCCTATCGGAATAGATGATGATTACAACACTTACAATATAAATGCTGATGATGCAGCGTGTGCCATTGCCAAGGCGGTAAAGGCAGAGAAGCTTGCATTTCTTACAGATATCGAAGGAGTAAGAAAAATTGCAGATGACCCTGAAACACTTATATCAGAACTAAGCCTTACAGAGGCAGAGGAGCTTATCGGAAACGGAAACATCGGTGGCGGAATGCTTCCTAAGCTTAACAACTGTATAGATGCGATAGAGAATGGTGTTTCAAGGGTGCATATTATGGATGGACGTATTCCACATTGTCTGCTGCTTGAGATTTTTACTAACAAGGGTATCGGAACAGCGATTATAGATAGAGATGCAGAGAGGTATTATGATGGAGACAAAAACTAATATTATTATAGATAAAGCAGAAAAAAATCTTATTCATACATACAATAGGGCAGACCTTGTACTTGACCATGGCGATGGCGTGTATCTGTATGATGTGGAAGGCAATAAATATCTTGACTTTGCAGCAGGTATAGCAGTGTATGCACTTGGATATAATTATCAGGATTATAATGATGCAGTTAAAGCACAGGTGGATAAAATTGTTCATATTTCGAATCTGTATTATAGTGAGCCGCTTGCTGATGCAGCAGAGAAGCTTGTGAAGGCTACAGGGCTTAGCAAAGCTTTTTTTACAAACAGTGGAACAGAGGCAATAGAGGGTGCGTTAAAGCTTGCAAAAAAGTATGCTTATATTCGGGACAACAGCACTGACCATGAAATCATTGCCATGGAACATTCCTTCCACGGAAGAAGCATGGGAGCGTTGTCTGTTACCGGAAATGCACATTACAGGGAAGCATTTGGCCCGCTTATTCCGGGAATACGATTTGCCGAGTACAATAATCTTGATAGCGTCAAGGCGCTTGTAAACAAAAAAACATGTGCGGTTATATGCGAGACAGTTCAAGGCGAAGGTGGAATATTCCCGGCAGACAAAGAGTTCCTAGAGGGAATCAGAAGGCTGTGCGACGAGAATGATATGCTCTTAATACTTGATGAGATTCAGTGCGGTATGGGGCGTACGGGTTCTATGTTTGCATATCAGCAGTATGGAGTGAAGCCGGATGTTGTGACTGTTGCGAAAGCGCTCGGATGTGGAATACCTGTCGGAGCCTTTGTCGCAAATGAAAAATGTGAAAATATACTTGTTCCGGGGGACCATGGCACAACGTACGGTGGCAATCCGCTTGCTGCTGCGGCTGCATCAAAGGTATTTGACTTATTTGAGAAAAATGATATTATAGGACATGTGAATGAGGTAGCTCCTTACCTTATGGAGAAGCTTAAGAATTTTGCTGACAGGCATTCTTGTGTTAAGGCTGTAAGAGGACTTGGACTTATGTGCGGTGTTCAGTTTGACGATGAGCTTCCTGTCGGAAATGTTGTAAAAGCGGCAAGGGAGCATGGGCTTATTGTCATAAGTGCAGGGCTTAATACACTAAGATTCGTTCCGCCACTTATAATCACAAAGAAGAATGTAGGTGATATGATTGATATTCTCGAAAAGTGTGTATAAGACAGCCTCATTATAAAGTATGAAAGGTTATAATTTATATATGAGATTTAGTTCTTTTGTAAAAAAAACAGCAGTCAGTGTGCTTGGCTTTATGCTTGTTATGTCGAGTGTTACAGGGTGCAGAATTCAATATGTTGAGGATGAGACTACACAGGATGATACAGCTGTCTCGCAGGAGATAGTTGAAGATGAACGTATTGACATAAATATGTGGTACAGTGATGAAGCTTTTTCGGGATACCTTAAATATTGTGCGGCTCAGTATGAATCAGCCAATACGAATGTTCATGTTAATCTGAAGTATGTTTCTGAGGCGGATTATGTTGATTCTCTCACGGCTGAGGCAATCAAGCCGGGGAAGGTTGATTTGTACCTGATTGACAATGATAAGCTTGAGCAGATGAAGCTTGCCGGTATTGCTGCAGAGAACAGATTGACGGATATATATAACGTATATAATTATAGTCAGGCTGCACTTGATGCATGCACATATAATGGGAAGCTTATTGCATTTCCGTTAAGTTATGATACGAGTTTTCTTATATATAACAAGGATTATGTGCAGGATTCGGATTTGACGAATTTCGATGAGATTAAGCTGTTTGCCGAGAATATGGAGGTTCCGGCGGGCAGCAGCATAAGCTCTGTTTTTACATGTGATTTACAGGATATCTTTTATAATTATGGCTATCTTGGGGCGTACCTTGATATAGGCGGAAAAAGCGGTGATGACCGCAGTGCGATATTTGATATCAATGATGAACTGACAAAGGCTGTAGATGCATATAAGCAGCTCATAGAATATTTTTATATTGATATTAACAATGTGGATTATTATTCCTGTATCAATGATTTTGAGAACGGTGCGATTGTTTTCACTATTGGAGATATGCAGATGTATCAGAGAGCAAAAAATCAGGACGGTCTTAATATCGGTGCAGTTCCTTTTCCTGATATGAGCAGTGATATACAGAGTGCACCGCTTTCAGTGACAACAACTGTTGTTGTAAATCCTTTCTCAGATAATGAAACTGTAGTTGAGAGCTTTGCCAAATATTTAACGTATACTAATGTAAATCTGCTCTATGTCCAGGCAGGAGTACCTGCGTGCCGCCGTATAGACAATTCGGATAAAAATCTTGATATGATATATGAATCGTATGATAAATCTGTTCCAAAGCTTAAGCTGATGTACAGTGATGAATTTTATGCATTGTTAGAGGTTGCGATGCACCGCATTGCAGATGGAACAGGTGATGCGCAGACACTTTCAAATGTAAGGGATTACCTTTATGAGAACTGGCAGGAGGATGTCGGAGCGAATACGGATAATCAATAGAAGCATGGCAATAATGTTCTGCAAATATTTTAAAACCCGGTTGCATTAACCGGGTTTTTTAGTTACAATAAAAATATCGGGTTATCTTTCCTGAGCCAGAGGGACCTTATGAGACAGACATAAGGAGATAATATGGCTAAAAAAAGAAATAAAAAAATATTTATTTATGTAATAGGAACTGTGATTTTTATTGCAAGCGGCTTTTTGTATTCGTGTAAGTCTGGCAATACAGATGCATATTATGTAAAACAGCAGCAGGACATAACAGAACAGCTTTCAGAGCCGTCAATGGATAATACGGATGGCGATTTTAGCGGAACATACAGTGCGGTTACAGCGTCAAGTGAACCGGATAAGATTTTTGTGTATGTATGCGGAAATGTGATGAGCGCAGGCGTTTATGAAGCTGTTGACGGAGCGAGAGTTTACGAGCTTATAGAGATGGCAGGAGGAGTTACGGAGGAAGGTTGTCTTGAAGCGCTTAATCTTGCAGAGCATGTACATGACGGTCAGAAGCTTTATGTTCCGGATTATGAAGAATATGAGAACAACAAAAGTTTCTCATATCAGGCTGACGAGACGAAGGGCAGCAGTCTTGTCAATATAAATAAAGCTGACTTACAGCAGCTTATGACACTGCCGGGTATCGGAGAGTCGAGAGCGCAGGCAATCATTGATTACCGCAATGACAACGGAATGTTCGGATGCATTGAAGATATTATGAGTGTAAGCGGCATAAAGGAAAGCGCATTTTCAAAAATTAAAGATTATATATGTGTTAACTGAAAATAAAACCGGTTAAGAGGGTAACGGAAAGGGGAAAAATGGCTGATAAAGTATTGGTTGTCGATGATGAGAAATTGATTGTAAAGGGTATAAAGTACAGTTTAGAGCAGGATGGCATGGATGTGTCATGTGCGTATGACGGGAAAGAGGCACTGGAGCTTATAAAAGCCAACAATTATGATATTGTTCTCCTTGATGTTATGCTTCCTGAGATGGATGGATACACTGTATGCCAGCAGGTGAGAGAGTTTTCGGATGTTCCCATTATTATGATTACAGCAAAGAGCGAGGATATGGATAAGATATTAGGGCTTGATTATGGTGCGGACGACTATATGACTAAACCGTTCAATATTCTTGAAGTCAAGGCGCGGATAAAGGCAATTAAAAGGAGAAACAGACATATTGTTTCGGCTGATCCCACAACGCGCATTATTGCAGGTAATATGGTTATGGACAGAAATAACAGACATGTCTATATCAGAGGACGTGAAATCAGCCTTACAACCAAGGAATATGACGTGCTTGAACTTTTAGTTACCAATCCCAATAAAGTATACGGAAGAGAGATGCTGTTAAGCCTTATATGGGGATACGATTATCCGGGAGATGCCAGAACTGTTGATGTGCATATCAGAAGACTGAGAGAGAAGATTGAGACGAATCCGAGTGAGCCTGAGTATGTACACACGAAATGGGGTATGGGCTATTTCTTCAAACAGTAATAATAGTAATGTAAAAAGGATATGTTATGAAAGATAAGCTTTTATCCATTTTAAAGACAATAAAAAAGCATCTGTTCAGCATAAGATTTATCACAGTGCTTGTGGTTCTTATTGCATCCTTGGTTCCTCTTGTGATTACCAAGGGTGTTGTAAAAAAACTTTTTCTTGACAGACAGATAAAGCAGCTTGAGACGCAGTTATTTAATACAGGCAGCCTTCTTGCGGGAGATATAGGCGAAAACGGCTACTTTAACAGACAGTATGATGACAAAATAAATGCACAGATTGAACAGATATCGTATATGTATTCCGGACGTGTGGTTATTGTGGCAGCCAATTATGTTGTTGTAAAGGATACTTACGTTGACAAGGAGAATAAGACTCTTGTATCGTACGAAGTCAATCAGGCATTTCATGGTATTACAACAACGAACTATGACAGCAGGTATGGAATAATAGAGATTACGCAGCCAATTTACGCTACGGATGGCAGTTCGATAACAGGTGTACTTATGTTCGCTGTTCCTGACACATCTGTAAAAGAGAGTGTGCAATATATTGATAAAGTTATGACATATGCCATTGACATAGTGTTTACGATTATGGTTTTATTGTCGCTCGCATATGCATTCAGTGTGAGCAGACCATTAAGAAAGCTCGCTGAGTCAATACATGGAATTACAAGCGGATATATGGATAAGCGTCTTGATGAGAATAAGGGTTTTGGAGAGATATGTCTCATTTCGACAGAAGTGAATAAGATGCTTGAGAGACTTAAAACACTTGACGATTCGAGGCAGGAATTTGTATCGAATGTTTCACATGAGCTTAAAACACCTATAACATCAATAAAGGTTCTTGCTGATTCATTAAACGGACAGGATGATGTTCCTGTTGAGTTATATAAGGAATTTATGCATGACATTGTTGAGGAGATTGACAGGGAAAGCCAGATTATCAATGATTTGCTCTCGCTTGTGCGTATGGATAAGACGGCAGCGGGGCTTAATTTTGCGACACAGAATGTAAATGAGCTTGTGGAGCGTGTTTTAAAAAGGCTTAAGCCGATAGCCGAGGAGAAGAATATAGAACTTGTGCTTGAAAGCTTCCGACCTGTTGTTGCAGAGATAGATGAGGTCAAAATAACGCAGGTCATAACGAATCTGGTTGAAAATGGCATCAAGTACAATGTGGCAAACGGCTGGGTGAGAGTGTCTGTCAACGCCGACCATAAATATTTTTATCTGACTGTGTCTGATTCAGGTATAGGAATTCCTGATGACTGCCGTGATAAGATATTTGAGCGCTTTTATCGCGTTGACAAGGCTCGTTCGCGGCAGACAGGAGGAACAGGTCTGGGACTTGCGATAACAAAGACTGTAGTGCTTATGCATAAAGGTGCCATAAGAGTATATAGTAAGGAAGGAGAGGGCAGTACATTTACTGTCCGGATACCGCTTACTCAGGCAAAGAAACCATGAGGACGGAAAGTGGCATGAGAGAGAGGATATTATATAAATACAGAATTCAGGGGCTTTTGCTTGTCTGTGTTATGCTTTGGTGTGCTGCTGCGCTGAGCGCCTGTTCAGGTAATTCAAAGAAAATTGAAGACGAGACGATACAGCTTAGCGAAAATGAATACATGATATATTATCTTGATGAGACAGGACGTGCCCTGACATCAGAGATATATACTGCCGCAAATTCACAGAGTGAACCTTTAGTGCTGGTGAAGGAGTTATGGGAGGCAATGAAAGCGCCGGCTGACAGCGCACATCTTAGCACTGCCGTGAGAAAAGAGATAAACATTATCAACATAAGTCTCAGAGATGAAGTATTGTCAGTGTATTTTACGGACAGCTATAGTAAGCTTGCAATTGAGGATGAGGTTATGTTCAGGGCAGCTTATGTCAAGACGGTGACGCAGATTCAGGGTGTGAAATATGTTAACTTTTATATAAATGAACAGCCGCTGCAGGATGCGTTAGGGAATCCGGTTGGGATTATGCTTGCGTCAGATTTCATGGATGATATTGGTTCAGGAATTTACAGGACATGGGTGGAATTGTCTGTCTATTATGGAAATTCGAATGCGGATAAGCTTGTTCCGGAGAAAATAACGATAGGATACGGAAAGGATGCATCAGTTGAGCGGGTTGTAATAGAACAGCTTATAAAAGGACCGGGTGAGGAGAATCATATCAGAACGGTACCGGCGGCTCTTACACTTCTTAGTGCGGTTACGAAGGACGGAGTGTGCTATGTTGACTTTGATTCGGTGCTTACAGATGAAGTGCTTCCTGTATCTCCTGTTATGACAATATATTCAATAGTCAACTCGCTGTGTGAGCTTTCAAATGTAAATAAAGTCCAGATTTCAGTTAAAGGCAGTTCTAACATTCTTTTCAGAGACAGCATAGATTTATCACAGCCTTTAGAGAGGAGCTTAGATATTGTTGAGTTACAATAAAATTAAAAGACCAATGGTTCCTGCACTTGTATTTATGGTGGCAGGGATTGTGGCGGGAATGTTACAATTCCCGCCGCCGTTAATGTTATTGCCGGTTTCGGCAGGAACGGTCTGTATTTTCGCATATAAGAAATTCAAACCACAGAAATATTATTTTATTCAGATTTTCTTTTTTCTTTTATTATCTATAGTTGGTTTTTCAACAACATATATCCATGATAATTATGATAATATGATATTTGAAAGCGTTGCAGGAGAATATTGTATCACATCGGAGGGTGCACTAAAGAGTGCATATACGTATGAATATGACGATACCTTGAAAATATCGGCAACGGTTGACAGCGTGTCTGACGGGACATATTCGAGGCGGTTGATGCTAAAAAAATGTTCCGTAAACGGTAGACGGCTTGTGAACAATATTGTGCTTGAGATTTCTGATGCTGACAGTAAGGCGTGGCAGGGGCAGAGAGGAGACTATATAGAGCTTGAGGCAGCGCCGGATATATCGGACAAGCTGCTTATGCTTCCGGATGCGGCAGCCAATCCGGGACAGTTTGATTCAAGGCAGTACTATAAGTCGTTGGGATATCGCTATTATATTAAAGATACAGATGTCACAATGCTTAAAAGAGGCAGAAACCTTATTATAAGAGGGCTGGAGCAGTTTAGGAAAACTCTGAAGCAGGTATATGCTTCCTGCTGCACACAGGAGGACGCGGGAGTTTACGAGGCTATAGTCACAGGTGACAGATCCGACATGGATGATACGGTGAAGAAATTGTTCACTGCCGCAGGGATAGGTCATATTTTAGCAATATCAGGACTTCATATTTCACTTATAGGTATGGGGTTATACAGACTGCTTCGCCGCAGCGGGCTTATGTATCCGGCATCTGCTGCTATAAGCGGAATAATAGTTGTTCTGTTCGGTGTAATGACAGGAAATGGTGTATCTGCAGTCAGGGCAATCGTAATGTTCATATGCGCAGTGATTGCACAGGTGCTTGGAAGAAGATATGATATATTATCAGCTGTATCGCTTTCTGCCATTATTATAATGCTAAAAAATCCATATTCCGTGATTAATTCAGGTTTTCTTCTTTCATTTATGGCTATCGCAGGTGTAGCGGTGGTTTCGGACGGCTTTTGTATAAAATGGCTTAAATGGTTTACAGGGCCGGCTGCAATCTGGCTGGCAACGCTTCCTGTAATGCTGTGGTTCTATTATGAGATTCCTACATATTCCATATTTTTAAATCTATTGGTTGTACCGCTTATGAGCTTTATAATGATATCAGCGCTCGGATGTGGTCTGGCAGGTCTTGTAAGTCCGGTGGCTGGCTGTTTTTTTGCGGGGCTGGGGCATTATATTCTTGCCATATTTAAGTCAGGGTGTGAGTGGGTGCTTTCACTGCCGTATAGTGTGCTCGTTTTGGGCAGACCAAAGCTGTGGCAGGTGATATTGTATTATTTGCTGCTTATCATGTTTTCACAGAGAAAAAGTATTGTTAGGCGTATGCAAAAGATAATAGACAACGGCGGCATTGATATAGCCGTCAGGAACGGAAATACGCATAAAAAAACTATACTTATAAGCACAATGAGAACAGCAGGATTGATAGGAAGCACAAAAGCGGCACAGAAAGCTTTGATATTCATGAATATTTTATTAGGATGTGTGCTCGTTGCAGCGTTGGTTATTTTGGTGCACAGAAGCAGAAATGGGCTGGAGGTGGTTTTTCTTGATGTAGGTCAAGGAGATGCGATATATATTGGCATGCCAAATGGCACAAATGTGTTTATTGACGGTGGCAGCAGCTCGGCGAAGAATGTTTATGATAAGGTGATTGAGCCGTTTTTGAAATATAAAGGCGTAAGAAAAATTGATTTCCTGTTTGTAACACATGGTGATGCCGACCATGAGAATGGCTGGCTTGAAGCGCTTGACAATTCGGATTCGCTAACATACATTCCAAAGATTTCTAACTTGATATTAAATTCTGTGGATTTTGTAAAATACGAGGCACTATTGTTATGTGAAGAAAAGGCAGATATGCCGGATTATACAGGGAAAGACAAAAGTGGACAGGAAATTGAGAATATATCTGTCAGAATGGCAGAAAGGGGAACGAAGGTTTTTGATTCGGAATATGGAACAACATACTGGTTTGGTGAGTGCAGCATGGTATCGTTAAATGCCTGCAGTGATGAAAGTCCGTCGAGTGATAGCGATAATGACAATTCTATAGTTCTGCTGCTTAAGTATAATGATTTCTCAATGTTGTTTACAGGGGATATGACTTCAAAAAGGGAAGCGGCTGTCTCTGCGAGCATAAAAAATTATGGTATTAGCAGTCTGTCTCTTTTAAAGGTGGGACATCATGGTTCAAGATATTCCTCTGATGAAGCATTTCTTGCCAATGTTATGCCTGAAACAGCGGTTATATCATGTGCGGAAAAAAATTCATACGGACATCCGCACAGCGAGGTTATTGACAGGCTTGAAGATATCGGAGCAATGATTTTCAGAACGGATAAGAGCGGTGCGATTATCGCATGCATTGACAATAAGTCAGCTTATATGACTGTCTGTGAATATAAAACAAAGTGATACACTGTATCAGGAAAAATGATTTTCAGGATGCAGCACTGTGCGTGATATGATATAATGAATGCAAGCGGGTTAACATGCTTGCATGATTAACGAGCGATGAAATTATTGAGTGAGCTATGCTCACGATATAATGAGCGCAAGAGAGCCAACATGCTTGCATGATTGGCGAACGGCGAATTGGATCATGATAGTTGCGAAGCAACGGTAAGCACCGAAGGTGCGAATCATGATATAATGAGCAAAAGAGAGCCAACACACACTATATTAAGGAGAAATGTTGATAAAAGATGGAGACTATATTTTATGTTGTAGACAGCATAGATGGAGATTATGCGAACCTTATAAAGAAGGATGATGAGCAGAGTGAGCCAAAGCTTGTTGCAAGGGCGCTTCTGCCGGAAGGGATACAGGAGGGCAGTATATTAAAGTATGAGCTGTTAGAATATTCTATAGTAGATTAAGCTAAGGACAGTTTCAGAGGCGATATCATTAAATGGTATTGCCTCTGTTTTTTATATAATATGATTCGGGGGTCAAAACATGCTGCTTTTGGCTGTGTGATGAGCAGAGTCCTAAGAACAACTAAGCTTCTCTAAAAAGTCGGGATATGCATAAATATAACTTGTTATACACAGTTAAGTTCACAAGTCATGTTCTGACCTTTGAACCGAAATGGGAAATGCTTTGTGCCCTGATAATTTACAGAATAGTCTTGACAATCTGCTCTACATGCTGTAGTCTAAAATAGACTACAGATAGTAGACCAAGCTGCGCAACGTCCGGATTTCAAATACGCAGTTTCGAAGTTGCTTTTGATCCACGAACACTATTATTATAAAAGCAAAAAGGAGGTGGACATATGGCAGAATACAGGTTAGGTGAGGTTGAGATGAAGTTTGCAGATATTATATGGGAGAATGAGCCGATTGCTTCCGGGGAGTTAGTTAAGCTGAGCGCAGAGAAGCTTAAGTGGAAGAAGTCGACAACATATACCATACTTAAGAGACTTTGCGAAAGAGAGATTTTTCAAAATGTTGATGGTATGGTGAGCTCATTGATAAGCAAGGAGCAGTTTCAGATTAAAAAGAGTGAAGCTTTTTTGGAAGAAAATTATGGCGGTTCATTGCCGTCATTCGTGGCTGCATTTGCATCAGGAAAGAAGCTCTCAGGAAAAGACATAGAGAGCCTGAAAAAAATAATTGAAGAGAGCAGGTAGGGGATTATGGTCAAGCTTTTTTATGGAGTGATTGATATGAGCATAGCTGCAAGCTGGCTCATTATGGCAATTATTGTATTGAGGATATTTTTAAAAAGACTTCCAAGGAAGATAACATGTTTTTTGTGGGCGCTCGTTGCAATAAGGCTTGTATGTCCTTTGGCGGTTGAGAGTCCGTTCAGTCTTGTTCCTGATATGCAGGGAAGGGTTTTAGGATATGCTGACACATCTGATAATACAATACAGGATAGATATGATGTCAAGTTACCTGATTATACAGGCAATAGTGCAAAAGATATGTCAGGTTACACGGATAATGTGTCAGTTACGCAGAACACAGATAGTGATAATAGTCAGAATAATATCAAAAATGATATGAATATATCAGATTCATCAGATATTTTTCAAAATGATGCCGGTCGGAATGGAAAAAGTTTAAAGAATATAACGGATATCATATTTAATGTTAAGCTAAGTAATGGACTTATCAAAAATATAGTGCCGATATGGGTTGGAGGAGCTGTACTTATGCTCGTCTATGCTTCAGTTTCATATATATTGATTCGCAGAAGAACAGGAATATCCGTTAATATTGAAAAAAATATTTATATCTGTGATGATATTGCAACTCCTTTTGTCCTGGGAACATTTGTGCCTAAGATATATCTGCCATCATCGCTCACTGATTCTCAGAAGGTCTATGTGATTGCACATGAGAACGCACATTTGAAGAGACTTGACAATATATGGAAACCGCTCGGATATATTATACTTTCAGTGTACTGGTTCAATCCGTTTGTGTGGGCAGCGTATATACTTTTGTGCAGGGATATTGAGATAGCATGTGATGAGAAGGTTGTCGCAGATAAAGATATGGAATACAAGAAGCAGTATGCCATGACGCTTCTTAGCTGCAGTGCTCCGGGAAAAGTGGTGAGTGCGTGTCCGCTTGCCTTCGGGGAGACAGGTGTAAAGACAAGAATAAAAACGGTGTTAAATTATAGGAAGCCTGCTTTCTGGCTTGTAATTGTGGCGGCTGTGGCATGCATTGTTGTGGTTGTGTGCTTTATGACGAGTCCGAGGAGTAATGTGAAGAACGATGAAAACCGGACAGACAGCGAGTATGTCAGCGAGCCGGACAGTGAAGGTTCATCGTCAGCAGCCTTGGAGCCGGCAGGTACAAACATTGACTATGAAGGCTGGCATATCGAGTACGAAGCACAGCAGGGCTGGGAGGGAAGCATTCAGGACAATGTGCTCACCATAACTAACACTGATGATTTAAGAAGTGTAAATCTGGTTCCATATGACTTGTCGGAAAGTCTGGTGAGCTACAGCCTGCTAAAGGGTACACATCAGCTTTCTTTGTGGGAAATTGAGGGACTGAAAGGCACGCTTGGCAGTTATTTTGAGTTTTATGGTGGCATTGCAAAGAGCGTTTATAAGATTTATGATGGAACTGACAAGGAAGGAGATTATGGATTTGTCGTCATTTATAGTGTAGATGATAATCAGACGGCATGGTATATAAGATTTTCGGCTGGCTACACGCTTGATGAGATAGACGCTGTGACAAATGGCATTGATATCAGTCTGGCACAGAGCGAAGGTGATAAGAAGATTATCTATTATGATGAGAAGCTTCCGCTCTCAGTTTATGAACAGTTCGAGTTTTCACAGGACAGGATTTCCTTTTTAAATTTGGTTTTAACGGATGATGAAGGAAATGTGACTTTTTACGATGGACATTACAAGAAGGTATTTGATCTTCTTGCCACAGAGTTAGAAAATGACAATCCGGAGCTTTACGAGAAGCTTAAAAATCCGGTAAGCTCAGCACAAGCATTGCTTGGTATCAATTATGCTTCGTATGTGGTTTACAGTAATAATATTTATGGTGGCGGGTATCAGCAGGTAATAGAATTTACACTTGAAGACGGAAATAAGAGAGCTATAGAGATGGACTGCAATGGTACACTTGGGCTGTGGTGTCCGTATTTTGAGTATGATATTGATTCTCTCGGCTATCAGAATATGATTTTGGAAGATGAGTATATGGCTGCGGTTACGGCAGACAGACTTGAACAGGTGACACAGGTGTGGTCAAATGTTTCAGAAATGGGTGATGCAGTTTTTGACGTGTCGGATGAATATGTTATTCTTGATTCTGTACCCGATAAAGATATTGTGCTGTATGGTATGTACGGAGGGAATGCAATGGTCATAAGGGATGGCAAACATGTAATTCCTGTGTGGACCAGCTGGATGTCACCGCATATGGTTATGCCGAAGATTTACTACGGAGATTATGACAATGACGGAATTTATGAGTATGCCATCTGGTCAAATATGAATACAGGTTCAGGTGTTTCCGGTCAGGAGCTTTATATAGTTGAGGCAGACTACACTAAAGAAAATATTGGAGATGATTTCTACAGTATCAAGGAATATTCAGATTGGGGCAATGATCTGAACAATGCGGTTGATTATTATCTTGACGCTGCTGGAAATATTATCACTGTGACATTGTATGGCGAAATGGCGGCTTCAATTGACCTGTCTGAACATTTTGAGGAGCACAAGGAATATAACGAGTCATTTGACTATATTGATTTTGGTTCGCAATATTCTTTTACTGAACAGGATGGAATATGGTATTTTGTAAATGCAGGACGTATATATGTGAAGCGTGATGGAATTGAAGTGTACGATGCTGATAGAGTCCCTTACAATGTGGTGGTAAGTGCAAGGGTGGTATATGAACAGAATCAGCAATTCCATCTTGAGGATATCGCCATTACTGTTGAGTAAGGATATTACTTCTTGCCTGTACCTATGAAAAATGCTATATTAAAGATAAATGTATAATATATATGATATCAGTGTCCAAAGGACAAAATACCTTTTGACCACAATATCATACATATGCTGGGTTTTACAATTATTTGTAACTGTTCAGAGCCAAGCAGATTTTAGGCAAAAGTACGAATCATGCTTGCATGAATGAGTACTTTTGACATAAAATCTATTTGGCGGATACGCCACACCGAGGAAATGCATAGCATTTTCGAGGCTGGCTCTGAACAGTTACAATTATTTTAAATATAGAAAGCTTAAGAGGTACTGGATGAAGATAAGAGACATAATAAATGGTGACAAGACAACGCTGTCATTCGAGGTTTTTCCGCCTAAGAAGGATACTGATTTTGCCAATGTTGAGGCAGCAGCGTTTGGAATAGCTAAGCTGCAGCCAAGCTATATGAGCGTGACATATGGTGCAGGTGGAAGCACCAAAGGACATACAATTGCACTTGCACAGTCGATTCAGGAAAAATATGATGTTCCGACGATAGCACACCTTACATGTGTATGTGCCAGCCGGGATGGAATCAAGGCTGCCCTTCGCGATATGGAGAGTGCAGGAATTGAGAATATCCTTGCACTGAGAGGCGATATACCGAAGAACTATGAAGGTGAAGTATTTACAGATTTTTCGCATGCCTCAGAGCTTGTCGAGCTTATAAAGGAGAGCGGTGACTTCTGTGTCGGCGGTGCATGCTATCCTGAGGTTCATCCGGATTCCGCCAACAAGAAGGAGGATATTCTTGGACTTAAACGCAAGGTTGATGCGGGGTGCGAATATTTAACAACACAGATGTTTTTTGACAACAATATATTTTATAATTTCATGTACAGACTCAGGGAGGCAGGAATAATGGTTCCTGTAATTCCGGGAATTATGCCTGTCACAAAGAAATCACAGGTTAAAAATGTCGTTAAGCTTTCGGGCTGCAATGTCCCTGAGCGTTTCAAAAATATAGTTGACAGATTCGGCAATTCTGAGGAAGCTATGAAGCAGGCCGGCATAGCATATGCAACCGACCAGATTATAGACCTTATGGCAAACGGAGTTAAGAATATTCATGTATATTCAATGAATAAGCCCGAGATTGCGGCAGGAATACAAAGGAATCTGTCGGAGATATTAAAAGCATGATGAGGATGGAGCAGGAATATACTGCTCGGAAATGAGGGACAGTGTGAAAAATATTTTAGCGGATATTAAATCTAATACATTTAAGCCTGTATACCTTTTATATGGCAGTGAAGATTACCTTAAGAAGCAGTTTCGCGATAAGCTGAAAAATGCTATTGTGGCAGATGGCGACTCCATGAATTATTCATATTTTGAAGGCAAGGCACCTGACAGTAAGGCAGTAGCCGAGATTGCGGACACAATGCCTTTCTTTGCGGACAGACGATTGGTCGTAATCGAGAACAGCCAGCTTTTTAAAACGGCAGACGATATGATTGTCGAGCTTGTGAAGAATATACCTGAGACGACAGTTATTGTATTTGTCGAGAATGAAGTTGATAAGCGAAGCAGACTGTTTAAAGCGGTTAAGGAAAAAGGGTATATATGTGAGCTTAATGAACAGAGCGAGAATGACATTATAAAGTGGGTCGTATCCATTCTTAAGAGAGAAGGCCGTGTTATGGACAATGCCGCGATACAGCTTTTTCTTACGAAGACGGGAAGCTCGATGGAGAATATATCAAGGGAGCTTGAAAAGCTCATATGCTATACGATAGGGCAGGAGAGAATAACATCTGAGGATGTCGATGCTGTGTGCACTACACAGACCACGAACCGTATATTTGATATGATTACAGCGATTTCACAGAAAAATCAGGACAGAGCACTTGAGCTGTACTATGATCTTCTGATGCTTAAGGAACCTCCTATGAGAATAATGTATCTTATAGCTCGTAACTTTAACCAGCTTCTTATGATAAAGGAGCTGACAAACAACGGCAATGCTTCGGTTGCAATCGCATCGAAGATGGGAATACAGAGTTTCTTAGTAGGAAAGCTTCAGGCTCAGGCAAGACCATTTAAAGCCGGAGTGCTAAGACGAGCGTTAGAGGAGTGCGTAGCGCTTGAGGAGGCTGTCAAGACAGGAAAGTTAGAAGACAGGCTTGCGGTTGAGATGCTGATTGTAAAATATTCGGCGGCATAGATTCAATATTATGCGAGTACACATTTATGCGAAAACGAATTTGCACGAAAACAAATAACCCTGCGATGGGCAGCCACCATCGCAGGGTTATTTGTTTTATTGATGAATCGAAAAGGATGTTATTAATAAGCAGTGAGTATAATAACACTCATCCGATTCATTATATGAAAATTCTGTATCGTTAACCGAAAGCTGTGATTAGTTCATGCTGTTAACAAGAGTAGCTAATCTGGAAACCTTTCTTGCAGCATTGTTCTTGTGGTATACACCCTTAGAACAAGCCTTAGCGATCTCTGTAGATGCAACCTTAAGCTCAGCAGCAGCAACAGTCTTATCGCCGGCAGCGACAGCAGCCTCAACCTTCTTAGTATAAGTCTTAATCTTAGACTTGATTGCCTTATTGCGGTCTGCTCTTGTAGCAGCAACTAAAATTCTCTTCTTTGCAGATTTAATGTTAGCCAATTCAATACACCTCCAAATAGTATATAAAAATATTCTAAGTATAAGTGTCTACATCAGAACAGACACGGTAGCACTAATGTAAACATACTTGCTAATTATAGAACGTAAATTTGAGATTGTCAAGTATTGGAATGAAAAAATATTGAATAAAAGAGAAAACACATTACAAGGTATATATAATATTTGAAATAGCTGCAATTTCATCGGTGTTATGTTAGTGAACGAGCAAAAAATTACAATGGCATAACTGGAATTTTCTCAATATTGCGACTTTTAATAATATTACAATTATGCCATGGTGTTATAAATTTTTTGGTTTTAAGATGAATCTGTAATACAAATACATTTTGATATCGGGGTCAAAAGGTCAGAAGTCCGATGCAGGCTTGCCTGCATGAGGAATCCTGACATTGTGACCCGCCAAAAACATGAGTAAGCAGCCATTTTTCAAAGAAAAGTGTGCGAATTACGAATGTTTTTGAGAATTGTGGGAGCACGTAGTGCGGAACAATTCGATATCAACATTATATTTTGCGAAGGGAGAAAACAAATATGAGAACTGCTGATATGGTATTCTGCATCGACTACTATTTTTCAAATGATACAGAAAAAAGAGTTTCTCACCGATTGCAGGACATTCTTTTATGCAATTGCAACATTCACACAGACCATTGCAGGCTTGATAATACAGATCAGAAAGAAAGCGGCACAAATCAGTAACGGATTATCCAATCTGGTCATTGCAGGAGTTGTGTATTGGATAATAAGAATACTGATTTGCGGGGGATGTCTGGCGGTTGCGGGAATATTTTTGGCATTCATCGGAATAAAGATTGTAGGTCTATATAAGAAATACTGTTGGGACATGATTACCATAATGGTAATACTTATAAGCATGGAAATAGCAATCTACTTTGGAGATTGGATAAAGACAGTCTTGCCAATCAATCTGCTATTTTTCTTATTATTCGTGCAACTGGTATATGTTGGAATCAGGTGGTATGTAAAAGGCTGGTGGGAAAACAGAGGTTATGTTTAAAATGAAAAACATGTTTGAGACGCAGCGAAGTAAATAAAATGAGTAGTATAGGAAGTCAGTAGTGAGTAAATAAACTGATGGCTTCTTTTTTGATAGAGACAGTCACTCCAAAGAGGTGCTGGATAGTAAAGTAATAATATCAACATGACGATATAGAAAATGCAGGGAAGCATTGTATTTCAAAGAGTTTGA
>OGKZ01000235.1_pt1 | contig 57894 bp, 97 predicted proteins | sample 1572571 | NCBI WGS metagenome assembly OGKZ01 (sample SAMEA2581906, study PRJEB24529) | metagenome | biome: Human gut stool | place: China | collected 2011 | reverse complement strand
GGACTTAAAGGTGGATTGCAGCCACACGGAACAGTTGCATTTGCAGATCTTCCGGTACTTGCGGATGTCAATGCCGGATGGATGTACAATATTTCAGATGAATTTACCACCACGGATGATTTCAAAGAGGGAGCCGGGAATGTAATTCCTGCCGGTGCAAACATTTACAAGACGGCAGATGAAAAGTGGGATGTGCTTGCCGGTACACCGGTAACCGGAATCAAAGGAGCAAAGGAAAAATCCTACCGACGTGGAAATGTTGATCTGACTGCAGCTAATATTGGAGCAGTTGCCATTGATGGGGATACGGCTGAGAATACCACAGCTTTTTCCGCAGCATCAGCAAGAGAAAATCTTAAAAGCGGTGAAAAGCATAATATTTTATTCGGAAAGATCGTAAAGTGGTTTGCGGATCTGAAAACAGTAGCCTTTAGCGGTAATTATAATGATTTGAGTAATAAGCCGACCATACCAACCGTCGTAAATAATAACACTACCACGGAAGCAGGCTACGCACTTGATGCAAGACAGGCAAATCCGAATGTGGATGGCAGTTTGGCGAAGCAGATAAGTACGTTAAACAGCGGTTTAATGCTTCGACCGATTTATCCCCTTTATACTGGTAGAATAGCTGTTTCTGGTACGCGCGACGTTCCATATGAAGTAACAAAGGATGGGTATATTCAGTTTTGGTATCAGGTTGATGATGATAAAAATAATAGTAACTGTGGAATAATCTGCTATATTGATGGAACCATCGTGCATGAATACTTTGAATATCACCAAGCAGGAGCGGCGAATGAAAATTACAGTGCACTTTTCCCTGTGTTAAAAGGTCAAACTGCTCAATTTCATATTATTACAGACAGTGTGGCACAATCGGTTATGATATATCATTACCCAGCCCGTGTTTGATATAAGGTTAAATAATATATCATTGCTATTTCCACCTTCCAATCGCAATGTAATGAAATACAGTGGTAGCAAAATCTATAAGATTCATTAAACCGCTGTTTTATGAACAAAGCGGATAACTTGGCACAAAAGAAAACCTATGTAGAAATATAATAAAATCAAGAGCCTAAGAGCCGATTACATGACCATGTGTTGTGTAGCCGGCTCTTTTGCATAAAGCCTACGGGCGGAAAGGAAAATTATGCACTTAAAATTCATCACAGATAACTGGCAGATGCATAATTTTCAACCAGTAATTAATTTTTTAACAAAATTTAAACTAATCAATCGACATTATGTGACAATAAGAAATTTACCTGTCGAAAATTGCGACCGAAAGAAATTGAATGTTTGCGGGAAAATTTGTAAAATAAAATTGTCCGATAAGGGCACTTCAAGTTCTGGCTGAGGGGCGGGATAAGGCGTTTTCTTGTCCCTCAACTACAAACGAGTTTGTAATTTGTAGCAATTTGTCAAATGGGGTTGACGGTATCGAACATAAGTTCTATAATTTGTTTATCGCTATCAGAAGTGCGGAATGATTGGAGGAAATCAATATGGGGGAAAACGAGGTTGAGAATGAAAACGTAAACGAATTTTACAAGGAAAAAATTTATGAATTGGTCGCTCATTGCGATAATGAGAGGTGGCTTAGAGCTATCTTAACGTTTATAAAAGAACTATTAAAGTAAAAGAAAGCCAAGGGTTTGCGCATTGCCCTTGGCTTTTCTTTACTTCTGACTTGTGATTGAATCAATGAATTTTTCCAATGCATTCCATCCGGTATCATCCATTTTCGATAACGCCACGATCAAACGTTTTTTAAAATCTGAATCTTCACATTTAAGTACGTCTGCGAGCATCTTTGAAATCTGCTCGTCTTTGGTTTCTGGGATAAACATTTCGCCGTTTCCAGTTCGTAACCAATCTTCATTGACATTTTCATTTCGTAACATGATTATATGTTGTTCTGTTACGTTTCTGCGTCCTGATTCAATATCAGAGACACCAGACTTGGTTATTCCGAGAATCTTTCCAAATTCTTCTTGGCTTTTTCCCATAGCCTTGCGAAGTTCTTTCATTCGCTCATTCATAATCTCACCTCTCTTTCTACATAGAACTATACCATACGCAAACAGAATTGTAAATAGAAAAAGTTCGCAAACGGAACAAAAACATGTTGACATAGTTCTGAAAGCGTGATATATTATACGCATACCGAACAAAAACAACATTAAAAGTTCGGCAGAAAGGAGTGATACGGTGAGCGAACAGGAAAAGAAAGTTGTTGAAAAACTCAAAGAAGCCATTCCAAAAATGAACGACTTTCAGAAAGGCTACGTTCTTGGCATGGTTGAGGGTTCTGCAAAAAAGCAGGAAAGTGAAGAAGACAATCAGAAAGGAGAAATGCAGTGAGAATTTTAAAAGAAATGCTCAACACGTTAAAGAGTATTGACGGTACACTAAAACGCATTGAGCAGTCCGTTTCAGAGGAGAAACAGCATGAAGTGATAAAAGAAGCTGTTTCTCATGCAATGGTTGGAGAAAGGTACGAACCTACTCCGAAAGATTTTTGACAGCAAAATCGTATGCCGATTTTAAATACAGAACTTCTTCGGATGACATTTCTGTATTTCCGCAAAGTGGAGCTTCGCGTTTGTCAATTTGATATTCTGAAAGTTTTGAACTGGCATATGTGACAGCTAAGTCATGAATTGTCTTTTCAATCATTGTAGCACCTCCCTTATTTGATGATAAGGGAATTATAACACGGAAAGGAGAAGAATGTCGAATAGCATTGAAGGATTAATAGATATCCTCCACCAGCAAATTGAAACACTGGTAGAGGAAAGCAAGAAAACATCTGATACGGAAACAAAAATTCACATTGCAGGCGAAATTGACCGTATTGCTGAAACGATTATTAGGACAGATTGGAGGCGTGAATGAGAAACTTTTATAGCGGTATCAGTAATGACAGAACGCAATTTTTGATAAATATGAATTGGTACAAAGACAATGAAGTAGAAACTTGTTTTAATTTGAGTAAAAATTTTCATGGGTTATGTGAAAAATGCAGTATTGATAAAAACGATTTTGAATTAGTATATTTAGAATTTAAATGGGTTGGTAATACATATTACCCACAAGAAAGTGATAAAAGCAAAGGACAACCAATTAGGGTATATAAAATTAAGACGTAAACAACAGAATTGGACAAGCTTAGGATTTATGCCGGTTGAGTATTGATACGATGCTAGATATGTTTCTTTCGATAGATTTTAGTTTTGAAAGATTTTTAATGCTTTTTAAATTACTTAATTTATGAACAGCACAACAATCAGAACTGGAAACATACCAAGCACAATCGCGGATGCAATCTCTAAAATCGTTAAGTGGACATTTGTTAATGGTTACCACCTCCTTGTGGAGGATTATAACACGGAAAGGAGTTGGAGGAAACGGAAGAGTTAAAACAAGCAAAAATGCAGACACCCATTGAAATTGCGCTCGGTGTCGATGAAAACGGAATGACTACAGCAAAGAAGTTGTATGAGTTCTTAGAAATGGATAAAAGCCATTATTCCAGATGGGCGAAAGCGAATATTGTAGACAATGAATTTGCTACTGAAAATGAGGATTATTTTTACTCGCCATCAATGGCGAATGAAAGTAGCAGAGGAAATTTTGCTGATGATTATAAACTCACAGCCCATTTTGCAAAGAAACTTTCTATGAAAGGGAATGGAGCGAAAGCAGAAGAGGCACGAGATTATTTCACGACCTTGGAAGAGCGTGTGAAACAAAAGGTAATCGACCTCAATCAGTTATCACCAGAGTTGCAGATGTTCCAGAAGATTTTCAATTCTGTAGCAGAACAGCAGTTAGAACAGAAACGGCAGGCAGAGCAGTTAAACCATGTGGAACAAAGAGTTGAGAGCATCCGAGAAGTGGTTGCACTCGATACAACATCATGGCGTGATGATACCGGAAATATTTTAAGAAAAATCAGCATGGAACTTGGTGGCGGACAGGCATACAGCCAAGTAAGAGCCGAAAGCTACGAACTGTTATCAAAGCGGATGGGTGTGAATCTGAAGCAGCGGCTGACTAACAAGCGCAGGAGAATGGCTGACGAGGGTATCTGTAAATCAACCAGAGACAAATTATCCTATGTGGATATTATTGCAGAGGATAAGAAGTTGATCGAGGGATATACAGCTATTGTGAAGGAAATGGCAATCAGATACGGAGTTGGAAAGGATTAACAGGAGGTATTTATGGATAGACAAATGAACATTGCTTTAAGAAAGACATTAGATCAGATCGGCGTAAAACACAGCCTTAAGGGTTACGGTTACATAATAAGTGCGGTTGAGAAATGTCTTGAAAACAGAAGTAAACTTATCAACGTTATTAAAGGACTCTATACTGAAATCGCAGAAGAAAACGGCGATACAGTCTGGAGAGTAGAAAGATCAATCCGGCACGCGATAGAAGTTACTTGGACAAATGGCAATACAAATGCGATCAACAAAATTTTTGGCTATACGGTTTCAGTGGAAAAAGGAAAACCGACAAATTCAGAGTTTATCGCATTAATAACAGATTTTGTTTCCTTGTATGGTGATGAGATTGCCAATGGTTCCTATAAGTGGTAGGAGTGAGGTGTCTATGAAGAAATTAGCAAAGGTAATTGAAATGATAGGCACCGTTGTTTTTCTGTTTTGCATCTGCATTGATGCAACGGAGTATCCGGTTACTGCCATACCTGTATTGATTGGATTGCTTCTTATTTATATAGGAACAAAAATAGATGGGGAGTGGCAGGAGTATACAGAAGAGATCGTAGATTACGATTACAGAAGTGAGTCTGATGACGATGACGGTATTACCTATATCACATTTGACACAGATTACAGCAAAGAAAAAGAAAAGGAATCATCCCAACCGACCAAAGCAGAATGATTCCAGTTCAAGCAATAGCATAAGCTATTTGCGCCTATTTTAGCACGAGAAAAGAGGAAAATCAAATATGGATGAAAAAATGAAAAACAATAATGTTTTACTTACCGGGAAAATTGTTTCAGAACCGGAATATAGCCATGAGGTATATGGAGAACAGTTTTACAACCTGTTTCTTGATGTGAACAGAAAAAGCGATATTGCAGATGTGATTCCACTGACAATTTCAGAAAGATTATTTGACGTGAGTAAGGAATGCATTGGAACTGTGATAAGCGTTTCCGGTCAATTACGTTCTTTTAATCGGCACGAAAAGAGCAAAAATCGTTTAATATTGTCTGTTTTTGTTCGTGATATTGAAATAATCACTGATGAGTATGACAACGAAAATGAAATCATGCTTGATGGGTTCATCTGCAAAGATGTTGTTTACCGGAAAACACCGCTTAAAAGAGAGATCGCAGATCTTTTGATTGCAGTCAACCGCTCCTACGGAAAATCAGATTATATCCCATGTATCTGCTGGGGTAGGAATGCGAGATTTGCATCTACGTTTCCGGTTGGGACTCATGTGCAATTTATTGGACGTATTCAGAGTCGTGGGTACATCAAGAAATATGAAGATGGAACAGAGGAACAGCGGACAGCCTACGAGGTGTCTGTAAGCAAAATTAATGTATTAGAGGAGGAAAATTAAGATGGCAGAAAATATGATTACAATTCCGGTAGAGGAATATGCAGATTTGATCGCAAGCAGGACAAAGTTACATACAGCCTGCAAATTGATAGCAAACGAGCACAGGAAAGATGTTGAGTTGTTTGGTTTAAAGTCAACATCAATCAATTCAGAGTTGATCGAAACTGCGCTCGGATATGTTGAAGATAAAACATCTCTTGATGCTGCATTTGAGAAATATAGAGAGAAAAAGGAGTGTGAAGCAAAATGAAAATGATTTTAAAATCGCTCCATATTGAAAATTTCAAAGGTGTAAAGGATAAGACATACGAATTCGGAAAGACAACAAGGGTTTCCGGCATGAACCGGAGAGGAAAGACCACAATCGGGGCGGCGTGGTACTGGCTGATGTCTGATAAGAACTATGAACTTGTAAGTAACCCAAACATTAGACCGGACAATATAGAAGATTGCATTCCAACCGTTACTGCAGATGTTGATGTGGACGGAAAAGAGATTACTCTTTCCAAGATGCAGAAACGCAAAGTCGGAAAGCCGGATGCAAATGGAGTTTCAAAAGTTACGATCACAAATATATATGAGATTAATTCTGTGCCTAAGACAGAACGTGATTTTAAGGCATATCTGGAAGAATTAGGGTTTGATTTTGACAAATTCCTCATTTGTTCGCACCCGAATGTATTTACAAAAGACTTGTCGTTGAAGAAAAAGCAGGATGAAATGAGAAAATCATTATTTGCTATGGCAAGTAAAAAAACAGATTTAGAGATTGCGCAAATGAATAAAGAAACTGCGGATGTTGCCAAATTGCTTGAATCCTACAAATTTGAAGAGATTGAAGCCATGAACAATGCTTCCAAGAAGAAAGCAGTTGAACAGTTAGATGTGATTCCTAATCAGATTATCGGTCTGGAGAAAGCAAAGGTTGATATTGATGTGGCGGAGCAGGAGTTGGCAAAGGCTGATCTGGCAAGAAAGATTGCGGAGATAGACGGTAAGATTGCAAATACCGGAAGTACCATTGGAGATTTGAGAAGCAGAGAAATGCAGTTGCAGTTCGATATGTCCGGCATCATGCAGACAATGAGCCGTGAATTAGATGATAAACGCAGAAAACTTGATGATGCCATTTTTGATACTGTTAGAAATGTCGATGATGTGCTTCGTCAGATTCGGAACATAAAAACTCAGATCGCAGATAACGAAAAGATTGTTTCTGATGCCGATGCTGAACGTAAGGCTCTGGGCGTGAAATACAATGCGGAGAAAGCCAAAGCGTTTGATGAAGCACCATATCAGTTCGATGAATCTAAGTGGGTATTTGACGATTCTACGACTGTTTGCTCTTTGTGCGGACAGAAACTGCCGGATGATAAAATCGAGCAGATCAAGTCAGATTTTGAAGCGAGAAAGGAAAAAGCAAAGGAAGATTCATTTAGAAAGCTTGCTGATGCGAAAAGGAATTTTATTGAACAGACAAATTCAAATATGGAAAATATCAAATCCAAAGGCTTTGAACAGAAACGCATCATCGAGGATTTGACCAAAAAGAATGCAGAGTTGCAGCAGTCTGTTGAATCCTTGGAGAAACAGGAGCAGGAAACACTTGCGAAGAAAGAAGAACTTTCCAAGCAGTTATTAGAACTTCCGGAAGAAGCTGATTATTCGCAGAATGAGGAATATGTGAAGCTGAAAACCGAACATGACGAGATTCTTGCCAAAATCGAAAAGTTGGAATCAGAGGGCGCAGACAGTGTCGTTGGTGAACTGAAAGCCGAGAAATCAGATTTGCAGTCACAGCTTGATGAAGTGAATAAGATTATCGCACAGGCTGAAAATAATATCCGCATTGATGAGCAGATTGCAGATATGCAACAGAAACAACGCGAATATGGACAAGCAAAGGCAGATGCCGAGAGGATTCTTTATCAGCTCAAAGAAGTTTCAAAACGAAAGAATAAGCTGCTTGTTGAAGAAATCAATCAGCATTTCGGTATTGTACGTTGGAAGTTGTTCGATTTCCAGAAGAACGGAGAATATAAGGAAGTTTGTATTCCTACGGTACTTGATGAAGAAACCGGCATTTATAAGGTATTCGGAGATACGACAAACACTGGCAGAGAAATTGAAGCAAAGTTGGATATTTGCAACAGTTTTCAGAAGTTCTTTGATATGTATGTCCCAATCTTCCTTGACGGTGCAGAAAGTATCAATGACGAATATGTGCCGGTCGTTGATACGCAGTTAATTCTTTTGAGCGTTTCAGAGGACAAGCAGTTGAAAGTCGAGGGAGTGTAAATGTCAAGAGTAGGAATCGGGAACAACTTCACACAGCCGGATGCACGGTGTATGTCATGCAAGCGTTGGAAGAGTGCAAGTAAGAGAGGATTCTTTGATTTTGCGGAATCCGGACATTGTTCTCTTTCGTATTGTGAGAGAGACGCAAGAAATAAAGGAAAGAGAGGTATGCATAGATGAAAATTAGACTTTCTACAGGCGGAATGAGTATTGCCGTTGATGTTGGAGATAAAGCGAATTATCTCTTTACCCGAATTGCTAATCAGTTGATTTGTAATGCGATTGGAGATACCGAAGCAGAGAGAGTTGTTGAAAAGCTGAAAGAAAATGCACAAAAGAAAGAGATGCCTGCAATGCGAAGTCTGCATGATGAACCAAAATCCGGTACCGAGGAAAAAGTTACAGAAGAGTATCACGGATTGACATATAAAGGATTCATCTATTGGAAATGTAAGAAATGCGGAGCGATAAGAGGTTTCTGCTTGAAGAAAGAGAGCAAAGGCATCCATTGCATGAATTGCGGAGATGATTCACTTTTTGATGAACCATTGAAACCACTTTATGCAAAATGCGAATGTGGTCAGCATTTTAAGTATATGACAAATATGGATGATGAAATGTTCGATATGGATTGCGTTGAATGTGGCGCACCGATTCCTATTAAGTGGAACGGACACGAGAAATGCTACCAGACAATCAGAAATTAGAAAGCGAGGTATCAGAATGAACTACATAAAAGCAAAATACCCAAACAGCACACGCAGTTACACCTTTAAGACCGAGGATAATGTAAAAGCCGGTGACACGGTTGTAAATGCAAAAGGTGCAAAGCTGACAGTTACGGATGAATCGGTGGATATGAAATGGGTGGAAACCTACGGTGCTGATAAGGTGGCGGTTGTGAAGAAGTTTGAGGAAAGCGAGGAAAAACAGTGAAACTTTATTTTTATGGACTTAATTCGGACGGAATCTCCGTCACAGAAGTGGAAGTGATTGAAAAACCAAAGACATATTATCCAGTTGATAAGAAAAGAGGTTTTCCAAATTGCATGAGCTTTGTTAGAAAAGAGGACGAAGGGAAAATTACTGGCTATTATGAAAATATTTTCCTTACAAAGCCGAATTTCGATTATGCAAAGGAAAAGTTTAGAGAAGCCGCAGAAAAGGAACTTGAATCGGCAAAAGAAAAGTTTGAAATAGCAGAAAACAAATTAAAAATCATCATGGAAAGTGAGGAAAAATAATTATGGCAGAAACAAAAAAACAGGAAGTAGCAGTAGCAGAGGAAAAGAAAGAGGTTGCGCACAGCAACAAAGTTACAGATTACAGTCTTGGAATTTTCGGAACATCAGATAATTTCATCATGGCAATGCAGATGGCAAAGGCACTGGCAAGTTCCACAATCGTTCCGCAGACATTCCAGAAGAACGATGCGAACTGTCTGATTGCCATTGAACAGGCACAGCGGTTAAGAGTTAGTCCACTGATGGTTATGCAGAATCTGTATGTTATTCAGGGTAGACCGAGTTGGAGCAGTAAGTTTCTGATTGCTGCAATCAATAATTCCGAAAAATTTGATATGGAATTGCAGTTTGACGAAGCAAAGGACAAGAACGGCAAGCCATTCTCATGTACGGCTTGGACTATGAAAAATGGTCGCAGGGTTGAGGGCATGGAAGTAAATATGGATATGGCAAAAGACGAGGGTTGGCTTGGCAAGAACGGTAGCAAATGGAAAACCATGCCGCAGTTAATGCTTCGGTATCGTGCCGCATCTTTCTTCTCCAGTCTGAATTGCCCGGAGCTGACAATGGGATTATATACGAAAGAGGAAATGCAGGACAACGATTTCAAGGAATATCCAATGGAAGATTTGCAGGAGCAGGTTAAGAGAGATATTGCCGAAAACGCCAATTCAGAGGATTTTGTTGCAGATGCAGAAGCAAAAGAAGTTGAGAGTGCGGCAGTTGAAACGGAAGTTGTTGAGCAGGCAGAAACAGACGAGAATGTGCCAGATTTCATGAAGGATTAGAGGTGGACGCATGAATCTTCCAAAGTCTGAATTGAGCAAGCAGGAAGCATTGCAATTATGGAATACATATCATTCGGAGTATGCAAAGGAGCAAATGATTCTTGCCAACTATGGGATTGTTTTCTCTGTCATGCAGAATTTAAGCATTCCGGTAAATGATGAAGATATGTTTCAGACCGGAATTGTTGGATTGCTAAAGGCTATTAATACATTCGATTCTTCCAAAGGATATAATTTTTCAACCTATGCTTTCACTGTCGTGCGAAATGAACTGCTTATGTCATTCAGAAAGAGTAAAAAGTCGGTAAAAGCAGCGTTCTCTTTGGATGATAACGTAGACATAGGAAATGGCGAAATTGTTCCATATGCCGAACTGATGGCGGACGGTAGGGATCACGAGAAAGATGTGATAAATTCTATACTTGTTCAACAGATTTTTGGAACGCTGAATTTGAGAGAAAAGCGTATTTTCATAATGTTCTTTGTAGAAAACAAGACGCAATGCGAAATATCTAAAGAGATGAAATTGTCACAGTCATATGTTTCCCGAATTATTAAGAATATGGGAAGAAAAGAAAAACACAAGGAAAGGAATACAATATGAGAGTTATATCACAGGACGGAACAATTGATGTGCCTTATGAGCAGGTTGTTATTCAGCGTTTTAATCGAGTAATATACTTTCTTAATAAAAATTTAACTGGTGTGGAGTCAGTTTCGAACGATATGGAAATGGCTTCATATTCTACCGAAGAAAAAGCCGAGAAAGCTATGGAAGACCTGCAATATACGTATGCATGCCGTAATATGGTGATGTTCGACAAAGAAAAAGCTATTTATATTCCGAACGATAAAATAACTAAAGCCGTTATTGGCGGTGTCTTTCGCTTTCCGGCAGAGGAAGAATTGGAGTAGCCTATGGAAATTATGTCAGTCTTAGAATCCGTGCAGAAAGGCATGGAAGATAACATTTACAATTTCTGTAAAGACGGAAAATGTAGCCAATGCGGTAACTGCTGTTCCAACCTCTTACCGATGAGCAGAAAAGAAGTAGATACCATTCGCAGATATATCCGTAAGAACCATATCAAAGAGTGCAAACACCTGCTTCCTACTGCGAAACACCCGTATGATATGACTTGTCCTTTTCTTGATACGGATAAGAGTTGCGAGAAATGCAGAATCTATCCGGTTCGACCGGAAATCTGCAAGCAGTTTATCTGTGACAATGAGCAGAGGGCAAAGCATAATCGGGCATTGTTGGGGCAGACGAGACAGATTGTTGATGTAAGGAGTGAGTTTTATCCATGAGAGTAGGTCTGATCGACGTGGACGGTCATAACTTTCCGAATTTGCCATTGATGAAATTGTCGGCTTGGCACAAACAGCAAGGTGATACAGTTGAATGGTACGAGCCGTTAATGCATGGATTCCCCAATCCGCCACTTGACAAGGTATATATGTCAAAGGTATTCAGCTTTACACAAGACTATCAATATTTTGTTAATGCAAATGAAGTTATCAAAGGCGGTAGTGGTTACTGTATTGGCCTTGTAGACGGAAAGGAAGTTTTTGACAAGTCGAAGGATATCGAGTTGCCTTATGAGGTAGAGCATATTTATCCAGATTACTCAATTTATGGAATTACCGATACCGCATACGGTTTTCTTACAAGAGGTTGTCCGAGAGGTTGTGATTTCTGCCATGTAAAAGTGAAAGAGGGTTTATGTAGTCGTAAGGTCGCTGATTTATCAGAGTTTTGGAACGGTCAGAAGAATATTGTATTGTGCGATCCGAACATTCTTGCTTGCAAGGATTGGAAGACGTTGTTGCAACAGTTGGTAGACAGTAAAGCCTGGGTAGACATAAACCAAGGATTGGATATAAGACTTATGACAGAAGAAAAAGCAGAATTGATTAAGCAGATGAAAATCAAGGAACTGCATTTTGCTTGGGATAGATATGAGGATAAGGACATTATTATTCCAAAACTGAAATTGTTTAAAGAAATCACTCAAATTGATATTCGGAAACTGATTGTATTTGTACTTTGCAATTTTGATACAACAATCGAGCAGGACTTAGAACGCATCTATGTTCTTAGAGATTTAGGATATTGGGCGTATGTAATGCTTTACGACAAGGAACATATACCAAAGAATAGCAAATTAAGGAAAATGGCACGTTGGGTAAACATGAGAAGTGTGTTTGCTACCGTTCCAAAATTTGAAGATTATTTGAGAAAGTGAGGTGGTTTAATGTTCTTAAGATGTTGCGGTTCCGGAAGTTCGGGTAATTCCTATGCCTTAATTGCAGACAATGGAGAAATTCTTGCAATTGAAGCCGGATGCAAGTTTCTTGATTTTGAGAAGATGATTGATTGGAAAATCTCGAACGTTGTCTGTTGCATTGTGACCCATGAGCACCTAGACCATGCACGATACATAAAAGACTTTATGAAAGCCGGTATTCCAGTTTATACAGCCTTTGAAACGCAATCAGCATTGGAAACCATTACCGGAGAATGTACAATAGCCATTTCGCCACGCACAGCACGGCAAATCGGCAGTTTTTCGGTAACACCGTTCAATGTGCCGCATGATACAAAAATTGAGTGCTACGGCTATTTAATCGAGCATGAGGAAATGGGGCAGTTGTTGTTCTTAACGGACTTAGAATACTGCAAGTATAATTTTTCAAAGCTGAACATTGAGCATATCATGGTTGAAGCTAACTATGACATGGAACTTGTAGACCGAGACGAGCCGAACTACGAACACCGCCTGCGAGGTCATATGAGCCTTGATACGGCACTTAAATTTATTTCTACTAACGATAACCCGACATTGAGAAATGTCGTTCTAATTCACTTATCAGATAAAAGCGGAGATCCCGCACTATTCAAACAAAAGACAGAAGAAACAATTAAATACGGAGCAGATGTTTATATTGCAGAAAAAGGATTGGAAGTTGATATGAACCTTTGTCCGTTCTGATGGTTGCAACACCTTGGCGAAAGCCTAAAAGAAACCCATTCATGCGGTATCTGAAATTTTGGCAAGGAATTTAATATATCACAAACATTTTATCAAAAGCCATGAGATATCTTTGGCGGTTGCTAAAAGTGACCGCCAGAAAGGAGAATACGTGTTAATAATTGAGGATAAAGGACAGAAAGAGGGCTTACATATCCTTAAGAATAGATATTTCAAAAGCCACGATATGGAAGTCTTGCGTGCACCATTACCGGTTGGAGATTACATAATTGCCACGGATAAGGTAATGGATGTGATTAAGCGCAAGACAGCGCGAAAGATGGAACTTAAAAAGATGGATTTTCTTGGCACATATGATGTTTCCGTTGACACGAAAAAGGACATGCAGGAAATTGTAGGGAACATCTGTGGAAAAGCACATATGCGATTCCGTGACGAGTGTATTTTGGCGCAGAACAACGGAATTAAGCTATATGTGCTTATTGAAAATACAGACAAGGTGTATTCCGTCAATGATGTATTTACATGGCATAATCCTCGAGTGGACCGGTATAACAATATTGCATATATGCACACACTTGGAAAATTGCTGAATGTATCGCTACCGAAAACAAAGCCGACATCTGGCAAGGTATTGGCAAAAGCTATGTTGACAATGCAACTTAAGTATGGCGTTGAGTTCGTATTTTGTCGCCCGGAAGATGCTGGGGCAAAGGTTATTGAATTGCTTGGAGGTAGTGAAAATGGCGGAGAATAAGCGGTATTACTGGCTTAAACTGATGGATGATTTCTTTGATAGCAAACGAATCAAAAAACTCCGAAAGATGGCTGGTGGCGATACATATACGATCATCTATCTTAAGATGCAGTTGTTGTCGTTGAAAAAAGGTGGCTATCTGGAATATTCCGGATTGGAAGATGAATTTTACAAAGAAATTGCCCTTGATATTGATGAGGATGAAATCAACGTACAAGTAACGATTCAGTATCTTCTTTCCTGCGGATTGATCCAGACAGCCGACAATATCGAGTATCTTATGCCTTTTGTGCAAGATAACTTAGGAAGCGAGACGGCAAGCACTCGTAGAAGTCGTAAATCTAGGGAAAATGCACAAAAAGCGTTGCAATGCAACAGTGGAACAACGGAGTGCAACATTTTGCAACAAAATTGCAATGTAGAGATAGATATAGAGAAAGATATAGATACAGATATAGAGATAGAGAAAGAAAATACAAAAGAAAGCATACTTGATTTGGACTTTGACGCGGAATGGGGATGGGAATACACGATCAATGCATATCCAAAGAAAACGTCGTTAACGTCTGCCAAGGTAGCATGGATGGACAAGCTTTTAGAAGTTATCGAACCGAACAGAAAAGCCGTTGCAAAGCTGATATATGAGGCTACAGTGGCATATGTTACTGACTATATAGAGAAGAATCCGGATGATACGAATTATCGCTACATACCAAAATACGGAGACTGGCTGAAAGAGGACTGCGATTACTGGATTCGCCAAGTAGAGAAACGAAAGCGAGGTGATGACAGTTGACAGAAGCAGAAATTGGAGTGATCGGATGTGTATTGATTGACAATGATTCCATGTACAAGATTTACAACAAATTGAAGCCGGAAATGTTCAGCTCTGAATTTTGTCAAGATGCTTTTGCTGAAATGCTTGCCATGTATGATCGTGGAGAAAACATTAATGTCGTTTCACTGTCTCAGACACTTGAAAACCACAAATGGGAGCCGGAAATAATTGCAAGCGAATTGAAAGAATGCATATCTGTTACCCCGGTCTCAACGGCAATAAAAAGCTATGCGGATGCAGTCATTAAGGATTGGCGGGCAAGGGAAACAAAAAGCCTTTTCCAGAGAGTGAGCCTTAGACCATGTGATATTGATAATTCGATCGCGGAAGTTCTTACAAGGCTTGAAGAAATCCAAGTTAATCAGTTGAAGAAATCTAAGTTGATGAAGCAAATCGTATCAGAGAACAAAGATAAATACTTCAATGATGATGTTGGAGAGGACAGGGTAAAGACAGGATTTTACCATCTTGACGATTGCCTTGGCGGTCTTGAAGGCGGAGACATTACAGTTGTTGCCGCGAGACCGGGAGTTGGTAAGTCTGCTATTGTGGCACAAATAATCGAGAATATGGCAAGAAAAGGCTATAACACTTGTTACTACAACATGGAGATGAACAACAGTCAGATTTATGAAAGGTTTGTTTCAAGAATGTCAAAGATTGGTCTGACAAGAGTTCGCAGGGCAAAGGCTTTTCTTGGTGGAGAGAAAGAAGCATTTGACAAGGCAAATGATGAGCTTGAAAAATATCCGATCACAATTGACGATCAGACAAATGTTATTGAGGAAATAAGAACGCAATGCAGGCATCAAAGATATGACGTGATCGTAGTTGACTATCTGCAATTGGTACGGTGTAACCGGAAGTTCGATAACCGTGCATCCGAAGTCGGGGAAGTTTCGAAGCAATTCAAAGCACTTGCGAGAGAGCTTCACGTTCCGATCATCCTATTGTCACAGCTTAACCGAGTATCGGAAATGAATGCAACGAAAGAGCCTACAATGTCCGAATTAAGAGAATCCGGAGATATTGAGCAGGATGCTTCCAATATTATTCTTATGTGGAATTTGGATGAAGACAGAAAATTTAAAGGCTTGAAAGTTGAAAAGAATCGACAGGGTACACCGATTAGAGAAGTTGTTCAGTTTGAAGGTGATCGTATGGAATTTATCGAGCGAACCGAAACCATTGAACAGATTCAAGCACGGATGCGACAGAAAGACGGTTTCCGAGAAGTATGTGGCAGCACACCATTTGATTAAAAGGTGAATGATTATGGCAAGTAAGAAATTTGAAAAAGGTTCCGAAGAATGGCAGTTTTTCAGTGATTATTACAAATTTCGGCAGCAGTTCTATGAAGCTGATAACGGAGATGATTGGTTTGATGAGATGATGCATATGGGCGAATTACTGATTGAAAAGTACGAGCATACAAATATATCAAAATATGTTCAGAGCCTTGTATTTAGTCATTTTGAAGATGTTGAGAGGAGATGGAAAAGCAAATGAGTAATGCATTAGCGAGAAAGAAAAAGCTGATGCAACCACTTGGGTATTCCAAAAGTGAACTGATTGGAATACAGAAATATGCCAAGGCACAGAACAATGCGGACTATTTGATTACAGAATCTTATTATAACGTTCGCATGATGGCATACCAGGCACTTCATGATAAGTTCGGATTCGGACACAAAAGAATCATAAAGGTTGAGCAGACCATTGATGCATATGTGGAGAATGCAAAGGATGGAACGACAGGCGAGGAACTTTGTTTTTATCTGAAAGATAAATGCAAGATTGACGTGAGAGAGGAAACAAATAAGATTCCGTATCGTGAGAGTTTTTATCTGGTAGAGAGAAAGATTGCACCAAACTGCATGATACAGGCAAATAAGTTTTTGCTGGCACAGGTATTTAATTATTTTGCAATGTTGGGTGTCTGCCTTAAAACACAGTTTAAATTTTCGGCAAATCAGATCAGACAGGTTTATGAGAGAATCAGATATTTGATTAACTGCCTTGCTACTGGATATGAAACTATGACAGGAGTTGCAAGTGTACTGGAATGGGAATGTAAGTACATTGATAAGCGGTTTATTGGAAAGACGTATGAAATATAGGAGGAATGGTTGATGGACAAGTTAGTTGTGGAACTGCAGGATGGATATTTTGTGGAGATTGATTCTCTGAATCACACCCTGAGACAGAGATATGCCGGACAGGATAAGGACGGCAATGAAAAAGAAAGCGTTCGAACAATCGGATATTTTGGAGACATGAAACAGTGCGTCAAGGCTTTGTTAGAGCGTTATCCGAGGGAGTTATCTGAAAAAGCACAGATTTCCTTTAGTGAATACTTAGAACTGTTGGATAAGGCTTATACGAGGTCAGAACAACTTGTAAACAGTCTTGGAAAATGACGGAGGTATAAATTGCACAGAGAAAGCGAAGAGAGACGCAGAATCATAGCAGAGATGGAAAACCGTCAGACGAGAATACCAAAGCATCCAAACCCGGATGCATTGAGAGATTTTAAGGAAGTACCGTATCAGTTGCGGTATGGGAAGGAGAAGAAATGCTGAATAGAGAAAAATATGCGGAAGAGATTATGGATATTGCATGTGAAGGAGGCAATATTGCGTTAATTAATGGGAAACTGGAAAAATGCAGGGGAGTCTGCGATAAATGCGATTTTTGCGATAATGACATTAGAAATGCTGGTCGTTGCAGAGAAAAAGCAAAAGAATGGGCGAACGGCCAGTATGTTGATTGGAGCGAAGTTCCAGTCGATACACCGATTTTGGTCAGAGATTCTGAACTTTTTGCGTGGAGCAAAGAACATTTTGCAAAATATGAAGATGAAACGGTTTATACATGGGATTACGGAAAAACGTCATGGAGCACATACGACGGTAAAATGAGTAGCTATAAATATGCTATGTTACCAGAAAGTGAGGATCAGAATGAAAATAAGCAGAATTAGAAGCCTGATAGCTGAATCATTAACAGAAGCCTGCGGATATTCACCACTAACGAAAGTGATTTCGGAGGAAGAAATCAACAGGATTTTGGAGCAGGAAAGCGGATGGATTCCATGTAGTGAGAGATTACCGGAAGAACCGGAAGAAAATTCGTTATTTGAGTGGAAATGTCTTGAAGTGTATTTAGTAACAACAAAATACGGAAGTAACGCGCAAGACAAGGTATATCCATTTAGAGCATTCTGGAATGGAATTAATTTTACGGATGGAATGAATATTTTGGACGTTATCGCTTGGATGCCACTGCCGGAGCCATACAGAGAAAGTGAGGAATGATATGAAAGATGGAATACATCCAGAAGGATATGCAGTAACAAGAAAAAAGACCAATGCAGACCGGATTCGGAACATGACGGATGAGGAGTTGGCAGAAATATTTGCACAGTACAATATTTCACTGGATAAAGATGGTTGGCTCGAATGGCTTCGGGCAGAAAGTGAGGGATAGCATGGAGAGGTTAACATATGTGGCAGAGAATGGAGAAGTTTTATTTCATCCAGCAGATTTACCGGATGATGAAGGAATTACCATTACCCAGCTTGCGAAAGATGGAAGATACAAAGCCCTGGAAGAGATTGCGGAAAGACTTGCAAATAGAGAGCAAGCCGAAGAGCTGGGATTGCCGTGCAAGGTTGGAGATATCGTTTGGGAAATTAATGCAGAAAGAAAAAGAATATCAAAATTTGTGATTGAATCAATCACCATCTACCCGTGCAACGTTATTCAATTTAATTGGACGCTGCTTGAAGGGATTTGTAAAAATGTTGCAGGCTTCTCGAAAACAGAACTTGGAATAACAGTATTCCTTACCAGAGAGGAAGCCGAAGCCAAGTTGAAAGAAATGGAGGAGGAAAGCGATGTATTGTGATGGAAGATGTCAGTATTTGAACGAACGTAAACACAAATGTGAGCTGACCGGAGAAAAATTGACTTACATGAAACAGACCGGAAGTATTTCTTTCTCCGTGCATGAACACATAGGAGTTTGTAAAGGAAGAAAGGTGGATCGTAATGGGAGACGTAGTTAAACATATACCGAAAGATGATCTGTGCCCGTTCTGTAGAAAAAGGAAATCAACGTTGTTGTGTGACATGCCTGTAAATACAGTTATTACACATGCACGGGGAAGCGGATTTAAAAGTTATACCATGACCTGTGATAAGAAAATCTGCACGGAATGCACCACAAGAGTGAACGGGTTTGATTTCTGCCCGGATTGTGTGAAGAGGATCAAGATAACACCGAAGGGAGCGAAAGAGTGATGGAGAATAGATATTTATACCGTGGAAAGCGGATTGATAATGGGGAATGGATACAAGGATATTTATATGGTATCTGGGAGAGAAGATATATCCTATGGGGAATGACCAATGATATCCCGGACATGGTCGAGGTAGACCCAGCCACCGTCTGCCAGTGCACCGCAATGCCCGATAAGAACAAAAAGCTGGTGTTTGAACATGATATAGTATGGGATTCTGACGAAAGAGCTTTTTACGAGATTATCTGGAAGCAAGAGGATATGTGTTGGAATGTTGAAGATGCAGACGGTCACAAATCTGAGTTTGAAGAATGCTATGGAAGCACAATTGAAGTTAATGGTAACAGATTTGACAATCCGGAACTGTTGGAGGTGCAGAAATGATTAAAGGTAAAAAAGTAACCATGAATGATAAGTATTATGTATCGGAGAAGAATAAAGGCAAGGTATTTAAGGTTGTCAGCGAGCCGTACAACATGTGTGGAACGATGGTTGTTAAATTAGAAGGATTTGCCGGATGCTATGCCTTGGATGGGTTGACGGAGGTGCCGGAATGACAGAGAATGAAGCAATCGACGAATTAAATGCGTCTATAGATTTAGCGAAGATGTGTACGGAAAATCTTGAAAGGAAAAGAGAAGTGCAAGGTTATGAAACAGCAATCAAAGCCCTTGAAGAAATCCAGCAGTACCGAGCAATCGGAACGGTGGAAGAATGCCGGGCGGCGATGGAGAAGCAAACGGCAAAGAAAGGAATAAGGGAAAAGATAAAGAAAGGATACAATAGAGGAATGCATCACTATTATTGTCCTGTTTGTTACGAGAAGGGAGATTTAAGAAACAAGTATAATGTCGGGTCATATTGCAGTAACTGTGGTCAGAAATTAGATTGGAGCGATAAAGAATGAGTGAAGAATTGAAACCATGCCCGTTTTGTGGCAGTACAAAACTAAAGATAGACAAAAAATCTGTTTTGGACAGGCACACAGGGCTTGGAGTAAGACTTGAAAGACATACATATTCAGTTAGGTGCAATGTATGTCATGCAAGAGGTAGAAGTATTGGAGGTATTGTCGTTGATGAAAGAGATGCCTTAGCGAACTGTTATAAACATACAACAGATAAAGAATTGGCGAAAAGAGCAATAGCGGGATGGAACAGGAGGACGAGCGATGAGACTGATTGATGCTGATGCACTAAAGAAAGATTTAAAATCGGTTACTTTAAGCAATGGAACTTTAGTAAATACAAATGCAGTATTGTATTTACTAGAAGAATATCCGACGGCTTATGATGTAGACAAGGTTCTGGAACAGTTGGGAAAATTGAAGAAAGCAGAGCAGGACAGACCAGATGATTGCGACGAGGACGGATGCGGAGACGGCGAACAGATCTACGATGATGGGAGAAGCCAGGGAAGATTTGAAGCATTTGGCAAAGCAATCCAGATTGTGAAAGGCGGTGGTGTAGAGTGACAAGCATAGAATTATGTAGAATGTGTACCGAGTATTCTGCGGACACAAGATGTGAGCATAAAAAGGATTGCAAATTGCAGAAGATTTTGACAGCTTTTTGGCATGAGACGTAGATGATATCAGGGATTGTTCAGATTAAGGAGAATATGTCGTCATGCTCAACGCTGATGGTACACCGAAAATCTGGCGGGGAAAAGAATAAAATATTGGAGGATAGTGGCTTATGAAGTTTTCAAAACTGACTAAGCCAGAGCTTGAAACAATTATTGAAAACGCCAATTTCACGGAGCAGGAAGAAGAAATATTTTATCTTCTTGCCCGTGGACTTATTTCAAAAGAAATAGCCATGAGACTATGCGTATCAACAAGAACAGTGGAAAGAAGAATTTTTGATATTAAACAGAAAGTAAAAAAGTTAGAAGGTGAGTTAAACGGGAAATCTTTCAAATAGTGAGTTGTTGAATATTGCCATCGAAAATGGTATTATCAACATAGACACCATTCAGAAAAAAATTGAAATGAACGAAAGGAAAAAATTTATTGAAAAACACACTTACAGCATTTGGCAAGGAAAAGATGGAAAGTTTTACACATATTTGCCAGATGAAGATAATAAGAGAGGAAAGAGACTTGTAAAGAGAACATCTGAAAAAGCAATTGAAGATGAAATAGTAAAGTTCTATAAAGCCAAGGAGGATGAACCTACAGTTATTCAGGTATATTCTAATTGGATTTCTGAAAAACTTGAATATGGTGAAATAACAAGACAGACAAAGGACAAGTACGAGACAAATTTTAAAAGATTTTTTGAAAATAAGTATTTGCCGATTGCAAATAGAAAAATTCGGTACATTGATGAAGAAATATTGGAATCATTCATAAAAACAGCTATTTCAAAACTGGAACTTACGCAAAAAGCTTATTCTGATATGCGGATATTGATTAACGGAATTTTCAAATATGCAAAGAAAAAACATTATACCAGCCTGAGCATAACCAGTTTTATGGGTGATTTGGAAATTTCGGAAAAGTCATTTAAAAAGAACTATAAGTCAGACTGCGAATTGGTATTTTCTAAGGATGAGGAACTTTTAATTGAACGATTTGTAATGGAAGATGAGCCTACATTGATAGAACTTGGCATTATTTTGGCATTTAAAACAGGATTGAGAGTTGGGGAAATATCTACCCTCTCATGGTCTGATGTCGGAGAAAATAAGATACATATATCAAAGACAGAAATAAGATATAGAGATGATAATGGCAAATATGTATTTGATGTTCAAAATTTTCCTAAAAGTGATGCCGGGTTTAGAGATGTTATAATTACCGCAGATACCAAAGAACTTATGAGAAAAATAAAAATGCTCAATCCATTTGGGCAATATATTTTTATGAAAAACGGTAAACGAATAAAAGGTCAGGCATTTACAAGGCGGCTATATGTGATATGTGATAGAATAGGAATTGGCGAACGTTCAATTCACAAGGCAAGAAAGACATATGCAACAAAGTTGATAGATGGAAATGTTCCAGAATCGGTAATAAAAACACAAATGGGGCATACAGATATCAGAACAACTCTCGATCATTACTATTTTAATAACAAGACAGAGAGTGAAATGCAGGAATATATTGCAAAAGCATTATCAATGTAAAAGGTAACACTAGGTAACACCTTTGGAGATAAAGAAATTCAGTATTTATGCGGGTTTGAGAGAATTGATACCGAGTTCGAATCTCCCTTCCGCTACTTTATTTTTGTTTAAGAAAACCTTGTGAAGCCTTGATTTTACTGAAAGAAAGGAGTTTTTGAATGGTGTCTTTTCTAAAGGTCAAAATCAAAGGTAACACTAAAGGTAACACGAACGGATGTATGGACGCTTAATGCGTTCTTTTTTTGTTGTATTTTTTGACGGCAAACTGTCGGAATCGTGACGGTTTTGCCGCCTTTTTTTATGCAAAAATATAATCAAAGGGAGGGATGGTGGTGTTTTCAGATGAAGTTCTTGAAAAAATTTTTGCCAGAAAAGAGTTACAGTCCTTGGACTTGTCAACGCAGTCGTCTATCATACACGCAATAGAAGATGTTTTAGAGGAGGTCAAACAGGATGAATATGAGCGGAGCATACCAGAATCCGATTTATAATCAGCAGATGCAGCAATACGGGCAGCAGTACGCATACAATCCGTATATGAATCAGCCACGCATTGATAATACACAAAATTATATGCAGGCACCGCAGCAAATTCAGCAGCAGATCCCGGTTCAAACTTTTGGCATAAATGGAAAAGTAGTTCCGGCGGTAGAAAACATCACTGCCAATGATGTGCCAATGGATGGCAGCGTTGCATTTTTCCCAAAACAGGATATGACAGAAATATACGCTAAAAGTTGGAACGCAGATGGCACAATTCGCACAATCGTTTTTAAGCCAGTTTCGCATGATACTGTTAGCAATTTATCGCATGATACTGAAAAATTGAAATTTGACCTATCAGACGAGTGCACAGGTGCATTTATGCAGAAGTTTGATGAACTTTTTGGGAAGATTGAACAGATAGAAAACCGATTAGATAAAATTCCAAGCAGTCAAAGAAAAACTTCACAGGTAAAAAAGGAGAGTGATCCAGAATGAATCCGGCACAATTATTGTTAAATCAAATGATGAATTCTCCGCAGGTTCAAAACAATCCTATGGCAAAAAATGCCATGCAAATGTATCAAAGCGGAGATACAGGTGGACTTAAGACAATGGCAGAGAATCTCTGTAAAGAAAGAGGAATTACGGTAGATGAAGCAAAACAGAAAGTTATGAGCATGTTTAATCATTAGTACATTTTGGGGTGCGCGCAAAATAACCGGTTATCCCATTTGTAAATAGATCAGATGGAGGTAAACAAAATGTTTAATGGAAATGCAATGCCTAGTCTTGCTGATATTGCAGCAGTGACAGGAAACGGAAGAAACAATGATGGTATGTGGGGCGGCGATGGCTGGTGGGCTATCATTATCTTCGCTATGATCTTTGGCTGGGGCGGCTTTGGCGGCAATGGCTGGGGAGGAAACGGAGGTATGGGTTCAACAGCAGCATACACCGACTCTGCAATTCAGCGTGGGTTTGACACGCAGGCTATCATCGGAAAGTTAGATGGTATCACAAATGGTCTCTGTGATGGATTTTACGCACAGAATACCGCCGTTATGAACGGTTTCCATGGTGTAGACAATGCAATCTGCAACCTTGGCTACCAGACACAGCAGGGATTTAATACCACAAACGTGACACTTATGCAGGCGCAGAATGCTTTGCAGTCCCAGCTGGCTAATTGCTGCTGCGAGACCAGGGAAGCTATCCAGGGTGTAAACTACAATATGTCACAGAACACCTGTGCACTGCAGAACACCATGAACAGCAACACAAGAGACATTATCGACAGCCAGCAGGCAGGAACAAGGGCAATCCTTGATTACCTGTGTCAGGAAAAGATTTCTTCCTTACAGGCAGAAAATAATGACTTAAGAAGAGCCGCATCACAGGATCGCCAGTCTGCATTGCTCACTACTGCAATGTCAGCGCAGACACAGCAGATCATCAACGCTGTAAATCCGGCTGCAATCCCGGCATATGTTGTTCCAAATCCTAACGCTTATGCGTATGGCTGTGGATGCAACACAGGATGTAGCTGCTAAAAGTAGCTGCTACACAAAATTGAATAATTGAGTATCTTAATTGAGTTTAACTTGATTATGTCTGCTGTGCAGTATTGCTTATAAACACAAAGGGCAGACTATAATGTTTGCCCTTATTTTTTGAAAGAGAGGTAAATAATTATGGCAGAATTTACAGGGATTGCAATTCAAACTGTCGCGCAGGGAGAAGATGTTGCATTTACAGAAACTCCAGTATGCGCAACAAAATGCATTCTTCATAGACAGGGAAGCGGCATTGTTAAATTAAGAGGACTTACAAATCAGTGCCGGGCAAGATTTTTGGTATCTTATTCTGGAAACATTCAAATTCCTACCGGTGGAACAGTTGAAGCTATTTCACTTGCTATTGCAATTGACGGAGAACCGTTGCAGTCAACTCGAATGATTGTTACACCGGCGGCAGTTGAAAACTTCTTTAACGTTTCGGCGCAGGCATATGTGGACGTTCCTCGCGGTTGCTGTGTTACGGTAGCGGTACAGAATACGTCTGCGCAGGCAATCGAAGTTCAGAACAGCAATTTAATTGCAGTCCGGGAAGCGTAAGGAGGGCGGTTTTATGGATATTATGAGAATGCACGACATGATTGAAAAACTGTCTGAATGTGCTAAATGCGAAATTGACAAAGGAATTGAAAATATAGACCCATGCGAAATGGGACAGGTTACAGATATGATGAAAGACCTTGCAGAAGCAATGTATTATCGTACATTGATGAAAGCAATGGAAGAATCCAGTGCAGATGAAACAATGGAAATGTTTGAGCGTTACGGAGACGGCAGACGGTATTATGACCGTTACCGGTATGCAGACGGCAGATTTGCGCCAAAGGGAAGAGGAACGCGGAGAGGATATGACGAGCCGCCTTACTGGCACATGACACCGGAAATGTATCACGATATGGAACATGACCGCGACATTGATCGACCACATGGGCGAATGTATTACACAGAGCCTACAATTGCGGCAGATGGCGGTATGCGTGACCGCAGAGAGGGTAAAAGCGGAATGAGCCGTAAATCCTACATGGAAAGCAAAGAGCTTCACAAAGGCAATACGCCGGAGGACAAGGACGCAAAGATGCATAACCTTGAAAAATACATGAAAGAGCTTTCGGAGGATATGGCGGAACTTATCTCCGACATGACGCCGGAAGAGCGCACAATGACAAAAAGCAAGCTGTCAACGCTTGTTTCCAAAATGTAATGGCAGGGGCAGAAATGCCCCTGTTTGTTTGGAGGGAAAATGTTTTTTATAAATGGTATTGAATGGAAAATAGAATTTGTTCACGGCGCAAGTCATAAATTAATGCGCTCTGATGGCTCTATTAGCCTTGCTGTGACTGATTGGAATGATAGGATAATATATGTTTCGGATAAACCAGAAAATGGCTATTTGCGCAAAATACTGGCTCATGAACTTTGTCATTGTTTTTGCTTTTCCTATAACATTCATATGCCGATTGAGCAGGAAGAGTATCTTGCGGACTGGATCAGCCTGTACGGTACTGATTTGATCTATCTTTTGGATGATCTGATGTCAAACATTGATTGGAGGGCAGCATAGTGGACAAAATAGATGAATTGCTGCGGTATATTCACAGAACAAACCCGGAAATGACAAGGGAAAAGCTGATAAATGAACTAAGCAGAAGTGATTACGCCGCACGTTCTTTGCTTTTCACAAAAGAAGTTGTTTGTCAAGAAGAAAAATGGTAAAATGTTTTTGGGGTGATAGTATTGTACAATGGATGTCATACATCTTTTGATGTTATGAAAGAATATATGATCTATGGAGCGGAGCTTGATGAAAAATATCAGATCCCGATTGTCCCGGCATGTAGTTTGGATTATCTGCCGGAGGACTCCATAGATTTTGGAGAGAGCTTTTCACAAAAGATAAAAGGGCATAGAAAATTGAATGTGAATTTCTATATTGACGATTCAAAGTTTCAAAGACTGTGGAATAACCCGGATAAATACCTAGAGCACTTGAAGTGTTTCCACTCGGTCTGTATGCCGGATTTCAGTATTGCTACTGGCGATTGTGGTATGCCGTTTGCATTGAACCTGTATAACGTGTACCGGAACCATGCACTTGCACATTACATGCTGCTGAACGGAATCAGTGTTATACCGTCCGTAGGCATCCCGGACAAAGATAATTATGATCTTTGTTTTGCCGGGTACAGTAAAGGTGGTGTGATTGCTGTATGCACAAATGGAAGAGTGCGGGCAAAGGCAGCTCGGATTGAGTTTTGCGAGGGATTCAAAGTAATGACAGACAGGCTGCAACCGCATATAGTGTTGATCGTCGGGAAGATACCGGATGAATTAAGCACCGATGTAAAGATTGTAAATTACAAATCGCGAAACCAGAAAGTGAATGAGGAATTTTATGGGAACAAGAACAACGAAATCGCAGAAAAAACAGAAACAGACCGAGAGCCAGAGAAAGAGAAGAGAGCGAATTAGTCAAATTTCACAAGTCGCGAAATGACGCATAATAATTTACTGTGCATATTGTCTTTTCAAAAGTTGGAATCTCATTTTTCAACTTTTGAATTTTTTCTTCTTGGAAAATGGCTCGATTTTGAGATCAGAAATCAGAATTTTCACACCCCGGCGGTCTGCCGGTGATTCTTCAGATGCTTACTGGATGTATGCCGGTGGAGTGTGCCCGGACAAGATAAACGCAGCATTTACAGGTTCGCGACGTCGTAAAAACGATTTACAGGCGTTTCGTGCTGTGTATATATAAAAGTACTGCATTGCCTTGCGCAAGCCTTAAAATGTCTTATACGTGTTCACTTAAGCGCATTATATGACCGGGCGCGTATCTTGTCAAGCTGCAATATATCCGGACACTGGAAAAAGCCGGGACGATCCCGGCTTAAAATTCCTCTATTTCCGCAGCATTCTGTTCCCATTCGGGAAGCGTTTTGAAAACTTCCCAAGCATCGTTAAACGTTTCAAAGTCTGTCCCTTTGCCGTCATTTCTGAAAAATCCATCTTCAACGCTATAAACACTTCCCCTGTATCTGATTTGAAAAACTGTCTGTGCTCCATTTGAATAAGTCATTTTTTATATATCCTCCTTAATAATAAAAATCCTTTTTTGGTAAAAGCAAGCCGGGGAATTAACCCCCGGTAAACGCCGCCGCTTGCTTATGCGCTTACTTCCGCTCTTAAAATCTCGATAGCTTTGTCTGTTGTGTGTTCTCTGTACCACTTCCAGGGCTTGCTATACGCCTTCGCCAGCGCGAAATCTTCTTGAGTTTCTAAAAAATAATCCCTAACTTTCAAAAATGCTTTCTCAGCTTCTTCTAATTTATTCATACGATCAACCATCCTTTCTTTGTGTGCTTGTCTCATCAGTGGCAAGGTTGCAATCCTACGCCAGACCGCCGCGCGGGCGGTTTCGACTATGCTATGCAGATTTCAAACACATCGCCTTGGATATGTTCAAAATCGACCTTTTCAAAAATCCCGATGCCGTAAAAGTCGGCTGTAAGTGTTCCAAAGTGGTTATATTCCCAGTTGATGCCGTTTTTTTCAAATTCCTGAATCGCATTACTGTTTTTATTTCCTGATTCCCAATTAATAAATAATCCTGTTCCTCTCATGTTTACACCTCCCTCTCAATTTCTACTTTATCAATTCTTCCGGCTTCCATTTCTTCGATGATCGCCGCCAGTTCGTCAAGAATGTTCCCTTCGTCTGGTGTAAATGTGTAATTGTCGTTGTACTCTTTTCCTTCAATTTTAATTCTATAGATCATTTGTTTGTCCTCCGTTTCTGTGTTCTTTGTTTTCCTGTTGAGATTATAATACACGATAATAGACTAAATAGCAATTGACAAAATACACAATAATAGATGAAATAAAACAATGGTTTGTTGTGCAACATGGTACATGAAAATAGACGTTGACATGATATGAAAAATCTATTATCATATATAAAAAGAAAAGAGGTGTGATGCATGGCGAATTATGGCGTAAACGGATATATTGACTTTTCCAAGCTATGGAATATCTTAGAAAAAAAGGAATATAATAAGCAGTGGTTAAAGAATAACGGAATACATTCTAATACAGTAGCGAAGCTGACCAAAAACGAGAATGTAACTTGCGAAGTTATATGTAATTTGTGTAAATTGTTAAATTGTCAGCCGGGCGATATTATGGAATATAAAAATAATTGAAATACATGAAAATAGACTATTGACATATACATGAAAATAGATTATGATAATGGTATCAAATGAAAGGAGATACCAAAGAGAATGGCAACATTAGAAAAGTTATTTTATTCAATAATGAGCGGCACGCAAGACAGAAATATAAAATTTTCTGATATGCAGAAAATACTTGAGGTGCTTGGTTTTCAGTGCAGAATTAAAGGCGATCATTTTATATACTGGCGGGATGGAATAGATGAGATCATAAATATTCAGCCAGACGGAAATAAAGCAAAACCGTATCAAGTAAAGCAGATAAGAAATATAATATTAAAATATGGATTGGAGGTATAAGTTATGCATAAGTATGAGAGAATTATATATTGGTCAGAACAGGATCAAAAATTTATTGTTGAAGTTCCGGAACTTGCCGGATGCATGGCAGATGGGAGCACAGCGATAGAAGCATTGGAAAATGTAGAAACGGTTATATCAGAATGGATTGAGACGGCAAAGGAAATTGGGCGTGAGATTCCAATTCCAAAAGGAAAATTGATGTATGCATAATAAAATTTGACGGCTTGAAATACAGCCGTCTTTTTTTGTGCAAAACATAGAAAATCTTTGTAAGAATTTCACAAAATTCCAAGAGTGATAATTTTATTACGGACAAGGTAAAATGATAGAATTGTACCAGTTTTGTTGCAATGCAACACCTCTGCAACAAATTGCAACATTTTTGCAACGTAGATATAGACACTAGAGTTAGAGAAAGAGTATATTCTCTCTTGTAATATTAAAAATATATATTATAAATAAGGCAGTATATTTATATAAATAATATATATAATATACAGGCTTAAAATTTAATTTTAAAATATATCTTGACAAGAAAATGATAGAATGATATTGTTTTATTAAATTAAAAAGCATTCGGGCAACGGGCGGCGGCAGCCGTCGAGGTCCCGAAAGAAACGGACTTCATGCAGCCGGTACAGTCGAGATCATCATGATCTGATTGTATCAGTTGCATTTTTTATTTTAAGTATTCCAGTACTGGAGAGAGGAGATGTCGATCATGTCAGCAGTTGAAAATCAGGAAATAAATAATAATACCGTTGATGTTTTTAAAAGTGATATCGACATGTATATACATCTCTGGATGGAAGATAGAAATATAACTGATATGTGCAAGGTATCTCAAAACAGATGGTACAACTGTTGTAAATATGTTTATGAGCATGTATTTAAAACAAATCCAAAATATCTTAAGGATGATAATAATATCAATAATGCATATGACACAGAGAAGGTTGATAATATATTAAATTTATATATCGATTTGTGTAACGATTATGAAAAGATTATTAATATTACAGGGTTCACATTCTTTACTGGAATACATAGAGATACGTTAAATGGATGGGTTAACGGCGTGCAGCCAGGCTCGTCAGGTTCCGACATTTGCAAAAAGATTGACGAAATGAGGGAAGAAAGTCTTGTAGGTTTACAGACTTCTGGGAAGAATAACCCAATGTGCTACATGCCATCACTCAACAAGTATTGCGGTTTCAATATGCCGGGCGTTAGAGATCAGGGATCCAGAACAAGAGCGTTGACAGCCGAAGAACTGCCACATCTTGGGGCTAATAATTGTATAGGATTGCCGAACAACTCTGACAATTCGTGTTGAAAACAGCAATAAAAACGCAATAGACAATTCAAACAATTTAAAACCCAGTATTTAAAGGATTTGGAAGACATCGGAACGTAAACACATTACGAAAAACATGAGTTTAACGAATAGTTATAGAATTGTACGAACAATTAGAATAATTTAAAGCAAAGGCAAACGCCGGAAGGAGCAGCTAGCATGAGGGGGAGGGGGTTGCAAAAGCCCAGAAGGAGCTGCCTACTAAGCCCCCTAAATATCCTAAAAAATAAAAAGGCTTTAAAGGAGCATATGTGTATGGGAATTCCAAGAGTTAAGGTCGTAAACCAAAATGAAGATTGGTTGAGAACTGAATGCTACATAAACGGCAAGAAGATTGAATGTGTCAAAAGCGTTGATTTTCATGTCTCAGCGGATGAAATTCCACAATTCACTTTTGAAACCATTGGTTCGCCGGATATTGATATGAACGGTGACATTAGATTCAAATTTACACCAGAGACGGTTCAACAGGCATATGAGGTTTTGCAAAATGAGTTAATGCATAGTGACAAACTGTATCACATTTTCTTGGAAAGTATGTTGAGCGCTTTGGATGACAAGTTTTGGGATGCTAGGGATAAGAACGGGTATGAACTTGATATTGGGAAAGAGGATTTCAAAGAAGCGGCAGTATTGATGTTGAATCGCCTGATAGGAATTGGAAACTGAAAGAACAACAAATGTAATATCGCCCATTTGCCAAGTGGAAAGGCACTGGATTTTGATTCCAGTATTCGCAGGTTCGAATCCTGCTAAAGAAACTTGTGAGAGGAAAACAACCATGGTAATTATTAAAACGATTATATCGACGCTGGATGTTATTTTTATGCTGATACTATTTGTATCTGGCAGAGAATCCAAAGACAAAGAAACAGCAATTGCATTATGGGTACTTGTGATGTTGCTGTTGCTGAACATGTTTCTGATGTGGAGGTAACAGAATGTTTTATAGTCCAATATTTGATATTAACTTTCAACTGCCTATCATTTGTGCAGAGGAAAGAATACATATAACAAAATCAAAGGAACCGGACAGCACCGGAGATTTACTCAATCTGGATAGCGACGCCGAGCACCAGAGCGAGAAATCGGAGCATCCAGTATAGCTAAACAAAATTTTAAATTAATGGCAACTTGTAAGAGTTGCTTACAAGATAAAAATCCTACATTGCGGCATTTTAATATGCCTTAGCGGAACGTAGCGCAGATGGTAGACCGCTCGGCTTATATCCGAGCGGTCGCAGGTTCAATTCCTGCCGTTCCGATTGAGGAACAGGCATTATTGTTTGTTTCGTAACAGGGCATACTATTTGTCTCCTTTCGCCACTAGGACGCTTCTGTTAAGAGCGGTGCGAGACCGTTCGGTGGCATTTACCGCAAATGGCGGTAGGAATGTAAGTCGACACACGCACAGTCATGTGTTGCAGTTCCAAATCATGGTTCGGGTGCCTATCCCACGGTGCCTGAGCTGTCAAAAATACAATTAGGCTGTGGCGGAAAAAGGTAGACGCTTAAGCATAAGACAACCACGCTTTGGTTAGGAACAAGTCATTGAATTAACAAGGCAATGAAGGAACCTGTTAAGGGTGTTACCCGTTGTGAAAAGTCGTTGTTATGTGAGGTGCAAATCCTCACCAGCCTATTTCCCGTGATATCGCACAGGATAGTGCAACGCATGGCACGAAAAATATGATTGCTAACCGTCTGATGGCGGTTCTCGTGGATGGCAAGAAAGGTATTTGCCGAAGTAAGACGCTTCGTGAAACTGATAGTCGAAAGGTTTCAAGTGCAAGGTTCAAGTCCTTGCTCCACGATGGTGCCGAGCTGATTTGATACTGTATGCGTAGCGCGGTCGCGTACAGAGATATGGAGTGAGGTGTCCGAGCATTTTGGGGAAGCGGCAACGATTGGCGGTGTTGCGGCTGACTGTAAATCAGTTCCTAAGTGGTAAACATTGTAGGTTCAATTCCTATCTTCCCCATTTAAACATGATTACCTCGGTGCAGATGGATTTTTCAATCCTGCCGAGACGCATGGTAATGAGTTGTTCCAATTCGAGATATTGGATTGACTGACAGCTTTTGCTTGAAAGTGATTTTAAGCAAGAAGATAGAAACTATCAACAATTCTGTGTGGTGTATCATCATAGAGAAGTCAAAAGCAGAATCCTTGTGGCTGACGAATAATAGACGCTTGCTGTGCAAGAATAATCCGTTGATGTGTGCGGTGTGAGAGACCACGGACTATATGCGGAAAACTCATTAAGTTAGTTTGCCTTGAATCCGGGAAACCGGAGTATAACACAAGAAATTCGTTAAAGTAGCGGTATGGCAAATGTTTTGTGGATAAAAAACAATTCTGAACGAACCGTGAAATTTGTGGGTATCAATCCCATTCGTGCTTGACAGGGGTAAGAAGCCAAGGGTCGCGCCCAGAAGCTCAGACTTATCTCCATGGTGGCTGAATATGACTGTACCTGTGATGGATAAAGGGAAACCTTAATCATGTTTATTTTGCAGTGTTCCCATAATGGTATTGGAACGGCTTGCTAAGCCGCCGGGCGTTTGTTCGCCTTGTAGGTTCGAGTCCTACACACTGCGCTATGCCGTATGTCCGGGTGGTGAGGGAGCGGTCTTGAAAACCGTTGGCTGTAAAAGGCTTGCAGGTTCAAATCCTGTGTACGGCGTTTGCTCGAAAAAAATCAGGCGTTGATGCGTGGCGGAATAGGTAAACGCTATTGCCGTAAGATAATTCGTTGAAACCGGCAACCTAGATGACGAGAAGTGCACTAATCATGCATGGTGCAAATCCATGCCATATAAATTTAATTACATTTGCTATGAACAAAAGACACGGAATCTTACGAGGATTCCGATTTTTGCTATGATTGGGGGCATGAATTATGACAAGCTGCTTGCGATGTGGAATGCTGATAATTGATTCTAATGTTGATAATTGTCCTTATTGCAAAATTCTATTTACACAGACTCCGGCAAGGAACGTCCCAGAAAGTCAGCCGGAGAAGGTAGAAACGGCAATATTTGAAAACGTGGTATTTAATAAAGGGGTTGGGCGTAAGAATGTGTGATTTTTGCAAAAACATAGGAATTGGAATACCGGATTGGGATTTTCTTACTCCGGATGAAAGCGGAAGAATCCCGTCCGGAGTCGAAATAGAAATTCGGGAAATTGTAGACAAATGTGCACTTGTTTTTACGAATAGTGCCGGAGAATACGGCGCAGGAGTGGTAAATATTGCATTTTGCCCGATGTGCGGCAGAAAGTTGGCGAAAAATGATTAAGGATTGTTCAATTTGCAAATATTGTGATGAGGATTTTATTTTTGATGAAGAAACAGGGGAAGAATATCCGTTTTATAAATGCCAAAAAGGGAATGACACATCACTTGACTATGAGTGCAAAGATTTTGAAAGGTTTATGAAAAATGATTGTTAATATCAATAACAGCACATACGAGATGAACAGCAAACAGTATAAATCAGTTCTTGATACGGCAAGTAACGCTGTTACATGCGGTATATACGCTGTGGAAAAGAACAAGGTAGCAATCATGCTTCGAGAGGAATATAAAAGCAAGGAAGAGCTGAAACAGGCAGTTGGTAATTATACGGCGAAAGGGTTCGAGGTGCATTGGAAATGAGAGAGAGAATACACTGCCTTATTTTTGACAACAGGGTAAAACATAATACCAGAAAATTGTACGAAAAAGAGATGCTTTTTTACATCAAGCATTTTCTTAAACACAAAAAAGAGTTTAATATTTCATATTTTGACATCATAAAACAGGCGAAAGGAATTGCTAAAGGACATTGCAAGTTATGGCTTGAAGTTCGGGCGGTTCATGACGCTTGTAAGGGAATTAGATATTGACTTAAAACTTATTATTGGGGGAATAAATGAAGAAAACACGTTCAAAAATTATAATCAAAACTAGAACTGGCGGTTATACAAAGATTTATGCTAACGGAAAATGGCAAAAGAAAGTATGTGTTATTGACTATCGCGCAGAATGCAGTAACAAGGATGGCATAAAGGTTGCTTGTGAATTTGATAAACTGAAAACTGATAAAAACGGTTCGGCTATCTACGATGAAGATAAAAAAGATTTTGCAAAAGAACACGTAGTTGCAAGGATTTAAGGGCGGGGGCGAGATTATGAAAATATCAGAGATGAATAAATGTATTGAAGAAATGCGAAAATGCTACAATTTTAAAGATGATGAAACAGAAATTATACTTGCAAATGCAATAATCCAGAATGACAACGGTGTTTATATTAGTACAAGAGATGAAAATGGAACAACAATTGAAATGACAAGGTATGTAGATAAATTAGTAAATGTTTAGTTGCTGATTATCAGCGGAAAGGAAAACAAATGGACGAAATGAAATCCGGAATGAAAATTGCTTATCAAGGAGTAAAAGAAGAAATGGAAACAATAGTTGCAGAACTTGCAAGAAAAGGAATTGAAAAGCCAAAAGGCTTTAGCGTATTAGAACAATTTGTAGAAGACAGACTTTCAGAATGCGAATAAATATATTACCGGCTAACAAACAGAGTTAGTCGCTAACCAACAAAAATTATTGGCAGAGGTCTTAAGGCACTTCTGCTTTTTGCGGAGGTGCTTTTCTTTTGGCAAGTTCAAGCCTAATTTCCACAATAAACGGATATGAAAATTACATAAATACACATGGAATAGATGAACAGGTCATTGACGCGTACATAGAAGCGGCAGGAGTGGCAATAAATACAGAAAAGGATATTCAGTATGGATTACAACTTACAAGCCGTTCTAAGGGCATTGTAGAGCGTTTTTGCATGGGTAGGACAGGCGGTAGAATACTTGACCTTGAAAAATACAGCCAACAACATGAAGAAAAATACACCCTTGTTGATGACTATTACAAAATTCTTCTGATTGAAGCACATTACCGATTTGAAAGTTTCATGCTATACATGGAAAAGAATAGACCGGTAGAAGAGAGATTTTATCAGCCGAGAATAAATCCATTACGGCAGGTAGCACAGCTTATTCAAGATCTGTACGATGATGTGCTGGACGAAGGAATGGTATTTTGCCCTGGACGAATCGGCAAGACACAAATAGTCAAAATGGGAAATCTGTGGTTTGGTTCTAACAGGCCAGAGCGATCTAATCTGTATTCGGCATATTCAGACAAAATTACTGGTGGTTACTATGACGGTATCATAGAAATGATTACGGACCCGACATACACGTATGCTGAAATATATCCAAATATAGTAGAGAAAAAGTTGGTTACTGACGGAAAAGATTTGACAGTAGACCTTATACGTAAAAAAACATACCCAACATTTACAATGCGAAGCATTTACGGAACATTGAATGGTGCTTGTGACTGTGACGGGCTTGGAGTTTATGATGACTTATTCAGCGGTATTGATGAAGCGTTGAGTGAAGACAGGCAAAATACTGTATGGGGAAAATTCGACAACAACTTTATGCCGAGAATTAAGCCTGGAAAGGCTAAATTGTTGGGGATAGGAACACGTTGGGCGAAAAAGGACGTTCAAGGTAGACGTTTAGACCTATTACAAAATGATCCTGAATACAAAGGCATACGGCACAGAGAGGTTATTATTCCTGCTCTAAATGAAAACGGAGAAAGCAATTTTGATTATCCGTATCATTTGGGATATACAACTCTTGATTACAAAAGACGCATGGCATCTTTTGAAAACAATGACGATATGGCATCATGGTTTGCACAGTATCAACAGGAGCCTATTGAAAGAAAGGGTCAGATGTTCAATGTCGATATTATGAATTTCTTTAATCCGGCAGAACTTGAAGGAATAAGACCTGATAGGATATTTGCAGCTAATGACCCTGCTTATGGTGGCGGTGATTTTGTATCAATGCCTATCTGCTATGAGATTGACGGAGAACATTATATTACTGATGTTGTCTACAATGACGGTGATAAGGAAATTACCATACCGGAAGTTACTTCACGAATGGAAAGACATTTAGATAAATTTAATAATAAGACAGCAGAAGTCCATTTTGAGGAAACAAAGACAACATCAGCATACCGCACAGACTGTGAAAAAATATGGGAAAAAGACGGATACCCTATTAACACAAGTCATGATCCGGCAGACAATAAGACTGCAAAAATGGATAGAATCAAAAATCATGCTCCAGACATACGAAAACTTCATTTTGTGGACATGAAATATCAAACAAAAGAGTACAGAAAGTATTTTCAAAATATTTTGTCTGCTACTTTTGAAGGGAAAATGAAGCATGATGACGGGATAGACTCTACGGCACAATTATGTGACATGATTTATGGCAATAAAAGAATAGCAAGAGTTGAAGCAGCGCAAAACCCATTCAGGAGGTATTAATATCTTATGGTAACAAAGGAAGTTTTATCACAATATTCAGACCTGCAAGAAGAGGTGAAAGAAGTAAGATTAAAGATAGAACGGCTTGAAAAAGATATAAGTAAAATCGAAGCCGGAGAAATGGTTATAGATTCTGTTAGCGGCGGCGATGGCGGTAAACAGCATTTTAAGATTGAGGGTATACCTTTTCCAGAGTACAGCAGAAAGAAAACACTTCTTTATGCTAGAAAAGCCACGTTGCAGTTGCTTGAAGATGATTTGCTGGAAAAAACCAATGAGGTTGAAGAATTTATTGCAAGCGTTGATGATAGCAGAATTAGAAGAATAATTAACCTTAGATTTTTAGAAAATCAATCTTGGAATAAGGTTGCCGACCAAATAGGAGGCAATAACACAGAAGACAGCGTGAGAAAAGCGTTTGATAGATTTATGAAAGAGTAAAGTTGTCCGATATGTCCGTTTTTTTTCTGATATAGTTATAATCGAAGAAGTCAACAAATAGTTGAACACTTTACCATCCCCCATTGGAAGAGCATCGAAGAGGAATCTCCGGTGCTTTTTCTTTTTCAAAGAAAAGAGGACTTTATGGTATATACACCAAAAACAATATATTGCCCGCGGTGTGGAAGAAAAGTTGCCACACACGATGGGCGTTCAACAATGCAAATTTCTGTTGAGTGCAGAAAATGCCACAAGAAAGTTGTTTTTTATCCGGAGAATGGAAAAACAGAATTAAAATCTCTTCCAATCCGGTCAACATCCAGTGGGATGACGTTTATTTAGGAGCCAATTATGAATAATAAATCTCTCCAAGATCTTGTTAAAGGCTGTTATGGGCGAAAAATTTTATATACTGATGTTGAAACCATCACAGCAGACAATATTGTCAAGGTGGTGGGAGACTGCATCGGTAATTATTATTACAACAAAACCATAATAGAATACCTATGGCGGTATTACAAAGGAGATCAAACGATTTTATACCGTGTAAAGGTGCAAAATGCTGATATTACAAACAAAATAGTAGAAAATCATGCGTATGAGATTGTTCAGTTCAAAGTAGGACAGACATATGGCGAGCCAATACAGTTTATCAGTCGAAAAGATGATGATGAAATTAATCGGGCAGTGGATGCGCTGAATGACTATCTTGTGGATGCGAATAAACAGGAAAAAGACATTAAAGCAGGAGAGTGGCAGTCAGCAACCGGAACATCTTTTAAGGCGGTAAGATTTGCAAATGGAGAAATACCATTTCAAATTGTTGCGCCTACTCCAATGAATACGTGTGTTATTTATAATCGGAGCACGGAAGAACCGGTGGTTGCGGTGCAGGAGCTTAAAGACGAAGATGGAAGATGGTACAAACTGTGCTATACGGACAACTATTCATGTAAACTTCAAAACGGAGTAGTTTCTGAATGGAAATTGCATGCATTTGGAAGTATACCTATTGTTGAGTTTCCAAATAATCATGAGAGAATTTCTGATATTGAGCTTGTCATAGGTATTTTGGATGCCATAAACAATATGCAGTCAAACAGAATGGATGGAATTGAGCAGTTTGTTCAGTACTGGGTTAAGTTTGTGAACTGTGAAATCGACCAAAAAACGTTTGAAGAGATGAAAATGAGCCATGCTTTGACGGTAAAGTCCAATAACAAGGATAACAAAGCCGATGTTGAGATTATGACGCAGGAACTAAATCAGAGCCAGTGTCAGGTGGCAAAAGATGATTTGTGGGACAATGCCTTGGCAATATTAGCAATACCAAACAGAGAGTCCCAAAACTCTGGAGGAGATACACAAGGAGCAGTATCATTAAGGGCTGGATGGGATTTTTCAAAGACAAGAGCAAAATTAAAAGACCCAATTGTGAAATCGGCAGAGAAGAGACTTGCAAAAGTTGTCTTAAATGTAATACGCGTTAAGGACAATGATTTGAAATTGTCAATGAGGGATTTTGATGTGCAAATCAATCATAGCCCGCAAGACAATATGTATACGAAGTCACAAACACTGTATCAGTTATTGGAGTGCGGAATACATCCTCTTATTGCAATTAAAACGGTCGGACTCTGGGGAGATGCTGAAAAGACATTTCTCTTGTCTAAGCCATACATGGATGCTTTATGGAAAACCATTGATGATGCAGAAGAGCAGGAACAAAAAGCACAGGAAATTGTAAACCAATTAAATAAACAGCAAAATAAGACAGCTACCGAGTAATCTGTGGCTGTTTTTATTTTATAAAAATTCGCAAAGTTGTGAGCGTAAAAATCAACGGTGTCATTCGGTGTCGTTGCACCGCAAAAATTCGTAAAGACATATCGGAGGTAATCAATGAAAAGAGAAGAGTTAATTGCAATGGGTATCAGTGAGGAAAATGTTGAAAAAATCATTGCTGATTACGGCAGTGCCGTACAGAGAGAACAGGCAAAAGCAGCAGAGCTTAAGGCAAAGGCAGACAGCGCAGATGAGTTGCAGAAAAAGCTGGATGAAATGGAAGCAGGAAACCTCACGGAACTTGAAAAAGCAAACAAGGCGTTAGAGACAGCAAATCAGCAGATTGCAGATATGCAAAAGAAAAACGCCATCAGAGATCAGCGCGAAGCATTGATGGAAAAGTTAAAAATCAATGCAGAACAGGCAAAATCTGTCGTCAAAGATGATGGAAGCCTTGATTATGACGCTCTTGGAAAGATTACATCCGAAAAGGAAACCGCAGCAGCGCAGGCAAAGGAACAGGAGATTGCAAATAATTCTGAAAATCCGGGCGGCGGTACTGCAGGTGGAGAAAATAAAAAAACGGCAGATGTTGAAAATGCCGAAAGTATCAGCTTTGGCGAACCGGAAAAAAATGTAGAAGCCAAAGACCATTATGTTTTATAGGAGGTAAATTATGGGAAAACCGATTGAAAGAGACTTTACACAGAGTAAAGGAATTTTAAAATTCTTTCCTTATGAGGGTGCGGCGTGCATCGTTCCGCAGACAATGGTGTCAAGTGCCGATGCAAACGGAAAGAAGATTGCAAAGGCTGGGACACCTTTTCCAAGCAATGACGAATCTTGCAAAGGGTATCTTCTGGAAGATGTTGACGTAACAATGGGAGATGCGCCTGGAACTTATGTATATCAGGGTTCTATTGACAGCGCAAAGGTAATAGCGAACGGAGTGACCGTGGAAGCAACTGCAAAAGCAGCAACACCGCGTGTCACTTTTTTTGATTAAGAAATGGAGGTATTAGAGAATGGCATTACCATTAGCAGAAGCATTTACCGCAAGAAGCCTTGGGGTTATGTGGAATAATTATGAAAAAACGCTTGGTTCTGCGCCTTACTTAGGCAGACAGAAATTTGGAACCAGAAAACAGGACAGCCTTGAGCTTAGATTTATCAAAGGGAAAAACGGTCTTCCGGTATCCTTAAAGGCATCCAATTTTGATGCACAGGCAGAGTTAAGAGACGTCGGTGGATTTTCCGACATTCAGAACGAGATGCCTTTCTACCGTGAATCTTACATGGTAACAGAGCGTGAAGAGCAGGAGTATGCAAATTACCAGTCGGCAGAAAATTCCAACATGGCAAACCAGGTGCTTAGAGAAATCAGCAAAAAACCGATGATGCTTATTGATGGGGCAAGAGTAGTGCCGGAACGCCAGATTTGGCAGTTATTAGCACCATCTGATGGTATTCCAAGAGTACAGGTAACAATTGGCGGAAAAAGCTACTATGTGGATTATACTTCGGACAATGGAGTGGCGCACAAGAGAGACCATTACAAGGATATCTCCGGAAGCGATACCGATAAATGGTCTGCATCCGAAACAGCAACGCCACTTGACGACCTTATCGAGATTAAACGTGAGTTTGCAAAGAAAACAGGATATTCCCTTGCACGCTTTAGCATGAATACAGAAACATGGGAAATGGTCCTTAAGGCGGAGGACACAAAGAAACAGGTGCTTGGAATTACTGCTTACAATGGCGGTATTCGCTTACAGCAGGGGCAGGTTACAGAGTATCTTAGAGGATACGGCATCGAGATTGAAGTTTACGACAAACTTTACATCGACCCGGCAGACGGTGCCACCAAATATTTTATTCCTACAGGAGTTATTTCAGCGCAGGCATCCGGCGTGTACCTTGGAGATTATGTCTTTGGAAAGACACCGGAAGAGAGAAGCGGAAGTTTGACAGACGGAAACCTTTCTATTGTAGAAACCGGTATTTCGGTATATACATACGCAACAAATCATCCGATCAACACGCATTGCGTTGTGTCAATGATCGGATTGCCTACTTTTGAGGGCATGGACAGCGTTGTTGTCATGAAAGTTGCGTAGGAGGTGCGGTATGATTGCTGAATATACGGTAAAGCGCAATGGAAGATGGTACAAAGCAGGAGATGAAATCCCAGACATTGTTCCGGGAGAGAAATCTTCCGGCGGGTACACCAAGACAGAGATTAACAGAATGAGCACTGCTGATTTACAGGCACTTGCCGCTGAACATGGAATTGAAGGTGCAGAAGAAATTAGCGGAGCGGAACTGAAACGCATTTTGATCGAGCAGTTCGGATTATAGGTAGGGAAGAATGGACGAATATACAACATTAGAGCAGGTCAAAATCAGACTGAAACAATTTCATATTGAAACCGTTACGGACGAAGATGGTGTTACTTCTGATGTTGTCGTGTTCGACCAGAAAGAAGATAATCCTTACATTGAACAGCTTATCAAACAGGCAAGAAATGAAGTAGTAAGCAAGCGGAATTACCCGGAAAGCTACACGGATGAAAAAATATTCGAAGACTTGAAAAAGTTTGAGGATGTAATCGTCAATTTATCCGTGTACGACCATTCACAGGCAGGAGAAGCCTATATGGCAAGCTATTCAGAAAACGGCGTAAGCCGTAGCTGGAAAGACAGGGAAAGCTTGTTTGTGGGAGTATTTCCGTTTATAAAATCATTATAACCCCTCGATTTCGAGGAGTTTAGAAGATTGAGCGTTATCGTGTTGCCGACATTGACAAAACGATAGCAGGCGGCACACATTGAGCGGTGGTGGGCGGTGTACCAATTACAAAGAAAGGCGGTATATGATGTGACGATAGAATTATCTACAGCAATCATTATAAGCGTGTTATCACTCGGTTTTTCCGTCTATATGGGATTAAAGAATAACAAGCGAACAGACACAAAGGATGTTGAGGAACGCGTGAAAGAAAATACACGCATCAATATGAAACTGGATGCCATCTCAAACAACACGACGGATATTAAGAATGAAGTCTCGGAGATGAGAAAAGAAATCAACTCACATGACAACCGGATTATTAAAGTTGAGGAAAGTGTGAAATCAGCGCATCACAGAATTGACGGAATTGAAAACCGTCTTAATGATGATAAGGAGGTGTAATCATGGACATTTTACAGAGCGTTATTGCCAATATGACAATCATTTTGGCAATCATTGGGGCACTTGCTTTTGTTGTATCTGTAATAACACAGGTTATCAAGGGCGTAGGAGCGTTTTCTAAGGTGCCGACAGACATTCTTGTGTTTGTACTTTCCATTGGAATTACTGTAGCTGCATTTGTGGCATATATGCAGTATATTCAGATGACAATTTTATGGTACATGATTTTGGCGGCTATTATTGCAGGATTTATTGTTGCTTTTGTTGCAATGTATGGCTGGGAAAAATTGTCTGAACTGTGGAAGCGGTTTGGCAAGGATGTGAAGTGAAATGCTTGAGATCAATAAGCAAAAAATGAGTTATTCGCTACAGAGCGGAAAGGTTCCGGTGTATGTGACGGACGAGGATGGAAACATCGAATATTCTTCGTACACGGATTCTGATGGTAATGTAATTTATTACCTTGATGATGACGGGAACAAGATACCGAAGACAACCGGAGAGTATACCACAGGTTATGAAAAGCCTGTGGTTTTTTATTCTTCAATCAGCAATAAGTTGAGTGAAGCACTTATAAAAGAGTTTGGCGTTGACAATTCCACAAACTTTGTTCAGATTGTCGAGGACAAAGGGAAACTTCCATTGAGCGTCGGCTCTTTGGTATGGAAACGGTCAGATGTAAGGTACAAAGATGAAGAGAATACAATCGTTGACGAAAATTCGGCTGATTACATCGTAAAAGGTGTCGCAGACGAGGGATTGACGGTTGATTTGTTCTTATTGCAAAAAAATGTGAAGTAGGTGCAGCATGGGGAAGAAAGTAATCACAATGAGCCTGTCTGAAAAGTCTGTTCAGAACGCCATACGAGAGCTTAGAGCCTATCAAAACAGCTTGACATATAAATGTCAGCTATTGGCAGAAAAACTCGCGGAAAAGGGCGTAGAGATTGCCAGAGTGCAAATTGCTGACCTTGACGCAATATTTACATCGGAACTGATTTCTAGTATTCATGCGGAATATGAAGGGAGCACTAAGGGCGGCGGGATATGGGCGGTAATAGCCGGTACAGACCACGCCGCATTTGTTGAGTTTGGAACCGGAATTGTGGGACAGCAAAGTCCTTATCCTGGGAAACTGCCGGAGGGTGTTTCGTGGCAGTACGCAAGTGGAAAAACTATCCATCAGATTTCAGATGGAAGATATGGATGGTTTTATAAGGACGACAATGGCGATTGGTGGTTTACAGAGGGAATGCCAAGCCGACCATTTATGTATCTGACCGCAAATGAGTTGCGGCAGATTGTCACGCAGACAGCGAAGGAGGTGTTTGGATAATGAAGTACAGGAAAAAACCGGTAGTAATTGAAGCATTTCAGTACGACGGTGATTTAAAGGATAAAGACGGTAATTGGTACGTGCCGAAATGGGCGTCAGAAGCATTTGAAAAAGGCGTTTTGTTTTACCAAAATCCGATTTCAAAAGACGCGCCGCCATGCGAACTTTACATTAAGACGCTTGAAGGAAACCATCATGTTACTGTTGGAGATTATATTATCCGCGGTGTAAGTGAAGAATTATATCCATGCAAGCCGGATATTTTCAAGAAAACATATGAGGTGGTTAAATAATGGCAGACAACCAGTGGGTATTTGACCTTGAAACAAACATTTTTTCCAATGTTGTAACGATAGCCAAACCAAAACTCCAGAAGAAATACAAAAGCATGAATTTTGACACTGCATTTACAACGGTTGAAAAGAACCTTGATAAAGACCCTGTTTTTCCGACTATTTACATACATGAGATGCCGGGGCTTGAACGTGGGGCAGATTTAGAGGGCACATCCGTAAATGCGGTGCAGGAAACAATACAGGTTGACGTCATTACAAACACAAAGCAGAGCGATGCAAAAGGGATTATGGCTATTTTAGCTGATGCCTTTAAACAGATGCGATTTCAAATCACAGCAATGCCGGAGTTTAAAAATGACAGTGAGAAAAAATTTAGAAGCGTTGCAAGGTTCCGGCGGATAATCGGAGCCAACGACAGATTGATGTAAAAGAGCCGAAAGGCTCTATTTTTTATGCACCGGGTGCAAAAAGATGCGCCCGATAACCGCATTATTTGGCGGTAGAAAGAGAGGTAAAAATGGCAGAAGCAGGATTGTCTACGTTAGGCATTACGTTTGGCTATGGAACAGAAACCACAGCCGGAACAAAGCCTACATCGTTTAAACAGCTTACAAGAATTAACGCAATCGGCGGTATCAACATTGAGCCGGAACAGATTGACGCATCTGCATTAGAAGATGCTATTACCAGATATGTAAAGGGGCGCGCAGATACCGGTGGCTCTTTCCCTATTACGGTAAACCTTACAGATGCCACAAAGGAAGAGTGGGAAGCACTTATCACAGCGTACAAGGCGCTTTCCGGCGGGAAAAGAATGTGGTTTGAAACTATTATTCCTGGATTTACCGATGCGTTTTTTGTGGTCGCACAGCCACCGGAGCAGATCCCACAGCCGGAAATTGGTCAGAATGAGCTTTTGACGGTTGAAATGAACCTTACCATTGAGGAATACAAGGGAATGGACACCGCTGTAGCTTTTACACCGGGGGAATAACACGTCAGTCGAATAGTTCGGTTGGATCGGCTGACGATAACCAGACAACCGAGCCAGAGCTTGAAGAAACAATTTAAAAGAACAGGGCGGTCTTCGGACTGCCCTTTCCCTATAGAGAGGGAGAAAGGGAAAGTATATGACAAAGATTAAACTCGGAGAAAAGGAACTGAATATCAAATTTGGGTATGAAGCTACTCTAAAGAGTGGGATCATTGCAAAAATTGTACAGTTAGATCAGATAGAGGACGGAGTCAAAAACGTTAATGCAGTTCTTATGCTTCTGCCGGAATTGATTCTTGTCGGCGTGCAGAAGTTCCATGAAAAAGAATTTGGATATGATCCGAACAATGAGGAACAGAAAGAAAAGCAGATGAAAAAAGTGTTTTCTATGCTGGATGATTACTTTGATCAGGAAGATGCAGATGGAAATATGCTGTATGAATCATTGCTGACGGAGATGCTTGCAAACGGTTTTTTATCCAAGATGCTCAATCAGGAGCGCAAGAAAGTAACGAAACGGAAATAAAGACGGGAGAACCGGAAGAATTTACGTGGGAAAAATATTGTGCGGAAATCCGCCCATTCTGGCTTTTAGTTACAAAAGGGTATGGATTTACCGTGCGTGACATAGACACGTCCTGCCCGGCTGATTTACAGCCTTATGCAGATGCTTACAACTTAGATAAAAAGCAAAGAGACAATGAGATGTGGATGTGGTTTGGAACATACGGATTGTCTGCGGTATCGGTGGCAGTAGAACATTGCCTTGCCGGACGAAAAGCAAAATCAAAGTATATTAAAAAACCAATCAATGAGCAACAAGAGAAAGATGATTCAGAAATGACGGAAGAAGAAATAAAGAAACAGAGAGAGCTATTTGTGGCAAAACTTAAAGTCATGCAGTCAAACTATGAGTTGAGCCATCCAAAACCAGAAAAGAACTTGGAGGTATAAATATGTCAATTAGAATTGGATCTGCAAGACATGATGAAAATGGGAAATTGACCGGTGGGAGACCGGGAGATCAGACCGGAACAGAAGTAAGTATGCAAAACTTTTATGTTCATAAAAAAGGATGGTATGTGTTAAGGCCAAAAACAAAAGATATGGCGGATAAACTGGCAGAATCAATGATTACAGCGTGCAATAATGATAATATTGGCTACTGTCAGGGACACCGGCTTGGAATTGTCAAATATGGTATTAATTCAAAAGTAAAAACAGAAGCAGATTGCGGCACAACGGTACGTGCATGCATTATTCATGCAACTGGAAAAGATGTTGGAAATTTCACCACAGCAAATGAAAAATCTGTACTTCTTTCGAGTGGCATGTTTGATGACATTGGAGGTTATGCGGCAGGAATGGTTCTTTACAACGGAGATGTTATTGTCACAAAAACAAAAGGTCATACAGCGATTGTGACAAGCGGAAACCCTAGAAAAAATGTAAAAGATCATTTAAACCCATACCCGGAACCTGCAAGGATTTTAAAGAAAAAATTCCCTTGCATGAGAGGGGATGATGTGAGATGGCTTCAGACGGAGCTTATTTATCACGGATGCCTGGATGAAAAAGATAAAAAGGGAAACAGTAATGTGGACGGTATTCTTGGAAATGATACGGCGACCGGTATTGGAACATTCCAGAAAAAAGTCGGAATTACAGTAGATAAGAAATGCGGACCGGTTACAAGAGAAAAATTAAAAGAGTAGATCAAGGACGGTAAGGTGTCACAGCCTACCGTCTTTTTATTTTGCATAGAAAGTTGGTGCATATATGGCAGACATTGATGAATTACAAATAAAAATCAAAGCTGACTCTGCAAAAGCAAGTAATTCCATAGAAAGCCTTGTAAACAGCATGAATAGGCTCCGGGAAAGCATATCGTTTGACACTGCAAAACTTTCAAATATTGCAAGCGGAATCAGAAGCATTTCCGATGCTGCGACTGGATTCAAAGGTGGAAAATCTACGGAAATAACATCTATGGTCAGAGCACTCAACAAATTTTCTGGTGTTGATGCAAATTCTATCCACGGAATATCTTCTGCCGTAAGAGATCTTGCATCTGGAATAGCAAGTGTTAAAGCTGTTGATACAAGCGGACTCACAAGCATGGTGTCGGCACTGTCGAAAATTGGTGGCAAGGCATCTACACAGGCGACAAAGAATCTGCCGGCTTTATCTGCGCAGTTACAAAACTTTGTACGCCAGATGAACAAGATAGGTGCATTGAATTTTGATATGACGAATATGAGTAACCTTGTGACAGCCATATCAAGGCTTGGAAGCGTTGCAAGCGGACGTGCAGTAACAAATATACCTTTGCTTGCTGATAACCTTAAATATCTGTTTGAGACACTCTCAAAAGCACCAAATGTAAGCGCAAATATTTTACAAATGACACAGGCACTTGGAAATCTTTCAAACAGATCTGGAGGTGCGATTACTGGATTAAATAACAGCATCAGTAATCTTTCCGGTTCTTTCCTTGGATTTAAGACATCCACAGGGAAAGCATTGATTGGACTCAAGTCATTCACAAGACAGATTTTGTCCTCTATGGGGATTTATCTTGGTCTGTACGGAGCGATAAGAGGAATAAAAAATGCAATCGACATATCATCCGCATTAACAGAGGTTCAGAACGTTGTTGATGTTACTTTTGGGGACATGTCAAAGAAAGTCAATGACTTTGCACAGGATTCTATACGTCAGTTCGGTATGTCAGAACTGACACTGAAACAGACGGCAAGCAGATTCCAAGCAATGGGAACAGCCATGGGAATTGACAGCAGTTTGATAAAGAAAGCCAATGAGTTTTTGAACAAACAGACAGATGGCTATATTGGTCTGTCTGATTCCATGGCTGATGTGTCTTTGAATTTAACAAAATTAACTGCTGATATGGCATCTCTGTATAACATAGATCAGGATGTTGTGTCGCAGGATTTAGCTGCAATATTTACCGGACAGACACGCCCATTAAGAGATTACGGTCTTGATCTTACACAGGCAACCCTTAAAGAGTGGGCGATGAAACAGGGATTAGATTCTGATATTGCGTCTATGTCACAGGCTGAAAAGACAATGCTCCGGTATCAGTACGTCCTTGCCAATACGCAGGCAGCGCAGGGAGACTTTGCACGTACGGCTGATTCATGGGCGAACCAGATCAGAATTTTAAAACAGTCATTTGAACAGCTTGGCAGTGTTATTGGTGGAGCATTAATCAATGCTTTCAAACCATTCGTAAAAGCACTCAATTCCGTTTTACTGGTTGTTATCAGCTTTGTTACAAAGGTTACAAACGCTTTAGGCGCAATCTTCGGATGGAAATATGAGGATTCCGGTGCAGGGCTTGCAGATAACTTTTCAGATGCGGCAGAAAGCGCAGATGATGTTGCGGACAGTACAGGACAGGCGGCAAAGAACATTGATAAGATGAATAAAGGTGTCCGTCAGTTTGATGAATTGAAACTGATTACAACAAATGATGGTTCTGGCAAAAAAGGTTCGGGCGGTTCCGGCGGCGGTGGCGCATCAGGCGGTGCCAGTGGCGGTAAACTCGTCAAGACTGATACCATTTTCAAAAATTACGAAAGTGATATCAAAAATCTGAAACAACTTGGAAAATACATCAGTGATGCCTTATCAAAAGCTATGGAGTCTATCAACTGGGATAAGATTTATTCCAAGGCAAAAAACTTCGGCAAAGGTTTAGCAGACTTTCTTAATGGTCTTATTAATCCGAGACTGTTCGGGAATGTCGGAAAAACGATTGCAAGGGCATTGAATACTGCATTGGAGTTTTTAAATTCTTTTGGAACGAGATTTAACTGGAAGAATTTTGGAAATTCTATTGCAGCAGGGATTAATAAATTTTTCAAAACTTTCAAGTTTACTCTTTTGGCAAGAACATTGAATACATGGGCGAAAGGTTTGCTTGATGCAATGATTTCTGCTATTGATGGAGTGAATTGGTATAGGATTGGAAAGAAAATCGGAGAGTTCCTGTCTGATATAGATTGGCTTGGCATATGTGGAAAAATTGCGCAGGTAATTTGGAAAGCTATAAATGCTGGGCTAAGCACATGGTCTGGTATATTTTCTGCCGCACCAATAGAAGCAACCATTCTTGGAGTAATTGCAGCAATAAAAATATCAACCATTACGTTATCAGCATTAGACAATATTAAGACAAAGATTTTGGCAATAAAAGATACTCTTTTGAATTTTGCAGCTACTGTCGTTGCGCATCCTTATTTAGCAATAGCATCGGCGATCGCAGCAATAGGGTTAGCTGTATATAATTTCCATAAAAGTTGGCAAAAAGAGATTGCAGATCAGTTTTTGGAGTTTGAGGAAGAAATAGGATCAAATAACCAGAAAATGGAAGATGCCGCACAAAATCTAAGAGATTTAGCTGATACTACAAAGGATTTAACATCTAAATCCGAAGCAAGTGCAGATCAGCTTCAACAGCTTGCAGATTCATATTTCGAACTTGCAGACAAGACGAGCTTAACAGCAGCAGATCAAGAAACATTAAAAACGAGAGCACAACAGCTTATTGATATTTGTCCAGAATTAGCAAATCAGATTGATATGACTACTGGAAAATATACAGCACAAAAGGAAGAACTATTAAAGACTATAGAAGCACAGAAAGAATATTATAGAGTTGCAGGATACAAAGATGTTGTAGAGCAGTACAGTAAGGCACTTGCGGAAGCTAATGTCGAGTTGGAAGTATCAGAGCAGAACTACAAAGATAACGCAGAAGCGTTGGATAAACTAAACGAAATCTTATCCGATATAGGTGCAACCGAGGACTTAAATGACTGGTGGAAACGAAATACAGATGCATTAAAAGCAAATGGCATAGAAGCTAAAAATGCAGGTGATGCACATGATGAACTCGTAAAGCAAATGGTTTTTCTGGAAGATGAACAGTCCAAAATAACAGAAACACAAAAGACGCTTAGAGATGAGGTTGAAAAAGCTACAACATCTTACAATACTGCAAATGATATGCTTGAACAGCATACACAGAAATATAATACATTGTCTGATGCTGTAAATGAAGTTAATTTCGGACAAATCACATTGAACGCTACAAAAGCAATAGATGATCTTGGTGGGATATTTGTTGAAGGTAAACAGGTAGTTGGAAAAGAAGCAGTAGAGTTATACCAAGCAGTTATTAATGCCTATGGAACGACAGACCAAGATATGTACGACCTTGGCGAAAAAGGAATGGTGCAATTTGGTATTGGAGGAGTAGCTGGAACAAAAGAAGCAATACCGACAATGACATCCGAACTAGAAAACGAACTAATAACTTACTATAATGGTAGAGGTCATGATGTAGCAATAGTAGGCGGAAAGGTAATTGTCAAAGGATTTGCAGATGGTGGTGTTGCTCAATCTCAAAGTGCTGTAGACACAGTAACAGGAGCAATTACACAAAAAGGAAGTTTAAAAGATGCCATGCTTTCTGGTATGGGAAGAGGATGGGCGAAAAATACGATAGATGGATATAATAATGGTATTTCAGAAAATTCGAACACAACAAATGATGCCATGCTCACATATCTTGAGAACAACATTAAACAGCCATTTACAACCAATATGGGAATACATTCACCATCCACAGTATTTTCTGACTATGGTAAATATACTGTAGAGGGATTCAATGGCGGAGTTTCCGGAAACCAGAACACCACGTACGGAGTTATTTCCAGTTGGGTATCCAATATCAGTTCTTGGTTTACAAATTTGATGGGCATACATTCGCCATCAAGAGTGTTTAAAGAATTTGCAGGATTTACGGTAGAAGGATTTAATAATGGTATTTCTGATGGATCTAAAAGTACATTTAAGGAGATAAAAAACTGGTCCGAGGGAATTAAGGACAGTTTTGGATTGGCAGGGTTAAAAGCAGCGCCGGAAGTTGCATATAAGTACAACAGGAGTATAACGGACAATGTAAATGCTTCTATAAAATACAGTTCGGGAAGCATTGAAAGTACAATAGGAAAAGAAATGCAGATAGCAATGTCAAGCGCTATTGATTACGATAAACTGGGAGACGTCATTGTATCAAAACTTGAAAAAGCAGATATTACGGCGGTTCTTGATTCGAATCAGGCATATAGGAATGTTATAAAAAAATGGCGAGAAGAAGCAAAAGCAGGGCAGAGGAATCCAGTTCCTATATTTTAATTGCAACTCTCTTTCGTTTGTGGTATGGTTTGTATAACATATTACAAATGGGAGGGCGTTCATGAAAAAGTGGGGGATAGTAATTTTGACAATAGCTACGGTAGTGTTAACCGGATGCGGAAACGGATATGAGGAAGAAGAAATAGAGACAACAGAAACGGATGGAACTGTCGTAACTGAAAGAGAAAGCGGAGTAGAAAAAAATGTAAAAAGTATACCATATGACGGCATGAATTATAATGATAGTACATTTGGAATAAAATCAGTAGATTTGTGTCAGATGAAATATAAAAATGGTTATATGCCATATGTCATAGTTGAATTTGATATAAGCACACTTTCAGAAGAAGATATCTATTGGCTGTATGAAAACGATCCAAAAGATTTTGATATTCATGTTTATATAGACAGTGAAAAGAACAGAATTGACTTTGAAAATATGGATACATTGTATCTTGGCAAAGATGATAGCAAAGTTATCTGTATATTTACTCTTTATGATTATTATAAATTTGACATATCAGACATGGAAGTAACTGTTTGTGTGAATTTAAAACAGAATGATAAATACATGTACCAAAACAAGGATACAGGAGAAATATCAGACTTAAGAAAAGAAAATTCGTACGATTGGTCTATAAACAGAGATTATTCTGATATAAAAATAGATGTTTTGAACGGAATCCCTGTTGAATATATTTCGTATATTGAAAATTACATAGGAACCTTATAAGCGAGGGAAAATACATGGGAGATAAAACATTAGAATCAGAACTAATGGCGTGTAAAGAAGAATTAAAAGAAGCAAATGAACAAATAGAATATTTAAAATATGAGTTGGAGAAAAAAGAAAAAAATCACAAATGGGAAATTAAAGAAATAAATAAGAGAATAGAACAGACAACTGATAAAAACTTGGAATTATATGACAGAGAATCAAAAGCACTTATTTACGCAGATCAGTTGGAAAAAGAAAAAAGCGTACTTATTAAAGAAAAGAGAGAACGTGAAAAGAAAATAGAAAAATTAGAGAGAGAAAATGAACAGTTGAAAGAAGAATCAGCAAAAATTACAGAAAGAAAAAACTTTAGCAATGATCCCAAATGGAGAGTACTTAAAGCAGCAGGGGAAAATAAGAAAACAAAATAATTCAATTAGAAAAAGACACCTCAGCGGGTGTCTTTTTTGTATTCCTTGATTTTTAACAGATCGGATAAGTATTCTAGCAAGCGTTTTTGCCCAGAATTGTTTAATTTGTGAAAATTGCTGATAAAATTTGCAAATTAGCTGTTTGACAAACACACATAGAAAATATATAATTTCAGTAATTAAAAATCACGCAGGCAAGACCTAAAGAATTTAGGACGTCCTGCAAGCCTATGAGGAATAGGTGCGGATTCGTGACCGCCAGAGATTGAAGAAATTCAGTCTTTGGTGGTTTTTTTATTTATTTCAAACTGCATAAGAAAAATAAAAAAATGAAATTTAAACCTGCCTGTCAAATGACAGTAGCGAAAGAAAGGTGGAAAAGAGGATGTATGAATTGGTGGAACTCAAAGGAAACGATGTTTTTACAAACAGCAAAGTGATTGCAGATGGAACAAATAACCAACATGAATCTGTTGTTGCTATTATCAGAAAATACGAGAAAGATATTTTAGACTTTGGCAATATTGATTTCTCCGATTTAAAATCGGGGAAAAGGGGACAGCCGGAAAGAGTTTATTATTTGAATGAGGAACAAGCAACATTTGTTATAACTCTTTTGAGAAATTCAAAAATAGTTGTGAAGTTTAAGAAAGAGTTGGTTCGACAGTTTTATGCAATGCGCAGATTTATTCTTGAAAAGCAATCGAAACTATGGGGCGAAACAAGAATTGCTAATAAAGAAAATCGGCTGAAAGAAACTGATGTGATTAAACTCCTTGTAGACTATGCCAAAGAACAAGGAAGTACGCATTCAGATAAACTGTATGTGACATATACCAAGTTGGCAAAATCAGTAATTGGTGGAAATCGCGACAATATCACAGTTTCAGATCTCAATAATCTAACCCTTGTAGAAAGCATTATTTTGCAGACTATTAGAATTGATATGTCAATGGGTATGCACTACAAGGATATTTATAGGGATTGCAAAAATAGAATAGAACAATTTGCAGATATAACTTACCTGTCCGCTTAGCCCCGAAAATTTGGGGCTATTCCAGTATTTCGTCACGGGAAATTACAATCTTACTAAATATATAGCGTGTAACTCCTGTTAGGGTATGTTCCTAACGCACGTGAATTTAAAGGTTGAGCCTTGCGAAATGTAAGGCTCGGAAATTTAGGAGATAGAAAATATGGCATACACAGCTCTTATGACTAAAGATGAAATTGGATTTGAAAACAATACGAACACGATAACAACACTTGAAATTGCAGAAATGATGGAAGTTCCGCACTATGAGATTTTAAAAAAATTGGAAGGGACAACAAATCCAGACGGAAGCACTAAACAGGCAGGAATTATACCAACATTAGGTAAAGGGAAAATTCCCGTTACCGATTATTTCATCAAATCAATGTATTTGACAGGGCAAAACAAGAAGATGCCGTGTTATGAAGTTACCAAGATTGGTTGTGATTTTCTTGCTAATAAGTTTACAGGAGAAAAAGGTATCTTATTCACAGCAAAATATGTAAAGCGTTTTAACGAGATGGAGAGGGGACAGGTCCCGAAAGATTTTCCATCGGCACTTCGAGCATATGCAGACGAGGTAGAGCGCAGGCAGATTGCAGAACAGGAGAATGAAAAGCTGCAGCAGGAACTTGACTATAGCAAAGACTGGTATTCTATTAAGCGTGTTGCAGCAATGAACGGTGTGGACTGGAAAACATTTAATTGGCGAAAACTCAAAGAAAAGAGCATTGAACTTGGATATGGCGTGAAAAAGATTTTTGATGCAAATTATGGAGAGGTAAATACCTACCATAGGGATGTTTGGGAAGCAGCATACCCGGAGTATGAAATTTAGGAGAAATTTTATGAACAAATTAGAAATCAGGATTACATATGGGAACACGGAAGTAATTCACACACCGGATAAAATTGTGATTAAATCACCCAATATCGAAGTAATTACAAAATAGATCAAGAAAAAGAAGTGGCATCTATCAAATTGGTGGTAGGTGCTATTTTGTACAAATTTTACCGACTGTCATTTGAGACAGCCGCAAACCCAAACAGTTAGGTGGTGGAAATATGGCATACAGCGGATGGCTTTTAAAGATTGGAAATTACATAGTGCCAATGTCTTTTATGAAAGCGGAATCATATAGTCCATATGTCAATATGCAGGATTTAGATGATTATACGGATGCCAACGGTTATCTGCATAGAAATGCCGTGGAATTAAAGGCTTTAAAAGTGGAGTTTGAGACACCGGCAATGCTGACAAATAAGACTTTTAATGAGGTGCTAAATAATATCAGAAGCCAGTTCACAAATGCAACAGGGAGAGCCTGCTATATCACAGCGTATATCCCGGAATATGACGATTATGTGACGCAGTACGGCTATATGGCAGATTTTCAGCCTACGATATACGGAACATATGATGGGGTAATTCGTTACAATTCAGTTCGGCTTGCTTTCATAGGGGGTGTGTACGGTGGTTAATTATAAATATGGCGACTTGTTCAAAAAAGATACGGTCGATAAGCAGTTATCCATCGTATCTGATGACGGAAAAATCAATATCACAAATACAGAGCTACACCAAGAAAAATTCGAATTGACCGAAAGTTTGTGTTCGGAACAGGAATTGACGTTTGGTTCGTGTGAAGCTGCCATGATTAAATTTACCGTCTCAAACACATTTCTACCAATGAAAGGCAAATGGCTGACAGTAAGAATGTCACTTGATGGTCACACGGATGCGGCGTTTCAGTTCGGGAGATACAAGGTTGATTCTGACACACCTACGGCAGATAGAACATGCCGTGAAGTTATCGCCTATGACGCGTTGTACGATGTTTTAACAGCCGATGTGGCAGCATGGTACAACACTGTATTTCCGTCGCACGAGGAACAGAAAACAGATGAAGATGGCACAATCACGACCGTTACAGTTTATGATCCGGTCACTATGAAGCAGTTCCGGGACAGTTTTTTCAAGCATTTCGGAATCGAACAGGCGAACATCACACTCATTAATGACAATATGTCAATCGAGAAAACCGTGGCGGTCACGGCATCCAGTGAGACAAGTTCTGCCACAGAGGAATCAAGCACCATAGGCGAGACAATCAGCGGCAAGGAAGTATTGTCATGCATCTGTGAGATTAACGGCTGCATGGGGCATATGGGGCGTGATGGAACGTTCCATTATATTTATCTGGAACAGGAGATACAGGGATTATATCCGAGAAATGACCTTTATCCGGCAGATGATCTGTTTCCGCGCAATCCAAAGAGTACGCAGATAGGAAAAGGATTCTATGTTACTGCCACATATGAAGATTATCTTGTCAAAACCCTTGATAAGCTACAGATCAGAGAACAGAAGAATGATATTGGCGTGATCGTAGGCACCGGAGACAATGCCTATGTGATCGAGGATAATTTTCTTGTCTATGGTAAAGGATCAAAAGAGCTGAAAGGAATTGCAAAAAATATTCTTTCTAAGATCAGAGGTATTATTTACCGTCCGTTTACGGCGGACTGCAAAGGAAATCCGTGTCTGGAAGTTGGGGATGCGGTGCGGTTGCCGACCAGATATGAACTGATCGAGTCCTATATTTTGAAAAGAACTTTGAAAGGCATACAGGCCTTGCGTGATGATCTGGAAGCGGACGGGGAAGAGTACCGAACCAACGGTGCAAATGGAATACAGAAAAGCATTTTGAAACTCAAAGGCAAGAGCAATGTGCTGGAGCGAACCATTGAAAAGACACAGAGCACGATAACGGATGTCAAAGAGGGATTGCAGTCACAGATCACGCAAACTGCAACCGAAATTCGCACAGAAGTTAAAAATACAACGGATGGTTTATCATCGAGAATCACGCAAAATGCGGACAGCATTACAGCAGAAGTAAAAAGAGCACAGGGGCAGGAAGTTGAACTTGCAGCAGCTATTAAAATCAATGAGGACAAGATTACAGCGGAAGTTACGAGAGCAAGCGAAGCAGAGGGCGATTTGTCCGGAAAGATAGAGGTGACCGCAACTAAGATACGGTCAGAAGTCAGTGCTTCTTTAACAGTATGGGATACCGAAGATTATGACGTTACACATTGTGGTTTCGGGAATCCACAAGATACATACCCTGCATCTTCGTATTATTCTGGACACAGTTTTTTGGATCAGAATACTGGAAAGTTTTATGGTTGCGAACCAGATGGTGGAATAAGCAGTGGAAAATACAAATGGACTCTGATAAAGAAATTTAAGCAGCTTTCATCGAGTGCGTCCAGTACGATTACGCAGTCATCAAAGCAGATCAGCTTGAAAGTATCAAAAGACAGCGTCATTTCAGAAATCAACCAGTCAGCCGAGGGTATCAAAATTAAAGCAAAACTGCTTGAATTAAAAGGTTCTATGGAAATGACCGGGGGATATATGCATATTCAAACGGAAGAGTCTGTAGAAAACCTTATTGAATTTAAACGCAGTGGAACACTTGTACAGATGGGAACGGATGGATTTCGAACAGTGGAAGGGACGCTTGAAAGTCCTGTTCATAAATGTACGGTTCAATATAATCAGGTTTCATTGCATAAAGGCGCAAACGATAATGACCACATGATGATCCATTTAGACGGAGATACCGGAGTAGGTGGATTCAGAGGTGGAGTAATTAATGGATCTGACAAAAGAATAAAAAACACAATTTTAGATTTAAGCAAAAAGCAATCATCTGAGTTTATTTATTCTTTAAGAGCAAAATCGTATCGTTATAATTTCGAAAAGTATGGATTTCATCATGGCTTTATAGCACAGGATGTTTTGGAAAGTGTGGAAGAAGGATGGAATATTTGCCCTCAAATTTTCTCAAACGGTAACGGAGAAAAGTATTACGGACTGAATTATACAGAGCTGATCGCTGATCTGGTTGCCACAGTGCAGTTGCAGCATGAAGAGATAGAACAGTTAAAGGAAAAGGTGGAAAATCTATGATAAATGCAAAAATCCGGGAATTTGAAAACGACATTATCAATTATGTAAATTTGTGCGGGGATGTCCCGATCGAAGCTAAGTACCTGGTGTTTAAGGACATTCTATATCAGATCAAGGAAGAAGCAAACCGACAGGTTACAGTAGAACGGGAACAGATGAAGCTTGCAAAGGAAAGGGAGAGTGAGGATCATGAATAAAGCGCATATTGATATTAATTGGGAGAATTACCCGAGTGATGAAACACCGCTTAATGAAAGAAACCTCAATAAAATGGATGGCTCGATTGATATCATTGATGATCGTGTAATCACTCTTGATACCACGAAAGCCACAAAAGCAGAGGTAGCAACTCTTGTTGCAGACGTGACATTCGAGGAATCGACGGGAATTATCACAATCACGAAAAAGAACGGGTCCAAGGTTACGATCGATACGCAGATGGAGAAGATCGCTGTCAACTTCACTTACAATCCAACTACACAGCAGATTATCCTGACTCTGATTGATGGCACAAAACAGTACATAGATCTGTCAGCACTGATTACACAGTATGAATTTCTTGATTCTGATACAGTGGCATTTTATATCGATTCATCCGGCAAGGTGTCGGCAATCGTGAAAGAGGGAAGCATAGAGGAAAAGCATTTGGAACCGAATTATCTTGCCAAGATTAAGGTTGAGGCTGCAAAAGCCGAATTGAGCCAGAAAGCGGCAGCAACGTCTGAAGCCAATGCCAAAGCAAGTGAGAATGCCGCAAAAGCCAGTGAGACGGCTGCAAAAAAATCAGAGGACAATGCCAAGGCGTCCGAGACAGCGGCAGCGAAGTCAGCTACGGCGGCAGCGGCATCCGAAAGCAACGCAAAAGTCAGTGAGACATCCGCCAGTGAATCATCTGCCACAGCCACGGAGAAAGCATCATCTGCCAGTCAGTCAGCTGATACAGCAGCCGAAAAAGCAGATATTGCAACTCAAAAGGCTGCGGAGATCATCGGTAAAGCGGAATCTGCAGAAGAAAGTGCAACCAAGGCACAGAGTTATGCTGTTGGTGGTACAGGAAGCAGAGAGGGCGAGGATTCTGACAATGCCAAGTATTACTATCAGCAGGCAAAAGATG
>OGKZ01000230.1_pt1 | contig 58361 bp, 59 predicted proteins | sample 1572571 | NCBI WGS metagenome assembly OGKZ01 (sample SAMEA2581906, study PRJEB24529) | metagenome | biome: Human gut stool | place: China | collected 2011 | reverse complement strand
GTTTGAACCTCTTTTTTATTTTTAGAAGCTGTTTATTTTTTTACAGCCCCTTTTTCATAATAAAAGGAGCTTTAATTTGCTCCTTTTAAAACATTTTACCGAAGATTGCATCTACAGAGTCTTCAGTATCATCTTTAATTAAATCCAAATCAAGGGCAACTTCATACATTATTTCGTTTACACCTTGGTACTCATCAAATATTTGAACTGTAATATCATCAAGAATTCCAAAATATGCATCAGGTATTTCTTCATGACGTTCAATATATTCATTTACCTTATCTTCAAGGTCAGATAATTTTTTATAATCTTCATCTTTATAATCAGGCTTATTCATTAATTCATTTTTAAAATCTTGGATATAAAGAAGAAGATTTATGGTTTTAGCATTCTTATCCATTTCTTTAATATTTCCACGATATTCGCTTTTAAGAATAGATTGAATAGTCATAAAATGATCATGAATATAATTGAAGCCTGTTTCAAAGATAACCTCAAGTGTTTCATCAAGGCTACCTTCTTTAACACGTTTGTCATATAAATAATCTACAACGAGAATAGTGTGAGAAAATCTAGAAATTATTTTACTCTTTAAAGAAATAAGAGCGTTAATTAATTCATGATTTTCAAATTTCCAATTGCCATAGTCTGTATAGATATCCACAATCTCACCACTATCTTGTCTTCATTTGAGGGAATAAGATTACATCACGGATAGTAGTAGATTCAGTTAAGAAGATAACAAGTCTATCTACACCAATACCAATACCACCAGCAGGAGGCATACCATATTCAAGAGCTTCTACGAAATCTGTATCCATTTCATTTGCTTCATCATTTCCAGCATCCTTTTCCTTTAATTGCTCAAGGAAACGTTCCTTTTGATCAATTGGGTCATTTAATTCAGTATAGGCATTAGCAAACTCCTTGCCACCAATAAATAATTCAAAACGTTGTACGAAACGAGGATCTGCTGGGTCCTTCTTAGTAAGTGGTGAAATCTCGATTGGATGTCCACAAAGGAAAGTAGGTTGGATTAAAGTCTTTTCACCATATTCCTCAAAGAAGGCATTAATAATATGACCAACAGAAATGAAATGAGGCTCAACTGGTACATTATGTTCCTTTGCAAGAGCAAGTGCTTCTTCAAATGTATAATTATTATTCTTAAAGTCAACACCAGTTTGTTCTTTAATTACATCGCACATAGTAACAACTCTAAATGGCTTTTCAATGTTAATTAATTCACCGTCTGGATTGAATGGATTTTTAAATTCAGTCTTACCAATAACCTTTGTAGCTGCGTGGCGAATTACACCTTCACAAAGTTCCATCATAGAGCTTAAATCACCAAATGCTTGATAAAGCTCAACAGTAGTAAATTCAGGGTTATGAGTACGATCCATACCTTCATTACGGAAAATACGACCAATTTCATAAACTCTTTCAAGGCCACCTACAAGTAATCTCTTTAAATGTAATTCCGTTGCAATACGTAAGTAGAAGTCTGCATCAAGTGCATTATGATGAGTAATGAAAGGACGAGCAGTAGCTCCACCTTGAATGTTTTGAAGAACAGGTGTTTCAACCTCGATAAAATCATGACTATCAAAATATTCTTGCATAGCACGAATAATTCTTGGACGTTGAATGGCAACACGCTTAGCATCCTCATTCATAATAAGGTCAAGATAACGTCTTCTATAACGCTCTTCAACATCTTGAAGTCCATGGAATTTTTCAGGAAGTGGTCTTAAAGCCTTTACAAGGTGAGTGTATTTAGTACATTTAATGGTTATTTCACCAGTTTGAGTACGCATTACATATCCATTAATACCAACAATATCACCAATATCAGCCATTTTAAATAGATTGTATTGATCTTCACCAACTATATCCTTACGAATATAAATTTGAATAAAGCCTTCTTTATCTTGAATAGCAAAGAAAGAAGCCTTACCCATTTTACGGATAAACATAATACGACCAGCAACCGCTACATCGACAGCTTTTTCTTCAAGTTCTTCATGAGACATATCCTTATATTCTTTTTTAATATCAACGCTATGTCCAGTTACATCAAATTTTTGACCAAAAGGGTCAATTCCTAATTCTTTATATTTTGCAAGCTTATCTCTTCTTATAATTTCTTGTTCAGATAATTTTTCCACAATAAAAACCTCCTAAAGTTATACAGCTTATTATATCATATCTTTTTTAAAAAAAGTAGAAAAATACATCATTATTATAAAAAATAGTAAAAAAATTATTTAAAAAATAAACATTATTACTATAAATTGTATAAAAATTATAGAGTTATAATAAAAAAATCATTCATAACAATTGAAGAATTAGGATGTATACCAATAGTAAAAGATAGTAAGTGATAAGTAATGAAAATGCTCATATTAAATCATTTTAAAAACTTTAGATTTATAAATATCATAAAATAATAATATGTTTATCACTTTTAATGGAAAAATAGCATAAAGATTTTAAAGTGTGAAGAATGCTTTTTGTTGGAATACTTCTTGTTGCTTTTTTCCAACAAAAATATTAAAATAATATTGAGGTGATATTTGTGGCATTTTATGGTAGGGAAAATGAACAAGAGGCTTTAAATTATATTATTCAAAAGGATGATTTTGGCTCTGGATTAATTTTCGGTAGGAGACGTCTTGGAAAGACAGAACTTTTAAAACATTGCTTTTCAAATTCAAATAAACCTTTTATTATTTATCAATGTAATCAAGAAAATGAAACGAGTAATATTTTGGATTTGACTAAGGTTATTAGGGAGACCTTAGGTGTTAAAAATCTAGCATTTGACACTTTTGTTGATGCAATTGAGTATTTATTTGAATATGCAATGAATAATGAACTTTTATTTGCAATTGATGAATATCCATATATTAGAAAAATTATTAATGGGTTAGATTCAAAAATCCAAAGGATTATTGATAATTTTCAAAATAAAAGTAAAATTAAGTTTTTTATATTAGGTAGTAGTATTTCTACAATGGAAGATATTCAAAGTGAAAGTAATCCTTTATATAGGAGATTTGAATTAACATTATTGCTTAAAGAAATGGATTATTATGATTCACAAAAATTTTATAGTAGTTTTTCTAATGAAGATAAGGTAATGCTTTATGCAGCTTTTGGAGGTGTGCCTTATTATAACAAACAAATAAATGATAAATTATCTGTAAAGGATAATATAATAAGGTTACTTAGTGGACAATTTTCACATTTGTTAAGTGAGGTTACTTCTAATATTAAAGAGGAATTAACTAAGGTTAATAACGCTTATTCTGTATTTTCTAGTATAGCAATGGGGGCTTTTCATTATTCTGATATATTGTCTAAATCCGGAATTAAAACGTCAACTTCTTTATATGATACCTTAGAAATATTAGAAAAAATGGACTTAATTCATTATGTCTGTCCTATAAATGATAAAAAGAATAAAAAGAAATCTGGATATGGTTTGACAGATAGTGCAGTTTGTTTTTATTACAGGTATATTTATCATAATCTTTCTATTAAAAGCATTATTAGTGATGATTTATTCTATGAAAAATACATAAAGGATGATTTTTTGCATACTGTAGTACCTAAAACATTCGAAAAAATAGCTAAAGAATATTTAATTAGAAAAAATAAAAATGGACTTATTGTTCCTTATTTAGAAGATATTGGTACTTATTGGTATGACAATCCTAAAGAAAAGAAAAACGGTCAATTTGATTTGGTAACTAAATCAAGTGATGGTTATACTGTTTACGAGGTTAAATATACCAATTCTAAAATTGATAATAGGATAATTAATGAAGAAGTAGAACAATTAAAAAATACGAGTATATATCCTGCAAAGCTTGGATTTGTTTCAAAAAATGGATTTAATATAACATATGATAATGATTATATTTTAATTACATTAGATGATATTTATGACTTTAATTAAATGATATAAAGTTCACATATAACTAAAAATATAAAGTATAACGTGTTAGTACCGAAAGCAAAACACAATTAGCAATAGTTAAGGAATAATTTAAATTGGACTTATATTTCACCGACTTGTAATTTTGATGCGGAAGGTTCAGAAACAGGAGAATATCAAATTGGTGGTGAAAATTTAATTTTAAATTCAAATGGTGAAAGTATTATTTCATATAATGATTATGCCATTGCTTTAGTTGATGTTATTATTAGTAGGAAATATAATAAAGAAAGAATTAGTGTTTGCTCAAAATAATTAAGATAAAAAGTAATTAAAATTAAATTTATTAAAGTGATAAAAGAACGGAGGTTAGTCTCTTCGTTCTTTTTTTTTTGATATAGTATTAAAAAAGTTCATATTTATTCTTTTTTAGATAAGGATGTTTTTTGTAATAAATTTTTTTGGCTTTATGGTTTTTAATTGCTTTATAAATCATAGCTATAAATGGAGGTTTTAAAATTTTAATTGTAATTTTTTTAGTTAAGGTAAGTAATTCATAGAATTCCTTGATTGAATTTTTATAATAATATTTATATCCGATTATAAAGCCGATAATAAGCATTGATACAAGATAAGGATTAGTTTTAATCATTACCTTATCAATTAATTTAATGTAAAAGTATATATAAAATACAGAGTATAATATATCTTTAAAAGGAGAAATTTTTTTATATCTTATGAATCTTAAAATAAAGCCTAAAATATAGCCATAGCTTAAATTTAGAAGAAGAAGGAAATATTCCATTAAGCAAATAGCTTTTTAAAGAATGATTCTTTTTTCTTTTCAGCTTTAAATTCAAGGCCATATATTTCTCCTTCGAGTTCTATGGTGTTGATATCATTATTTGTTTTTACAAGAGCTAGGTTATTTCCTTTAATTTTAAGTGGTGTATTTTCTAGTTCTAGAATTGCTTCTGATGAAGTAATTTCTTTTATTTTTTTTACTCCTCCAATAATAATACCTTTTGTACTTGTCATTTTGATTTCCACAATATCACCAGTTAATTATATGTAGAATAACTAATAATATGAAAAAAGAAGTCCAAAGACTTCTTAATTAGGCTTTATTTTCAGAACCAAGAACAACCTTAATTTTATGTTCGACCATATCATGAACAGCTTGACGAGCATCAGTCATGTATTGACGTGGGTCAAAGTGATCAGGATGTTCAAATAGATGCTTTCTTACCATAGCTGTACATGCAAGACGGATATCTGAATCAATATTAATTTTACATACAGCCATTGTTGCAGCTTTTCTTAACATATCCTCCGGAACGCCAATTGCATTTGGCATCTTTCCACCATTTTCTTCAAGAATCTTAACGTATTCTGGAACAACAGAAGAAGCACCATGTAAAACAATTGGGAAGCTAGGAAGACGACGAGCAACTTCTTCAAGAATATCAAAACGAAGCTGTGGTTTTGTACCAGGTTTAAATTTAAATGCACCATGGCTTGTACCAATGGCAATCGCAAGAGAATCAACACCGGTTTCTTTAACAAATCTTTCAACATCATCAGGGTTAGTGTAGCTTGAATCTTCAGCACTAACATTTACGTGCTCTTCAACCCCTGCAAGACGTCCAAGTTCACCTTCAACAGTTACATAAGGTACATGCTTATGAGCATATTCGCATACCTTTTTAGTAAGGGCTATATTTTCTTCAAGGCTTAAAGAAGAACCATCAATCATAACAGATGTAAAGCCTCCATCAATACAATCCTTACATGTTTCAAATGTATCGCCATGGTCTAGATGCAGTGCGATAGGAATATTAGAATCCTCAACTGCAGCCTCAACCATCTTTTTTAAATAAATAGGCTTTGCATACTTACGTGCTCCTCTTGAGACCTGTAATATAACAGGGCTATGTAATTCATTACATGCATCAACAATACCTTGAATTTGTTCCATATTGTTAATATTGAAGGCACCTATTGCATAATGACCTTCATATGCTTTTTTAAACATTTCTCTAGTATCTACTAGTGGCATAATAACTCACTCCTTTTTATGTCTAAATTATACTACAATGTAAGTGTTATTTAAAGTATTTAAGTTAGTTTAATTTAATTAAATCATCATCAATAGCCTTTTTTAAGGCATTATAAGCTTCTTTATTGATTTTATGATTTATTACATCAGCTTCCATTATTTTAATTGCATCATTAAAAGAATAAGCATCACGATAGGTTCTTTTAGTGGTTAGGGCATCAAAAATATCTGCGACTGCAATGATTTGAGCTTCAATTGGGATGGCATCGCCTTTAAGGTGTAAAGGATATCCAGAACCATCAAGCTTTTCATGATGACATTTGGCAATGTATGCTATATCTTCGCCTAAAATGGGCTTTATAATTTCATAAGAATAAATAGGATGCATTTTCATGACTTCAAATTCTTTAGGTGTTAATGATGATTCTTTATGAACAATATCAGGTGAAATTTTAATTTTCCCAATATCATGATATGAAGCTGCGTAATTTAAATTATCAGTGTTAAGCTTAAGCCCCATTTCTTCTAAAATAATTAAGGCATATTTTCTAATCGCTCAATTTGTTTTGAAAGTTCGTCTGTTTTTAAATTTATTTTTGAATCAGAAAGTGATATATAAAGTAAAGAAATTTCTTCAAGAGCATAAATATTAAAGCCTGAGGTTGTATTTATTTCTAGAAGTTCAAAAGGCTCTAAGACAATTCTTTCATTATCAAGGTAAAATTCACATTTTCCTTTTAGTAAAAAATATAAAAGTTTTATTTCTTCTTCACCATCAAGATTAATGTGAAGAGAATGTTCTTTAAATAGATGATAATATTCAAATGAAAATTGTTCATTATTATATAAGGCTAAAGCTTCAACCTTATTGCTTGAAAATTTTTTTTTATAATTTGTTATTTTATGCATTATGACACCATCCATCTATAAATATATTATAATAAAACATTTAATAATCTACAATAAAAAGGAGCAAATTTATTGCTCCTCAAGTACTTTTTCTTCAATTAACTCATACATTAAACATGCATCAGCTTTTTTGATTGTTTCATTTGTGTTCAAAACTTTGACTTTAACTTGCTTATTACCAAATAAGATTGTTATTATATCACCGATTTTAACAATATAAGATGGTTTAACCTGCCTATCATTAACCAAAATACGCTCACCAGAAGTAGCTTCTTTAGCAAGTGTACGACGCTTAATGATTCGACTTACCTTAAGATACTTATCGATTCTCATCAGTTGAAGAAGAATCCTTTTTTTCTGTATTAGTTGAATCTGATTCAGAAGGAATTGAAGTATTGTTTAAAATAGAAGTGGTATCAACATTATCGTTTGTAGTCTCATCATAAACATATACAGGATGACCATCAACCATAACAGGATCATTTTTATGCTTTTTATCATACCAGTCAAGATGTCCTGTAGAATTGATTTCATCAATATCAGACTTTGTTAAAGTTTCAATTCGCTTTAGATATTCAGCAATTGTACTTAATAAAGTCTTATTCTCATTAATGCATTTTTTAGCTTGTTCGTAGCATGATTCAATAATTTTTCTTGTTTCACGGTCAATTTCAAGAGCTACCTGCTCAGAGAAGTTCTTATCCTTGACATAGTCACGTCCTAGGAAAACAGAACCATTAGGCTGTTCATATTGTACAGGACCAAGATCTGACATACCATATTCGGTAACCATTGCACGAGCAATCTTGGTTGCATTTTGGAAGTCATTAGATGCACCAGTTGAAACTTCATTAAACATAATTTCTTCCGCAACACGACCACCTAAATAACCAGTAATACGAGCAGTTAAAGAAGATTTTGTTTCAAGGTATGTTTCCTCTTCAGGAAGCATTAGATTATAACCACCGGCTTGACCACGAGGAATAATTGTTACTTTTTGGACTACATTTGATTTTTCAAGCTTTAAGCCAATAACAGCATGACCAGCTTCATGATAAGCAACAACATTCTTTTCACGTGGAGTAATAACGCGGCTCTTTTTAGCAGGACCCATCATTACACGGTCAGTAGCTTCATCAATATCAAACTTATTGATAACCTTACGATTATCTCTTGCAGCTAAAAGTGCTGCTTCATTTAATAGATTCTCAATATCTGCACCACTAAATCCGGGGATTCGGTGTGCAATTTCATCAAATTTAACGTCAGGAGCAAATTTCTTGTTTCTTGCATGAACCTTTAAAATAGCCGTGCGTCCATTAACATCAGGATTAGAAATTGTAATCTGACGGTCGAAACGACCTGGACGAAGAAGAGCTGGGTCTAGTACGTCAGGTCTATTTGTTGCAGCCATAATAATGATTCCTTGATTAACGGTAAATCCGTCCATTTCAACCAGTAATTGGTTAAGAGTTTGTTCACGTTCATCGTGACCACCACCGATACCAGCACCACGTTGACGACCAACAGCATCAATTTCATCAATGAAAATGATACATGGAGCGTTTTCTTTAGCATCCTTAAATAGGTCACGAACACGAGAAGCACCAACACCAACGAACATTTCAACGAAGTCAGAACCAGAAATAGAGAAGAATGGAACACCAGCTTCACCTGCTACAGCCTTTGCAAGTAAGGTTTTACCTGTACCAGGAGAACCACAAAGTAAGACACCCTTAGGGATACGAGCACCAATTTCAACATATTTACGAGGATTTTTAAGGAAGTCTACAACTTCAACAAGTTCCTCCTTTTCCTCGTCACATCCCGCTACATCATTAAATGTAACGGTTTTACCACGAGCCATTTTTGCACGATTTTTACCAAAATCAAATGCTTGACGATTTCCACCACCGCTTTTCATCATTACGATGAAGAAGATTACAAGAATAATAAGTGGTAAGAAATTAATTAGAACTGACCAGAAGCTTGTAGAAGCCTTTTGTAAAACAACTGGTGCTAAAGTCGCTAGCTCATCATATTGACCTTGAGTAATATTACAAGTAAAGTAGTAAGCAGTACCTTTATCTGTTTCACTTTTCTTTTCAGTTATTTTTCCACGTAATGTTAAATGACCACTATTTGATTCACCAATAGGCTTAGCTGTTAAATCAGTATAAGTTATAATAAGGGGTGAACTTTCATTAATTACATTATTTGTGAATGGTGATTTAATAGAACCATCAGTATCACGAAGTGGAGATGCAACTACAACTGCATCGCCAAGCTTGATATCATCATAAGTTGAATACTTTAAAATATATTCAATTTTATTTGATTCAACATACTGATAAGAAGTGCCTGTTAAATTTCTAATTAAAAGAAAGCCTAGTGCAAAGATAATGATAACTGCAATAAGAATCTGGTAATCAGGTCTTCTACGTTTCATCCCAGGTCTTTGTGGGTTTTGATTATTGTTATTATTTTGATTATTGTCCATAGTTACCTCCTGTAATTATTTTTCGTAAACTTCTCTTTTTAATACACCAACGTATGGAAGATTACGATATAAGCCATTATAATCAAGCCCATAGCCTACAACAAATTCTTTTGGTACAATCATACCAACATAGTCAGCATTAAGATCTACCTTACGACCTTCGGGCTTATCAAGTAAGCAGACTGTTTTAATTGATCTTACTTTTTTTTCTTTAAAAAGATTAATAATGTTTAAAAGAGTAACACCAGTATCGATAATATCATCAACGACAATTACATCACGTCCTCTTACATCTGTTTCAATATCCTTTTTAATGGTAATAGAACCAGTAGAAGACATTCCGTCATAGCTTGAAACTGACATATAATCAATTGACATATATGTATTTATGTGCTTAATTAAATCCGACATAAAAGGCTGGCAACCCTTTAATAGACCGATTACAATAGGATATTTTCCGTCATAATCTTTTGTTATCTCTTTGCCAAGACGCTCACAAATAGCATCAACCTCCTTGGCAGATACAATAACTTTTAAAATATCATTTTCCATCATATCACCTCATATACTAAATAAATATCACCAGAAGACTTCATTTCTGTTAGTCTTTTGGATTTTGCTAAATTAACAACCCAAAGAATTTCACCATTGTTTTCAAGGATTAAAGCGTTATCTCTTTCTTCCTTAGTAAGATGTAAATCCATAAAGAGTTTTTTAATTTTTTTGTGACCATAGGTCATTTCAATTGTATCTCCATCACGTCTATTTCGTAAAACAAGCGGAAATACTAACTCATTATAGCATAATTTTAGATAATTTGCACTTGAATTGGGTAAGTTTTTTGTGAAATAAAAACGTAAATTTTGAATGTAAATCACATTATTTTCATACAATTTATGGTAATTTTCTACTTTTTCATTTTTGACGTCAATAAACGCCTTGTTATAACGCTTTTTAAATATAAATCCATCATGTAAAGTGATTTCATTTTGAGGGGCTTTATCCATAATATTATTAAGAATTAAATTTATTAAATTATAGCTTCTTTCAATTTCTTTTTTTTCAAGAATAAGGGATATAATATCCTTTTTTAGAGCGTTGTCAAGTATTTTGAAGCTTTCTACATCAATGATATTATTATGCTCATTTAAATATGTGATAGACATATTTCTAATAAAAGAAAAAGCCTCATGCATCATTTTTGAATAATTATTTAACTCCTTTAAGATATTAGGATTTTCATTTTCAAGAAGAGGAAGAATATGGTGTCTAATTCTATTTCTCCTAAATTCATCCTCACTATTTGATGAATCCTCATAATAGGTTAAATTATTAACTTCTTGATAAGCTTTAATTTCTTTTTTAGTAACACACATAAGTGGTCTTACAATAGTAATATTATTTCTTTTTTGAGTGATATTTATACCACCATAGCCGTATAAATTAGAACCACGAATTAAATTTAAAAGAATTGTTTCAGCATTATCATTTAGGTGATGAGCAGTTGCAATATAGTTAGCATTATATTTTTTGGCAACATGCATAAAAAAATCATAGCGTTTATTATGAGCATCAGCGTGAAAGTTTTTACTATGATCTTCAACTAAATGCATTACCTCATAATTAATATTAAGCCTTTTAGCTAAACTAATAGCCTCATCTTCCTCAAGCTCTGATTGAAGTCGGTGTTTATGATTTACATGAGCTATAATTACTTCATAGCCTAGTTTAATTAAAATATCTAATAAAACTCTAGAATCTACTCCGTATGAAAAAGCAAGCACGATTTTAGCATGGGGTTCGATTAATTTGTTTTCTTTAATAAAGCTTTGAACTTTATTTATCATTTTCATCACTTCCATTTTTTCAACTTATTATATCATATATCTTAAATAATAGAAAAATTTTATTTATCTTTTAAAATGTGTTATGAATAAAAAAGGACTGTGATATTATGACTGAAAAGGAAATTTTAAAGATAGTTGGGATACAAAAAGATTTTTTTAGGTCGGGAAAAACATTAGATGTAAGCTTTAGAATAACTCATTTTAAGAAATTATATGATGTAATTAAACAAAAAGAAGATAAAATAGCGGGAGCTTTGTATAAGGATTTAGGTAAAAGTAAAAGTGAGGCTTGTATGTGTGAAATTGGCTTAGTTTTAAGTGAAATAAGCTACATGCTTAAGCATATTAAAAAATGGACAAAGCCACGTAAAAAAAGAAGTCCTCTTGCTCAATTTAGGGCAGTAAGCTTTTTACAATAGCAGAGCCTTATGGTATGGTTTTAGTAATGTCACCATGGAATTATCCTTTTTTATTAAGTGTAGATCCTTTAGTAGAGGCGATAGCTGCAGGAAATACAATAATCATTAAGACAAGTGAATATTCACCTTATACAAATGAGATTGTAAAAGAAATTATTGAAGATGCTTTTGAGCCTAAATACGCTACGGTTATTTTTGGTGGTATTATTGAAAATCAAACATTAATTCACGCGCAATTTGATTATATCTTTTTTACAGGAAGTAAAAAGGTAGGAAGTATTGTTTATGAGGCCGCTAGTAAAATGATGATTCCTTCTTCACTTGAACTTGGAGGAAAGAGTCCTTGTATTGTTGATAGAAGTGCTAAAATTGAGGCTAAAAGAATTATCTTTGGTAAGCTATTAAATGTAGGGCAAGCCTGTGTAGCACCTGATTATATTTTAGTTAAAAGAGAAGTACATGATAAGTTAATTGAAGCTTTAAAAAAAGAAATTATTAAGCAGTATGGTTCTAATTATTTAGCATCACCAAACTATGGAAAAATAATTGATTATGAGCATTTTAGGAGAGTTATTTCTTTGCTTGATGAACAAAAATAATATATGGGGAAGGCTATAATGAAGAATTATTAAAAATAGAACCAACTATTTTAGATAATGTTTCATATAGTGATAAGGTGATGCAAGAGGAAATATTTGGTCCTATATTACCAGTAATTATTTATGATGATATTAGTGAAGTTATTGATTATGTTAATAGTCATGATGTACCACTTGCTTGTTATATATTTGCAAGAAATAAAAAATTAATTAATTATCTTATAAGACAAATTGGTTTTGGTGGTGGTTGTATAAATGATACGCTTATTCATTTATCATCATCGTATTTAGGGTTTGGTGGTTTTAAGGAATCTGGGCTTGGTTCATATCATGGTAAAGCAGGCTTTTATACATTTTCACACACTAAAAGTATCATTGATAAGAAGCTATGGATTGATCTTCCTATGAGGTATAGTCCTTATTCTAAAGGAAAGGATAGAATTATTCATAAATTTTTAAAATAGTATTAATATACCTTTATTGCAAGAATAGATGTATCATCATGAAGCTTTTTATTTGATTCATTAAAAATATATTTGGCAATATTATAAACAAGCTTATCAGGCTCAAGATAGGAAATGCTTAAAATATATGAATATAGAGCTTTAATGTTTGAAAAATCAAAGACTCCATCAGACATTAATAAAATTATATCATTTTTTTCAAGGTCGATTTCATATAAATCAAGAATACCATCAAAATCAATTGGAAGAGTTTTGGTATTAAATTCTTTTATTTGATTATTACGAATAAGAAGAGAAGTTGAAGATGCAATTTTAAATAACTTTCCTTTTTTTGTTGCTAAATTGGCACTAAAAAAATCAAGTGTTGCATATGAAGATGTAAAAAGGGAAATATGGCTAAGCTCAGTTAAAAGTCTAATTATCTTTTCATCATCATAAGGAAGATTTATTAATCCTTCAAGTCTTTTCAGTAATGCCTTTGATGCTTCATATGCTTTAAGACCTGAACCCATACCATCACTTAAGGCGGCATAAAGCTTTGTACTGGTTTTTTTAATTAGACAATTGTCTCCGGCAATATAGCCACCACCCTTTGATAAGATAATTGATTCAGCTTTGAATTTACACTTGCTCTTATAGGCTATTTCATAGGTGTTATTACCTGTATAGCTGACATTTAAATTTTTATTTTTTAGAATTCTTTCAAGCTTTAATGGTAAAATATATTCATTAAATGACAAAGTCATTTGACTATCATTTATATAGTTAATGCTAGACAAAGAATAGTTTTTAAGCTTAGCTATTAAATCATTTTTTAAATTATTTTCAGATATTAAAATATTTATAGTATCTTTTATGGTGTTATAGCTTGAATTTAAATTAAAGTTTATTTTAGGTGCTTCGTCCATCATTTTTTTATATTCGCAATTATAAATAAAATAATCAATTTCCTTAGAATGCTTCATATTACTTGTTACTTCATACATAAGAAAATGATACATGTCAATTCGGCGTTTAGAAAAGCATTTTTCTTTCATGGGACAATTAAGACAATATGATTTTAACAATGCTTTAATTCTTTCATCAATTGTATCATAGGAATCCATATTATTACTCTTATTTTCAATTAATTTAAGGTATTTATTAACATTATTAATAACAGAGGATAAATAAATGGGCTTATCATTTTGATTATAAAGCAAAAAATTAAGAGCAATTGGGATGTAATATAAGTATTGAGTTTTAAATAAGTAAATAGAAATTAAAGTGAAAATTATATTTAGTGAGAAGCTTTTAAGAGCTAGTGCTAAAAAGAAAAGATAAAATGGTATTTTGGTGTAGTTATTAAAAATTGCTCCTGTAACAACAAAAAATAACATAGTTAGATCTCGTTTATTTTGGTAGCTTATTATCAAAAAAGCATAGCCTAAATGAGCATTAGAAGAAAAATAAAGATAAATAGAGGATAAAAAAGTAATAAGAAGCTTATTTAAATAAAAATCTAAAGCCATATTAGTTTTAAAATAAAAATAAAGGCCTAAGGTAAATAAGATAAGAATACTACTAATAAGTAAAATTGTTTTAGCCTCTTTTATTATATAGGCATTAAATATAATAAAAAGAATAAGACTATATAAAAGGGAAATATATTTCTTTTTAAAAAGATAGATTACTTGAAGAAGTAATATTAAGCATAAAGAAGGTATAAAAGCTTCGGGCTTTATAAAATAAATAAATAGAAGACCAAAGGTATAATAGGGCTTTAAATTAGTTAAAAAAAGGTAAGTAAGACTTAAATATAAAAACAAATATTTGTTTGGAAAGTAAAAAGAGATTAAAGGGATTAATGCCACAATAATGTATTTAAAATATTTATACACAAATATCACCATGCTATATTTTAGAATAAGTTTTTTTCATAAAATGTCATATAAAATCATATATATTGAGAAAAGTATTTAATTGTGTTAAAATTCTTAAGACAAGAAGGGTCGTAATAGAATGAAACTTATTTTAGCAAGTAAATCGCCAAGAAGAAAAGAAATTCTTCAAAGAGAAGGGTTTACATTTGAAATTGTATCAAAAAATACAGATGAGACAATGGACGCGAATTTATCACCATATCAAAATGTTATGAATGTTGCAAGAAAAAAAGGTGAGGCTGTTGCTTCTCTTTTTCCAAATGACGTGGTTTTATCAACTGATACAATTGTTTGTCTAGATGGAAAAATTTATGGAAAGCCTAAAGACAGGAAAGATGCATATAATACCTTAGCTACATTTAGTGGGATGACACATGAGGTAGTATCGGGTGTATCAATTATTTCAAAAAAGCTTAGTATGACAATGTATGTTAAATCCTATGTTACATTTAAAAAGCTAACAAAAGAAATGATTGATGATTATCTTAAAACGGATGAGCCTTATGATAAGGCAGGCTCATATGCTATTCAGGGTGAAGGAAGAAGCTTGATTGAAGGATATAGTGGTTCACTGGATAATATAATTGGACTTCCAATTGAATATATTAAGGATATGTTAAGGGTGATGTTGAATGAAGTGGAAAATAGGTAATGTTGAAATTGAAAATCAGTTAGTTTTAGCACCAATGGCTGGTATTACAAATGAGGCATTTAGAAGTATATGCAAGGAAATGGGAGCCGGTCTTGTAGTATGTGAAATGATTAGTGATAAGGCTCTTTCATTTCATAATGCTAAAACGATAAAAATGACAGGAGTAAGTCAAAATGAGCATCCTCTTTCGATGCAAATTTTTGGTGCGGATAAAGAGACTCTTGTATACGCAGCTAAATGGATTTATGAAAATACTGATGCGGATATCATTGATATTAATATGGGCTGTCCTGTTAATAAGGTTGCTAAAAGAGCAGGTGCAGGCTCTTCCTTATTAAGGGATCCTAATAAGGTTTATGAAATAACAAAGGCTGTTGTTGAAGCTACTCCACTTCCCGTAACTGTTAAAATTAGAATCGGTTGGGATGAAAATAATATTAATGCGGTAGAAAATGCTAAAATGATTGAAAAAGCAGGTGCTTGTGCCATTGCTGTTCATGGTAGGACTAGAGCTCAAATGTATAGTGGTCATGCTAATCTTGATGTGATTAAGGATGTAGTAGAGGCGGTTAATATTCCGGTTGTAGGAAATGGTGATATTGTTGATGGTCCTTCGGCTTTACATATGCTAGAATATACCGGTTGTAAGGCAATTATGATTGGAAGGGGTGCCTTAGGTAATCCTTGGATATTTAAAGAAATTAATGCTTATTTTGCAGGTGAAGAATTCAAAAGACCATCAAAAGAAGAAATTTATAATATGATTGTAGACCAATATGAAAGGCTTTTAAAATTAAAGGGAGAAAGATTGGCTTTACTTGAAATGAGAAGTCATGTTGGATGGTATTTAAAGGGAATGCAGGGTAGTGCTCAAATAAAAAATAAGGCTAATCAGGCTTTAAGCTTTGAAGAGGTTAAAAAGATTTTGAAGGAGTATCTTTTAGCTTGATTTGGGCTATTTTTGGTAGTATTTTATTAGTTTTAATTGCATACCTAATTTATGATAATTATCATATTGAATTTAAATACTTTGAACAAAAATCTAGCTTTAATTTAACGATTTGTCAAATATCAGATCTTCATTCAAGAAAGCTTAATGTAGGCCTTATAGTTAAAATGATTGAAAAATATAAACCCGATGTTATATTTTATACCGGTGATATGGTTGATGGAATTAAGGATGATTTAAAAATATCTTTAAGCTTAATTGAGGCTTTAAAGGATTATCCAAGCTTTTATGTTTTAGGAAATCATGAGCTTAGACTTGACAGAAAGCTTTCATCTTACTTAGCATCTTTAGCTTTACTTGGCGTTAGAGTATTAGATAATGAGGTAGTTGATTTTAAAGGAATAAAAATAAAAGGTGAAAAACCGATTATAAAACAAGATTTTTCTAAAATAAATGCCTCTTATGCAGATATTGTCTTAGCCCATAATCCTGAAGGAATAAAGAAATATAATGGTAAATATATATTTTCAGGACATGCCCATGGTGGCCAGTTTAGGTTTATGGGACGTGGACTTTATTCACCAGGTCAAGGCCTATTTCCTAAATATACCAAAGGAAAGTACTATGTAGATGATAAGGTTATGTTTGTAAGTGCAGGTTTTGGTGGTAAGGATTTTAGAATAAGGTTATTTAACTCACCGAATATAAATATTGTAAAATTTAGTATTGAACTAAAGTGAGCTTTATGGTGTATTCTATTCTTGAGGTGATATTATGGTTAAGCAAACAGCTGGACGTGATGATTTAACAGGATTTGCGGATGATTTCGCAAGATATAACGATGATGTTTTATTTGGTGAGGTATGGAATAATCCCAATATTAGCTTACATAATCGTTCAATGATTACTATTTCTTGTTTAGTTGGTAAGGGCATTGTTGATGATTCTTTAAAATATCACATTACGACTGCTAAAAAGAATGGTGTTACAAATGAAGAGATGGCATCAATGCTAACACAGCTTAGCTTTTATGCAGGTTGGCCTAATGCGTGGGCTGCTTTAAAGATGGCTCGTGAGGTTTACAAGGATGGTGGATCCCATGGTGGTATGTTTAGACTTGGTAGCTTTAATGAGGCTTACAAGCAATATTTTATTGGTAATTCTTATTTAAATCCTTTAACTAAACCTACGGACAATGTTCATATTACAAATGTAACATTTGAACCAGGCTGCCGTAATAATTGGCATATTCATCACGCTACTAATGGTGGCGGACAACTTCTTATTTGTGTTTCTGGTAGTGGTTGGTATCAAGAAGAAGGTCGTGAACCACAAAGCTTAAATGAGGGCGATGTAGTCGTGATTCGGGCAAATGTAAAGCATTGGCATGGAGCGAAGAAGAATTGCTGGTTTTCACATCTTGCGATGGAAATTCCAGGAGAAAATACAAGCAATGAATGGTGCGAGCCTGTTTTAGACGAATATTATAATAAATTATAAAAAATAAGCTATTAGATTCATACATATCTGTATTTCTAATAGCTTTTTTAATGTGTAATTAGTGTCAATAGAGTATCATCTTGTTTTTGGGACTTTATTTTTTAGGCGATAATAGGTTGACTTGCTAATTTTTAAATTTTTAATAGCATCATCATTTGTGATTATCCCTTTTTTTACCAAATCAATTTGTTCGTAAAATGTTAGCATATCAATCTTAATTGCTTTTCTGCCTTTATATATTTTATCGCTTTTAGCTTTTTCAATTTCTTTTTTTTGTTTAATAATTTGTTCGTTAAGCTGCTTTTGATAGATAAATTTTAAGACTTCAAAAGTTTTAGAATTATTAATTTCAGTATTATTTAGGATTAATTTATTTCCTTTTGCAAGATTATTAAGAATTATTTTGATTATTCCAAGTGAGTTACATTTTTCTATGATATTGTTTAAATTAACTGTTTCTCTTTCAGTATAGGAAATTACATATAAATTATCACCTGAATATGATTCCTTTGTTTTTATTTAGGTATTCAATTGGATTCATATAATCCATTTTTAAAGAGGCTAATATATCATAGTAATCTTCACGAGTATTTGAAGGTACTCTTTCAGAAATAAATACAGGTTGGATATTTTCTCTAATATATTCTTTTTTTTAAAAATCGAGCTCTAATCCTGGAAGTCCTTGAAATATATCACTATTTAATAAATCAATAACGTCATAATAGGGAGTGAAGATATATTTAAATGTGTCATCATCATTAAAAATGTAGTCAAGTTTACATAAAACATATTCAATATTAAGATTATCTTTTATGCATATTAGTCCACTAGTTGTAATGCTATTCATAATTTTTCTCCATTAGTTTATTATAGGAATATTTTAAAATCTTGTCATATCTTGCGCATATCATTGTTTTATAAAATTCTGAATATCTGAAATATTAATATCATTAATTAATGCAAATATATTTTTTAGATTAATGCGATTATAAATTTTAATTAAGGCTTTGTTACATTCTAAAAATTCTAATGATGATATAACTTCAAAGTAGGAATATTTTTTATTATGTAACTTTATTTGAGAGGTTGGAAATGTATATACTCTTTTATTTATTTCATCTTCATTTGAAATGATTAGCTTCATTTCATTTTCATCAATCATTTGAGGAAATAAGGAAGAACCATTATCAAAAATAGGTGCAAGGCTATATTTATTGTTCTTTTTTAAAAATCCCCAATTGGCCCAATGACGATCAAAATTTCCAAGAAAGGCATCTACAATATACATTTCAAAAAAAATGGAAACTGTCTCTTGAACATTGGTTAATTTTTTATTTCTTCCAAGAAGCTCTATAATATCTTTATAGTTATATTGGTATAATTCTTTATTAACCTCAATAGAAGATTCACCAACATCATTAAAAGGAACAAATTGTGTTCCTTCAGTAATAAAATTCTTACATACAACAACCTCATTACCTCTATAATTTCCTAAAAAGGTTTTATGCGTATTAAATCCTAATAATTCAAAAATATGACTGCTTAAATATTCTGAAATGTGATTAAATCTTTTTCCAAAGGGAGTATTTTTTTGAAATTTCAGCATATACTTTTCACCATTAATTAAATGGCTTTTGTATATTTTTTAAGCCATTTTTTGGTATTATCATCAAGATAAGGGCTTAGGTTTTCAAATACCATCTTATGATAGTCATTTAACCAATGCTTTTCATCTTGTGTAAGCAAGTTTGCATCAATCAAGTCTAAATCAATAGGTGCATAGGTTATTGTTTCAAAGCCATAGAATGTACCCCACTCATTTGTTTCAACTTCTTTACATAGTAGCTCATTTTCGGTACGAATACCAAGCTTACCCTCAAGATATATTCCTGGTTCATCAGTTGTAATCATACCTGGTAGTAAAGGTGCACTATCATTTCTTTCTTTAACTATCTGCCAACGAAATCCATTAGGAGCTTCGTGAACCGAAAGAATATGTCCAACACCATGACCTGTACCACATTTGTAGTCAATTAGCATCTTCCAAATAGGAGCACGAGCCTTTATATCAAGATTTTGGCCATTACAGCCCTTTAAAAAAACGGTATCAGCTAAATCGATAACAGATTTTAATACAGTTGTAAAATAAAGCTTTTCTTCCTTTGTTGGGTGTCCAAGGCTAATGGTTCTAGTAATATCAGTTGTACCATAAAGATAATGACCGCCACTATCAACTAGAATCATTCCTTCATCCTTTAGGGTAGTATTTTTGCCATTAAGGGCATTATAATGCATCATCGCTGCATTTTCTTTATAAGCACAGATAGTGCTGAATGATAAATCAATTAGCTCACGACGGCTGCGTCTTAATTCTTCTAAATACGCTTCTGCATCATGCTCTGTAATCTCTTTATTTAATACAACCTCTTTGACCCATTTCATAAATTTTGTAACAGCTACGCCATCTAGTACATGAGCAAATTTTGTATTTTTAATTTCAACTTCATTTTTTATAGCTTTAAGAAGAAGCGTTGGATTTTCTTTAAAGACTAGATTGTTATGACTTGTAAGAAGGGTATAAAGGAGAGCATTAACTTTATTTTTATCAATTAATATATTTTTACCGTTTAGATTTTTAGCATAGCTATATACATCATCATAATCGTGAAGCTTTACGCCATAGTGATTTAAAAGATGGTGAACATTTTCATTGATTTTTTTATTATCAATGAAAAGATGGACATCAGAGTCTATAATAAATGTAAAGGCTAAAAATACAGGGGTATATGCAACATCATTTCCTCTTAAATTGTATAACCAAGCTTGATCTTCAAGTGATGTAAGACATAATGAATCAAGTCCATTTTTATGAAGACTATCAATTATTTTTCCAAGCTTTGATTGGTATGTTTCTCCTGCAAAAATTTGCTCAAGCTCATAAAGCATTTCATGAGGAAGTGAAGGCCTATCAGTCCAAATTTCATTTATAAGATCAAGGTCAATTTTAATACTACCTTTAATGTTTTCTTTGTAACATAAATAATCAGCCGTATTTATAAGTCTACCATCAAAGGCTAAAGTATCATTTGGTCCAATAATTGAATTTAAATATTCTAAAATAGTTGGTGTACCAGGCGTCCCCATTTTCATTAGACTTATTCCACTGCCTTCAAGCTCATTTGCAGCTTGAATAAAATATCTTCCATCGGTCCATAAGCGAGCATCAGAGGTGGTTATAATCAAGGTTCCGGCTGATCCGGTAAAGCCAGAAAGATAAGCTCGGGCTTTAAAGAAGCTACTTACATATTCACTTTGATGATAATCTGAGGTGGGAATAATATAAGCTTTTATATTATTATTTTTTAAAATTTCTTGAAAATCATTAATTAAATTCATTTTTTATCACATCCTATAATTAATTATAAGGCTTATATTCAAATTTTTCTACAAAAAAGCATCTTATTTATGGTTAAAAAGCTAAAATTATGGTAAAATTCTTAATGTAGTAAGAAAAAGTGGAGGTGTAATGTATGTTTTTGTCATATTATGATTATTTTTCAATTGTTGATATTATTCTTGTTTTAGCTGTTATTGTATTTGTTGTAATTGGATATACAAAAGGATTTTTAACTAAATTTATTAGTCTTGCTAATTCATTATGTGGTTTTGTGTTTTCATTACTATTTTGTAAAAGATTATCAGAGGGATTTACCTACAAAATATGGGGAGATACACTAACGGAAAAGTTTAAGGCTAATATTATGGCTAAGAATCCGGATGTTACCTCAACGAAGGATCTTTTAGATAAAATAGGGTTACCATCATTTATTACTAACAATATTGATATTAATCTTGATGTTAATAATGCCTATTATTCACTTGGTAAGGCATGTGCAACGTTTGTTTGTGTTGTAATTTCATTCTTTATTCTTTTTATTGGCGTAAGTGTTTTATGCTTTTTATTGAAATTACTTGTAGCAGCGTGTCGACAATCAAAGATTATTCGCTTTTTAGATGGAATTTTAGGTGTGCTATTTTATTTAATTTTAACCTATTTGGGTGTATGTCTTTTATTGTTTGTATTAACATTCATAATGCAATCAAGTGGCTTGAATGGGGTCCAGCAGTGGATTATTAATGATTTTCAGCTTCAATCAGATAAATGGAGGCTAACTAAGTTTTTGTATCAAAATAATCTTATTGGTAATTTCTTTAGAATATTCTTTTAAATTAGGAGCTATTAATTTAGCTCTTTTTTAAATCTACTAAAATATTTTAAAAAAGTTTTTTACATATTTATTAAAAATGATATAATTGTAATTGTAAATACTAAAGAAAGGAATAATAGGTATATTACATGAAATTAAATGAACGCGTTTTTGAAGTTTTAAACGGAGAACCAGTTGAGGTTCAAAATTTAGATGGTCATGAGGTAAAAATTTATATTTTAGATGACTATCCTGATGTTTTAAACGAATTTGTAAACAAAGGAAAGTTTGCGGTATGGTCTTGTGTAGATGGCACAAATTATAAGCTTGCGATTGAAAAGGGCTATTATGATGAATTACGTGAGCTTTATAGTGACAAAGTAAATGATACTTGGCTAAAGTTTTGGGATGAATGTGAAAAGATTTCTTCAACATTCTCAAAGAAAATTGTTCTTCCTGCAACTGCCGTAATTATTGTAATCTTTGTTGTGCTTATGGCACTTTCAAATAAGATGCCAGGTAAGCTTGGTACTTATTTAACTCTTGGCCTTGCAATTTTTTATGTGCTAGTTATTTTAATTTTAAGAAAATTAACTACTAATAAGATTAATATTGCTAATCAAAATGCTCTTGCAGTTATAAAGAAAAATCTAGGAGAAGCTCATTTTAATGATTTACTTGAACGTCAAAGAAATTATATTGATGCTTATTATGACACTTTAAGTGCTAAGGAAGAGGCTGAAGCTTCAGCAAATGAAGAAAATGTAAATGAATTAAAAGAAACTGAAGAAACAACAGAAGCTGAAAAAGAAGAATCAAATAATAATGAAGAAGCTGAAGTGGAAGAAAAAGAAGTAGTAGAAACGACTGAAGAAGCATCTAATGAAACTTCTAAAAATAAATAAAAATTAAAATATAGAAAATTATAAAGTTTGGAATAGTAAAAAAATTAGGTAGGTTAAATATGGCAACAAATAAGATAGATACGAAAAATATTAATGCTTTAAGAGTTTTAGGTGTTGATATGATAAACAAGGCGAAAAGTGGTCACCCTGGTATTGTCCTTGGTGCAGCACCAATTTTGTATACACTTTTTACAAGATTTATTAATATCGACCCTGAAAATCCGGAATGGTGGAATCGTGATCGCTTTATCCTATCTGCAGGACATGGTAGTGCATTGCTTTATGCATTATACCATTTATGCGGATATGCAATTTCAATGGAGGATTTAAAAAGCTTCCGTCAGCTTGGAAGCCTAACTCCTGGACATCCTGAGTATCGTCATACTCCTGGTGTGGAAATGACAACTGGGCCTCTTGGTCAAGGTATTGCAACAGCATGTGGTATGGCATTTGCTCAAAACTTTATGTCTGAGCGTTTTGATAAAACAAGCTATCCTATTTGTAATCATAAAACATATGTTCTTTGTGGTGATGGAGACCTTCAGGAGGGTATTGCCCAGGAGGCAATGTCTCTTGCTGGTCATCTTAAGCTTGATAATTTAGTTCTTTTATATGATTCTAATGATATTCAGCTTGATGGTCCTGTTGCCCTTGACAATACAGAAAATGTTAAGCAAAAGACTGAGGCTATGGGCTGGAAATATTTCTTTGTAGCTGATGGAAATGATGTAGAAGAGATTGCTAGCGCTATTGAACTCGCAAATAAAACCGAAGGCCCAGTTATTATTGAAATAAAGACTAAGATTGGCTTTGGTGCTCCAAATGAGGGTACAAATGCTGTTCATGGTGCACCTATTGGTGAGGAAAATGCGAAGCTATTAAGAGATGCACTTGATTATCATAATGAACCTTTTGTTGTTGACAAGAGTGTATATGATTTCTTTTTACATAGTGTAAAGGAAAGAGGAGTTATTGCAGAAGTTAAATGGTCACATTTATTTGATGGATATGCTCATGATTATCCTGAATTATGTGCTGAATATGAAAAGTTTAATTATAATAGTTACGAAATAAATAAGGCTAAGCATCCTACTTGGGAGGTTGGTCAAATTGAATCAACTAGAAAAATTGTTGGTAAGTTAATTGATTTTTATAGTATAGATCTTCCTAATATTGTAGGAGGTTCTGCTGATTTAACGCCATCTACCTTTGTTCATGGTGCTAATGGTGATTATGAAGCGTCAAATAGAGTAGGAAGAAATATTAAGTTTGGTGTTCGTGAGCATGCAATGGGTGCGATGATTAATGGTATAAATCTTCATGGTGGTCTAAGAGGATTTTGTGCCGGCTTCTTTGTATTTTCTGATTATATGAAGCCTGCTATTCGTCAAGCTGCTATTATGGGAATTCCTTCAATCTTTATTTTCTCACATGACTCTGTATGTGTTGGGGAGGATGGTCCTACCCATCAGCCAATTGAACATTTTGCAATGTTTAGATCTATTCCTAACTTAAATGTTATTCGTCCTGCAGATGCTCATGAAGCGATTGGTGCATGTAGTATTGCGTTTGAATCTAAAACTACACCAACTATTATTACAACATCACGTCAAGGTCTTCCTGTTTTAAAAAGAACAGATGAAGAACTTGTAAAGAAGGGTGCATATGTTGTGTATGATCCTAATGTTGAGCTTGATGGCATTTTAATTTCATGTGGTTCTGAACTTGCAATTGCTTTAGATACAGCAGCTGAACTTCAAAAATATAATATTAATGTAAGAGTAGTATCAATGCCTTCAATGTTTTTGTTTGACATGCAACCAGCTGAATATAAAGAAAGTGTTTTGCCATCTAATGTCAAAAAACGTTTGGCAATTGAAATGGGTGCTTCAATGCCATGGTATAAGTATGCTTCAAACGTGTTTGGAATTGACCGTTTTGGTGTTTCTGCCCCAATAAAGCATATTCATGAATATTTTGGATTTACACCAGAAAATCTTGCAAAAGTATTTAAAGATATAAAGTAAAAAAACTTCCAGATTCGTCTGGGAGTTTTTTCTAACATTACTATATTTTTAAAACACCATCTGCTAAATCACTTGCTAAAAATGGTACAAAATAAAATGAATATTTAATAGTTTTTGTTCAGCGTTATAGCCATAATTGTTTTTAGATATTTTAATTGCAAATTCAAATTTGCTTTGATTTGCAAATTTTTCTAAAGAATTAAGTGTACCTCTTCCTTTTTTACAATCAACATATATAGTTGTTTTTATAATATCTCTTTGCAAAAAAAGTTCCTCTACTAGATAACTTTCCCCACTTGTCTAGCATTACAAATAGTTAAGGGCTTTTTTTCTTTTATCAATTTTCCAATTTATTAATTTTTGTAATGCAATTCGTTCCATAGATAAAATCTCCTTACAATTAATATTTTAGTATGATTATGAAATGCTATCAAAAAAACAAGATAAATTGCACCTAGAAGGAGTTTTAAAAAACTATAAATTGCACGTTTTGGCATGTTATATATTTTATATAAAATTCGAAAACATATAATAATTATATAGTTTTATATTTATTTTAAACGAGTAAATGTTGATTTATTATAATCAATATAGCCATCCTTTTTTAAGTCTGATAAAGCTTTTGAAAGTGCACTCCTTTCAAGACCTAAATAATCCGCAAGTTCTTGTCTGTTATAAGGAATTTTAGTTGGATTATGCAAAGAAGAAATAGTATTGCTTAAATATTTTAAAATCTTATCCTTTGTTTTTTGTTGACCAAGTTCACTAATCCGTTTTTTTGAACTATTACTTGTTCTTGCTAATTCCATTATGCATTCTTTTATAATTGCTTGATGACGGGGACATCTATTTTCACAAGGAGTGAACAGCTTATTTAAATCAGCAATAAGTACTATAGAATCTTCTGTAGCATAAAGCTCTTCTTGATAGAATGAAATATTAGGATCAATATATTCAAGCCCAAAAAACATATCATGGGAATAATCTTTGATAGGAATAGCTGTTCCATTAACATCAAAAAAGGCTGTTCTAAGGTTTCCCGAAAGAACTAGGTAAGCATTTTTAGCAGGATTTCCTTCATATTCAATAATTTCATTAGACTTGAAGGCTTTAATTCTAATATTTAAACATCTTAAAATAGCATTGAAATCGAGAGGACTTAATTTTTTAAAGAAAATTGATTTTTTAGCAAGTGATAAATTATCCATAAAATTTTAAAATTACGTTGGAAAAACAACGTCTCCTTTCGACTAATTATACTATACTACCAATAGTTAATTCAAGTAATATAATTAATTGAGGAGGTATGAATTATGAATGTTATTAAAAGAAGTGGTAAAGAGGTTTCCTTCAATGAGAACAAAATTTATCAAGCTATTTTAAAAGCTAATGAATCCATAGAGGATATGGATGAAAAGCTTTCGGAAGGTAAAATTAATAAAATAGTTGAAAATGTAATGGCTAAGTGTAATTATTTAGGACGTGCCGTTAGTGTTGAAGAAATTCAGGATTATGTTGAAGAAGAAATCATGCGTGAGGGTGCCTATAAGGTTGCTAAATCATATATTACCTATCGCTATAAGCATGAACTTATTCGTAAGTCTAATACAACAGATGATCATATTCTTACCTTAATTGAGGGGGAAAATGAAGAGGTTAAGCAAGAAAATTCAAATAAAAATCCAACTGTAAATAGCGTTCAAAGAGACTATATGGCAGGTGAGGTTTCTAAGGATATTACAAAGCGTTTTTTACTACCTGAGGATGTAATAAAAGCTCATGAAGAGGGTATAATTCACTTTCATGACAGTGATTATTATGCACAGCATATGCATAACTGTGATTTAGTTAATCTTGAGGATATGTTACAAAATGGTACAGTTATATCTGGTACAATGATTGAAAAGCCTCATTCTTTTTCAACGGCTTGTAATATTGCAACCCAGATAATTGCTCAAGTAGCATCTAGCCAATATGGTGGCCAGTCAATATCTCTTGCCCATTTAGCTCCTTTTGTTGATATTTCTCGTCAAAAAATAAAAAAAGAGGTTATAAATGAGTTTAAAGAGCTTGGTATAAATGAAAACAATTCTAAACTAAATGAAATTGTTGAAAATCGTCTAAGAAAAGAAATTACAAAGGGTATTCAAACTATTCAATATCAGGTTGTAACATTAATGACTACAAATGGACAAGCTCCATTTATTACAGAATTTTTATATTTAAATGAAGCTAAAAATGAGCGTGAACGTGAAGATTTAGCTTTGATTATTGAAGAGACATTAATTCAAAGAACTCAAGGTATTAGAAATGAGCAAGGAGTATGGATTACACCAGCATTTCCTAAAATTATTTATGTTCTTGAAGAGGATAATATTAAAGAAGATTCTAAGTATTATTATCTAACAGAATTAGCTGCTAAATGTACAGCAAAGAGAATGGTTCCAGATTATATTTCTGAGAAGGTAATGAAGAATCTTAAGGAAGGTAATTGCTTCCCAACCATGGGCTGTAGAAGTGTTCTTTCCGTTTGGAAGGATGAAAATGGAAATCCTAAATTCTATGGTAGATTTAATCAAGGTGTTGTTACAATAAATCTTGTTGACTGTGCTTGCCAAGCCCGTGATATGGCTGAATTTTGGCAAATTTTAGACGAAAGATTAGAATTATGCCATAAGGCCTTAAGATGTCGTCATGAAAGACTTAAAGGGACGCCTTCAGATGTAGCACCTATTTTGTGGCAACATGGTGCTCTTGCAAGATTAGAGCCAGGTGAGACAATTGACAAACTATTATATGGTGGCTATTCAACTATTTCTTTAGGTTATGCTGGTCTTTGGGAAACCGTATTTAAGCTTAATGGTCATAAGTTAACTGAACCAGAAGGCGAAGAGCTTGGATTAAAGATTATGCAGTATATGAATGATAAGTGTGAGAAATGGAAAAAAGCTGAAAATCTTGGCTATTCAACCTATGGTACACCACTTGAAAGTACCACCTATAAGTTTGCAAAAGCCTTACAAAAGCGTTTTGGTATAATTCATGGTGTAACAGATAAGAACTATATTACTAATAGTTATCATATTCATGTTACAGAGGATATTGATGCTTTTTCTAAGCTTCATCAAGAAAGTAAATTTCAGTCTTTATCAACCGGTGGAGCCATTTCTTATGTTGAAGTTCCTAATATGCAAAATAATATACCTGCCGTATTGTCTATAATGCGTTATATTTATGATAATATCATGTATGCGGAACTTAATACTAAATCGGATTATTGCCAGGTATGTGGCTATACAGGTGAAATTCAAATTGTAACAGATAAGAATAATAAGCTTGTATGGGAGTGCCCAAATTGTAAGAATCGTGATCAAAGAAAAATGAATGTTGCAAGACGTACATGTGGTTATATCGGTACACAATTTTGGAATCAAGGCCGTACCCAAGAAATAAAAGAAAGAAAACTTCATTTATAATATAGATATAGTCCTAGAATTAATTTTTTAGGACTTTTTTAAATCATAAAAGCCAATTAAATTGGATATTGTTAAAATAAAAAGAAAGTTTAGAGATGATTTATTAGTATCAAAACTAGGATTAAAATGGTATTTTTTTTGATAATAGTGATTATAATAATCATTGAGTGCTGTTCTATCAAGCTCAAGTGTTACAATGTATGTTAGAATAATATCAAACACTAGATTTTCAGTATTAATAATAATATAATCATCATTATTTAGAGAAGATATTAAATTATTAACATATGCAAATGTTATAGCACTTATAGTTATTAAGCTAAGCTTATCTAGCTTAGGTGATAAAAAAGCGGCTATAAGCCCCGCACTTGCTGCACCATAGTAAAGTGCTATATCAGAAATGATAATATCAGATGTTATAATATTATCGGTTGCGATAGTAAAGATTATATCCGCAAAAAATTGTGATATAAGTCCTAGACCCACACCATTAGCAAGTTGTTTATTAAAGATTAGGATGATATCACCTAGCTTATAATATGAAAAAAATAGGATAGTGTCTATCCTATTTGTCCTACAAGCTTAAATATCGCTTTAAAATGATAAAGTAGTTCATCTAAAATATCATCATCAAGTTCTAAAAACATTTCTTTAAAAGCTTTATTCATCGCCTCAAATAAGTCGTGATAGTATTTTCTTCCCGCTTCGGTTTCATATGCTAAAATAATTCTTTTATTATTAGGATCTCTTTCTCTTTTAACAAAATTATATTCTTCAAGATCACTAACAATACGTGTATTTTGTTGATTAGAAACACCCATTCTATTAGCTAAAGAAGACATAGAAATACCATTATTATCATGAATGATATTCATACATAATTGTTGATTAGTCGCGAGTTTTATTCCGGATTTTAAGGCCTCAGCCACACGGTTTTTGCCAATATTTTTTTTAAAGGAGGGCTTAAGCTTTAAAAGAATATCAATAAGCTCTTTTATTTTTTCGTCTTTATTCATACAAATCACCTAATTTAGTATTATTTTAAACAAATAAATGCAAATTGTCAAACAATATTTCACAATTGTGTAATATTTTTCTTGTATTTTAAAAAAAAGAGTAATATAATACCTTTGATAAAAAAAGAAAGGACTGATCAAATGATAAGGTTACTTAAAAAATTTAGACCAATTGACTGGGTAATGACATGCGTTGTTGTATGCTTCGTTGTAGGGCAAGTGTACTTAGATCTATTACTTCCAGAATATACTAGTAAAATCATTAAACAAATGATGGATGTGTCTCAAACATCAAAAGATATTTGGTCTACGGGAGGAAAAATGCTTTTGATTTGTTTAGCAAATATAGGTTGTACCATAATGCTAGGTCTTTTTGCGACATTGATTGCGACTAATTTTGCTAAGAGGCTACGTCTTGAGGTATTTGAAAAAGTTGAATCATTTTCTTTAGAGGAAATGGGTGATTTTGAAACTGCATCACTTATTACTCGTACAACTAATGATATTCAACAGGTTCAAATGGGTTATGGAATGAGCCTAAGAATGATAATTGCCGCTCCTGTTACAGCAGTGTGGGCAATTATTAAAATTAAAAATACGTCACTTACATTGAGCTTATCTGTTGGTGCAGCTATTTTATCGTTATTAGTACTAATGGTATTTGTCTTTGTGATTGTACTTCCTAGATTTAAGCGTATTCAAAAATTAACTGATGATTTAAATAATGTCACACGTGAGAATTTAACAGGCCTTCGTGTTGTAAGAGCGTATAATGCTGAGGATTATCAAAATGAAAAGTTTGAACGTGCAAATGAAGCCTTAACTAATAATAATTTAATTGCTAACCGTATTATGGGCCTTATGATGCCTGCAATGACGATGGTAATGTCTGGTATAAGCTTAATTGTATATTGGGTTGGATCTTATCAAATAAATGCAAGTAAAATTGAGTATTCTGATCTTCAAACATTTTCAAGTTATTCGATGCAAATCCTTATGAGCTTTATGATGGTTGCGATGCTACTTGTTATTATTCCCCGTGCAAGTGTAGCTGCTAAACGTATTTTAGAAGTTTTAGATACTAACAATAAGATTAAAGATCCTAGCGAATATAAGAAAGTAGGAGATAATGCATCTTTAGAATTTAAAAATGTAACATTTAAGTATCCTAATGGTGATGCTCCTGTTGTTTCTAATATAAGCTTTAAGGTTAATGCCGGTGAAACACTTGCTATTATTGGCTCTACTGGTGCTGGTAAGACGACAATTATGAATATGATTCCTCGTTTTTATGATACAACCGAGGGTGAAGTTTTAGTTAATGGAAATAATGTTAAGGATTATACTAAGCATGATTTAAGAGAAGCTATTGGTTATGTTCCTCAAAAGCGTTTTTTATTTGCTGGTACGATTAAATCTAATATTGGTTATGGGGTTAAAGATTTATCTGATGAAGAAATGAAGGATGCAGCACATCTAGCAATGGCTGATGAATTTATTGATACAATGCCTGAAAAATACGATTCTCACATTTCTCAGGGTGGAAAGAATGTATCTGGTGGTCAAATGCAACGTCTTTGTATCGCTCGTGCGATTGCTAAAAAGCCACAAATTTATTTATTTGATGATTCTTTCTCTGCTCTTGACTACAAAACAGATAAGGAAGTAAGAAGGCGTCTTCATGAAAGAACAAAAGATGCCGTTACGGTTATTGTAGCACAACGTATTGGTACAATTAAGGATGCCGATAAGATTGTTGTTCTTGATGATGGTAAGGTTGTTGGATATGGAAATCATGAAGAGCTACTTCACGGTTGTGAGGTCTATAAAGAAATTGCCTTATCACAATTAAGTAAGGAGGAATTAGGTCTATGAAAAACGAAAATATACCTAAGGGTCCAGGAAGAGCTATGCGTGGTGGTGCAAAGGCTAAGGATTTTAAGGAAAGTATTAAGCAGCTAATTATATTTTTGCGACCTTATTTGCTTCCTATTTTAGTATCAATTATTTTTACGATTGTTGCCTGTATTTTATCAATTTTAGCTCCCACAAAGCTATCTGATATTTCAACAGCAACTTCAAGAATTTATTACAATAAAAATAATTTAATTATCAATGGATTTTATATAGTTGATGGTACAGCTTATCAAACAACTGAAGCATTATTAAAAACTATTAGAAATACAGGTATTTTACTTTTATGCTTTTATGGTGCAAGCTTTATTTTAAATTATTTACAAGCATTTATTCTAGCTGGCGTAAATCAGTCAGTAACCAAAAAGTTTAGAAAAGAAATATCTGCTAAAATTAATCATATTCCTTTAGCTTATTTTGATCATACAAGCTATGGTGATATTCTATCAAGAGTAACTAATGATGTTGATACAATTGGTCAATCTCTAAATCAATCAATTACATCATTAATTTCTTCTATTACAATGCTTGTTGGTGTAATTATCGCGATGATGGTAAGCTGTTGGCAATTAGGCTTAACGACAATTGCGACCGTTCCTGTTTCAATGATTCTTATTATATTTATTGCTAAGTTTAGTCAAAAGTTTTATAAAAATCAACAAATATATTTGGGTAAACTAAATGGTACAATTGAAGAAACATATAGTGGCGCTATCGTTGTTAAAGCTTTTAATGGTGAGAAAAAAGCTTTAGAGGAATTTAAAAAATCAAATGAAGAGATTTATAATAGTGCATGGAAATCAAATACATTAGGTAGTCTAATGATGCCTATTACAAGTTTTATTTCTAACATTGGCTATGTTTTTATTTGCGTAATTGGTGGAGCTCTTTTTAAAAACCATACAATTGAAATTGGTACAATTACAAGCTTTATTGTCTATCTAAATTTATTTAGAAGTCCAATTCAACAAATATCACAGGCAATGACATATTTACAGCAAATGGCTGCTTCATCTGAACGTGTATTTGAATTCCTTGAAATCGAAGAACAACCAGATGAAAATGAAAAAACAGCACAAATTAAGGATGTAAAAGGTGAAGTCATTTTTGATCATGTAGATTTTAGCTACTATCCCGAAAAGCCAATTATTAAGAATTTTAATGCAGTTGTAAAGCCTGGTAATAAGGTCGCAATTGTAGGACCTACTGGTGCCGGAAAAACTACCATTGTTAATCTGTTAATGCGTTTTTACGAAATTAATAGTGGTCACATTTTCATTGATGGTGTTGATACTAGCACAATGAAGCGTGAATATGTAAGAGGATTATTTTCAATGGTTTTACAGGATACTTGGGTATTTAATGGTACGATAAGAGAAAACATTGTCTATGATAAGAAAAATGTATCAAAGGAGGAACTTGAAAGAGCTTGCAAAGCCGCAAATCTATGGCATTTTATTGAATCGGAGCCTCATGGCCTTGATACAGTATTATCTGAAACAACGGCTTTATCTGAAGGACAAAGACAATTACTTACAATTGCTCGTGCAATGGTTCAAAATAGTCCGATGCTAATTCTTGATGAGGCTACATCTAATGTAGATACAAGAACCGAAATTTTAATTCAGGAAGCGATGGATAAGTTAACGGAAGGAAGAACCTCATTTGTAATTGCTCATAGACTATCAACCATAAAAAATGCTGACTTAATATTAGTATTAAAAGATGGAAATATAATTGAGCAAGGAAATCATGAGCAGTTACTTGCAGCTGGTGGCTTCTATGCTAAATTATATAATTCTCAATTTGATGATGTTGAATAATATATTATTTTGGAGCCTTTATGTAAGGCTCCTTTTTATAATAAAGTGATATTATTTAAGAATTATCTAAAACTAACTTGTAATAGATTTATTAAATGTGTATAATATCTTAAATAACATAGGAAAGGAAATAAAATAATATGAAATTTAGTGAATATGTATATGAAAGACCTAATATTGATGAGGTATCTAATGAAGTAATTGCTATTGCAGATGAGATTGCTATTGCAAAATCTAAGGATGAAGCAGTAGCTTTAATCCAAAAAGCTGAAAAGATTACAAATCATTTTCAGACAATGTCAACTATTTGCTCAATTAGAAATAGTATTAATACCGAAGATGAATTTTATAAGAAAGAACAAGAGTTTTTTGATGAAAATACACCAACGTATCAAAATGCTGTTACTAAGTATGCGGCTTCGCTTGTTAATTCACCATTACGCAAGGAACTTGAAGGTGTTTATGGTAGTCAATGGTTTAAGATTTTAGAGCTTAATTTAAAGTCATTTGATGAAAAAATAACGGATGAATTAATTGCTGAATCTAAACTTGTAACGGAATATAGTAAGCTTTTAGCATCTGCTAAAATTGAATTTGACGGTAAAATTAATAACCTAAGTCAAATGACAGTATATACGAATAGTAGCGATAGAAATATAAGGCTTGAAGCCACGAAAAAAATTGCAGAGTTTATGTCTTCTATTGAGACTAAGCTTGATGATATTTATGACAAGCTTGTTCATGTAAGAGATAAAATGGCTAAGAAGATGGGCTATGATAATTATATTCCATTTGGTTATATTCGTTTAGGAAGAAGCGACTATGACGCTTCAATGGTAAAAAATTATCGTGATCAGGTATATGAAACAATTGTACCAATTGCTAAGAGTATTATTGAAAATCAAAAAAAGCGTATTGGCATATCAGATTTTAAATCCTATGATATTCCTCTATTTTATAATGACGGAAATCCTATGCCTCATAAGGATAAGGATACCTTAGTTAAAAAGGCTTATGAAATGTATAGTGATATATCCCCTGAAACGAAGGAATTCTTTAAGTTTATGATGGACAATGAACTTATGGACTTAGAGACAAAGCCTAACAAACAGGGTGGAGGATATTGCACTGTGATTGCTGATTATAAGGCTCCATTTATTTTTTCAAACTTTAATGGTACGATGGGTGATGTGGATGTTTTAACGCATGAAGCGGGACATGCTTTTGAATGCTACACGGCAACTAAAAATTTACCAATTTCGGATTTATATTGGCCAACCCTTGAGGCATGTGAAATTCATTCGATGTCAATGGAATTCTTTGCTCATCCTTATATGGATAAATTCTTCGATGCTGATGCAGCTAAATATCGATTTAAACATTTAGCAGAAGCTATTACATTTATTCCTTATGGTGTTTGTGTTGATGATTTCCAGCATTATGTATATGCAAATCCTAATGTAACTCCAGCTCAAAGAAAAGCCTATTGGCATGAAATAGAAGCTAAATATACACCATGGAAGGATTTTGATGGTATTTCTTATTATGAACGAGGAAACTGGTGGCAAAGACAAAGTCATATTTTTGGTACAGCCTTCTATTATATTGATTATACACTTGCACAAGTATGTGCTTTCCAATTCTTATTATTAAATCATAATAATCATAAAGAAGCATGGGAAACATATTATAACTTATGTAAGATGGGTGGTTCTAAATCATTTACGGGTCTTCTTCAGGCAATTAATTTTAAAAATCCATTTGAATCTGGTGCTTTAAAGTGTATTATGCCGGGTGTATGTGATATTCTTAAAGTTCTTGAGAATGAATACGCTAATTTAAAAAAATAATATTTTAACTTTGTAAATTATGTAAAGTATGGTATACTTGAGGTAGGCAAAAAAAGGAGCTACGAAGATGGATAATAATGTTTTTCGATTGAGAAAAAGTAGAAAAATGACGCAAGAAGAGCTTGCACGTCTTGTAGGTGTTACAAGACAAACAATTATATCGATTGAAAGTGGAAAGTATACCGCCTCATTAACTTTAGCAATGAAAATTGCAAAAGTTTTTGATAAGAGGGTAGAGGAAGTCTTTATTCTTGAGGATGGTGATTAAAAATGGAATTCAATTATCAAAAGAAACGTAAGCATACGATAGGAAAGCTAATTGTAATGAGTTTAGCAACACTTTTACCGATTATTGCATATTTTGTGCTTGGAGCTATTTATCGTTTTTTTAATTCACCTGAAAAGATGGATTTGGTCGTTTTAAGACTATTAGTTTTGATTATTTTTGAACTAGCAATTGCATTTAAAATTGTTCTTTATATAAGAATAATTGCTAGTGAAGAATTTGCAAATAAATATTTTATTAAGAAAAATGATGAAAGAAATATATATATAAGACAGCGTACAACGTCATTTACAATGAAGCTATCCCTTTATTTGATGGGGGTAGGTATGGTAGTTGCAGGCTTTTATTCGAAGGCAATATTTTATGCTCTTGGTGCAATTATTATTTGTGAAATTATAATTTATATCTTTACACATCTTTATTTTTCAAAAAAATATTAAAAAATCGCGATTTATTATTGAAAAAAGATTACAATAAGAATATAATATAAAAGTCAAAATTTATATAAAATATGGTTTAACCATATCGAAAGGATGTATTATTATGGGTAGAGCTCATGAAGTTCGTGCAGCATCAATGGCAAAGACTGCATTAATGAAATCAAAAAAATATTCAAAATGGGGAAAAGAAATCCTTGAAGCAGCTAAGGCTGGTGTTCCTGATCCTGAGATGAATCAAGTTTTAAAGAAAACAATTGAACGTGCTAAGAAGGACCAATGTCCTGCGGATGTTATTAAACGTGCAATTGAAAAGGCTAAGGGTATTAACTCTGGTACAATGAAGGAAACTACTTACGAAGGTATGGGAAATGGTAATGTTGCTGTTATCGTTGAATGTTTAACTGATAACGTTAACCGTACTGTTTCTGCTGTTCGTGCCGCATTTACTAAGACTGGTGGTAACTTTGGTGCTTCTGCAAGTTTTATGTTTAATCGTCAAGCAAAGTTTGTTTTTAACGGCTTAGGTGAGGATGCAGCTATGGAAGCTTTAATGGAAGCTGGCTGTGATTTCCAAGATATGTCTACTGATGAGGACGGATATGTGACAATTGTTGCAGCTCCTGAAAACTTCACTGCAATTCGTGATGCATTATTAAATGCTAAAGCTGATCTTGAATTTGATACTGATGAAGTTAATTTATTCCCTACAACTTTGGTAGATTTAGATGATGAAACTAAGGGTAAGTTCAATCATATGCTTGAAATGTTAGCAGAGTGTGAGGATGTTCAAGCTGTTCATCACAATGCTAATATTGAAGAAGAGATTGAAGATGAGGAATAATTAAGGTGCAATTTGCACCTTTCTTTTTTAAACTATGAAAACGATAATTGAAAGTGAACAATTTAATCGTACGCTTAAACGTATTGCGCATGAAATCATTGAAAGAAATGATGATTTAACCCAAATTGTCTTAGTAGGTATTTTAAATAAGGGACTTCCTATTGCCATGGAATTTAAAAAAATTATAAAGGATCTTGAAGACGTTGATATCCCTGTAGAATCGATGGATATAAAAAAGCATCGTGATGATGAAAAAAAAGATCCATCATTAATCTTAAACTTTGATACTGATGTTACAGGAAAAACGGTAATATTAGTTGATGATGTGTTATATACCGGTCGTTCTGTAAGAGCTGCAATGGATGCGATAATGGATTTTGGTCGTCCATCAAAAATAGAATTAGCTATTGTTGTTGATAGAGGACATCGAGAGTTACCAATAAGAGCTGATTTTGTGGGTAAGAATATTCCTACCTCAATTAATGAAAAGGTTTTTGTTGATTTTGAAAATAAAACAGTAAGGATTGAAGAAGCATAATTGCTTCTTTTTTTGCTTAAAAAATAAAGTTTTAAAATACATAACTTAAAAAAATAAACTAAAGCATCTTAAAAATGATGAAAAAATAGTTTAATTTTAAGTTGAAGAATTGAAATTGACAAATAAAACTTTAAAGAATAAACTATTAACAAGTAAAGTTTTTTCTTTACATTGGAGGAATTTAAAAATGAAGGGTTATACAAAAGAAGCGATTAAAAAAATTTGCGAAGAGGAGAATATTAAATATATTCGTATGCAATTTTCTGATATGGAGGGAATGCTTAAAAATGTTGAGATTCCAGTTCATAGATTAGATGATGCGTTAAATAATGAAATTATGTTTGATGGTTCATCTGTTGAAGGCTTTGTTAGAACAGAAGAGGCTGATATGTTTCTTGTACCAGACCTTGATACTTTCTTAGTTTCAAGCTGGGAGGATACATCATATGGTAAGGTTGCCAGATTTATTTGTGATGTATATCAGGTATCTCATACTGACCCAAGTGGCAAGGAGCCATTTCCAGGAGACCCAAGAGGTATCTTAAAAAAGAATCTTGAAATTATGCATAAGAAGGGATTTTCTAAATTCAATGTTGGAGTTGAGCCTGAGTTCTTCTTATTTAAAATGGAAAACGGTCGACCTACTTTAAACTTTAATGATAATGGTGGATATTTTGATGTATCACCTATTGACTGTGCTGAAGACTGTAGACGTGATATTGTGCTTGAGCTTCAAAAGATTGGCTTTGTAGTTGAGGCTGCTCACCACGAGGTTTCAAATGGTCAACATGAAATTGATTTTAAGTTTGATAATGCCTTAGAGGCTTGTGATAATGTTCAAACATTTAAGCTTGTTGTAAAGAATGTAGCTAAGCGTCATGGTCTTCATGCAACCTTTATGCCAAAGCCAATTTTTGGAATTAACGGTTCTGGTATGCACTGCAATACATCCTTATGTGATCATGATGGTAAGAATGTTTTCTATGATAAGGACGCTCCTAATGGTCTTTCTCTTACTTGTCGTAAATGGATTAATGGTATTTTAACCCATGCTCGTGGATTTGCTTTAGTAACTAACCCTATTGTTAACTCATATAAAAGAATTGTACCAGGCTACGAAGCTCCTTGCTACATTGCTTGGTCAGACTCAAATCGTTCAACAATGATTCGTATTCCTGCAGCTCGTGGTGGAAGAACTCGTGCTGAGGTAAGAAGTGTTGACGTTGCTGCTAACCCATACCTTGCATGTGCAGCCTTACTTGCGGCTGGTCTTGATGGTATTGATGGTAATTGTGAGGCATTTGAACCAGTTCATACAAATTTATTTAAGCGTTCTCAGGCTGAAAGAGATGCCTTAGGAATTAAGGCTTTACCTGCAAGCCTATATGAGGCAATTGAATGCTATAAGGCTGATAGTGTTATTAATTCAGCTATGGGACCTCATATTAGTGAAAAGCTAATTGAAGCTAAAACACTTGAGTGGGATGAATATCGTACCCATGTATCAGAGTGGGAAATTAATCGCTATCTTACTAAATACTAGAATTTAATAAAATTGCTATAAGGCTTCGGTTTTATAGCTTTTTTGTTTTATATAGCGATTGACAAAAAAGAAAATATAACGAAAACAGTTGGCTTTATATAACTAACTAGGAAGTATGAAAAAATGAAAAAAAATAATTTGATAAAGCTAATTATTTTTATTATTGGAATTGTAATAGAAGTGGCTATTTTTATATATGTGCTTATAAAGCAAAGGCCTGATGAATGGCATAATACTAATTTTATTTTCTTTACTAATATTTATATTATTTATTTTGGGTTAACTTATTTTATTGATAAATACTTAAAGAATAAGTAATATGATTATCTATAATAAAGGTAATTATTAATTAATAGTTAGGTTTTACCTTTAATTATAAAATATTAGATAGTATTTAAGTTGAAAAAAGATTAAGCCATATCGGTGGTTTACTATACTTTTTAATTTGGATAATGAGAATTGCTTCTTGAGCTTGTTTTGTTAAATCAAATAATTCCTTTTCCTTTATATGCGATTGATGATAGAAAAACAAATCGTAATACTGACAATAATATTTTAAAAATAGAATAAATAGATAAAAATAAGGAAGCTGTGAGCAAAATGTGATTCATAGCTTTTTTTATTATCTTTAAGCTTCTTTTTACAAATTTTTTAATTGTCATCATATAGAATATCTTTAGGTGATATGGTGATAACAATTGAAGGTGGATATGAGCTAAAGGGGTGTGTTAAAATAAGTGGTTCTAAAAATGCTGCATTACCCCTTATTTGCTCATCATTATTAACAAAAGGAATTGTCACTTTAAAGAATATTCCTAGAATTGATGATATTTTTAATTTGCTTAAGATAATAAATATATTAAATGTTAAAACAGTATTTAAGAAAAATACGTTAAAGATAGATGCTAGAAAAATTAAATATCATCATTTAATGACAAATGATGTTTCTAAATTAAGAGGTTCATCGTATTTAATGAGTGTAATGCTAGCATTATTTGGAAAATGTGAAATGGCCTTTCCAGGTGGATGCAATTTAGGTGCTCGTAATTTGAATTACCATTTTGACGCTTTTATTGCGTTAGGCTGTGAGGTTGATAATAATTCATTTATAAGAGTTCATCTTAAAAGAAATAAACCCCATGATGTATGCTTTAATAATAAAAGTGTTGGGGCGACAATTAACGCTATTATTCTTGCTGGATATTTAGGCCGTGCGGTTAGAATATACCATTATGCTAATGAGCCTGAGGTATATGAAGCAATTAGCTTTTTAAAGAAAATTGGTTACCGTATATATGAAATGAAGGATTATTTATTACTTACAAGAAGAAGACTAAAGAAAAAAATAAGCTATAAAAATAGATATGATAGGATAGAAGCTTCAAGTTATTTAATGCTTGGGGCTATATCTAAAAGACTAGTAATTAAAAATTGTCCGGTTCACGATATGAAGGAGGTTCTTATAAGACTTAAGGAAATTAACCTTAAAATGAAGATAAAAAGAAATAAAATTATAACGAAAAAATCTTTTTTAAAGGGAACTAGTATAGAAGCCTCATCGTATCCAGGCTTTCCTACTGATGCTCAACCTTTAATTAGTGCTTTACTTACCCAAGCAAAGGGAACTTCCTTTATTAAGGATACTATTTATCCAAAGCGATTTAATTATGCACTAGCTTTAAAGCAAATGGAAGCGGATGTTTCTGTTTCTAACAATATGCTTATTATTAACCCTAAAAGGCTTTATGGGGCTGTTGTTAAAGGCTATGACTTAAGAGGTGTATTTGCCATTATTATTGCAGCTTGTTTCGCAACCGGAAAAACAACTATATTAGATGGTGAGGTAGCATTTAGAGGATATGAAAATTTACTAACAAAGCTTAAAGATATAGGTGTTCATATCAATAATTAATGTAATTAATGAAATATTTTTTGATTTGTGCTATATTATACTTAAGAAAAAGAAGGGACTGATTTTAATGGAACCTAAAATAAATCTTAAGAACGTATCTTTTGCTGCTCAATGCACAGAGGCAAGTGAAGAGGTAGTGCCTCATTTTGTGAGTGATAAAATTGTTGAAAAGGTTAGTGTATTAGATATTGAGCTTGATAAGGCAGAAGCCTATATTGAATTTGATGATATAAGTGTGCCTACATTAGAAATAGAAAAGGGAAGCCCCTCAAATTTTGACGTAAAAATGGGAGATAATTTTTTAATTATTAAGGAATTACCTTGTAATGATATAAGTAAAATAAAGATTAAAATTCCATATGAGATAAGCTATGCTAATATAAAAATGGTGTCTAAAAATGCTAATATCTTTGTTCCTAATATGAAATGTGAAATTATGAAGCTAGATAATATAGAAGGATGTATAGACATTCAAAAAATTATTACCGGACTTATGCTTGTAGATAATCTGGATGGTAATGTTAAGGCACAAAAAATAACAGCTGAAGAAGTTAAAATAAATAATGATTCAGGCAACATAAACATTGGTCAGGTTTTGGCAAAATATTCAAACGTTAAAACAAATACAGGATCAGTAATTGTTAAAAAATCAAATTCGGTGTTAAATTGCTTTGAGACAAATGGTGGAGATATATTTTGGGATTCAAAACTTGTAAGTAATAACAGTAAAGGAATGAATTAAGATGTACGTAGTAAAAAAACCATATTTTGGTGCACAAATTAGAGTTAATCGAGGATTATATTATCATCATGGTATATATGCGGATGATATGCATGTTATTCATTTTGCATCATCAGTGCCAGGTCATGAAACTGACCCAGCATATGCTAGAGTAGAAGAAACTACTCTTGAAAAATTTCTTAAAGGTGGTACGCTTGAGGTAAGAGAATATAGTGATTATGAAAAGAAGAAATTAAGAAGTCCGGAAGAAATTGTGTCATATGCATATAAGGAAATAGGACGTGGAGGATATAATATTGTGACTAATAATTGTGAGCATTTTTCTAATGAATGTGCCTTTGGTGAGGCTTCTTCTGAACAGGTTAATAATGTTATTGATGTTTTATCGAGGATATTTTCAAGATGAAATATTTAATTAAAAGTAATCTTCTTGTGATTGTATCAGCCTTTGCTTTTCCCTTTATTTATTTTACAATAACATTTAAGGAATATAGCTATACTCAAGCATTAATGATTATTATCGCTATTTTTGAAGCTATTCTTGTAAAATCAAATTATGATTTTATTAATTACGATCATGATTTTAAATATCATATTCACCAGCTTCCTAAATGGCTCTTTTATATGATGAATATATTATGTAATCTTGTCGTCATTGGTGCGATTATCTTTTTGAAATCTAATTTTAAATATTTAATATTAATATCTTTATTATTTTCAAATGGTTATCATATTATCTTTAATAAATCTAAATATACTTTGCCTTTACTTAGTATTAGCATCAATGCACCTTTGTGTATTGTAGGCTATAGTAGTGTATATTTTATTATTTTAGGAATAAGTATTATATATTCGATTGCTTTAGCATATTATTTATCTCATTTGAAAACTAAAGTTTATACCTATGATAATTACTAATTAGCTTGAAGCATAGTAGGCTTTAAGCTTTTAAATCTCTAAGAAAGAAGTGTTAATAATGCATAATCCAGAACAAGCGATATTCACGAATATGTGCATGATTTATGATCATAAAGGAAATGTCTTAGTACAAAATCGAGTGAAAAATTGGTGTGGAGTTGCTTTCCCAGGCGGACACCTTGAAAATATGGAATCAATCGTTGATTCAGTTAAGCGAGAAATATTAGAAGAAACTGGCCTTATAATTAATAACTTAAGCTTATGTGGCGTTAAGCAATGGTTTAGTGATGATATTAGAAACGTATGCTTTTTATATAAAACTTGTGATTACTCAGGAAATCTAATTTCTTCTTCTGAAGGAGATAATTTTTGGATACCATTAAAAAAAATAACAAGCTATAAGCTTTCTTCAGGCTTTTTAAACATGCTTGATATTTTTCTTAATGAGGATTTATCAGAATATTATCATTTAAGAATGAATAACGAGGCTATAGATACTCTTAAATAATAAAGGCGAATTTTATTTCGAATAAATTACAAAAAAAGACAAAAAATATAAAAAATAACTTGTAGAAATTTAGTTTTTTTATTATAATATATTTCGGCTTTGAATGGAGTGATAAAAATGGAACATACTAAAACGTATAAACCGGAAATATCAACCTGTCCACTTTGTGGCTCTAAGCTTAAATATCGCTATACCGTTTCTAATAAGGTTATTCAATTTTCAAATGGAAATTTTGTTAGAGTAAAGAATTTAGGATATAGTTGTAAAAATCCTGATTGTATCGATGATACAGTGATATATTGTTCACAAACAGCATCAAAGCTTTGTATTAAGGGCTATACCTATTCAGCTAAGGTTTTAGCGGATATTGTGGTTTTAAAGCGTAAGCATAAATCAAGAGAAGAAATTTGTGATTATCTTGCGATGCAAGGAATTGAAATGTCTGATAGAAATGTTGATATTATTAATGAAAAATATGAACAAATGCTTAAGGTTAATTATTTAGATAATATTAAGCTTGAGTATGATTATATGAAAAAGCATTATGGTCAGATTAGAATTTCAATTGACTCAATTAGAGTAGAAGACGCTAGAGTTCTTTCTGTTAGAGATTCATTTAATAATCATCAAATTGGGCTTCATATTTTAGAGGCTACCCAAGTTGATGAATTAAAAGAAATTCTTCATCATTATGTTGATGATAATGCTCTTAAGGCAATTACAACCGTAAGAAGCTTTACCGAATTTTTTAAAATATTAAGCGAGGTTGTAAACAAAAAGGTCGAGTATTATTATTTTGAAAAATTTTAAATTGATTATATACAATGTTATTAGTTATGTAAGCGATAACAGGGTAATATTTTTCAAATTTTTTTTAAAATAACGAATATTATTCAAATTGGTATTTACTTTATATAAAAAAAGTGTTAGAATTTTAAATGTAAATAAACTGAATGGAGTGATTTGTATGGGACAAAAATTAGATAATTATGATAAGAAAATTCTGCAAATTCTACAAGAAGATGGATCTATTTCAAACCTTGAATTAGCTCATCAAATTGGACTTGCTCAATCTTCATGTCTTTTAAGAACAAAGAGCTTGAGAGAGCGTGGAGTTATTGCAAAGACTACTATTATTGTAGATGAGAAGAAGCTTGGGTATGAGGTTACAGCTTTTGCAAAGGTTAATTTGAATCCACTTAATCGTGAAACATCATCAAACTTTGTTGAAAAGATTAAGGATATTAGTCAAGTAGTAGAATGCTATACTATAACTGGTGATGGAGCATTTTTATTAAAGATTGTAGCTAAAGATTTGCAATACTATCGTGATTTTATTGTTGGTACTTTACTTGCAATTGATGCAGTTAGTCATGTTGAAACAAATATGGTTGTAGGTGTTGATAAAAATACTACAGCTATTCCCCTTGAATAATGTTTGACAAACAGTAAAAAAGGTTTATAATATCATTGTAATGTCGGTGAAAAGAAATAGTAACTAGTAAACTAATTTATTAGAGAGTCTATGTTTGGTGAAAATAGATATTTGGCCTAGTGAATCTACCTTTGAGACAAGCGTATGCCTGCGTTAAAGGTTTTAAGTGCTAGGTTTTCCTAGAATTAAGGTGGCACCGCGATAATTCGTCCTTAGATTTTTCTAAGGGCTTTTTTATTTTATTTAGGAGGATATATATGCTAGATATTAAATTTGTAAGGGAAAATCCCGAAATTGTAAAAAACAACATTAAAAAGAAATTCCAAGATGAAAAGCTTCCTCTTGTTGATGAAGCAATTGAGCTTGATAAGAGTATTCGTGCTAATAAGCAAGAATGCGAAGCTTTAAGAGCTTCACGTAATGATTTGTCTAAGCAAATCGGCGCTCTTATGAAAAATAAAGAGATTGATAAGGCAAATGAAATTAAAGCGATTGTAGCTAAAAATAATGAAAGAATTGCAGAACTTGAGCCGCAAATTACAGAAGCTTCAGAAAAATTATTAAAGATTATGCTTGTTATTCCCCAAATTGTTGATGATAGTGTTCCTGTTGGTAAGGATGATAGCCAAAATGTGGAAATAAAACGCTATGGTGAACCAGTTGTACCTGCATATGAGGTTCCATATCATGCTGATATTATTGCTAGATTTAATGGTTTAGATAAGGAAGCTTCAGGTCGTACAAGTGGAAATGGCTTCTATTATTTACTAGGTGACATTGCACGTCTTCACTCAGCTATGCTTTCTTATGCTCGTGATTTTATGATTAACAAGGGCTTTACTTATTGTATTCCACCATTTATGATTCATGGTGATGTTGTACAAGGTGTTATGAGCTTTGCGGAAATGGAAAACATGATGTATAAAATTGAGGGTGAGGATTTATATTTAATTGGTACTTCTGAGCATTCAATGATTGGTCGTTTTAAAAATCAAATTGTTAAGGAATCTGAATTACCTATTACTCTTACAAGCTATTCCCCTTGCTTCCGTAAAGAGGTAGGTGCTCATGGTATTGAAGAGCGTGGTGTTTATCGTGTTCACCAATTTGAAAAACAAGAAATGGTTGTTCTATGCAAGCCAGAGGAATCAATGGATTGGTATAATAAAATGTGGAGCTATACAGTTGAATTCTTTAGAAGTCTAGATGTTCCTGTTCGTACACTTGAGTGCTGTACAGGTGATCTTGCTGACTTAAAGGTTAAGAGCTGTGATGTTGAGGCTTGGAGTCCACGTCAAAAGAAGTATTTTGAGGTTGGATCTTGTTCAACTTTAGGTGATGCTCAAGCACGTCGTTTACAAATTCGTACTAAGGGCGAAAATGGTACTTATTTAGTACATACATTAAATAATACTGTTCTTGCAACTCCAAGAGGATTAATTGGTGTAATCGAAAATAATTACAATGAGGATGGTTCTATAAATGTACCAAAGGCATTACAGCCTTATATGGGTGGAGCTACAAAGCTAGTTCCAAAGAAATAATAAAGACCGCAGCGATGCGGTTTTTTTATAACCGAAAAGTTACTCAGTTTTTTATGAGTCAGTTTTTTCTGAGTAAATATTGTGTATTTTAAAATATAGAAGTATAATACAAATATAGGAGGGATAAAATGCCTTTTTTAGGAAGAAAACGAGAAATAGAAATATTAAGGGATGTGTATAATAATGAAAAATTTGAAAGTATAATATTATACGGTCGTCGAAGAATTGGCAAGAGTGAGCTTATAAAGTACTCATTTAAAGATATTAATTGTAAAAAAATTTATTTTGAGTGTCAAAAAGCTACTGAGGCTTACAATGTTTCTAATTTATGCGATATTATTGCAAGTACTTTTAAAATACCAAAGCCTGCCTTTCAAACACTTAGTCAAATTTTAGATTTTTTGTTTGAAAAATCACTTACTGAAAAAATTATTTTTGTTATTGACGAGTATCCATATATTAGAGATAATTCTTTCTATTTAGATAGTATTATTCAGAATGCAATTGATAAATATAAAATGGATTCAAAAATGAAATTTATTTTATGTGGATCATATATTGATGTTATGGAAAAATTGCTTAGCAATAATAGCCCTTTATATGGTAGATTTTCATTAAAAATGAATGTTAGGCAAATGAATTATTTAGAATCATCATTATTTTATCCTAATGCTTCAAATGAGGATAAGGTGGCGTATTATTCAGTGTTTGGAGGAGTCCCCTTTTATAATCAATTTATTGATGATACAAAAACAGTAAAGGAAAATATTATTAATTTAATAGCTAGTCCTAATGCACGACTTTTAGCTGAGGCTGAAGGATTTTTACTTGAGAAAATGACTAAATTAACTAATGCTAATGAATGTTTTTGCTCTATTGCTTTAGGAAATAGAAAATATACTGATATTTTAAATGCTTCACATATATCATCTTCACCAATGTTATCAGATATTTTAAAAAAATTAATTAAAATGGATGTAATAGAAAAAATATGTCCAATTAATGATGAAAATGAGAAGAAAGCCACTTATGAAATAATAGAACGTCTTTCTTTATTTTATTATCGCTATATTTTTGCTAAAAATACTTTTTTTAAGATAATGCCCACAGATTTATTTTATGATGAATTTATAGAGTCCGATTTCTATTCTCAGTACGTGCCAAAAGAGTTTGAAAATATATCTAAGCAATATTTTCAAATTTTAAACTCTAATCACAAAATTACACCAGTACTATATGCGATTGGTAAGTATTATTATGATGATCCTAAAAATAGAAAAACGGTGAATTTGATGTTGTTACATTAGATATGAATGGCTATAATTTTTACGAAGTTAAATTTATAAATAAACCGATTGACGATTCTATCGTTAATGAAGAGGAATATCAACTTGAAAATTTAAAAATTAAATATAATAAGCTTGGTTTTATTTCAAAAACGGGATTTAACTTAAAAAATCCTGAAAAATATAGTTTGATAAAGTTAGATGATATGTATAAAATATAAATAGCACTCTTATTAATAGAGTGCCAAAATATATTTCACAATACACATAATTTCACATATTATTTTTATAATTCTACGTCTTGCATTTTGTATACTATACGTGTCTTAGAAATAAGGCACTAAATAAATAATTAAGTAATTAAAAAATAAATACAAGAAAGGAGGCTATTTATACTAGCTTACAAATAAATTCAATTCATACACAATACACACATAACTCTCTCTCCCAATAAACTCAATGAATCTTTTCAATCGTAGGCTAGTATGAATATATAAAAGGAATCTAGGACTTTTTCCTAGATTCTTTTTTTTAATGCTTTTCTTAGTTGTGCTTGCAATCCAATTTTTGCATCAATTATATCTACTGCATCATTGGTGCTTTTAGGATTTGCAATTTCAAAAAGAGATTTATTATTTAATATAATCGAATCAAGTATATTAAAGGCACTTGAAATTATAATTCTTGTAGGAACTAATGTTAGATTCTTTTCTTTATGTAAAATGAAAATTGTTAATTGAAAAAGTAAATTTCGCTAGTATTTACCAAAACTATTAATACATTGTTTTAAATTTACAATATTCTTTTCTTTTATAAAAATTCTATGGTATAATTGGTTGAACTAATTTTTAAGGATGTGGAATTATGATACGTGTTAATGATTTAGATTATAGCTATTCGCAGCAGGATCATGCTCTTAAGGGTATTTCCTTTGAAGTTAAAGATCAAGAATGGTTATCTATATTAGGACATAACGGAAGTGGAAAATCAACAATATCAAAGCTTTTAGTTGGTATATTAGCTCCTCAAAAGGGTAGTATTTATTATGATGATATTGAACTTACCGAAAAAACAGTTGATAAGATACGTAATCGTGTTGGTATCGTATTTCAAAATCCTGATAATCAATTTGTGGGAGTAAATGTAAAATATGATATTGCATTTGGACTTGAAAATAGATGTGTTCCTCGTAGTGAAATGCAAAAGCTAATTGTTGAATATGCAACAAAGGTTGGTATGCAGGACTATTTGCTACGTGAACCACAAACCTTATCTGGTGGGCAGAAGCAAAGAGTTGCAATTGCAGGTATTTTAGCATTAAATACAGATGTTATTATTTTAGATGAAGCCACATCTATGCTTGACCCTCAGGGTACAAGAGAAATTATAGCATTAATTAAGGAGCTTAAAGAAAAATATCATAAAACAATTATTACTATTACTCATGACCTTGATTTAGCACGTTTGTCTGATCGTATTATTGTTATGAAGGAAGGTAATATTATTGCTGATGATGTACCTGGTAAAATATTTGAGCAATCAGATTTATTAAAAAGCTCAAAGCTTGATATGCCTTTTAATTTAAAGCTTTATAAAGAAGTAGAGGCAAATTCAAAGCTTAATAGTAATAAAGAACTAATGGAGGCTCTATGGAAATTAAATTTTTAAACCTAAGCCATACATACCAAGGTCTTACTAAAAATGATTTAGTAGGTGCAGTTAAGGATGTTAATTTAACAATTGAAGAAAAAGATGAATTTGTAGCGATTTGTGGAAGAACTGGCTCTGGTAAATCAACCTTAATTCAACATATTAATGGTCTTTTATTACCAACGGCTGGCTCTATTGATATATTAGGCTCTATTCTTACTCCAAAAAAACGTAAGAATCCTAAATTAACGCCTATTCGTAAGAAAATTGGCTTTGTATTTCAATTTCCTGAATATCAGTTATTTGAAGAAACTGTTTTGAAGGATATAATGTTTGCACCTAAGAATTTTGGAGAATCAGAGGAAAAAGCTAAGGCGCAAGCACTTGAGGTTTCAAATCTTCTTGGTATTCCTAAGGAGCTGCTTAAAAAAAGTCCCTTTAATCTAAGTGGTGGTCAAATGCGTAAGGTAGCAATTGCGGGTATATTATCATATAATCCGGATGTTTTAATTTTAGATGAACCAACCCGTGGTCTTGATCCTGAGGGTGCAAGAGAAATCATGGAGATATTTTATAAAATTCATAAGCAAATGCATAAAACAATTATTCTAATAAGTCATGATATGAATGTTGTATATCAATATGCTACAAGAATTATATGCATGAAGGATGGTTCATTATCCTATGATGGTAAAAAGGAAGAATTATTTAAAAGTGATAAGTATCAGGAATATGATCTTGATAAACCTCATGTTTTAAAGGCTGTTGATTATTTGAATGAAAAGCTTAATCTAAATCTTGATTATGATATCTATACTCTAGATGATTTGATTAAACATTTGGAGGTGGAATATCATGAATAATATTACAATTGGTCAATATGTTCCAGGACATTCTTGGATTTATAAGATGGACCCAAGAGTTAAAATTTTTTTGGTTATTGGGTTAATCGTGGTTCTTTTCTTGATTCCTAATATCTATTTGATGTTAGGCTACCTAGGACTTTTCGCTATAATGTATTTGACAACCGGGCTTCCAATTAGAAAAATGCTTAATGGTATGAAGCCAGTGTTATTTTTAGCAACGTTTACCTTCATTTTACAGGTTCTTTATAATCAAGAAGGTACTTTATTATATATCTTTAATTTTCAAATCGGCTTATATCAGTTTTTAATGATTCTTGGTTTAATATTTTTTTATTTCTTTACGAAAAAGTATATGCCTTTCAAGTTCGTTTATTTATTAATAGTATTTGTAGGATGTTTTGCCATTCAAAAAATTAAAATGCCTCATTTTGTTTGGTCAAATTATAGTGTGAAAATATATGATCAGGGTCTATTAAAGGGTGGCTTTATTTTACTTCGTATTGTTCTTATGATTGGCTTAACATCAATGCTTACATTCACAACTATGAATACAGAAATTAATAATGGGCTTGAAAGCTTGTTATCACCTTTAAAGCTTATTAAAATTAATGTAGGAACTATTTCTATGATGATTTCTTTAACATTACGTTTTATTCCTACCTTAGTAGAGGAAACAAGTAAAATAATGAAGGCACAAGCTTCTCGTGGTGTTGATTTTAATGAGGGTAGTATCCGTCAAAAAATATCACAAATTGTTTCGCTTTTAGTTCCGATGTTTGTAACATCTTTTAAAAGAGCTGAGGATCTAGCTAATGCTATGGAAACAAGAGGATATGTTATTGGTGCTAAAAGAACTAAGCTCGATTTGCTTAAGCTTCATGTAATTGATTATATATCACTTTTTGTTTTTGCATTATTATTGGCAGGTGTTATTGTTGGAAGAATCTATTTATAATATAAAATGTATTATTGAATATGATGGGGCTAATTATCAAGGCTTTCAAATTCAAAATGATGAACCTACTATTGAGCTTTATTTAAAAAAAGCAATTAGCTTTATAATTAAAAGCGATGTAAAAATTTATGCCTCAGGAAGAACTGACAAGGGTGTTCATGCTAAGGGTCAGGTTATTAATTTTAACACTAGATTTTATATTGAGCCAAGTCGCTTTATGTATGCGATAAATAGAGGTCTTCCTGATGACATAAGAGTACTCTCACTTTCTTACGTTCCACTTAGCTTTCATTCTAGATTTAGTGCTAAAAAGAAGGAGTATCGTTATTATATTAAGTTCCAAAATTATTCTGTTTTTGAAGCTAGATATAAAACATATATTAAAAATCTTAATTATGATTTAATGGTAGAAGCAATTAAATTATTCTTAGGAGAGCATGATTTTACAAGCTTTTGTAGCGCTGATGTAGATGATAGAAAAAGCTGTGTTAAAACAATTACAAAGGCTTATATAAATAAACATCAAGATGAATATGAATTTGTTTTTGAAGGTACAGGCTTTTTAAAATATCAAATTAGAAGAATGATGGGAATTTTAATTGCCATTGGTCACGAGAAAATAAAAAAAGATATAATTTTAGAATTATATCAAAATCACTCGAAACAAATGCATTATCCTGTAGCTCCAGGATGTGGCTTATATTTAGTTAGAGTTGATTATTAAAATAAGAATTATAATAATTATAGAATGTACTTTTGGTTAAGCTTGTTAGCTTTAAAGCCTCAATTAAGGTACATTCTTTTTTTCTATATTTAATAAAAATGGTAATCATTTCATCTGTAATATTAGTTTTAGGACGACCAAATTTAATTCCTTTTTTCTTTGCCGCAGCAATTCCTTCCTTTTGGCGTAATCTAATATTGTTTCTTTCATTTTCTGATACAAATGATAGTATTTGTAAAACTATGTCAGAGACAAATTTACCGATAAGATTGTTTTTGTCAGTTCTAGTATCTAATAGGTCCATATCAAGTACCGTAATATCACATTTTATAATTTTAGTTAGATAAGACCATTCTTCAATAATCATATCATAGTTTCTTCCTAGTCTATCAATTGATTTAATAACTAATAGATCACCTTTTTTTAATTTTTTTCTAAGCTTTTGATAGTTTGTTCTATCAAAGTTTTTTCCACTTTCCTTATCTGAATAAATATTTTTGGTAGTTATACCATAGGCTTTAAATTCATTTATTTGCCTATCTAAATTTTGATCTTTTGATGAAACTCTTGCGTATGCGTAGTTCATTTTTAAATCGCCTCCCAGTTATTATATGTCAAAATTATAGCAAAATTATGAAAAAGTGTACATTTATAAACCCTCTATTTTGTCCCTTTTTTCTACTTTTATTATAACATTATGTATTATTATTTGACAATATTTAACATTCCAAAAAGGTACACCTTTTTGGAAAGACGAGGAAATGAGTATGTCAAATATTACGTTAACAGTTATTTCATCAATTTCGATAGCAGTATTATTATTTATTGCTTTCATTGTCGTAAAAAAGAAGATTACTAAACTTGGTAAAACAATCCTTTGGTTCTTTTTACCAGTATATGTAATAAGCTGGGCTTTGTATTTTTGTGCTATTTTTTCTAATGATTCAGGTATTCCATTATTTATGAAAATAATTCAAACATCTGTCGTAGCATTAAAATGCTTTGCATTAGACCTAAATATAAGCATTGTTTCGGATTTAGTAAAATCAAATGTTGTATATACAATTGCATTATGTTTAATGTGGTTTTTAGCTTCATTAAATACAATATACATACTATTGCTTGCAATATTTACTGGTTTTAAAGATTCTATTAGGTCAAAAATTATTAAAAAGAAGTCACATTATATTATTGTTTTAGATAAATTAGAACAACTCGATGCTGTATCAAATTTGAATTTACCTTCAATAATTATTTTAAACAATAGCTTTGAACTAAAAAATGATGCGAGAAAATTCTCTTGCAAAAAGTATTGTTTTATATATAACGATAATAAGAAAAATGCTTTGTTAGCTGCCGGAATAAATACAAAAGGCACAATCGTTTTATCATTATCTGTAAATGAAGAACTTAATTTAGCTTATTTAAATATATTGAATGATATGATTCCAAATTATAATCAAACATTTATAAATTATGATTCATTTGATGTATCAAAATATATCAATCAAAATAAAAACATAAATATTTATAATATGGAAGATTTAGTAGCTAGGGACTTTATTTCAAAATATCCACTATATCAAGAAATTAATCCTGAAATAATTGATTTTAAACATGCTATGCTTAAAGATACTAATATAAGACATTTCTTTTTAGGATTTAATAAGTATTCAGAACAATTGATGTGTACTATCATTTCTAATTATCAAATTATTAACGATAAATTACATTTGTTTATTTGTGATGATGATTCAAATAAATTTATAGATCAATTTAATGGTAAATATTTTGTTAATAAGCACATTAACGATATTATTAATGATCCAGTGGAAAAGAAGAAATATTTTGATTTAGAGCCATCAAGATTTGAACTAAATTCTATAAGCTATGAGAAAAATTCATACGAATTAAAAACACAATTATTAGCTTCAAAAGGAAATTATAATTTATACTATATAGATTATGATAATGATAAGATAAACTTTGAAAAAGCAATTGAGCTTGATGATTTCTTAAAGAGCTTCCAAGTTGAAAATTATAAAATATATGTTAGATTTTCAAAAAATAATCAATTTAATATTAAGGAATTAAAAAAACGTAATATTTCTATATATGGTGATAATGAATCAATATTATCAAAGAGAATAATTATAGATCAATCTCTTGATTTGTTAGCTAAAAATGTCAATTATTATTATTCAAAAATGTATGGTAATGCTTCAAATGAATTAACTGTTGATGAATTATGGGACAAACTTACATTAATTGATAAAAATTCAAATCGTTCAGCAGCTATGAATATTATTTCTAAATTGAATTTACTTGGATTAACATTATCAAAGGATTCTAATTTAAAAGGTATTTCTGATGATGAGTATTTTAAAATATATGCCAACTCTAATTTGAATAGAAGTCTTGATATGGATGATTATAACTTTAATAATGCAAGGATAAATCTTGGAATTTTAGAACATTATAGATGGAATAATTTTCAAATATTTAATAATATTCATCCTATGAAAAAGGAATTAATATTTAAAGGGGATAAATATAATAGAAGAAATAAAGAATTAAAATTACATTCTAATATTTTATCATTTAAGGGATTATTAGATTTAGAAAAATATCTAGCAAATTGGGATAAGTTATCACAAAAGGATAAGACTGAATATTCTCAAATATTTATTAAGGATTTTGACTTAATGGATAATTTGCCATCCGTAATTGAAAAAACAGGTATTAAAATTGTAAGATTGGAAAATTTAAATAATGCAAAAAATAAATAGATATATGTTAGGACATTATTATCTTTCTTATAATGAACATAAATTTAATATCCTTAGTTACGATGATTCATTTATTACTGCTGAGCAGTTAAATTTATTATTTATGCCAACTCCTAATGGCTTTAATTATGATATTGAATATAAGCTAAACAATAATGAATTAGCATTAAACAGTATTTCTTGTGATTTAAGAAATAAATCTAGTATAAATTCTATTTTACCTGTTAATGGAGTTTATTCAAATTTAGATATAAAGATAAATAATGTTGAGCTGATTATTACTGATGAAAGATTAAATAAAACTGGAATGTTTCCAAATTATTTTGAATATAATGAGATTTACTATCTTAAAGTTAATAATGGGGAAATAACCTTTATAAATTTATCAAATGACTTAAAGGAATTAAAGAATTATAATTTTAATTCATACTTAAATAATCTCTCAGTTTTAGAAGAATTATTTAATGATAAATTAAAAACACTTCAAAATTATGAAGTATTAAGTGAAATCATTAATTTCGATGATTTCTATGATTATAAAATGGAGTAGTAAAATGCGTTTTATACAAAAGGATGATATCAGGTTACCTATGATAGGTATTGGTACTTATATGATTGGTAATGATGAAACTGAAGTAAATAATGAGTTGAATGTTTTAGAATATGGTTTAAAAAATTATGGAATGAATTTGATTGATACAGCTGAAATGTATGGTGATGGAAAAAGTGAACAATTAATTTCAAAATTCTTAAAGAAGCATAATAGAAATGAAATTTATATAATAGATAAGATTTTACCAGAAAATGCTGAAAAAGGATTATATTTAGAATCATGTAAAAGGTCATTAAATAGACTTGGTGTTGATTATATTGACTTATATTTATTACATTGGCGTAGTAATGTTAATTTACAAGATATGATTAATAATATGGAACATTTAGTATCATTAGGATTAATTAAAAGATGGGGCGTTTCTAATTTTGATGTTGCTGATATGGAAGATTTATTAAAATGTCAAAATGGTAATCATTGTTTTTTAAATCAATGTCTTTATAACTTATTATCACGTGGTGTTGAATATGATTTAATACCTTGGTGTAAAAAACATAATGTTATTTTTATGGCATACTCACCATTAGCTCATGATAGTGTATATAAAAAAGTATTAAACAATTCAAATGAATTAAATAATCTTATAAAGAATAATTACCAATGCTTAGAAAATCTACTTTTAAAATTTGTTGTTAGAAATAATGATATTATTACAGCATTTAAAACTTCAAATGCTTTACATTTAAAAAACAATTTAAATGAAGTATTTAAACCATTTAATAATGATGAATTAGCTATAATTGAAAAATGTTTTCCTGCACCTAAATATAAGGCTCCTTTGGAAAAGATATAATGGAGGTTAGATATTAATATGGATGTTTTTATTAGTTATAGAAGAACAGCTGCAGTTTGGGCAGAAAGTATAAGAGATAGGTTAACAGAAAAAAACGTAGATGCTTTTTTGGATACTCATGAAATTAAAAATGATGATTTCTTTGAAATGATTGATTGGAATATTGAGGAGTCACCTAATTTCTTATTAATCCTTTCTCCAGATTCCTTTAGAGAACAAAATGATCAAGTTGATTATTATAGATGGGAAATAGAACAAGCTATTAAAAAAGGGAAAAATCTAATTGTAATTAAGGTTGAGGATTTTGATGAATCAAAGGTTGATTGGTCCAAAGAAAATGAATATATTTCTAGATTGAAAACTTTCAATAATAATAAATATTCCACTGATACACAAAAACATGATATTGAAAATATTATTAGTTTAATGAGGGATGAAAATGGTTATCAATGGAGATACGTTCCTCAAGATAATAGTAATTGGTATGCTACTCATAAAATTACTGAAAAAGATGTTTTATGGATGAGGAAGAATTTTGAAGTATGTAAAAGAATGGATAATAATTTATTTAAAATTATGTATGATTCTGATGAATGGATTGATTCATTTGAGGATAGAGATAAACTAAATTATTTTACGTTAGATTTATATGATAAAAATACAATATTAGATAAGATTAAAAGTTCAAAAGAAAATGATAAATATATTCCTATAGAAGCATATGGATTTTGCCATGATATGGAGAATTTAGAAGGGAAAAATACACTTTTAGATAGTGATGAATTATTTGGAAAAAATCATTTTATTGATTGTTGCAAAGAATCAAATTATGAAGAAGGATTAAAGAAAATTTTTGAATTAAATAATATTCAATATTTTGATATTATAGAATGTACATTAGTTTTAAAGGATTGTCAAAATCCTAATAAGGTTTTATCTTTGCTTCAATCTTATTTAAATCCAAAGGGTGGATTTATATTCATTAGAGAGCTTGATGATGACTTAATTGCATTTTATCCTGATGATAATGGTTATATGTCTGAAATGAAAAAAATGTTACGTAAAGACCCTGCAGCTGGTAATAGATTTTTAGGTAAAGAAATTTATACACGTTTGCAGGAAAGTGGAGCTAAAGAAATTTATATTAGTGATGAAGTAGTCTCAACTGCAAATTGTATAAATGCTGAAGAACGAATAGATATTTGTAATGCATATTTCTCATATTTAGAACCTGAATTTTTAGCATTAACTCATGATAATCCTAGAAATATTAGATATAAAAAATGTTATGAGTTCATACGTGATAATTATGAATCAGTTTTAAATTTGTTTAGGACAAGCAATTTCTATTTTAGAGCTGGTTATATTTGTGGATATGGCTTTTACAAGCAACGTCGTAGAAGATAACGATTGAAATATAAAAGAGGTAACCATATGGTGAATGATTTAAATTAAAGAAATTAATGATAGAATTCATTTGGCAAATGTTGAACAATGTTTTTCGTTAAAAAAATTAAAAGATATAGGTTAAATAAAAAAGAAAAAGCAAAATGAAAAACAATATTTATTACTGATTAGGATTGGAGTGTTAGGCCAATTTCAAAAAAAGATTAATTTTATAGGAGTTAAATATCATGAATGTAATTAATAAAAATTTAAAATTAAATCCATTATCAGGTGAAGATGTCATTGAATTAGCAAATAATGGTATTACTTTAGGAATGTATATTAAGATTTTCCTTGAATCTACATTTTGTGAAGGAAAAAATATTGAACAAATTTCTGCAAATTCATTTAATTCTAAGCCTAAATTAAAATTTGAAAATAATGTAATTTTTACTAGCAAGCAAATTTATTGTAATAGTGTAAACACAAAATGCTTTTGTAATTCAACAAGAGTGAATTTAGATTATGTTAATAATATGATGGCAAGCAAAATATTGCGTCAACCAAAAGCAAAATTAGTCAGTAGAAAAAGATATGTTCCAATTAAAAGTGGAATTGTATTTAAAAGGGTTCTTATAAGTATTAATTTGAGTAAAATAATACAATTAATTGCGGAGTTGGCAATGAATTTGAATTTTAGTAATAAAATGGGATGGCATAATATACAGACATCAGCTTTATGTATAACATCAATAATAAAAAGATTTTTCGTAGTGTTAGATAAAAAAGTGGCAGTAATATATTGCTTAATAGTGAAAAAATATGGCTATGTAAAAGTTAAAAGAACAACTGCCATTAAAATGCTAAAAAAAGAGTTAAAGGATAATGGTATTAATTCTAATACATATTTTTTGAATGGTGCTATAAGTAAATTAGTAGAATTAAAAATGCTGTCCATAAATGAAAATGATGACTTGAATGCTAATTGTAAAATATTTTGTGAGTGCAAATTAAATGCATAAATTTACTTATATAGCTTCATCAGAGGTTATGTTAAAACTTTTAAATTAAAATTTAATATATATCAATTGTTTAAATTTAAATGTAAAACATAAAGAACGAGATGTTTGATTATGACAAGTTATGAATTTTTTGAATATTTACTAGATAACAATGCTGCTATTTATGTGCTTTAGAAATCGCAAAATGGTATTTTGTAAGTGAGTATGATTACAATTTAAAGTTTCTGGGTATTTATTCAACAACCATAGCTAGATCAACTCTTGATGAATCACCTATGGTTTATAAGCCTATTGAATCAATTATTGATAATATTAAAGATATAGTAGAAATTATTAAAATAATAAAACCTATTTATAATTTTAAGGCTGCTGAGTGAAATGGATATTTATGATTTATTGGATGTTTTAGACTCAATTTATGAGTATAATATTACATAACTTCATCAAATAGCTCATGAATTAGGATTTAGTACCATAAAATTAACTAATATACTTAATATATTTGTACAAAATGGAATAATTGCTATTACTGAATATTCCAATGTTTTAGAGCCATCAATATTTTCTTTTTGAGCCACTCGTATT
>OGKZ01000227.1_pt1 | contig 58595 bp, 45 predicted proteins | sample 1572571 | NCBI WGS metagenome assembly OGKZ01 (sample SAMEA2581906, study PRJEB24529) | metagenome | biome: Human gut stool | place: China | collected 2011 | reverse complement strand
GTGCAGGGCATCGTCTACACCTTCGACGGCAAGGGCAACTACACCACGAAGATTAAGAAGCGCACCGTCAAGGGCACGTACACCTTCGACAGCAAGGAGAAGACCATCACCTTCAAGCCCCACTACGGCAAGGAGTACACTGCCAATGTCAGCATACTAAGCAACCAGATGACACTCGTGTTCAACGCCGACAAGCTGATGCACGTGCTGCAGACCATATCAAACACCGCTGCAAAGCAGAACTCCACAGCCGCTACCATCAACATACTGATGAAGAACTACAACGGTATGCGCTTAGGATTCAGACTGAAGAAGTAAAGATGGTGAGATGGTGAGGTGGTGAAATGGTGAAATGGTGAAATGGTGAGATGGTGAGATGGTGAGATGGTGAGATTACCGAACTAATCATAACTCTCAACTCTCAACACAACAACACCTCAACATCTCAACACAACAACTCTCAACACAACAACACCTCAACACAACAACACAATATCATGGATTATATTCAGATAAAGCGCCGCTACATGCGCTTTCTGCGTCTGGAGCGCAACTACTCGCAGAACACCGTCGATGCCTATTCGCACGACATCGACTATCTGCTCAACTTCCTCAACGGCGAAGGACTCGCCATTGAGGAAGTGCGACTTGCCCACTTGGAGCAATTCGCCACCCTGCTGCATGAGTTCGGCATTGCTGCAAGCAGCCAGGCACGCATACTGTGCGGTGTGCGCTCCTTTTTCCGTTTCCTTTTGCTCGACGGCACGCTGCAAGACGACCCGTCGGAGCTTCTTGAGTCGCCAACGCTCGGCGAACACCTTCCCGAAGTGCTTTCTACAGAAGAGATAGACCGCATGGAAGCGGCTATCGACCTCTCCAAACCGGAGGGACAGCGCAATCGTGCCATCATCGAAGTGCTGTTCTCCTGCGGCTTGCGCGTGTCAGAACTCGTCAACCTTAAGTTCGGTGACGTGTTCGCCGACGACAAATACCTGCGCATCACGGGCAAGGGCAACAAACAACGCCTCGTACCCATCTCCGACAACGCACTGCACGAGATACAAATGTGGCTCTACGACCGCAACCTGATGAACATAAAGCCTGGCGAGGAAGAATACGTGTTCCTCAACCGCAGAGGAGCACACCTCACACGCACCATGATCCTGATAATGATAAAGAACGTGGCACGCGACGCTGGCATAATCAAGACAGTGTCGCCACACACGCTGCGCCACTCCTTCGCCACCGCACTGCTGCAAGGCGGAGCGAACCTGCGCGCCATACAGGAAATGCTCGGACACGAAAACATAGCTACAACGCAGATTTACACACACATAGACATAACAACTCTGCGCAACGAAATACTCAACCACCACCCAAGAAACATGAAAAACACATGAATGTAGCAAAAAACGATGCTTATTTCTTAAAAATCATAAACATTTAACATGAGAAGCGGAAAAATAAGCTACTTTTGCATATTGTACGGACAGATTATACATCAACTAAAAATAATAATTTATGAAACTAAGAAAACTGATGGTTGCAGTCTTCGCGTTCTTCGCAGGACTTGCTCAGGCACAGCAGATGCCACCCATTCCGGCTGACCCCGACGTAGTGGTTGGCAAGCTGGACAATGGTTTGACCTACTACATCCGCCACAACAACTGGCCGGAGAACCGTGCCGACTTCTACATCGCACAGAAGGTGGGCGCTATCCAGGAGGAAGAGTCGCAGCGTGGTCTGGCTCACTTCCTCGAACACATGTGCTTCAACGGCACAAAGCATTTCCCTGGCAATGGTGTAATCCGCTACTGCGAAAGCATCGGCGTGCAGTTCGGTCGCGACCTCAACGCTTACACAGCCATCGACCAGACTGTTTACAATATCTCTAACGTACCGACCGACCGCCAATCGGCTCTCGACTCTTGCTTGCTCATCCTGAGCGACTGGTCGAACGCGCTCACACTCGACCCGAAAGAAATCGACGAGGAGCGTGGCGTTATCCACGAGGAGTGGCGTCTGCGCACATCGGCTTCAAGCCGCATGTTCGAGCGCAACCTGCCGAAACTTTACCCGGGCTCTAAGTATGGCGTGCGCTATCCTATCGGCTTGATGTCGGTCATCGACAACTTCAAGCCTAAAGAGCTGCGCGACTACTACGAGAAGTGGTATCACCCGACAAACCAGGCTATCATCGTAGTGGGCAACGTCGACGTGAAGTACACCGAGAACAAGATTAAGGAGCTCTTCGGCTCGTTCAAGAACCCGGAGAACCCTGCTCCTATCGTTGACGAGCAGGTGCCTAACAACGCTGAGCCTATCGTTATCATCGACAAGGACAAGGAGCAGCAGACCAACAACGTAGAGCTCTTGATCAAGCACGACGTGTTCCCGGCTTCTGAGAAGGGCAACCTCAGCTACCTCATCTACAACTACGCTAAGCAGGCTGCCATGACTATGCTCAACAACCGCTTGAAGGAGAAGGCTCTCGATCCGGAGTGCCCGTACGTAGCCGCTGGAGCTAACGACGGCACATTCATCTTCGCCAAGACTAAGGACGCCTTCAACCTCTCGGCTTTTCCGAAGGACCTCAGCAAGACAGCCGCTGCGCTTAAGGCTGCCTACACAGAGGCTCTGCGCGCCGCTCGCTTCGGCTTCACAGCTACAGAGTACGCACGCTTCCAGGAGGACTACAAGAGCTCGCTCGACAAGATGTACAGCAACAAGGACAAGCGTCCGAACAGCCAGCTCTATCGCGACCTCGTGGACAACTTCCTCGAAGGCGACCCAATGCCGTCTATCGACTTCGAATACCAGGCTATGAGCCAGATCGTACCGGCTATGCCTGTTGAGGTGGCTAACCAGATGATGGCTGAGCTTGTGCCGGCTAACGACTCCAACCTCATCGTGCTCTCGTTCCTGAACGAGGCTGAGGGCAATGTTTACCCGACTGAGGCTGAGCTGCTCGGCGCTGTCAAGGACGCACGCAACGCTAACATCGAGGCTTACGTGGACAACGTGAAGAACGAACCGCTCATCACCACTCTCCCGAAGGCTGGCAAGGTGAAGAAGGAAGTGAAGAACGAGAAGCTCGGCTACACCACGTTCACACTCTCTAACGGCGTTGTCGTAAACCTCAAGAAGACCGACTACAAGAAGGACCAGGTGCTCCTCAACGGTCGCGGCGAGGGTGGCACCACACTCTATGGCGCAAGCGACTATGCTAACCTCCAGCTCTTCAACGACGTTATCGGCTACAGCGGTCTCGGCGCATTCTCTTCTACAGAGCTGCAGAAAGCTCTCGCAGGCAAGATTGCCAACGCTGACCTCTCACTCGGACAGCTCTCTACAAACGTGTCGGGCAACTCTACACCGAAGGACGTGGAGACAATGCTCCAGATGGTGTACCTCTACTTCACAAACATCAACAAGGACCAGAAGTCGTTCGACAACCTCATGCAGCAGCTCGAGGTATCGCTGAAGAACCGCGAAATCAATCCTGACATAGCATTCAGCGACTCTATACAGGCTACTATCTACGCTCACAACCCACGCGTTGCACCGATGACTATGGACCGCTTGAAGGACGTGAACTACGACCGTATCCTCCAGATTGCCAAGGAGCGCACAGCTTCGGCTAAGGGCTGGGTGTTCAACATCGTGGGCAACTACGACGAGGAGACAATCCGTCCGCTCATCTGCCAGTATCTCGGCGCACTGCCAGCTAAGGGCAAGGTTATGAAGAGCAAGCGCGAACTCAATCCGGTTAAGGGCGTTGTGGAGAACACATTCAAGCGCAAGCAGGAGACTCCGAAGGCAAACTCTGTCATGCTCTGGTTCAACGACGAGATGCCATACACACTGAAGAACGCTCTCTGCTGCGACATCGCAGGTCAGGTGCTCTCTATGGAATACCTCGACAAGATTCGCGAGAAGGAAAGCGCAGCTTACTCAGTAGGCGCTTACGCAAGCGCTGACCTCGGTGCCGACAACTACCGCATGTTCCAGATCTTCGCTCAGTGCCCGATGAAGCCTGAGAAGAAGGACGTAGCTATCCGCATCCTCAACGACGAGATGAAGGCTATCGAGACCACATGCGACGCTGCCAAGTTCCAGAAGTGCAAGGAGTACATGGTTAAGCAGAACGGCGACCGCGTTAAGACCAACGGCTTCTGGCTCGGCGTCATCAGCGACAACTATCTCTACAACTTCGACGGCTACACCGACTATGCCAAGACTCTTGAGGCTCTCACAGCCCAGGACATCTGCAACTTCATGAAGGAGTTCAACAAGGCTGGCAACCACATCACTGTGACCATGCTGCCGGAGGAGTAATCCGCCACGAACAGAAAGTATTAAGACACAATAGGAAAGCATTGTTTGCTCGTTTGGGCAAGCAATGCTTTTTTTATATCACTAATCACTAAACAACCTTAAAAATGCGGCTATTAATCAATAAATAGCATAATTATAAGGTGAAAACACACTGAAATTGAAGATTTCTGATTAAATTTGCAGCTAAAAATAATAAGTTTAAGAAGAATGAAAAATAAGTTTGCAGCTTTTGCCATGCTGTTCATGGCGGTTTTTACACTCGCATCGTGCCTTAATGACGACACCGACTACGTGTACACCGACGACAGCGCCATCACATCATTTTCGGTGACGGGGGCAAAACGATATATCCATACAAAGACGAAAAAAGGCGATAAGGATAGCGTTTATACAACCACTTCATCGTACACAAGCTACAAGTTCGTCATCGACCAGAACAACAACACCATCTACAATCCCGACTCACTGCCGTGCGGTATAGACGCGAAGAAACTCGTGTGCAACGTGTACGGACTCAACTCGATGACGGTGTACATCAAGAACCTCAAGGACGATAATGTAGGGATTGTGAGCAACACCGACTCGCTCGACTTCTCGGAGGTGCGCGAACTGAAGGTGATGAGCAATTCGGGCAAATTCCTGCGCACATACAAGGTGAAAGTGAACGTGCACAAGGAGCAAGCAGACTCGTTCTTCTGGGCTTCCATGACAAAGAACGCAGACATAGAGCAGCTCCAGAACGTGAAGACCTGCGCCATAAAGACAGCTGAGGGCAAGGACCGACTCTTCCTCTTCGGTACGGACGGCAACAACACAAAGCTGTACGTGATGAACAACGGACAGACTTGGACAGCTGCCACACCTAAGCTAAACGATGCAGTCCTCACATTCGACGCGAATGTCTGCAAGAGCATCGTGACAAAGAACGAAAAGGTGTACATCTGCAACGCCGGCAACATCCTATGCACCACTGACGGCAATACATGGGAACAGACCGGCAACGCTACTACCATCAAGACACTCGTAGCTGCAAGTCCGCTGCGTCTCTATGGATACAACACAGAGGGTAGCTTGCTCGCTTCTGACGACAACGGTGCGACATGGACACTGGCAACCATCGACAGCGACGCTTCGTTCCTGCCGACAAACAACCTCTCGTACACCTGCACAGCACTGCGCACCAACAGCAACAGCTACCGCGTGACTATATACGGCACAACAGCAACAGGCGCAATGGCAATCTGGGGCAAAGTGGACGAAGGCAACAAGTATAGCGAGAACCAGCCGTGGGCATACTACGAGGTGTCGACAGAGAACAAACACGCCCTCCCGAAGCTCAACAACATGAGCGTAGCAACATACGACGGCAAGACATACGCCCTCGGCACACCCGACGGCATGAACGATAGCAATGCAAACCTCTACAGCTCTAAGGACGGCGGACTGACTTGGGCAAAAGACACAATACTCACCGTTCCGACAGAGATAACATCCAACAAAGAGAATGCGTCGAACACGCCGAACATGGCACTCACCGTAGACAGCAGCAACTTCATCTGGATAGTAAATGCAACAGAAGGCAACACGTGGCGCGGAAGAATAAACCGCCTCGGCTGGAAAAAAGAACAGACTGATTTCACTGAATAATGAAGAAAATCCTCACCATCCTCATCATCTCCCTAATGTTTGTGTCGGCAAAGGCACAAACCGACGAGGAGTACCGCATGGAGATAGGTGCGGGAGTAGGGCTGGTGGCGTACGAAGGCGACTTCAACGGTAGCGTGCTGAGCAATATGCAGTTCGGGGGGTCGGTAGTGTTGCGACGCGTATTCAACCCGTACATGGGGCTGAAGATGTCGGCAATGTACGGCAAACTGACGGGGGCATCAAAGGATGTAAAGACCTATTACCCCGACTTCGTAAACAATCCATACTCATTCAGCAATACGCTCATAGACGCCAGCGTCACCTACGAATACAACTTCTGGCCATACGGCACCGGACGCGACTACCGCGGAGCGAAACGCTTCACGCCGTTCATCTTCGGCGGACTGGGTACTACGTTCGTCACCGGTGGTGGCAAGAACGTCTTCACAGCGAATGTGCCGCTCGGCTTAGGCGTGAAATACAAGATAGGACCACGTCTGAACCTCGGACTCGAATGGGCAGTACACTTCTCGATGAGCGACAAGCTCGACGGCGTGAAAGACCCTTACGGCATAGAAAGCAGCGGACTCTTCAAAAACACCGACTGCTACTCAGCCCTACAACTCACACTGACGTACAGCTTCATGGCGAAATGCCGCACCTGCCACAACGCGGATGAATAGCCCCTCCCAACCCTCCCCGTCGGGGAGGGCTCTGATTAGCTTAGGAAGGCTTAAGAAGGCTTAGAAAATAGTTCGTCAAGGCTTAGAAAGGCCTAAGAAGGCTTAGTTCGGCTTAAACGCACCCTTAAGAAGGCTTAGTTCGGCTTAGAAAAAAACAGAATATGACACAACTCGATACAACCAACATACCCCAGCACATCGCCATCATCATGGACGGCAACGGACGCTGGGCTGCAGAGCAAGGCAAACCGCGCAGCTACGGCCACCAGGCTGGAGTAGACGCTGTGCGACGCATCACGTCGGAGTGTACGCGTCTCGGCGTGAAGTACCTCACGCTCTACACCTTCTCTACCGAGAACTGGAACCGCCCCGCAACGGAAGTGGCTGCACTCATGGGACTCGTGCTAACATCGCTTGAGGACGAGATATTCATGAAGAACAACGTGCGCTTTCAAGTAATCGGCGACATCGAACGCCTGCCGAAGGAAGTGCAGCAGAAGTTGCAGGAGACAATGGAGCATACGGCTAACAACTCTGCAATGACGATGGTTGTAGCACTCAGCTACTCGTCGCGCTGGGAGATTGTGAAAGCTACGCAAGAGATTGCAGCCGACCTCGCTGCGGGCAAGATTGCCGCTACGGACATCAACGAGCAACTCATCTCGGAGCACATGACCACAAGCTTCATGCCCGACCCCGACCTGCTCATACGCACCGGTGGCGAACAGCGCATCAGCAACTACCTGCTCTGGCAGATAGCATACTCAGAACTCTACTTCTGCGACACCTTCTGGCCCGACTTCGACGAGGAAGGCTTACACAAAGCCATCGCCGACTATCAGCGACGCCAGCGACGCTTCGGCAAAACAGAAGCGCAAGTAGAGGCTGAACAAAGCCCCTCCCAACCCTAACAGCCCCTCCCAACCTTAACAGCCCCTCCCAACCCTCCCCGTCGGGGAGGGCTTTGTTAGCCAAGGCTTAGAAAAAACAGCCAAGGCTTAAGAAGGCTTAAAGAGGCTTAGTTCGGCTTAAACGCACCCCTAAAAAGGCTTAGAAAGGCTTAAACGCTGCCTTCAGCCAAAAATAATCAGAAAAAGAACAATCAAGAGAAAAACGATGAATATAATAAAGGTGTTGACAACAGCCTGCATCCTTGTAAGCAGCTTCGCAGCCCAAGCGCAGGACAAGATTACATACCCCGACATCTCGTATGCAGGAAACCCGCGCACTGTAACACTCGGCGGACTCGCCGTTTCAGGAGCCGAAGGCTACGAGGACTACATGCTCACGGGTATCTCCGGACTCACCGTCGGACAACAAATCGAACTGCCTGGCGAGGCTATCACAGATGCTGTGAAGCACTACTGGAAGTATGGACTCTTCTCAGAGGTATCTATATCCGTCGACTCGCTCGTGAACGACAAGGCTTATCTGCACATACACCTGCAGATGCGCCCACGCGTGTCTACCATCAACTACGTCGGACTGAAGAAGTCGGAGCGTACGGACATGGAGGAGAAACTCGGACTGCTCAAGGGCGCACAGATAACACCTAACATGATCGACCGTGCGAAGATTCTCGCTAAACGCTATTTCGACGAGAAAGGCTTCAAGAACGCCGACATACAAATCGTGCAACGCGACGACGTGGCTAACAAAAACCAGGTGATACTCGACGTTATCATCGATAAGAAGCAGAAGATGAAGGTGCGCGACATCATCATCGAGGGTAATAGCGCACTGGCTACAAGTAGCATTAAGGGTAACCTTATAAAGAAAGGTGTGTTCAAGGAGACTCACGAGGCTGGCAAGATGGCTACACTCTTGAAGTTCAAGAAGAAGTACACACCGGAGCGTTGGAAAAACGACAAGCAGAAGCTCATCGAGAAGTACAACGAGCTGGGCTACCGCGACGCATACATCGTTAGCGACACAGTGTGGAACGTGGACGAGAAGCACGTCAGTATGCGCGTGAAGGTGGACGAAGGCAAGAAGTACTACGTGCGCAACATCACATGGGTGGGCAACACCGTGTACAACACCGACTACCTCGCTGCCGTGCTCGGCATGAAGAAGGGCGACGTCTACAACCAGAAGCTTATGAACAAGCGACTCACCGAAGACGAGGACGCTGTGGGCAACAACTACTGGAACAACGGCTACCTCTTCTACTCGCTCCACCCGACAGAGGTAAACATCGTGGGCGACTCTATCGACCTTGAGATGCGTATCTTTGAGGGTCCGCAGGCACACATCAACCACGTACGCATCAACGGCAACGACCGCCTGTACGAGAACGTTGTGCGTCGCGAGCTGCGTACAAAGCCGGGCGACCTCTTCTCGAAGGAGGCCCTGCAGCGTTCGGCACGAGAGATTGCATCAATGGGACACTTCGACCCAGAGAAGGTGAACCACGACGTGAAGCCCGACCCTGAGAACGGAACCGTAGACATCAACTGGGATCTCGTACAGAAGTCGAACGACCAGATTGAGTTCTCGCTCGGATGGGGACAGACCGGCGTAATCGGACGCATCGGCTTGAAGCTCAACAACTTCTCTATGCGCAACCTCTTCGGCAAGAACAAGGAGCGCCGCGGATTCCTGCCCGTAGGCGACGGCGAGGTGCTCTCTATCAGCGCACAGACCAACGGTACATACTACCAGTCGTACAACATGTCGTACTCTACCAACTGGTTCGGAGGCAAACGACCGATACAGTTCTCCGTAGGCGCCTACTTCTCGAAGCAGACCGACGTGTCGAGCAACTACTATAATAGTGGTTACTTCAACAACTACTATAACTATATGTACGGCTACGGCAACTATAACGGCTACAACAACTACGAGAACTTCTACGACCCCGACAAGTACGTGAAGCTGTTCGGTTTCTCGCTCGGATGGGGCAAGCAGTTGCGCTGGCCAGACGACTTCTTCCAGTTGTCGCTCTCGCTGCAGTACACACGCTACATGCTGAAGAACTGGAGCTACTTCCTCATGACCAACGGCAACTCTAACAACCTCAACCTCAGCATACAGCTCTCGCGCAACTCTACCGACAACCAACTCTTCCCACGTCGCGGATCGGAGTTCGCAGCATCGCTCACAATCACTCCGCCATGGTCGGCATGGGACGGCAAGGACTACAAGAACCTCGCCAACGACTCGAAGTCGGCTAACTATAACCGTGAGCAGCAGGAGAAGTATCGTTGGGTAGAATACCACAAGTGGAAGTTCAAGGGACGCATGTTCACCGCCCTTACAAGCGGACAGAAGTGCTTAGTGCTCATGGCTCGACTCGAGTTCGGCTTGCTCGGCTCATTCAACAAGTGGAAGAAGTCGCCGTTCGAAACCTACTACATGGGTGGTGACGGTATGACCGGCTACTCTACATCATACGCCGAAGAGACTATCGGTCTGCGCGGTTACGAGAACGGATCGCTCACTCCTTACGGTCAGGAAGGCTACGCCTACGACCGCATGACACTCGAGCTGCGCTACCCGTTCCTGCTCGGCAACACCACCATCTACGGTCTCGGATTTATCGAAGGCGGTAACGCATGGACAGAGACACGCAAGTTCAACCCATTCGACATGAAGCGCTCTGCCGGTGTCGGTCTGCGCATCTACCTGCCGATGGTTGGTCTCATGGGTATCGACTGGGCTTACGGTTTCGACAAGGTATTCGGAACGAAGGGCGGATCGCAGTTCCACTTCATCCTCGGTCAGGAATTCTAAGACACGCATCGGTCGACGCAGACATCCGCATCGGTCGGCGCAGATATCCGCAACGGTCGACGCAGACATCCGCAACGGTCGGCGCAGACGTCCGCAACGGTCGATACGCAATCTCATAACCCCAATAACAAAACATAGAAAGCAATGAAGAAGTTCATATTTATATGCCTCTTCGCGCTCACAGCAGCGCTGACGGCAAGCGCACAGAAGTACGCACTCCTCGACATGGAGTACATTCTGAAGAACATCCCCGCCTACGAGCGTGCCAACGAGCAGCTCAACCAGGTGTCGAAGAAGTGGCAGGCAGAGGTGGAAGCCCTCAACACCGAGGCTTCCACAATGTACAAGAACTATCAGAACGAGATGGTATTCCTCTCACAGGAGCAAAAGAAAGCTCGCCAAGAGGCAATCATGAAGAAGGAGAAGGACGCCAGCGACCTCAAACGCAAGTACTTCGGACCAGAGGGCGAACTCTTCAAAAAGCGCGAAAGTCTTATGTCGCCTATTCAGGAGGAGATATACACCGCCGTCAAGGAGATAGCAGAGTTACGCGGCTACTCGCTCGTACTCGACCGCTCAAGCGACACCGGCGTTATCTACGGCTCACCAAAGGCTGACATCAGCAACGAAGTGCTGCAGAAGCTGGGTTACGCCAACTAAAGAGTTTTTGAATTTTCAAAGATTTAGAAGGCTTAAAGAGGCTTAGAAAGGCTTAGTTTACAGTTCCCCCTCGGCTTAGAAAGGCCTAAAAAGGCTTAGTTCGGCTTAGTTAGCAGTCCCCCAAGGCTTAGAAAAAGAATAATTAATAACAAAAAAAATAAAAGCAAAAATGAAGAAATTGATTTTAATGCTTATGTTGTTCATGCCAATGGCAACATTCGCACAGAAGTTCGGTCATGTAAACGCACAGGAAGTCATGGCTTCAATGCCAGAGTTTATCAAGGCTCGTGGCGAGGTAGAAGCACAGGCTAAGCAGTACGACAACGACCTCAAGGCAATGCAGGAAGAAATGCAGCGCAAGTACGAAGATTACGAGAAGAACAAGTCTACAATGAACGAGACAAAGCGCAAAGAGACCGAGGATAGCCTCTCTCAGATGTATCAGAAGATACAGCAGTCGGCTCAGGACAACCAGCAGGCTCTCGGTAAGCTCCAGCAGGACAAGATTGGTCCTATCACGAACAAACTCGTTGAAGCAATCAAGGCTGTAGGCAAGGCAGGTGGCTATGTCTACATCATGGACACAACAAGCGGCATCCCTTACATCAGCGAGACACTCAGCAAGGACGTTACAGCTGAAGTTAAGGCAGAGCTCAACAAGACAAAGTAAGACGTTACAATAAATCATAGTAGCCATTACTAACGATGCCTACTATGATTTATACCATTCAAACAACAACAATATAAAGCAGCAATAAACATGAAGAAATTGTTCTTTCTCATCGTCCTCGGCGTACTGTCGCTCACAGCAGGCGCTCAGACACGCTTCGGCTATTTCAGCTATGAAGAAGTTCTCAAATCAATGCCCGACTATGTATTGGCACAGCGTAGCATCGACGATTTGCGAGTGAAGTACGACGCTGAATTGAAGCGCGCCGAAGAGGAGTTCAACAGTAAATACGAGGAGTTCCTCGAAGTACAGAAAGACCTCGTACCTGCCATCCTGCGCAAGCGTCAGGCAGAGCTCCAGGAGATGATGCAGAAGAACATCAACTTCAAGAACGAGTCGAAGCGTCTGTTGCAGCAAGCAGAAACTGATGCCTTTGCTCCCGTTAAGGTGAAGCTCAACGAGGCACTCACAAAGGTCGGTCAGGCAAAAGGCTATGCCTTCATCCTCAACACCGACGGCAACGCTTGCCCTTACGTAAACCCAGAAATGGGCGAGAACGCAACAGAATTTGTCAAAGAAGCACTGAACGCAAAATAGTAAGAGCTACTACATAAAACACAAAGTAGTAAAAGCTGCTACATATTAGAAAGACAGAAGATTGATAATTGAAAATGCAGACGATCATAAACCAAATGGTGGTCATACGTTTCAATTATCAATCTTCTGTTTATAAGCCAATTATCTATAATCAATTCTTAATAAATGATTAATATGCCATTCCCCTCTTCTCCTGGTCCTATCGGTGTTTTCGACTCTGGCTACGGTGGACTCACCATCCTACACGGCATCCGTCAGCTCCTCCCACAGTACGACTATATGTATCTTGGCGACAATGCGCGTGCTCCCTACGGTTCGCGTTCGTTTGAAGTGGTCTATCAGTTCACGCGTCAAGCCGTGCTGAAGCTCTTCAGCATGGGCTGCCACCTCGTCATACTGGGCTGCAACACAGCTTCGGCTAAGGCACTACGCAGCATTCAACAGCGCGACCTGCCCATGCTCGACCCCGACCGCCGCGTACTTGGCGTAATACGCCCCACGGCAGAAGAGGTTGGCAACCTCACAAAGACGCGCCATGTGGGCATCCTCGCCACAGAAGGCACAATCAAAAGCAATTCGTATAAGATAGAAATACAGAAGCTATTCCCCGATGTAGAGGTTACGGGAGTAGCATGTCCGCTTTGGGCGGCGATAGTAGAGGCAGGCGAGGCAGACTCGCCAGGTGCCGACTACTTTGTAAAGAAGCGCATCGATCAGCTCATGCGCAAAGACTCGCTCATCGATACTGTCATACTCGGCTGCACTCACTACCCACTGCTTATGAGTTCGGTGGTGAAGAACGTGCCCGACGGTGTGCGCATAATGGCGCAAGGCACCTACGTAGCCGACTCCTTAGCCGATTATCTCAACCGCCATCCCGAGATGGAACAGAAACTGACGAAAGGCGGAACATGTCGCTATTTCACAACAGAAAGCGAAGAGCGCTTCCGCGAAACAGCTCGCATATTCCTGCATGAAGACGTAAATGTGCAGCATGTGGAGGTGGTGTAATGGGGGTGAGATGTTGAGGTGTTGAGGTGTTGAGATATGTACTATTGTCAACCTCTCACCCCCCCCTCAACCTTTCACCACCTCACCATCTCAACATCTCACCATCTCAACATCTCAACACCTCTGCACCTCTTCCATCACTCTGAGCCAGTTGCCGCCCCATATCTTCGCCATATCCTCTTCCGAGTAGCGTCGGCGCAGCAGCTCCTTAGTGAAGTTTATCAGTTCAGAAGCATCGGCAAGTCCGGGCACGCCACCGTCGCCATCGAAGTCGGTTCCAAGTCCAACGTGGTCGATACCCATTACGCTTATAGCGTGCTCAAGATGCTCCATAGCGTCAGTGATGCAAGCCCTGCCATCAGTACGCAGGAAACCATTGTATAGCGTTATTTGACACACACCACCCTTTGCAGCAAGCGCACGCATTTGGTCGTCGGTCAGGTTGCGTGGCACATCACACAACGCCTTGCAGTTGCTATGAGAGCAAACGATAGGCTTTGTCGAAATGTCGAGCGCATCGTAGAACGACTTCTCGCCGGCATGACTCATATCCACCATCACTCCCAGGCGGTTCATCTCGCGTATCACCTCCGCACCGAATGGCGATACACCGCCGTGAGTGTTGAGCGTGTGGCGTGCCGAGTCGCATATCTGGTTGTCGCCATTGTGACACAGAGTAATGTAGACGATACCTCGGTCGGCAAAGTGCTGCACGTTATGCAAGTCGTTCTCTATCGCCAGACCGTTTTCTATACCGATCATCAGCGATTTTCGTCCTTCGCGCTTGTTGCACAGCAAGTCCTCACGGTTGCGGGCAAGGGCGATGTAACGCGAATCGCTAAGCACAATCTCGTCAATCTTGTCGAAGATAAGGTCAGCATAAGCCTTCGGTGTGTGCACGGGGAACGGTGCCACGTCAGCGAAAGTCTGCTCTGGTTTCGGTTGCGGCAGATACGCCACCATTGTCACAGCGTCCGTTCTGCCCTCGTTCATCTTATGCAAGTCGTAGAGCACTTTAGGGTCGCGCTGCTCGAAGCACACGCCTTGCGGGAAGAACATCGGCGTATCGCAATGCGAGTCGAGAGTAAGGTTGCGCTGGTGGAACAGCTTCGCACGTCGTAGCACGTCGCCTTCCTCCACAAGCCACTTGAAGAGCGGCAATCCGTCCTCGCCGAGCCACTCCGGGTGCCATTGCACACCGAGCACCGCCTTGTGTTCGCTGCTCTCTATAGCCTCAACCACACCGTCTAACGCTCGCGCCGTTATCTTGAAACGCTCGCCAGGTGCAGCCACGGCTTGGTGGTGGAACGAGTTGACGAATATCCTCTTCTCCTTATATATATTATAAAGCACACTACCCTTCTCTATCTCCACCGTGTGCGTAGACTCCGAGCGGTCGGCATCCTGCGAGTGCTTATAGTTGGTAGGCTCGTGCGATATGTCCTGGTGTACACGTCCGCCGAGTGCCATTGCGAGAGTCTGCACGCCACGGCAGATGCCTAACATCGGTATCTGTCGGTCGAACGCCAAGCGTGTTATGAGCAGCTCCGGCAGATCGCGCACGTTGTTTATGTTATGCAACGCTGGCGACGGCTCCTCGTCAGCCCACAGCGGATTGAAGTCGCCACCACCCGTGAGCAACAGCGCATCAATCGTTTCGAGCGTATCGAGCAGCACATTGCGGTCAGCCACTGGCGGAATGAGTACGGGCGTACCTCCTGCTGCTATAATCTGATGATAGTAGCGGTCGCGCACCGTCGCGTCCACCCCCTCATAGTTGGTTGTGATACCTATGATAGGCCGCCTGCTTGTCTGTGGCTTATTGTCGTAGAAGTAGGCGAGTTGAGTATTTAGGTTGAATGATTTCATGCTTGGTTGGATGATTTCATGCTTGGTTGGATGATTTCATGCTTGGTTGGATGATTTCATCTTGGTTGGATGATTTCATGCTTATAAAAATATTCCCACAGAGTTCGCAGAATACATTGTCTGTCGAACGTCCACCCCGTTGTGGGCTGTACGCTCTGTGTGTATTATGCAATCTCTGTGGGAGACGTTTCTACTCTTAATTCTGTCAAACAACGAAGTGTTATTCCTCGTTCTTTTCCTCCATGTGCACCGGTATCTCGCGCTTGATGCTTTGGTCGAGCGAGATGAGTGTTTCTGTAGACACCACGCCCGGAATCATCTGCATCTTGTTATTGAGCAAGTCCATGAGCTGCTCATTGTCGCAAGCATACACCTTCAGCAGCATTGTGTACGGACCGGTGGTGTAGTGGCACTCCACGATTTCCGGTATGTCGAGCAACTGCTTCACTACATCCTTGTACATACTTCCGCGCTCCAGGTTGAGTCCTACGTATGTGCATGTGCTATAGCCAACGCTCTTAGGATTCACTTCAAAGCCGCTGCCTACGATTACGCCACCCTGTATGAGGTGTTGTACACGCTGATGAATTGCAGCACGTGATACACCACACTCTGCTGCTACATCTTTGAATGGAATTCGGGCGTTCTTTGATAGAATACTAAGTATCTTTCTGTCAAGGTTATCAATTTTGTCCATCTTCTATTAATGAAATTTTGTCTATGATTACAATTTGTCAGCAAAATTATATATTTTACTTGAAATAATCAACACATAGACTTTTCTTTTTTAGTTTTTTAGTACAAAACGATAGCTGTCGCTTTCATATTTAACCTTTTCCACTCACAACGGTCTACTGTGCAATGATGTGCACATCCCTCTGTGGGAACGGTATCTCGATGTTATGCTCGTTGAGTGTGTTGTATATAGCCTCCTTCACCTGACCAGTCTTAGTGAACTTCTCCTCCACGAGCACCCAGTATGTCACGAATAGGTTCACCGAGTTGTCTCCGAACTCGTCGAACACCACGCTCACGGGTCGTGTTGTGTCGATTATGTCTCTTCCGTCGGGAGCCTTCTCTTCGAGGTTGTTCACCGCTTTGATGAGCATCTGTCGCACCTCTTCCACGTTCGAACCGTATGCCACACCCACCGGCACCTTCACCCATTCGTATGAGTGGTTGCGTGTGATGTTCTTGAAGTTCTTGCTGAAGAGCGAGCTGTTGAGGAATGCTATCACGCATCCGTCGCCCGTAATGATTTGCGTGCTCTGGTATGTGATGCTATCCACCTTTCCGCGTATGCCGTCGCACTCGATGTAGTCGCCCACACGCACACGTCCTGTCATCAGCGATATGCCGTAGAAGAAGTTCTCGAGCAGGTCCTTCATGGCGAAGCCCACACCTGTAGCCAAGCCAGCCGAGATAACGGAGATTGCGGTCGACGGTATCTTCAGCAGCTTTATCGAGATGATGAAGTACAGACCCCAGCAGCAGATGGCTATTATGTTGTTGGCGAGTGTGAAGTTCGGCTTGCCGTTCACCACCACCTTCGACTTATGATACTTGTGGTAGAGCGACTTCACGAGATAGTTGATGTATCTGAACAGGAAGAACTGCGACAGCACCATCACCATCTTGCCTATCGACAGCTGCACCACTCCCGTCACGTTCAGGAAGTTGAACATGAATATATTCCACACCGTAGCGGTCAGGTCGAACACATCTGCCGCCCACCAGATAGACAGCAGCAGGGAGAACACGCTGATCATCGGCACCAGTGCCATATACACGAAGTCGTAGAACCACGTCACATTGATATGCTTGTTATGACTCACGGTTATGATGCTGAGCATCGAGCCTTTCTTCGCCTTCTCCGCGTCAGCCTCCGAGTGTATCTTGTGCGCCAGGTAGCGTTTCTCATACTGTGCCAACATGTCGTAGACGCATGTTATGGTCTGTATGCAGCTCAGCTGGAACATCCACCAGATGAGCACCTGCACCGCGAGCAGCACGTAGCCATACAGTGCCGAAGCCGTAGAGAACACCATTATCGCCAGCGATATCCACGTATAGAATATGTCCGAGCGCGGGATATTGGCGTTATGACGCTTCACCACACGCCACTGCCACACAGTGAACACGAGCAGTATCGGTGGGAATATCAGCATCACAAGGTTGTTCGGAATGAATATGATGCGGAACGTGATGACTATGAACGACATCAGCATTATCGGGGCATAGATTCTAAAACCGCTCTTTATCTGTTCGCCTGGCAGGCGCACTAACAGCGAGAAGAAGATAGCGCATAGCAGCCAGGCGTACTCGATGAGCAGCTTCGATGCCATGAGGAAGAAGTTGTGGTACATGAACGTGCGTGCCACCATCACCGACACGGCGAAGATGAGCATAGCCACAAACAGTATGAGGCACACCTTTTTCTTCATAAACGCCTCTGTGCGATAACGCTTTGGTACGAGCCAGCGCACCAGCACGTTGCTCAGCATACCAGCAATGAGCATATACAGCAGCACGAAGACGCTCAGACCGCCCACAATCGGACCGCGCCATTGCGAGTAAACCTTACGTTCGCCGCCGTTGGCAATCTTCACTTTCTCCTCGTCGTACTTCTCGTTCACGTCAGCCTTAGCCGAGCGATACTGCATCGGCATGTTCTTCACTATCTCCAGATAGCTCTGATCGCCATTTACGAATATCGTGTGCTGAATGTCGTTATAGCGTAGTATGGCGTAGTCGTTCATCTTCTTCAGCTTCGCCGACATACGCTGATAGTGCTGTTCGTCCTTCTCCACGTTGTTGCGCATGTTCTGCAGATTGCGTGCCAAGGCGGTGGCATAGTCCAGACACGCCTTTCGGTCGTGCAGCCCCTGCCCGTCGAGCATGAACGGCAGCTTGCGTTGCTTGCCGTTCTTGTCCATTATATATTTCGGTGGTTGTTGTCCCTGCTTTGCCTGCCCCATACGCTTCATCGATGGTGGAATCATGCTCAGCGTCTCTATGAGGTACTTGTATCGCGTCAGCTCCGCATCCATACGCTTCATAATATTGTTGTATGGCATACTGCGTTTGTTAAATTCGCGATACATCTCCGTCGCCTCATGGCAGGCGTAGGTCATATCGAACGTGAAGTCTTGCTTCTGCGAATAGAGCATCAGTGCCACCTGATCGCTGCGCTGCATCAGTGCCACCATCTGTTTATGCTGCTGCTCGGTGTACATCTTATAGCGTGCCATATTATTGCGCTGTTCGTAGAACGCTGTTTCCAACTCTGCGCGCAGCACCGACAACGTCGAATTTAGGTTTTTCTCTTTCAGCACCGCACCGGCACTGATCGACACGCACAACATAATCAAAAGACATGCCAGGCGCTTAAAGAATCTCATGCTCATAATCTCTCTTTTATCTGTAATTGCTTTTTAATATGTTTATGCGTGCAAAAATACGTCTTTTTTCCGAATATTCAAAAACTCAAAACTCAAAACTCGCTTATACCATAGCTTGCACGCCTAATGTGCTAAGCACTGCTGTAGCTACAGCTACTATCAGTTTCAGTATTGTTCTCCAAGTGTCTTTGTTCATCTTTTTCATGGTATTTTGTATGTGGTATTATTATAGGTTGTTTTTGTGTTTTATAGTAGTGGGCGTGGCATTGTCACCACGCCCACTCTCTTGTTCTATTCCTTAGTCACATCAGCACGCTTAATGCTCTTATACTGTTCGAGCTCCGCAAACTTGATGCCTGCAAGCATCGGCTTCACGTTCTTACCCAGCACTGGGTCCTTGTAGGTTTCCGGATAGAAACGCACACGTGCGCCAACGATGCTGTTCTTTATACTAAAGGTATTCAGATCCGCACAGCCTCGCGATCTCAAGCTCACGCGGAACGTGCCCAAGCCCATAATCTTCACCGGCTTCGAGTTGAGCAGCTCGTTCTTCATCACCTCGCCCAACTCTGTGAGCACTGCCAGGATGTCCGAGTACTTCACCGTACAGTTTGCCTGCATAATCTCTGCCAGCTTCTTCAAGTCGACTGTCTCGCGATAAGCGGTGCGTGCATAGTAAAGACCCTTTGTTGCGTTTTTTGCTGTGCTCTGATAGATTTTGTAATTTACTGCCATAATGTGTTTTCCTTTCTTTTTTTTAGATTTGGTTAATGTTTACTTTTGTGTTGTGTTCCGGATCACGTTTGCAAAGGTACAACCTTGCGCAAGCGATGTCAAGTATTTCACTGTTTTTTTTTCATTTTCTCAATATTATTCTCTAACTTTGCACTCGCAACGGTTCGCAACGCTCCCACTTTAAACACCCTGCTAAGGAGCTGTGCGATTAAAAGGGAATGGGGTGAGAGTCCCCGACTGTCCCGCAGCTGTGAGCCGCCCTTATCTACGGGCGCGAACGAGAGAACCACTGAAGCCATGCATCTCCGTGCTGAGTGCGTGGGTATGGCAGGATGCCATACCCTCCTATGCTTTGGGAAGGTGTTCGCGTCTGGGCGGCGAGTCAGAAGACCTGCCGAAACTCATTTGCCGATGGAGTCATCGCTGTGCGCCTCGCGGATTGGGCGCGTATGACCGTAACACTTACATTATATAAATAATATGAAGCACTTTACACTTTTTGTTTCCGCCCTCATCGGCGGAATGTTTCTAACTACATCTGTTTCTGCACAGCAGAAGGAGTACACCGACGGCGTGTTCATGCTCAACGAGGGATCGTTCGGCAAGGAGAAGGCTACGATCAACTACCTCAACAAGGCGGGCAAATGGGAGTATCGCGTGGCTCTCACAAAGAACAGCGAGACCTACGAGCTGGGCACAACGGGCTGCTACGCCACCATCGACGACGGCAAGATGTACATCGTGTCGAAGAAGAAGAGCGTTGCCGACAAGGAGGCCGCCGACCCTACGCTCACCGTATGCGACGCCAAGACTATGGAGGTTTTGGCTCAGATCAACACTATCCTCAACGCTGACGGCACGGCTGCTGCCGACGGCAGAGCGTTCCTCCCTGTCAAGGAGCTTGGCAAGGGCTTCCTCAGCACTACTGAGGGTGTCTTCACGTTCAACCTCGACGACAACACCGTGGGCTCGCTCATCGCCGGCACCGACGGCTTGGCTAACAACCAGACGGGCAACATGGTGTACGCCGACGGCAAGGTGTATGCCGTTGACCAGCGCCGTGGTCTCTTGGTCATCGACGCTGCCGAGGGCAAGCTGCTCAAGACCGTGAATAACGAGGGCGAGGGCTCGTACAACTCTATCGTGCAGGCTAAGGACGGCTCTATCTGGCTCACTTGCAGCAAGTCGACAAAGGCTGTTGCGCACATCGTGAAGTTCAACCCGTCTGACTACTCTACCGAGACCGTCAACCTGCCCGAGGGCGTTTATCCTCCTACCAACAGCTGGGGCGCATGGAACCCCGACTGCTTCACGGCTTCCACCACCGAGAACGCTCTGTTCTGGAACGGCGCTACGGGCGACTGGTCGAACGGTCAGCACATCTACAAGTTCGATATCGACTCGCGCCAGACATCGCTCCTGCTCGACTTCACCGCTGCCAAGGAGAAGCCTTACGTCTATGGTGCTGCTTGCCGTATGAACCCTTATTCGGGCGACCTCTACCTGAGCGTAACCAAGGGCTCGGCGTGGGGCGACGAGTCGGAGCTGCGCGTCTACGACGCTACAACGGGCTCGCTGAAGCAGTCGTACCCTATGGAGAAGAACTTCTGGTTCCCGGAGATGCCGGTATTCGCTCTGAAGAGCACCACTGCCATCTCGTCGGTTGAGGACAACGCTGATGTGCGCGAGGTGGCTCGCTACTCTGTCGACGGCAAGCTGCTGCAGGGTGCGCAGAAGGGTCTGAACATCGTGCGCTACAGCGACGGAACTGTTAAGAAGGTCGTTGTTAAGTAAACATGCGCATACATTATATAATACTACTCTTTTTTATCGCTATATCGACGCACGCCCAGCCCTCACGTCTCGACTCCGTACACACGATTCGGGACGTGGCGGTTGTGGGCGTGCGTCCGCATTATCTCACCCCCTCGCAAACGCTCTCCGGTGCTGCGCTGCAAGACCTCTCAACGACCTCGGTAGCCGACGCGCTGAAGTATTTCTCGGGCGTGCAGATTAAGGACTACGGCGGACTGGGCGGACTGAAGACCGTGAACGTGCGGTCGCTCGGCTCGCAGCACGTGGGCGTGTACCTCGACGGCATACGCATCACCAACGCGCAGAACGGACAGATTGACCTCGGGCGCTACTCGCTCTCGAACATGGAGTCGGTGGCACTCTACAACGCCAACCGCAACGAGCGACTGCAGTCGGCGTCGGAGTATGCCTCGGCGGCTACGGTCTATCTGCAGACGCGCCGACCCGACTCCACCGCGCTCACCGTGGAATACGGCACGGGTTCGTTCGGTCTGCAGAAGCTGAAGGCGTACTTCTCTTTTCAGAACTTCTTCTTCGTCGATGCCGAATACCAGCGCACGGACGGCGGCTATCCGTTCCGCTTCCAGTCGGCATCGGAGGACACCGTGGGCAAGCGGCGCAACTCCGACATCAGCTTCTACCGCCTTGAGGCGGCTGGCTTCTACAAGGGCTTCACGGCGCACGCCTACTTCTACAACTCGGAGCGCGGACTGCCCGGACCGGTGGTGCGCCGACTCTCCGACCAGTGGGACTCTACCGACCGCCAGTGGGACCGCAACTTCTTCCTGCAAGCCACCTACCGCCACACGTGGGACCGCTTCGCGCTGAAGACCAACCTGAAGTACGCCTACGACTGGCTGCGCTATCTGCAAGACCCGTCGACAAACGCCGCCGCCATGCACTGCGACAACCACTATCGTCAGCAGGATCTGTACGCCTCGGTGGCTGCGGCGTGGAACACGAGCTGGCTGTCGCTCACGGCGAGCACCGACCTGCGCTGGAGCGACCTTACGACCAACGTCTACCGCTCGGCGTATGTCTACCGCCTCGACTCGAAGTCGCTGCTCTCTGCCATCGCTTCCTACCGCGGTTTCGAGGGCAACATCGCACTGCTCTACACGCACATCGTCGACCACTCTACACGCTCCGCACAGAGCGCAGCTACACTCTCGCGCCTCACGCCGATGTTCCTCGCCTCGTGGCACCGCCACGCCTTCACCGTGCGTGCCTTCCACAAGCGCATCTTCCGCGCACCTACACTGAACGACCTCTACTACACGCTCGTGGGCAACGCGCAGCTGCGCCCCGAGTACACCTCGCAGTTCGACCTCGGTGTCGACTACAAGGACCGCCACCTGCACCTCGCCCTTGATGCCTACTACAACCGCATCGAGGACAAGATTGTGGCTATACCGATGAAGAGCCAGTTCCGCTGGTCGATGGTCAACTTCGGACTCGTAAAGTCGTTGGGACTCTCCGCCACTGCCGGCTACGACCGCACGTGGGGCAAGTTCTCAGCCTCAGCCTCAGCCAACTACACCTGCCAGCGCGACCGCGACTACTCCTCGCCCCACGACCCGGAGTATCGCAACACCATACCCTACTCACCGCTGCACAGCGCCTCGCTCATCGTCGACCTCGCATACGACGGCTGGAGCCTCTGCACCTCGTGGCTATACACGGGCGACCGCTTCGCGCTCATCTCCAACAACCGCGACGACCTGCTGGGCGCGTGGCAGACCGTAGACCTTAAGCTGAACAAGCGCTTCCGCATACGCCGCCACTACGTGCAAGCCACCGTGGAGTGCAACAACCTCTGCGACTCGCGCCACGAGGTGGTGAAACGCTACCCCATGCCCGGACGCAACTGGAAAGCCACGCTGCAGTGGCAGCTCTGAAGCCCGTGCGTATGGGGCTTTTTAGCCACACTCACACCACTTTGATACTCATCCGCTTGGCTCTGAATGATATTTTTTATATATTTGCAACCAAACGAATACATACTCAACCTCACAAAAAATATATATATACATTATGGAGAAACGACATCTTGAAAAGCAGATACGTTTGCCACTTGACGAACTGAAACTTGCATTTGCCGCATCTTGTGTGGAGGGAATAGCAAGAAAGACGGGCAAACACTATAGCGAAGTATATGAAAGAATGAGTAAGGTGGGGGCTATTGAGAACTATATACTCAAGAACTACGACACACTACACACCGAGAGCCACGAGTATGTGCTGGAGGACGTTGAGGAGTATATGCAGAATAGAGAAAGGAGTTAAGACACTTACTGACAAATACTTGCACTTCTATGACTCAGAAAGAATTTGAAGAAAGAATTAAGTCGCCGGCTATCCAAACCATGATATTAAGTCATCAGATTGGCGGTGTGGCTTACGAGCTATCCAAACGTCTGAACGTATCGCCAGCCCGTGCGCTCGACCTCTTCTATCGCAGTCAGACCTGCGCCGACCTCCACAACCGAAACACTGGATTGTATCTCTACGGCAATCTGTATATCGCTGACGAGTTTATGCTCGAATGTCAGGCAAAGCAGTAAGACCCATACACTATCTATAGGAGGGTATAGCATCCTTGCTATACCCACGCAATCTGTAGGAGGGTATAGCATCCCTGCTATACCCACGCAATCTGCTGCGTGGAGATGGCTGCGTGGAGGTGGCTGCGTGGGTATGGCAGGGATGCCATACCCTCCTATTAATACATCTGCGCCGACCGATGCAGATGTCTGCGCCGACCGATGCGGATGTCTGCGCCGACCGATGCGGATGTCTGCGCCGACCGATGCGGATGTCTGCGTCGACCGATGCGAACCATGCAGGGAGGACTTTCTTGCTCTGGCAAGCGGCAAAGCAGAGCGCAGCACGTCTTTTTACCACATTATTAGTTCTACCATATAGCAATAAATAATGACCAACAAATGTATAATACCGAAAAAAGCGGTGCGACATCACATGTCACACCGCTTTTTATGTGTTTATAAATACCGATTAAACGGTAATGAGGATGGGCTACTTCTCTGCAAGGACAGGGCGAACCAAGTATTTTGTGTTTTTATTATCAAACGTACTAATCCAAAATAGTCCTATATTTAAACCTCCTGTTTCAGAATTCCTCGCAGTAATATTGAACCTTTTGCCATATCCATTTATTTCTGAAGACGTCCAAAAATCAAAATTGTTATCACCAGATTTTTCCTTATTGAATAAAGTCAATGTATTCTTTGTATAACCAGGCTGCACACCAGTAAATACTAATGTTATATTTTCCCCCTCTTTTATAATTTTAAAAGATGGAGAGCCTGCAACAGGCTTCCAGTGATTGTTTTCATCAGGTAGTGCATAAAGTTTTCCTTCTCCGTATACTTCATCTGCAGTCGGTGTGCGCCAGTTCTTACCCCACGCAAAATCATCATCAGTCTTTATAGCATCATACCATGTCATTTCTTGTGCCACATTCTTTGTCGCGAACTTCGGACCACCAGCCCACAGCTGCACCCAGCTGATTGTCTCGCCTAACTTATTGGTAGCAGAGCCTGTTGTCTCGCCCGTAAGCAGAGTGTAGTACTTGCCAGCGGTAAGACCTCCTGCCTTGGTTGCCTTGATAAGTGTATTGCCGTTATATACAGAAAGCTTCACGTCTGCCGGCACTACTACATAATACACTCCGGCTTTTTGCTTAGAGAGCAGCGTTACCTTTGCGGGGCTTGTCTGCACTTTGAAGCCTGCCGAGTTTTTAGCCGCAGTAAGACCTGATACGTAGCCTTCAGCGGTCTGCACGTTGATGTCAAGGCAATCGCCATCCTTCACGCCTACGATACACAGCACAGCTGCCTTCGCCTTCATCGTTACGGTCAAGCCATCAGAGCCGGTTGTAGGCGTAGCGGTCGCGCCAGCCAATGCGTAGTTTTTGGCAACGTCAGCGAACTCTCCCGACTGATTGGCCAGCTCGATTATCTCGCCGGGGAAGTAAGCACACCAAGTGGCAGCTTTAGTAGTCTGCAGGGCATCGGTGCTTTCGAATACGGTACCGTTATTCTTAAAAGTGTAGTAGCTCTCCACCTCATTATTACCTACCTTCACCATGTCGCCCGTAGCAAAGGCGAACTTCCATTTGCCCTCGTTGTCGGTGATTGTGGCACGGGTGTCGGTGTTCTCAACATTAGCCTTGAGCACCATTCCACGCTTTACGACTGGCTCGGTGGTGTCGTCGCTGCTGCACGCAGCAAGCACCATTGTAGCCAGCATAAATACTGAATACAATATCTTCTTCATGTTGATTGATTGTTTTTCTGTGTTGATACAAATAAAAGTATTACTCCCAAACGTCGTCGCCGTCACCGCTTGTCAGCTCCTCGCTCTCTCTGTCTAATCTGAAGCCCGACTTTTCGCTCGGTACTTCGCCACTGCCTGCAAGTATGGCTGTGGTCTCTACCTCGTAGATAGTGATACGAGGCTGCTCATAGCTACCTTTCTTCATAATCTCTTCTTTTTTTAAATCCCAGTAATTTTATTTTATTATGCAGTTTATACTAAAAAATAAGAAGTCATCCAACATATGCCGTAATGTCCTACGGCTCTATGTAATTATGTAACAGTCGGCAACTGTTAAAGATAAAAATTGAAATAATAACAAATTATTCATCAAAATGTTACTTTTTACACATTTATTGACATAAATATAGTATCTTTGCACCTATATACACACATTTTTTCAAGTGAAATATCTCAACCGCATACTTATGCTCCTGCGTTCGAAACACATAACGCTCAGTGCGTTGCAACGCTTCCGGCTCGGTGCTTGCGCCGTGCTGTGCGTGTGGCTGCTCGCCGCCTGTTCGTTAGAGCCTGCCGACGAGAAGCCCACTGACAGCAAACCCACCGCCAACGCCGACCGCCTGCTGATACTCTGCGAGGGTCTGTGGGGCATGAACAACGCGTCGCTCTCGCTGCTCGACCACGGCGTGCTCACCAACCACTGGTTCCGACAGCAGAACCCGGGCGAGCGACTCGGCGACACGGCTAACGACATACTACAGGTGAACGACACGCTGATAGCCATCTCCGTAAACTGGTCGAACATAGTGCAGTATATCCGACCCGACGGCACCGCCATCGCTGCCACAGAGAACATACCGAACAACCGACGCATGGCTACCGACCACCGTGGCTACCTCTACGTCACGTCGTACGCCGACCACGGATATGTGGCGAAGATAGACCTCACGACGAAGCTCGTGGTAGACACCTGCCACGTGGGCTACGAGCCGGAGGGCATCGCCTACTACGACGGCAGACTCTACATAGCCAACACGGGCGGCTACTCCACACAGACGCAGGACCACGGCTACGAGCAGACCATATCGGTGGTCGACGCGCAGACCATGCGCGAGCTGCGACGCATCGACACGGGCTGCAAGAACCTGTACGGCAAGGTGGCGCAGTGGCGCGAGTGGCTGTGCATCAATGCTGCGGGCGACATGTACAACACGCCGCCGCACACCGTGGTGCTGAACATGGCATCGGAGGAGTTCCGCGTCTTCGACTTCCCGTCGACGTACAGCTGCGCTGCGCAGGGCAGGTTCTACTGTCTCGGCTCTGCCTACTCGCACCTGACGGGCGAGTACGCCTTCTCCACGCACACCATCGCTCTGCCGTCGCTCTCTGCCTCCGAGGGACTTGCCGACTACGCTGCAGCGGAGCCTACGATTGCCTCCATGCAGTCACCCTACGCGCTGTACATATCGCCCCGCTCCGCCCACATGTACGCATCGGATGCCCGCGCCTACGCCACCAACGGCTATGTCTACGAGTTCAGCCCCACCGGCACACTGCTCAACCGCTACCTGCTGCGCGGCGTGAACCCCTCAGCCTTCGTAGCCCTATAGGGTATTATAGGGGGTGCACATAGGGGGTGCACTTGTCTCAAGTGCACCAACAGAGCAGAAGACACCAACCAAGCAGAAGACACCAACAGAGCAATGACCCACGCAACCAAAAATAATCCTCCCACAGATTGCACGGATTTACACAGATCCACTGGGGGCGTGGGAGGTCTCACAGAACACACAGAATTCACAGAACTCCAAACACAAACCATCTGTGAGAATCTGTGAAATCTGTGGGAGGACATCCTCTGCCAGTCTATTCTGTGAATTCCGTGGGAGGACACCCTCTGCCTGTCTGTTCTGTGAATTCTGTGAATTCTGTGGGAGAACATCTCTGCCAGTCTATTCTGTAGGAGGGTAGAAAATAATCCTCCCACAGATTGCACAGATTTACACAGATTCACTGGGGCGTGGGAAGTCCCACAGAATACACAGAATTCACAGAACTCCAAAAACACAACATCTGTGAGAATCTGTGAAATCTGTGGGAGAACATCTCTGTCAGTCTGTTCTGTAGGAGGGTAGACCCCACGCAGACAGAATAATTCTCCCACAGATTGCACGGATTTACACAGATCCACTGGGGGCGTGGGAGGTCCCACTGAACACACAGAATTCACAGAATTCCAAACACGCACCATCTGTGAGAATCTGTGAAATCTGTGGGAGAACATCCTCTACCAGTCTATTCTGTGAATTCCGTGAAATCTGTGGGAGAACATACGAAGAATACATCCGTGGGAGAACAACAAACAAGAATATGAAAGCAACAATGATACTCCTCGCCGCGCCCTTGCTGGCAGCGGCACAGACAACACAACACGTGAAGGTGCTCGAATACTGCCCTGCACCAGGTCAGTTCGTGGGCAAGCTGCCCGCCATCGACGCCACGATGAGCGAAGCCGACCGACTGCAGGCGTGCGAAGCACAACTCGCTGACCAGCTGCCCGTATCGCTCGGAGCCTTCGGCGGCTACATCACCTTCGGCTTCACAGAGCCGATAGCCAACACACGCGGCTCCGACCTGCGCATCCTCGGCAACGCCTACTACGCTGCCGCCGACCCCGTGTACGGCGCAGCCACCATCGGCGGATCGATAGAGCCGGGCATCGTGTACGCCGGCGTGGGCACATCGCCCGAGACAGCCGAGTGGTACGAGCTGGCAGGGTCGGAGTACTACACCACCGCCATGCCAAACGTCACCATCACCTACCAGCGACCCGATGCCGAGCAAGGCGAACACACGCAGCCCTACTCCGTGTACGACCGCTACATACCGTTCCGCGCCGAGTGGACCGACCGCAACGGTGCGGAGCGCGACACCGTGGGCTACATGATGAAGCTGACGTTCCACAACCAGTCGTACTACCCCACGTGGACAGATGCCGACAGGCTGACGTTCCGTGGCTCGCGACTGCCCGACAACACCATCAACCGCGGCGGCGACGGAACGGACAGCGACAATCCGCAGAACTGGATCAGCTACCGCTACGCTGCCGATGCGTATGGCTACGCCGATGCGGCACCAACGGACGACAAGATGTACAACACGTTCGACCTCGACTGGGCGGTAGACGGCAACGGCAATCCGGTGAAGCTGACACACGCCGACTTCATACGTGTGCAGACCGGTGTGCTGCAGATGTGCGGATGGATTGGCGAGCAGTCGACAGAGGTGTGCTCGGTAGAGAACCTCCACCTGCGCGAGGGCTACGACGACAACCCCATCGTCATCACACCACGACAACGCCCTACTGCCATCAACCACACAACCGCAGACAGCAACCGCCACGAGGTGGCACGCTACACCGCAGACGGACAACGCATCTCGACACCAAAGAAGGGCGTGAACATCGTGCGCTACTCGGACGGAACTGTCAAAAAAGTAGTGGTACTATAGGGGGTGCACTTGTCTCAAGTGCACCAACAGAGCAGAAATGCACCGTTTAATTTATTGGTGCAGCAGAGACTGCTGCACCCCCTGGAGATATGCATCGTTTGCTTAGTTGGTGCACTTGAGACAAGTGCACCCCCTGAGAAAGCACACTGTATATCAAATTTTTAAGACGCAAACACACATGTATATAAAGTAAAAGTCGTAACTTTGCATAAAAACAGTATAAAAACAATGGAATATAACTTCAGAGAAATAGAAAAGAGATGGCAGAGCCAGTGGGTGAAGGACAAGACTTACCACACCACCGAGGACTCTGCAAAGGAGAAGTTCTACGTACTCAACATGTTCCCATACCCGTCGGGAGCCGGTCTGCACGTAGGTCATCCGCTTGGCTATATCGCATCGGACATCTACGCACGCTACAAGCGTTTGAAGGGCTTCAACGTGCTCAACCCTATGGGCTACGACGCATACGGACTGCCGGCTGAGCAGTATGCTATACAGACCGGTCAGCACCCTGAGGTGACTACCGTGGCTAACATCGCACGCTATCGTCAGCAGCTCGACAACATCGGCTTCTCGTTCGACTGGGACCGCGAGATACGTACCTGCGACCCGAAGTACTACCACTGGACTCAGTGGGCGTTCGAGAAGATGTTCGGCTCGTTCTTCTGCAACTCGTGCCAGAAGGCGCAGCCGATAGAGAAGCTCGTGGAGCACTTCAACGAGAAGGGCACCGAGGGGCTGGACGTTGCCGAGAGCGAGCATCTGGAGTTCACAGCCGAAGAGTGGCGCGCCATGAGCGACGTGGAGAAGCAGAAGACGCTCATGAACTACCGCATAGCTTACCTCGGCGAGACGATGGTGAACTGGTGCGCCGGTTTGGGCACCGTGCTTGCCAACGACGAGGTGGTGAACGGCGTGAGCGAGCGCGGCGGATTCCCTGTCGTGCAGAAGAAGATGCAGCAGTGGTGTCTGCGCACATCGGCTTACTCGCAGCGTCTGCTCGACGGTCTCGACACCGTCGACTGGAGCGACTCTATCAAGGAGACGCAGAAAAACTGGATAGGCAGAAGTGAGGGCACGGAGATGCAGTTCAAGGTGGCTGGTCAGGACTTCGACTTCACTATCTTCACCACTCGCGCCGACACCATCTTCGGCGTTACGTTCATGGTGCTGGCACCGGAGAGCGAACTCGTGGCACAGCTCACCACCAAGGAGCATAAGGCTGAGGTGGACGAGTACTTAGCGTACGTGAAGAAGCGCACAGAGCTCGACCGCATGGCAAACCGCAACGTGACGGGCGTGTTCAGCGGCTCGTATGCCGTGAACCCGTTCACCGGCGAGAACATTCCTATCTGGATTTCAGAATATGTGCTTGCAGGCTACGGCACTGGAGCCATCATGGCTGTTCCGGCGCACGACTCGCGCGACTATGCCTTCGCCAAGCACTTCAACCTGCCTATCACGCCGCTCATCGAAGGTGCTGACGTGTCGGAGGAGAGCTTCGACGCAAAGGAGGGCACCGTGTGCAACTCGCCTGCCGCAGGCAAGGAGACACTCGACGGTTTTTCACTTAATGGGCTTAGTGTTAAGGAGGCTATAGCTAAGACAAAGCAGTTCGTGACGGAGAAGGGCATGGGCCGCGTGAAGGTGAACTACCGTCTGCGCGATGCTATCTTCTCGCGCCAACGCTACTGGGGCGAGCCGTTCCCGGTTTACTACAAGGACGGTATGCCGCAGATGGTGCCGGAGGACTGCCTGCCGCTGCTGCTGCCCGAGATTGAGACATACAAGCCTACAGAAACCGGTGAGCCGCCACTGGGACGCGCCAAGATGTGGGCGTGGGACGTGGAGAAACGCCAGGTGGTGGACAAGGTACTTGTGGACAACAAGACCGTCTTCCCACTCGAGCTGAACACCATGCCAGGCTTCGCAGGCTCATCGGCTTACTATCTGCGCTATATGGATCCGCACAACGACACATGCCTCGTAGGCAAGGATGCCGACAACTACTGGCAGAACGTAGACCTCTACGTAGGAGGCTGCGAGCACGCTACGGGTCACCTCATCTACTCGCGCTTCTGGAACAAGTTCCTCTTCGACCTTGGCGTGTCGTGCAAGGAGGAACCGTATCAGAAACTCGTCAACCAGGGCATGATTCAGGGTCGCTCCAACTTCGTGTACCGCGTAAACTCGGACGACCACTCTAAGGCCCCCGTCTTCGTATCGTACAACCTGCGCAAGGACTACGACGTGACACCGATACACGTAGACGTGAACATCGTGAGTGCCGACGTGCTCGACATCGAGGCGTTCAAGGCATGGCGACCGGAGTATGCTAACGCCGAGTTCGTGCTCGAGGACGGCAAGTACATCTGCGGCTGGGCTGTAGAGAAGATGTCGAAGTCGATGTTCAACGTCGTCAACCCCGACATGATTGTGGAGAAGTACGGCGCCGACACGCTGCGTCTGTACGAGATGTTCCTCGGTCCGGTAGAGGCAAGTAAGCCTTGGGACACCAACGGCATCGACGGCTGCTTCCGCTTCCTCAAGAAGTTCTGGGCACTGTTCTACGAGAACCGCACCGACGAGTTCCTGCCGACAGACGCAGAGCCTACAGCCGACAACCTGAAGAGCCTGCACAAGCTCATCAAGAAGGTGACAGAGGACATCGAGAACTTCTCGTACAACACCTCTATCTCGGCATTTATGATTGCCGTGGGCGAGCTGGCACAGCAGAAGTGCCGCGCAAAGCAGGTGCTTGAGCAGCTCGTTGTGCTCATCGCGCCGTTCGCTCCGCACATAGCCGAGGAGCTGTGGCACGCCTTAGGCAACGCTACAACCGTATGCGATGCAGCATGGCCTGTGTTCAACCCGCAGTATCTCGTAGAGAGCGAGGTGCAGCTCACAGTGTCGTTCAACGGCAAGGCACGCTTCCAGAAGAAGTTCGCAGCCGATGCCACCAACGACGAGATCCAGGCTGCAGTGCTCGCCGACGAGCAGAGCGCGAAATACCTCGACGGAAAGACAGTCGTGAAGGTGATTGTCGTACCTAAGAAGATCGTGAATGTCGTTATAAAGTAATACGGACGACTCCTTTTTCTTATATACATTAAAATAATAATGTAATAACTGTAACTCCTATGATGATCGACCGCAAAATTATCTGGCAAGAAGCGAAGGACTATTTTAACATCACTCTCGGGTTAATGTTGTACACCTTCGGGTTCACCGTATTCCTGCTGCCTTACGAAATCGTAACCGGAGGCATCGCAGGTATCGGAGCCATCGTATTCTATGCCACAAAATTTCCAGTTCAATGGACATTTTTCATAATTAATGCTGTGCTCATCGTGGCAGCACTGAAGGAGCTTGGAATAAAATTCCTTGCCAAAACCATCTATGCCACGATAGTCATAACCGTGATGCTCGACCTGGCGCAGAAGATAGTGGAGATGCCCGACGGCACCTTCTACAAGCTTATGGGCGAGGGCAACGACTTCATGTCGCTCATCATAGGATGTATGCTCACCGGCACGTCACTGGCAATAGTGTTCTTGAACAACGGCAGCACGGGTGGCACTGACATCATCGCTGCCGTAGTGAACAAATACTATAATGTGTCGCTCGGCAAGGGTCTTATCATGGTCGACCTCGTCATCATCGGTAGTTGTCTCGCCATCGACTCTTTCGGTCTGTTCCCACAGCGCTGCCAGATGGTAGTGTTCGGTTTATGCACGATGTTCATCGAATGTACCATGCTCGACTACGTGATGAGCGTACAACGGCAATCGGTGCAGTTCTTCATATTCTCGCACAAGTACAACGAGATAGCAAGTGCCATAACGAAGAAGACCGACCACACGCTGACCATTCTCGACGGTCACGGATGGTACACGGGCAAGGAGATGAAGGTGATCTGTCTGCTCGCCAAGAAGAGCGAGTCGGTGCTTATCTTCCGCCTCATCAAGATGATTGACCCGCGCGCCTTCGTGTCGCAGAGCAGCGTCATCGGCGTGTACGGCGAGGGATTCGACCAGATAAAGGTTAAGGTTAAGGTTAAGGTTAAGAAAGAAAAGGCAAAAGAACATGAACAAATCACAACAAGCCCCGAAGAATAAGGCTATCGTCTTCGCCACCAACAACAAGCACAAGCTTTCGGAGATACGCGCCATACTCGGCGACCGCTTCGAGGTGCTCTCACTCGAAGACATCAACTGCCACGCCGACATACCCGAGACAGCTAACACGCTTGAGGGTAATGCCATACAGAAGGCACGCTACGTAGTGGACAACTACGGCTACGACTGCTTCGCCGACGACACGGGACTCGAAGTGCCGGAGCTTGGAGGCGAGCCGGGCGTGCGCTCCGCACGCTACGCTGAGGGCACCGACCACAACTCGGAAGCCAACATGCAGAAGTTGCTCGCACGCTTGGGCGACAGCAACGACCGCCGTGCGCAGTTCCGCACCGTGATAGCTCTCGCACGCTGCAACGACGTAGCCGACTACACGCTCTTCGAGGGCATCGTGCACGGCACCATATCGCGCGAGAAGCAGGGCACAGAGGGCTTCGGCTACGACCCCATCTTCGTGCCAGAGGGCTACAACGAGTCGTTCGCACAGCTCGGCATGGACATCAAGAACGGCATATCGCACCGCGCACGCGCCGTTGCAAAACTCGCTGAGTACCTCAAGTAATTTCTACTGACACAACAGCTTGGTTGGTGAGCGGTCTCCGCTGCACAAACCAAGCTGTTATACTATTACCTCGATTGATGCTATCCACAGAGAAGAGTCTCACACTGATAGCACATAACCTTTTTAGCGTTACATTTGTAACAAACAACACAAAAATACCATACTATTTGATATTTATATCAGAAATTTACTTTACATATCTAAAAAAATAGTATATTTGCAAAAAATTGATTTAAAAATCAGATATACTATAATAAAAACACTAAACATTCAATGACATGAAACAGCTCTATTCTTTTAAGACAATGCATGCATTGATTTCAATGCTATTCGTAATGATGTGCTGCCTACCTGAGACGGTTGCAGCGCAAGTCAGTTTCAGTGACGACTTCAACTATCCGGCAGGCAACCTTCACGAGCAAGGAGGCTGGGTGCGCTATGGCAAGAATGCTGAAGACCCCATCCAGGTGCTCGACAAGCAACTCACATACGCCGGCTACAACGACAACGCACCGGCTAAGTGTGTGAAGATAGGATCTGCAAAGCAGGGCGAGGACCTCATGGTGAAGTTCACCGACAACGCCGACGGCGTGAAGAGCGGCAACCTCTACTTCTCTGCCCTCATCAACGTGGAGGCTCAACCGAAGGGCAACGTTTATGTTATGTCGTTCGTGCCAAGAACGAAGGCATCAGAGATAGCCGGAGGTATTGCGCCTACCGAGCTGGGACGACTGTACATTGGCGAAGGCGACAACGCCGACGAGGTGAAGGTGGGCATAGAGCGCGGAGCAAACAACCCTGTGTTCGCAACCTCTCCGCTGAAGCTCAACCAGACCTATCTCGTTGTGCTGCGATACGAGATAAACGCAGCCAACCCGAGACAGGACAACATCTATCTGTACGTGAACCCTACCGACTTCAAGCAGGAGCCTAAGATGGACAAGGCAAGTGCCGTCATCGACGGCGTGAACAAGACCGGCAGCGGACTGGGCAGCTATGGTCTGCAGGGCCTCGAACTGCGCCAGGGAACAACCTCCTCTGTCACTTCGCCGGAGATGTACGTGGCTTCGGTGCGCGTCTCAGACACATACGCCGGACTGTTCGGTGAGACTGGTGTTGACACTACACCGAAGCTGGGCGTCTCGAAAAAGACTTTCGTGCTGGGCGAGGTGTACAGTGGCGACACACACGAGGAGACGGTAAAGGTGACGGGCGAGAACCTCACGGGCGACATCACCGTAGAGTCGTCTTCGGAGGCTGTGAGCGTAGAGCCTGCCACTATCGCGGCTGACGACGCGATGAGCGCCGGTGGTGCCGAACTGAAGATAAAGGTGGCATATACCGACGGCGAGCAGCACGCCACTCTGATACTCAAGAGCGAGGGAGCGGAGGATGTGCAGATTAAACTCTCGTGGACGGGCAACTCTATTCCGGAGATAGCCTCTATCAAGGCACTTTACAGTGAAGACCCCGAGGCAGGAATGACGTACAAATATACGGGCGAGGCTACGGTTACGTTCGTAGACCGTGGCGGAAGCCGACCGGTGTTCTACCTGCAGGACGAGACGGCTGCTATAGCTCTGAGCGACGACTACGAGATGCTCACCAAGACCGACTACGAGGTGGGCGACAAGATAACGGGCACCATACTCGGTGTGCAGAGCGCATTCGGCACGACCAGCGCTATGGCTCTCGGTGCTGACCTCGGCACAGTAGTGTCAAAGGGCAACACCGTGACCCCGGTAGAGGCAACACTCGCACAGCTGAAAGCCAACCCGACAAGTTACATACAGCAGCTCGTGAAGGTGAAGAACCTGAAGTTCAAGGACGTGGCAGAAGGTGCTGTCTTCGCTGAAGGCATGGCACAACCGGTAGTAACGGACGGTGCTGAGGAGGCGAAGGTGCGCATCTTCAAGGGCACAACGCTCATCGGCAAGAGCATTCCTGCAGCCGACATCACACTCACCGGTCTGTTCACATCGAGCAAGACACTCATCATCGGTCCGCGCGGCATAGAGGACATCGCCGAGCAGCAGCCGGTAGGAGAGCCAGCCATAACAATCAGCCCTGAGAAGATAGAGCAGACTGCAGGCAAGCTGGGACAGACCGTGGAGGTGGCTACGCTGCACGTGTCGGCGAAGAACATGACCCAGCCTACCTTCTTCGAGTTGGCTGGTAAGAACGCTGACCAGTTCGCGCTCTCGCAGACAAAGATAGAGAAGGGATCTACAGAGACCGACATCGTCATCACGTACACACCGACAGAGGTGGCTGTACACAGAGCATACGTACTCGTTACCTGCCCAAGCATAGAGGACTACGACAAGTCTATCGCCTTCAGCGCATACGCCATCGACGAGCAGAACCCGCCGACGATAACACTCAACCCGCAGAAGCTGGAGAAGTTCGAAGCGAAGATTAACGAAAAGAGCGAGCAGACCATAGAGGTGACAACGGCAAACATGCCCGACTACACCTACGTAAAGGTGAAGGATGCAGGAGCGTTCGTGCTCAACAACACCATGCTCATACGCAACATGAAGAACACGCTGAAGGTGACGTTCCAGCCTAAGAAGGAGGGCACATACTCTACAGCACTCGTCTTCTCAGCACTCGGAATGGAGGATGTAGAGGTTGCCATAGAGGGCGTTGCGACCGGCGAAACGCCCGAAGAACAGAAGGAAGGCGTAGACCTCGTGCTCAGCGAGGAGAATGCGCTCAGCGTGCTCGACGAGAAGTTCGACAACATAGAGCGCAACAAGCCGCTCGACATCGAAGGCTGGACAAACTCGGCACTGAAGGGAACACGCGCATGGTGGGGATTCTCATTCCTCAACTACGACTCGGAGTCGCCTAACGAGAAGGTGGCTAAGGTGACACCGTACGACTCGAAGATGGAGGCTGGCACGGGCACACCGGCACAGATGATGCTCGTAACGCCGCCGCTCGACTTCAAGAACTCTACTACAAAGGTATTCACGTTCAAGGTGCGTGGCGACTATCTGAAGGACAACCAGCCCGACCTGCTCGAACTCTGCTACATCGACATCGCTGAAGGCTCTCTCTACGTGCAGCCGCTCGCAGAATGCAAGATGCCATGCACAAAGGACGAGAGCGGAAAGTGGTTCCCGTACAGCATCGACCTCACAGGACAGCAGATTGCAGACGTGTTCTTCATGGGATTCCGATTCACCAGCACACGCGGATGCGACAACACTGCCACATACTACATCGACGACGTGACATACGGTATCGAAACGACGGCTATACAAACCGTTACTACAGCAGAGAAGGCTCGTCTGATGGTGTACAACCTCGCAGGAAGCAAGGTTGCGGAGAAGAGCGGCTCGTCGGTTGAAGATGCTCTGCGCGGACTGCCTCACGGCATATACATCGTGAAAGCGGTGTCTGCCGACGGCGTTCACACAAGCAAAGTGCAAGTGAAGTAGTCGTGCTGTCTACTTGAACTACAACGTATATATATTTAAATATTGCTGTCCGTTCTACCGGATAGCAATATTTTTTTGTATTTTCGCAGCAAAACCTCACGAAAAGTAACCGTCACCCGAACGCAATCCGACCGGGCGGTGGACGGAATCTGATCAGACGGCGGACGCAATCCGATCGGACGGAGGACGGAATCTGATTGGGAGGCGTTCGGGTGACGGTGAGAAAAGCTTAGGTATTCGGTAGTGAGAGCCGTGACACAGTTCAGTTTACACTACTCCTTAAACATTGTCCTAGGCGGATTCGAACCACCACAATTTTTCCTTTATCGGGATTGCGCAAACTATCTTGTAGTAATATAAACAAAAACGGAGACTCGAAAGAGCCTCCGTTTAAGTTGTCCTAGGCGGATTCGAACCACCACAAACAGAACCAAAACCTGTTGTGCTACCATTACACCATAGGACAATGCGACTGCAAAGATACGCATTTTTGTAAAAACAGCCAAACGAATTGGCTGTTTTTTTATTTATATGTGGCAAGACGAACTCTGCGCCTTGCCACATAAATTCTAAAAAACTATCGTTATAAGCAGTTCAACACAGTTACTTCACTGTGATAAGGTAATAGTTCTTCTTGCCACGCTGCACGAGCAGATACTTGCCGTCGATGAGGTCGTCGGCAGTAACCACCTGGTCGAACGCGCCGAGCTTCTCCTTGTTGAGCGATACGCCGCCACCCTGCACGAGCTTGCGCATCTCGCCCTTAGAGTTGAAGATCTTCACATCGTCGCGTGTGAAGAGGTCTACAGCCGGCTGGCCGAGCTGATCCTTCGGCAGCTGGAAGTGGGGCACGCCTTCGAAGATAGAGAGCAGTGTAGCCTCATCGAACTTCTGGAGAGTCTCCTTTGTACCCTTGCCGAAGAGAATGTTAGAAGCCTCCTGAGCGGTCTCGAGGTCCTCACGTGAGTGAACCATTGTTGTCACCTCCTCAGCCAGACGCTTCTGCAGTACGCGGCGACCCGGATCCTCATTGTGCTCGGCTACGAGCGCGTCGATGGTCTCCTTGTCGAGGTCGGTGAATATCTTGATGTACTTCTCAGCCTCTGCGTCGCTGACGTTGAGCCAGAACTGGTAGAAAGCGTACGGAGTGGTGCGAGCCGGGTCGAGCCAGATGTTGCCGCTCTCGGTCTTGCCGAACTTCTTGCCGTCGCTCTTGGTGATGAGTGGGCAGGTGAGGCAGTAGCATTCTGCGTCGTTGCCGAGTGTGCGGTGGATAAGCTCTGTACCGGTGGTCATGTTGCCCCACTGGTCGTTACCGCCGAGCTGCAGGCGCACGCCGTACTTCTGATACTGGTAGAGGAAGTCGTAGCCCTGGAGCAGCTGGTATGTGAACTCTGTGAACGAAAGACCATCGCGAGCCTCGCCGTTGAGACGCTTCTGCACGCTGTCCTTAGCCATCATGTAGTTGACAGTGATGTGCTTGCCCACCTCGCGAGCGAAGTCGAGGAAGGTGAAGTCCTTCATCCAGTCGTAGTTGTTGACGAGCTCTGCCTTGTTAGGCTCTGTGCCGTCGAAGTCGAGGAACTTAGAAACCTGCTTCTTGATAGCCTCCTGGTTGTGGTAGAGGGTAGCAGCGTCGAGCAGGTTGCGCTCCTGGCTCTTGCCAGAGGGGTCGCCAATCATACCGGTAGCACCGCCCACAAGCAGGTAGGGCTTGTGACCGCAACGCTGCAGGTGGCGCAGCATCATGATACCACAGAGGTGACCGATGTGGAGAGAGTCGGCTGTAGGGTCGGTGCCCAGATACGCAGACACCATGTTGGCATTGAGATACTCCTCAGTGCCGGGCATAATCTGCGCGAGCATACCGCGCCAGCGCAGTTCTTCAACGAAATTCTTTGTCATTATTGCTGTTGTTTTTTTTGATGATTGCTGTTTTAGGGTGGCGTTAGGGTGGCGTTTAAGCCGCCTTTAGGATGGCGTTTAAGCCGAACTAAGCCTCTTTAAGCCTTTCTAAGCCTTGGAGGATATAGCTAAGCCTTGGGAAGGACTTGCTACTAAGCCTTTCTAAGCCTTAGGGAACCAAGCTCTCCCCGACGGGGAGGGTTGGGAGGGGCTGTTGGTGGCTTATTAGGGTACGGGGTCGTAGCCTGAGCCTCCCCACGGGTTGCAGCGGAGGATGCGCCAGATGGCGAGCGCCATGCCTTTGAAGAAGCCATGCTTCTGCAGTGCCTGACGGGCGTACTCGGAGCAGGTGGGTGTGAAACGGCACGAAGGGGGCGTGTATGGCGTGATGCACACCTGATAGAACCGTATGGGCAGGATGGCAAGCCATACTAAAGCGCGTGAGACGTAGTGGGCGCAGCGTGAGATATAGCTTGATATTTTCATTGCTGATTTGTTTCTTCGTCCGCCTGCTTGCCTATTTTCTCTGCTATGCGTTGCAGCAGATTTGCTATCTTGCGCTCCACTTCCTCGTAGCTGCGCAGGTTGCCGTCGGTCCATATAAAGCATAGCGAGAGTGCCTTGCGTTGTTCTTCGGCTTCGAGGGTGTCGATTAACACCTGTTTGTTGCGACGGTATGCTTCACGTACGAGACGCTTCACGTGGTTGCGCTTCACGGCGCGCTTGAAGTAGCGTTTGGGCACGCTCACCATCATCTTTGCGAGCGGTTCGTGTGCGTCGGCATCCTCTGTCATAAACACCACACGCAGCGGGAAGGCAGACATCGACTTGGCTCCTCCTCCTTTGAAGAGGCGGTCGATGAGCTTCTTGCTGTTTATGCGCTCACTCTTTGAGAGCTGTTGTGATGATGTCATAAGGTGGTGTTATGTTGTTGTGGTGAGGTGGTGAGATTTGATGGTGAGATTTGATGTTGAGGTGTTGTTGTGATGAGATGGTGAGATTTGTCTATACCTCTAAAAGGTAATGTCAACATCTCAACACAACAACCTCCTATCACCATCTCACCATCTCAACCCAACAACCTACTTATTATTCTCAAGATAGTAGCGGAGTGCGCTTGTCATCGACGGGTGTTCCTTTGTAGGAGCCTCGAGGTCGAGTCGGTAGCCAGCGTCGGTCACAGCCTTTGCTGTGGCGGGTCCGAAGGTGGCGATGCGCACGTCGTTCTGCTCGAAGCTTGGGAAGTTCTTCGTGAACGACTTGATGCCCGACGGGCTGAAAAAGACGAGCATGTTGCAGTCGAACTGAGCTGCCTCCTCTTCGGTGAAGTCGTTGCTCACGGTGCGATACATTACGCACTCGGTGTGTATTAGCTTCTTCGAGTCGAGCAGTTCTTTAACGTCGCCGTTGTGTACGCTGCTCAGTGGCACGAGATACTTCTCGTTCTTGTGCTTCACCATTGTGGGGATGAGCGAGTCGAGCTTGCCGGTATTGCCGAAGAACACCTTGCGCTTGCGATACTGCACATACTTCTGTATGTAGAGCGCGATTGTCTCCGTAACGCAGAAGTACTTCATATCCTCGGGGATGGTGATGCGCATCTCCTTAGCGAGTGTGAAGTAGTTGTCGATAGCGTGACGCGATGTAAACACTACGGCTGTGAAGTCGAGAAGACCGATCTTCTGCTGTCTGAATTCTTTGGGGCTGAGTCCTTCTACTTTGATGAATGGGCGAAAGACGAGTTCTACACCGAAGTCCTTTGCGATGTCGAAATATGGCGACTTCTCGCTTGATGGTTCAGGCTGTGATATCAGAATCTTCTTTATCTTTTTCATATTGAAGCTTTATATGTATATTCTTTATTCAGAGGGGTGCCGTCGCTATTGTCTTAGAAATTCACTTTCAAGCAGTTGACTATCGTTGTCAGCGTGCCCAAGAGAACTGCGAGAGGTGTCAGTTCAAGCGTGCAAAAGTACAAAAAATTTTGCAGAAAACCGCCCCTATGTCTAAAAAAGATGATGTAAGACTTGTAAAGGGAGAACAACTTGAAGAGCGTTATCACGAGGAATGTGCACACAAGTGTTGTGCGCACTGGCATCTTGAAGTAGGCATTGAGCATTACGACGGGGAAGAGGCACACGCCTTCCATAGCGAGGAAGAAGAGGTAGGACTTCATCCAGAACTCGTTGTTGCGCTTGTCGAAGAATACCCATCCCACGAGCCAGTAGAGCATTGTCTTGACGAGCATATAGCCAAGCATCGTCAGCGAGAGTATGCCTATCACCTGATACTGGTCGACGAGGAACGTGTCGGCAACATAGAGTTGCGTATAGAAGAAGTAGACCAATCCTAACAATAAGCAACTCTGCAACACGAGGAAGAACTGGAAGCGCAACTCCTCGGAGGTCTCCGTCACGGTGGTCATATTCTCGCTCACTGGCGGGCGGAAGAACTCCTTCGCCTGGCGCAGTATGAAGCGTCGCGACTTGGTGTAGGCTATCAGTGCGATGCAGAAGCAGAATAATAGCAGGAGCGTAATGAGGTTGTCGCGTGCGATGCTGTAGGGCACGGGGTCGCCTGCCACACCGGTGCGCCCGCCGAAGAGGTCGGGGTTGAAGTAGGGCTTGCCGGTGAAGTACGACTCGCGGTAGTACTGTGGTAGGTTGATATCGCGCCAGGAGTGTCCGCGTGTGTGTCCGGGCAGATGCAGCGTGTCGGGCTGCTGACTCCATGTTATCTCCGATGGGCGTATGTGTGCCTGGATAGCGGAGTCCTGCTGGGCAGGCGTAGCGTTCTTGGGCAGCCAGCTGAGCACCTCTGCCGGCGTTGGCTGCCAGTGCTTGCGCACGGGCTGAGCGCCGACGGGCAGTCCGTCTGCTCCAAGAACTATCTCCTCTGTGTGTATGGAGTCGGTTGTGGTCATGTCAACATTCTTTAGATTCCGAACTCCTTGCGGATATCATCTACGCGGTCGAGTTTCTCCCATGTGAAGAGTTCCACCTTCATCACCTTTGTCTCGTGATAGCGCGATGTGAATGTCTTCTCCACCACCTCGCACTTGCGGCCCATGTGTCCGTAGGCAGCTGTCTCGCGATAGATAGGCTGGCGGAGCTTGAGTGTGCGCTCGATGGCTTTCGGGCGAAGGTCGAAGAGTTTCTCTATCTTCTGTGCTATCTCGCCGTCGCTCATCTGCACGCGGCTGCGACCGTATGTGTTCACGTAGATGTTCACGGGTTTAGCAACACCGATGGCGTAGCTCACCTGCACGAGCATCTCGTCGGCAACACCTGCTGCCACCATGTTCTTGGCGATGTAGCGTGCTGCGTAGGCTGCCGAGCGGTCTACCTTAGACGGGTCCTTGCCAGAGAAGGCTCCACCGCCATGTGCGCCCTTACCGCCGTATGTGTCGACGATAATCTTGCGACCGGTGAGACCGGTGTCGCCGTGCGGTCCGCCGATTACGAACTTGCCTGTAGGGTTTACGAAGTACTTAATGTCGTCGCCGAAGAGTGCGAGCACCTTCTCGCTGTGTATCTCTGTCTTCACGCGCGGCATGAGTATGTTGAGCACGTCGTCCTTTATCTTTGCAAGCATACGCTCGTCGTCAGAGTCGAACTCGTCGTGCTGTGTAGACACTACGATGGTGTCGATGCGCTGTGGTATGCCTTCCTCCGAATACTCTACGGTTACCTGGCTCTTCGAGTCGGGGCGCAGGTATGTCATCTGCTTGCCCTCCTTGCGTATGTCAGCGAGCACGCGCATGATGAGCTGTGCGATGTCGAGCGTTACGGGCATATAGTTCTCGGTCTCGTTAGTGGCGTAGCCGAACATCATGCCCTGGTCGCCAGCACCCTGCTCCTCCTCGTCGGCACGCGACACACCGCGGTTGATATCGTCCGACTGCTCGTGGATGGCTGTGAGCACACCGCATGAGTTGCCGTCGAACTGATAATCCGACTTGTTATAGCCAATCTGGTTGATTGTCTTGCGTGCGATAGTCTGCAGGTCGATGTACACGTTAGAGCGCACCTCACCCATGATTACTACCTGACCGGTTGTCACGAACGACTCGATGGCGCAGTGAGCGCGGTCGTCGTAAGCGAGGAACTGATCTACTAAAGCGTCTGAAATCTGGTCAGCCACCTTGTCTGGATGGCCTTCTGAAACTGATTCTGAAGAAAAAAGATAATTCATTTTTCCAATTTTTAAATTTAAATAAGTGGAAAAACACCAAATTACCGCTGTCTAACCGTCGTTATCCTTTATACGTTTCGCGTTCTTACATTCGCGGTTAGCTTTGCAGTTTTAGCATTTTTTTGTGTGGTTGCAAGCAGCCAAATTCTTCCACAGGGTTATACATGTTTATTTTCGGGTGCAAAGGTACTGCTATTTTTTGAGAGAGCGAAATAAAAACATGTAAAGTATTCAGTTTTTGTCTTTTTTTATTGCCACGCTACGACAACATTGTTGTCCTGCTACGGCAATAAAGTTTCGGTAGCGGGACAACAATGTTGCCGTAGCGTGGCAATATCAGGGGGGTAATTCCTTCGATTATTAAAGTATTCTGCCACGGATAGAGAACTTCATAACTGGGTAGACTTTAAGCCAGTCCATAACCTTCGCAATGTCGTCCTTTGTTTCTTCGTCAACAGCGTCAGTAACCTGTTTGTTCTCAAGTACGTTGTCTATATCGCCAGCATATACCTTTGGTTTGCCCTGGAACTGAGCGCCCAACTCGAAGCGGAAACCAATACGACCCTTCGGGATAAGGCGACCAAAACCAAGTCCGAGGTACGGACGAACCTTCTTTACCTTTACACCGCCCTTGATATCACCATTCTCGTCAAACGGAATGTTATAATCGCCGATGTTGATACCATAGTCCTTAATTGTAGGACCATATTCTTCTACCTTTCCACTATGACCCTTAATTGACATCAAATCAGAGCCACCGAACGACAGACCTGCCGTAACAAAGAAGTTGCCTCTATTGCCGAAAGGATACACATCGAACTTCAAGTCGGCATAGGTTCTGCCGAACTTAGCGTCAAGGCGTACTTTGTCTTCAATAGTCTGCTCGCCAGCATGCGGAATCTCGCCAACGTACTCCACGTCAATATTTTCGTGGAACTTGATGTTCGGGAAGATGTTTAAACCTGCGCGTACCTGCACGTATTGTGTCAATGGTATAGCCACATCGAAGCCAAGACCCTCTGTACCATATCCTACACCTACGCCTATGCGATTTGCCAAACCGAATTTATTCTTTTTCTTTGCTGGCTCTTCCTGTGCAGAAATAGTGGTCACAGCAAACAAAGCAAGAATACCTAATGCTAATGTTTTTAGAGATAAGTTCTTCATACACTTGTTAGTTTTTTGTTTATATGCTGCAAATGTAGTAAAATATTTCACATGAAACAACTTTTATATAACTTTTTTAAAAATTATGACCAATTTTCTTGTTTTTGTTAAATATCTTACATATATCGTATCTGCTGAATTGTGTATTCTTTAAAATAGTTGTAACTTCGCATTGCGATAACAACATGCTTAACAATTCAATAGGTACACACATTATTTATATATGAAATCAGACAAGAAGAAAGATGCATTACTCTCGATGATACGCCTGGGTAAGCCTATGACACTCGGCGAGCAGGCTCGATTGGTAATGTTTCTCGCCACGCCGGCTATACTTGCGCAACTTACGACGACGATGATGCAATATATTGACGCATCGATGGTGGGCAGTATGGGTGCGGAGGCATCGGCTTCTATCGGACTCATGGAGACCACTATGTGGCTGCTGGGCAGTATCTGCTCGGCTACGGCAGCCGGCTTCTACGTGCAGGTGAGCCATCAGTTGGGCTCCAACGACCCTGCACGTGCTCGCAGCACGCTGCGTCAGGGCATCATGTCGGTGCTCGTGGTGAGCGCGTTGCTCGGATTAGTGTCGCTGGCGGTGAGTCCGTTTCTGCCTACATGGCTCGGTGGCAACAGCCATATAACCCCCACCGCCTCAGCCTACTTCGCCATCGTGGCTACGGCTCTGCCTATCTTCCAGTTCTCAATATTCGGAGCCGGAATGCTCCGTAGTTCGGGCAATATGGTCGTGCCGAGCGTGATGAGCGTGGTGATGATGTCGCTCGACGTGGTGTTCAACTTCTTCCTCATCTTCCCCACCCGACCCGTGGAGTTGTTCGCCACACAGATAATGATGCCCGGCATGGGCTTAGGCGTGGTGGGCGCAGCAATAGGCACGGTGTCGGCTGAGTTAGTGGCTGCCTCCATAACTATGTACATACTCTGTTTCCGCTCCAAAGAGCTGTCGCTGCGCATCGACACGGGACGCTTCCTGCCCACATGGGGCGTGGTGAAGCGCGCGCTGCACATCAGTCTGCCGATGGGTCTGCAGCAGACCATCATGTGCTCGGCTTACGTGATGACGACCATTATCATTGCGCCGCTGGGCACCTTCGCCATAGCTGCCAACTCGTTCGGCATAATCATCGAAAGCCTCTGCTACATGCCGGGCTACGGCATCGCCGACGCTGCAACGACACTTGTCGGACAGAGCATGGGTGCCGGCAGGCACGAGCTGATGAAGCGCTTCGCATGGCTATCTGTAGGCTTGGGCGTGACGGTAATGGCTGTGATGGGTGTGGTGATGTACGTCGGAGCACCAACGGCAATGGCGATGATGACACCTGCCGAGGAGGTGCGCCGCTTGGGTGTGGAGGTACTGCGCATAGAAGCATTCGCCGAGCCTATGTTCGCCGCTGCAATAGTAAGCTACGGCGTGTTCGTAGGTGCAGCGAAGACGCTCGTGCCGAGCATAATGAACCTCGTCTCTATATGGGGCGTGCGCATATCGCTCGCTGCAATGCTTGCACCATCAATGGGACTGCGCGGTGTATGGATAGCCATGTGCATCGAACTCTGCTTCAGAGGCTTAATCTTCTTGGTAAAACTCAAATTCTGGAACATTCAAACTTCATGTAAACATTATGGAAAAGATCAGTAATAAGGTTTTCGGCGGAGAGCGTCCACTCTTCGAGATACACAACGTGGAGCTCGACCACGTGCGTATCACCTTCGGCGAATCGGGCGTAAAGGAGTGTAGCAACATCGTATGCCACAACTGCTACTTCGAGGGCAAATACCCGCTGTGGCACGTAAAGGGGTCGGACATACGCAACTGCTATTTCGCTCCGGGCTCGCGCTCGGCGATATGGTACTCTGACGATATGCACATGGAGGACTGCGTGATAAACGGTCCGAAGTTCTTCCGCGAGATGAAGAATCTGTCGCTTAAGAACGTAACCGTGAACGATGCCGACGAAACGTTCTGGGGCATCGACGGACTGACGCTGGAGAACGTGGTGCTGCACGAAGGCACATACCCATTCATGCACTGCCGCAACGTGAAGGTGGACGGACTGGTGTCGGACGCGAAGTACGTCTTCCAGTACTCGCGCGACATAGAGATTCGCAATGCGAAGATAGACACAAAAGACTCGTTCTGGGAGGTAGACAACGTGACGGTGTACGACTCGGAACTGAACGGAGAGTTCCTCGGATGGCACTCGCGCGGACTGCGTCTCGTCAACTGCCATATATCTGGCGAGCAACCGCTCTGCTACGCCAAGGACCTGGTGCTCGAGAACTGCACGTTCGACGCCGAATGCGACCGCGCGTTCGAGTATTCTACCGTGCAGGCTGACATACGCGGACACATAAAGAGCGTGAAGAACCCTGCGTCAGGACGCATCGTGGCTGACAGCATAGGCGAGATTATACTCGACGAGAACATCAAAAAGCCGGCTGACTGCGAGATTCTAACGCGTGCATAAGCATACATAAAAAGGACGTAAGCTATGGAATACGACTTTTCAAGACCAACTGAGCGACGCGGCACCGACTCTTACAAATGGGATTCGGCGCCAGAGGCTGACATCATTCCGCTGTGGGTGGCAGATATGGACTTCGAGACCTTCCCCGGCATCACCGAAGCCTTGCAGCGACGCGTGGCGCACGGCATATTCGGCTACACACGTGTGCCTGAGGCGTACTACGAAGCAGTGTGCAACTGGTTCGGTAAGCATCACGGATGGCATATCAACCGCGAGGATATCATCTACACGTCGGGCGTGGTGCCGGCTGTGTCGGCGGTTATCAAGGCGCTTACGCTGCCCGGCGACCAGGTGATAGTGCAGGGACCGGTGTACAACTGCTTCTTCTCCTCAATACGCAACAACGGATGCGAGACGGTCTCCAACTCGCTTATATATAATAAGGAGGAACTGCGCTACGAAATCGACTTCGACGACCTCGAACGCAAGCTCGCTCACGAACGCGCACGACTGATGCTGCTCTGCAACCCGCACAATCCGGGCGGACGCGTATGGACTCGCGACGAACTGACCCGCGTAGCGGAGCTTTGCCACAAGTATGGCGTGCGCGTGGTGTCGGACGAGATTCACTGCGAACTGACGCTCTACGACAACGAGTACGTGCCGTTCGGTTCGCTGCCCGACGAGCTGAGCCACGGTTCGATAACCTGCTGCTCGCCGTCTAAGGCGTTCAACACCGCCGGACTGCAGATTGCGAACATCGTTTGCCGCGACGCAGAGGTGCGCAACCGCATCGACCGCGCCATAAACATCAACGAGGTGTGCGACGTGAACCCGTTCGGAGTAATCGCCCTGCAGGCTGCTTACAGCGACGAGGGCTACGAATGGCTCACACAGCTGCGCGCATACATCTCAAGCAACTACGACTTGCTACGCGAACGCTTCGCTCGCGAACTGCCAAAGTGCAAGGTGATGCGCATGGAAGGCACGTATCTGGCGTGGATAGACTGCTCGGAACTGCATATCCCGTCGGACGAAATAGAAGAGATGCTCATGCACGAGAACAAAGTATGGGTGAATGCGGGCAGCATGTACGGCACTGAAGGCGCGGCGTTCATACGCATCAACATGGCTTGCACCAGCGAACTGCTTAACGAAGGCATAACGCGAATAGTGAACGGACTCGGCAATAAGTAGAATGCCGTAGTCTCCTACAAACAAAACAAGCCCTATACAAACATTGTTGTATAGGGCTTGTTTTTATTGTATAAGAAACAATTATCCTACCTGCGAGCCAGGCTTAACGTTTCCTGTCACGGTGGTTACATTCAGCGTTCCGTCGAAGTTTACGGCAGAGAGGATCATACCCTGGCTCTCGATGCCCATCATCTTGCGCGGAGCGAAATTGGCTACGAAGAGCACATCCTTGCCGATGAGCTGCTCAGGCTCGTAGTAAGCTGCGATGCCCGAGAGAATTGTGCGGTCAACGCCAGAACCGTCGTCGATGGTGAACTGCAGGAGTTTCTTCGACTTCTTCACCTTTTGGCAGTCCTTAATATGACCAACACGGATGTCGAGCTTCTCGAAGGTGTCGAAGTCTACGTTCTCCTTGATAGGTGCAGCAACGTAGTTGGCAGCCTCGTTAGCCTTCTTTGTGTCCTCCAGCTTCTTGAGCTGAGCCTCGATAGCCTCGTCCTCAATCTTCTCGAAGAGCAGCGCCGGTGTGCCGAGCTGATGACCCGGCTTGAGCAGCTCTGTAGAGCCGAGCTGTGCCCAATCGGTGTCGGTAATGTTGAGCATCTCGCGCAGACGTGCCGAGCTGAACGGCAGGAACGGCTCGAAAGCAATCTCGAGGTTAGCCACGAGCTGCAGCGAGAGGTAAAGGATTGTCTTTACGCGCTCCATGTCGGTCTTTGCCACGTGCCACGGCTCGCAGTCGGTGATGTACTTATTACCGATGCGTGCGAGGTTCATAGCCTCCTTCTGTGCGTCGCGGAACTTGAATGTGTCGAGCAATGCCTCCACCTTCTGCTTCACGTCCTTGAACTCCTCGATAGTCTTGAGGTCTACCTCCTGAAGTTCGCCGCACTCGGGCACAACGCCGTTGAAGTACTTCTTCGTGAGCTGCAGGGCGCGGTTGACGAAGTTGCCATAAACAGCCACCAGCTCGTTGTTGTTGCGATCCTGGAAGTCCTTCCATGTGAAGTTATTGTCCTTTGTCTCAGGCGCATTGGCTGTGAGCACATAGCGCAGAACGTCCTGCTTGCCAGGGAAGTCGACGAGATACTCGTGGAGCCATACAGCCCAGTTGCGCGATGTAGAAATCTTGTCGTTCTCGAGGTTGAGGAACTCGTTAGAGGGTACGTTGTCGGGCAGGATATAGTCGCCGTGAGCCTTCAGCATGGTCGGGAAGACGATGCAGTGGAAGACGATGTTGTCCTTGCCTATGAAGTGGATGAGGCGCGATGTGGGGTCCTGCCACCACTTCTGCCACGGTCCCCACTTCTCGGGCTGTGCGTCGCAAAGTTCCTTAGTGTTGGAGATGTAGCCGATAGGTGCGTCAAACCACACGTAGAGCACCTTGCCTTCTGCTCCCTCTACCGGTACGGGGATACCCCAGTCGAGGTCGCGTGTCATAGCGCGCGGCTGCAGATCCATGTCGAGCCACGACTTGCACTGTCCGTACACGTTCGGACGCCACTCCTTATGGTCTTCCAGAATCCACTGCTTCAGCCAGTCCTGCCACTTGTTGAGCGGCAAGTACCAGTTCTTTGTGGCTTTCTTCACGAGTCCGTGACCCGGGTTATTCTTGTTTGTAGGGTTGATAAGTTCCTCGGGTGAGAGTGTTGCACCACACTTCTCGCACTGGTCGCCGTAAGCACCTTCAGCGCCGCAGCGCGGACATGTGCCGACGATGTTGCGGTCGGTGAGGAACTCGCCGGTCACCTCGTCGCAGAACTGCTCTTCTGTCTTCTCTACAAGCTCATGCTTGTCGTAGAGCGTGCGGAAGAAGTCGCTTGCGAACTTATGGTGAATCTTCGATGTAGTACGGCTATAGATGTCGAACGAAATGCCGAAGTCTTCGAACGATTTCTTGATAAGGTTGTGATAGCGGTCTACCACCTCCTGAACCGTGATGCCTTCCTTGCGTGCGCGGATTGTCACGGGCACACCGTGCTCGTCGCTACCGCCGATGAACATCACTTCCTGCTTCTTCAGGCGCAGATAGCGCACATAGATGTCTGCAGGCACATACACGCCAGCCAAGTGACCGATGTGTACTCCACCGTTGGCGTAGGGCAAAGCCGCAGTCACAGTGGTGCGTTTGAACTTGTTCTCTTCCATTATATTATGTGTTTATATTTTCGGATGCAAAGTTACTGAAAATCGTAGAAAAATACAAAAAAGCGCAGCTCCTTTATGGAGTTGCGCTTTTATTATAATTATGTAAGCGATGTCTGTTACTTCACTTCTACAGCTTCGAGAGCTGCCTCATCGTGCTTGATCTTGCGACCGAGTGTGAGGTAAGCCACCGGAGCAGCCATGAAGATAGAAGAGAGTGTACCGAAGATTACACCGAGCAACATTGCGAACGAGAAGCTGCGAGTGCTCTCACCGCCGAAGCAGAAGATACAGAGCAGCACGATGAGTGTTGAGAACGATGTATTGATAGTACGTGCGAGGGTCTCGTTCAGCGACTTGTTGAAGAGCTCCTGCAGATCCATCTTCTTGTGGAGTGTGAGGTTCTCGCGGATACGGTCGAACACAACCACCTTATCGTTGATAGAGTAACCGATAACGGTAAGGATAGCACCGATGAAGGTCTGGTCGATCTCGAGTGAGAACGGCACTACGTCCCAGAGGAGTGAGAAGAATCCGATAACGATTGTTGCGTCTACGGCGAGGGCTACTGTAGAGCCTACTGAGAACGCTACGTTGCGGAAACGTACGAGGATGTAGAGGAAGATGGCTGCGAGGGCAAAGAGCACGCTGATGATAGCACCGTGTGTGATGTCCTTAGCCACAGCCGGACCTACCTTTGTAGACGATACGATTGAGCCGCCTGCGCGTACGTCAGGGTTCTTGAATGCCTCAACGCTGCCCTGAGTTACGAGACCAGCGCCGTGGAGACCCTTGTAGAGGATGTCCTCTACCTCGTTGTCGATAGCCGGGTTGTTCGACTCAATCTTGTAGTTGGTAGAGATGCGGATTGTCTTGCCGTCTGTACCGAGTGCGAGAGCATTAACTGTTGCGCCCTTGAAGAGCGGTACGAGGGCTTCCTTCACCTGCTCAGGCTCTGTCTGCTTCTCGAGCACCACTACGTAGTTGCGACCACCAGTGAAGTCGATACCCTTGCTCAAGCCACGTACGAAGAAGCTGCCGAGCATGATGAGGATTACGACGCCGAACACTGTGAATGATGTCTTGTATGACGACATGAACGCGAAGTTCTTGTTCGCCATAAAGTTGCGTGATACGCGTGTAGAGAAGTTCTGCTTTGTCCACTTGTCGTGCTTCAGACGATTCTCGTAAACGAGGCGTGTGAGGAACACTGCGGTGAAGAACGAGCAGCAGATACCGATGATAAGTGTGGTAGCGAAGCCGCGGATTGGACCTGTACCGAACACGTAGAGGATGATACCTGTGATGATTGATGTCAAGTTAGAGTCGAAGATGGCTGAGAAGGCGTTGCTGTAACCCAGCGAGAGTGCCTGCTTGGTGCCGAGACCCTTCTTGAGTTCCTCCTTGGTGCGCTCGTATATAAGCACGTTGGCATCAACCGCCATACCGAGGGCGAGCACGATACCGGCGATACCTGGCATTGTAAGAGCTGCCTGGAACGATGCCATGATACCCATGGTGAAGAAGAGGTTGAGAAGGAGGGCGCCGTTAGCTACCATACCCGGGATGAAGTCGTACATCACTACCATGTAGATCATCAAGATGATGAAGGCGAAGATGAACGAGATGAAGCCCTGTTGGATTGACTGTGCACCGAGTGTCGGACCTACCACTTCCTCCTGAACGATGTGTGCCGGAGCCGGCATACGACCAGACTTAAGAGTGTTAGCCAAGTCCTTTGTATCTTCGATTGTGAAGTTACCAGAGATTGACGACTGACCGCCAGAGATTTCGCCGTTTACGCGCGGAGCAGAGTAAACTGTACCGTCGAGTACGATAGCGATTGCCTTGCCTACATTAGCCTTTGTGAGGGCTGCCCAGCGGCGTGCACCGTCAGAGTTCATTGTCATTGAAACCTCAGGCGAACCTGTAAGGTTGTTGAACTGGTCCTTAGCGTCGGTCACTACGTCGCCCTCGATAGGAGCGCGTCCGTTGCTGGTTGTCACCTTAATGGCGTGAAGCTCGTAGATATTCTTTGCCTGGATGCCGTCAGCTGGTTTAGCACTCCAGAGGAGGCGGCAGTCAGACGGGAGAATCTGCTTAGCAAGAGCCGAGTAGATAATCTTGTTTACCTCTGCTGTGTCGCGTGCCGAAGCGTAGCCTACGAGGCTGAGCGCGCCGTTGCCAGAAGGCTGGAGCACAGAGAAGAGCGGGTTCTGCTTCTTGGCCTCAGCCATAGCTGCTGCGTCGTCTGCCTTAGCGTCCTTCTTTGTCTTGAACGCAGCCTTTGCCTTAGCTTCTACCTTCTCGGCTGCTGCTACTGCTGCTGTGTCGGTAGCAGCCGAGTCGGCTACTTCCTCCTTGGCACCAGAGCGGTGGTTAGCCTCGCGCTGGTTGAGCTGTGAGAGGTAAGGGATGATTTCGTCTGAGTTGTATGTCTCCCAGAACTCAAGGTTTGCGCTACCCTGGAGGAGCTTACGCACGCGCTCCGGCTCGTTGATACCAGGCATTTCTACCATGATACGGCCCTGCTGACCCTCGAGCTTCTGGATGTTAGGCTGTACGACACCGAACTTGTCGATACGTGTACGTACGACGAGGAACGAGTTATCGATAGCTGCCTGCACCTCTGAACGGAGCACCTTCTCTACTTCCTTGTCAGAAGAGTTAGGCGACACCTTGCCCTGGAGCTGCTGTGTAGCGAAGATCTCTGAGAGATGACGTCCCGGAGCGTTCTTCTTGAAAGCGTTGACGAAGAGAGTGATGAAGTCGCTCTGCGATACTTCGTGCTCTGCGCGAGCCTCTTTCATCGACTTAACGAAAGCTGCGTCTACCTTGTGGTCGGCGAGGTTCTCGAGTACATCAGGAACGCTCACTTCGAGGATGACGTTCATACCGCCTTTAAGGTCAAGACCGAGACCGATCTGTGTTTCGAGACACTTCTGATAAGAGTAGATGCCAAGATACTTCACGGAGTCCTTGTAGTCCTGCTGTGCGATAGGATCCTTTATCTTCGCAGCCTGGCTGTCATAGTACTTTGTGGCAGCCGAGAACGAGAGATAGAAGATACTTGCAAGCGTCAAAAGGACGGCTGTTACAATTACAATACCTTTGTTCTGCATTTTTTTGATTTATTTTTTGTTATTATTATTTTTTCGCTGTGTATACAGATAGCGTGCAAAGTTACAGATTTTTTCAGTTAAACCGAAATTTATAGCTTTATTTCTTTGTTTTGCAGAGGTTTAAGAGTTTAAAACACTTATAAAAGTCCAGTTTTTTAAATATTTTTATAATATATAAGGTGAAAAAGCACTTTATAAAGTGGTGTCATCACCCCTATACTCATTGCTATTTTACCCTTTGCAGCTTACATACAATCGGATAATGATCGGATGCACTTATGCTATTATCCACCTTGCATTCATAGGGTTTCCAATGGTCGGAGCACATGATGTTGTCTATGCGCACGTAGAAAGCGTTGTAGTGGTAAGATATACCAGGACCATTCGCCGTAGCTACATAACAGTCGGTGAGTTCTTTAGCTAAGCGTTGATGGGTATAGGATATGGGCGAATCGTTGAAGTCGCCTGCAAGGATTATGCTCTGATGCTTATGATGCTCTATGTATTCAGCCACAGCGTCTGCCTGTGGTCCACGTTTCGCTGACGACTCGCCAAGCAGGTTCCACAGGCGATGTGTTTCCTGTTTTGTTTCATCGCTTTCCATGTCACCTTTCAACATCGACTTAAAGCGTGTACGGTCTTCGGGCGACAATCCGGTAACCTGGAAGTGGGCTACAATAACAAGCGTAGTGTCCTTTTCACCTGTCTTTAGAGCATAAGATACTGCGTTATATGTATCCTCTTCGGTGGATATATATTCCTCCCCTACTATCGGCAACTTACTATATATACCGACAGCATCGCCTCCTTTGGGATTTTTCGAGCCACTATACTTGCTGTAAGGATACTTCACGTCCAACAACGAGTCTATCTTCACACGCTTTGCCCATTGTACATCAGCTTCCTGCAAACAAACGATATCAGCGTCCTGTTCCAACATATAATCGGCTATAGCGCATGGCTGCGACAAGTCGGTCCACGTAGAAAAGCAGAATACATTGTACGACATTATCTTCAACGCATCCTCAGGAGCCGAAGACGGAACATTCAGCGGAACATAAGTGCGCACCGGACCGAAACATACTATCATTCCGACTAACGAGATGAGTGCCCCACGCTTACAAAACAACAACCAAAAGACGAGAAATGCTATATTAAGCAGCAAAAACAAGGGGAATATAAGCCCTATGTTAGCTATCAACGGATGAGCCGTAGGGTTAACCCTGTCGCTATATCCTATAGCTAACATAAAGAGCACCGTCACCACATTGAATGCGGCGACGATGCGAAAGATTATTGATTTTATATTTTTCAAAGCGTGTAAGTCTGTTTTTTATTTTCTGTTACTTGCATCGAAGAGTTGCTGTTTCTCTTCACGCGTTAGCGACTCGTAACCATTACGACGTATCTTATCCAATATCTCGTCCATTCGCTCCTGCTCTGCCTTGCGGCGTGCGTTGTAGTCCCAATCGCTCTCATGGCGTGTATTTGCACTATTAGTAAACACACCGCCACGATCTTTGCGCCCTGTGCGACGCTCCCACGAGGCACGCATAGAGTCGAAGAACTGCTGTCCGCTGCGACGACTGTAGCGAATGTCGGGGTGACGTCGCCAGTAGCGAATGAGGAAGAAACCGAACACCATACCGCCCAAGTGAGCCAGGTGAGCCACTCCGTCGCCCGTAGAAGAGTAAGCCATGAACAATTCTATCGCAGCATAACCCATCACAAACCACTTTGCCTTGATAGGCACAGGCAGCGGGAATATAAAGATGCGCTCCTCGGGATAGAGCATACCGAAGGCGAGCAGTATGCCGTAGACAGCACCCGATGCACCCACGGTAGTCCAAAGGTTAAGGAAGGCGGCATTAGCCACTTTCATTGTCTGAGCCAATGTGAAGTGAGAAAGCTGCTCGCTTGCTATAAGATAGAACTGCGCAAACTGTGCCAACTCCTGAAACAGACCAGCGCCCACTCCGCACACTATATAATAAGTGAGAAACTTCTTCGCCCCCCAAGTGCGCTCAACGATACAACCGAACATCCACAGCGCAAACATATTGAAGAAGATATGGCTGAAACCACCATGAGCGAACATGTATGTAAAGAGCTGATAGATGTGAAAGTCGGGCGCAAGAAAGAAGTGCAGACCTAAAACATTGTTGAGGTCTACACCCATATTTCTAAACAAATAAGTGGCTAAGAATACCACTACATTCACAATAAGTAAGTTTTTTGTTATCGTTGGAATATTATTCATATCACATTTTTATATATTTGTAAATATCGCATCGTTAGAGTGGCAAAATTACGAAAAATCCACGTAAAAAGGCATAAAACAGGCTCTTCGCGCTTTTTTTTTCAATTAATTATGCACTTTTTTCTGTTTTTTGTTTGATTTATGAAAGGAAAACTCTAAATTTGTCACTGAAATAGTGTGAGTTACACATTTTTAGCTCTTCAAACTCAGAGAAAACTAACATTTATAAACAATTTAAATACAACAGAATTATGAACAAGACAGAATTAGTAGAGAAGATAGCAGTAGGTGCTGAACTCAGCAAGGCTGACGCAAAGAAAGCTCTCGAAGCTGCAGTAGAAGCAATCAAGACAGCTCTCGTTGAGGGTGACAAGGTACAGCTCATCGGCTTCGGTACATTCAGTGTTAACGAGCGCCCGGCTCGCGAAGGCATGAACCTCCGCACTCATGAGAAGATTCAGATTGCAGCAAAGAAGGTTGCTAAGTTCAAGGCAGGTGCCGAGCTTTCAGACGCTCTCAACTAAGCCAAATCAATCAAAAACCAACATAAAAAGACAGCTGAGACTTACCTCTACTGTCTTTTTATTATTATAGGAGTTAAGAAGCTATTCATATCGTTAATTAAACATAATTAAATACAGTTGTCTTTGTCGCAAACAATATAAGTGCGTATCTTTGTAGCACATTATTATGTACACGTACACGCATTAAGCGTGTGTAATAACACTAATATAGATATATCAATTAATATTTTCATACAAATTATGCAGAAAAACAATCTTCTTTTACTGTCTGCAGCTACAATGCTGTTCATGACATCTTGTTCGAAGCTTGGACCGCTCTCAGCGGACAACTTCACAGTTATCCCTAACCCACTTGAGGCAAACGCAGGCGATGTTCCAGCTACAATCAACGGAACATTCCCAGAGAAGTACATGAAGAAGAAGGCTGTTGTCACAGTTACTCCAGAGTTGCGCTACGCTGACGGCCAGGTAGCTAAGGGTCAGAGTGCTACTTTCCAGGGTGAGAAAGTAAAGGGCAACGATCAGACTATCTCTTACAAGGTAGGTGGTCGCTACACAATGAAGTCTAACTTCAAGTACGTTCCAGAGATGCAGAAGAGCGAGATGTACCTCACATTCGACGCACGCATCGGCAAGAAGCAGTTCGACGTACCTGCAGTGAAGGTAGCTGATGGCGTTATCGCTACATCAGAGCTCTACAAGAAGACTCTCGTTTCTGAGAGTGGCTGCATCGCTCCTGACGCATTCCAGCGCGTAAACGCTGCTAAGCAGGAGGCTAACATCAAGTTCCTCATCAACCAGGCTAACATCCGCAAGAGCGAGCTCAAGAACAACTCTGTTAAGGAGTTTGTAGAGTTGCTTAAGAAGATCAACGCTGACAAGGAAGGCTACAACGTACAGAACGTAGAGATCCAGGCTTACGCTTCACCAGACGGTGGCGTTAAGTTCAACGATAAGCTCGCCGGCAACCGTCAGAACGAGTCAGAGAAGTACGTTAAGGGTACATTGAAGAAGACAAAGGTAGACGCAGCTATCGACGCTCACTATACAGCACAGGACTGGGACGGTTTCCAGAAGCTCGTTGCAGCATCTAATCTTCAGGACAAGGAGGTTATCCTCCGCGTGCTCTCTATGTATAGCGACCCACAGGAGCGCGAGCAGCAGATCCGCAACATGTCTGCAGGCTTCCAGGAGCTTGCTGACGGCATCCTCCCAGAGCTTCGCCGTTCACGCCTCATCATCAACTATGAGACAATCGGCCGTAGCGACGACCAGATCAAGGAGCAGTACAGCAGCGACGCTACTAAGCTGAGCGTTGACGAGCTTCTCTACTCTGCTACTCTCGAGGAGTCGGCAGCTAAGAAGGAGGAAATCTACAAGAAGACAACAGAGGTTTACCCGAATGAATACCGCGCTTACAACAACCTCGCTGCTCTTGCACTCGCTAAGGGCGACGTAGCAGCTGCTAAGCAGTACGCTCAGAAGGCTACTTCTCTCGGTTCATCTACTCCGGAGGCACAGGCTAACCTCGGTCTCATTTCGCTCATCGAGGGCGACGTACAGGGTGCAGAACGTCAGATTGCTAAGGCTTCTGGCTCTGAGAACGTACAGTCGGCTCTCGGCGCACTCAACATCGCTAAGGGCAACTACGCTCAGGCTGACAAGGACTTCAACAAGCAGAACACAAACACTGCAGCTCTTGCTCAGATCCTGAACAAGGACTATGAGGGCGCTACAAGCACTCTTGACAAGGTAGCTAACCCGAACGGTATGACCGACTACCTCCGCGCTATCGTAGCTGCACGTCGTGGCAACAAGTTCGCTGCTAACTCTTACCTCAAGGAGGCTCTCCAGAAGGATCCTTCTTTGAAGGAGTACGCTGAGAAGGACTTGGAGCTCTCTCTTCTGAAGTAAGACGTAGAAAGACGTTTTAAATAATTAAAAATAAATGAAGGCTGAGGGTTATTGCTCTCAGCCTTCTTATTCTAACTTCAGTTCATACGACTAAAATGAACAAAACAATTATAGCGACATTACTCGCCCTGATTATGGTGTCATGTGGAACCGATAGTCGTCATTTCGAAATCGACGGCAGGCTCCTGAACCTTAATCAGGGCGAGTTTTATGTATATAGCCCAGATGGCAACCTAAAGGGTATCGACACTATAAAGGTGCAAGCAGGACGCTTTACATATAAGGTGGAGTGTAAGAAAGAGATGACACTGATGATTGTGTTCCCCAACTTCACCGAGCAACCCGTGTTTGCAGCACCAGGAAAGAGCGTAGACATAAAAGGCGACGCTTCACACCTGAAAGAGATGAAGGTGAAAGGCACAAAGCCGAACGAACTGATGAACCAACTGCGTGAACAGATTGCAAACGCCTCACCCAACGAGATACAGAAATACGCACGCCAGTTTGTAGAGGATCATCCCGAATCGATAGTGAGCACATACGTCGTGCGCA
>OGKZ01000216.1_pt1 | contig 60659 bp, 55 predicted proteins | sample 1572571 | NCBI WGS metagenome assembly OGKZ01 (sample SAMEA2581906, study PRJEB24529) | metagenome | biome: Human gut stool | place: China | collected 2011 | reverse complement strand
ACCTGGACTTGGCTTTCAATATGGTCCACCACACTACTGTCACATTAGCCATTTCCGCAAATGCCTAACTCTACTCCGAGAGTAAGATTCTTGTTCATAAAGAGCATCGTCAGTACTCAGTTCTATGTCGATGTGGTGATAGATGAAAAGGTGGATGCCGTGAGAAATGTAAAAGTTGATAGCATTATTTGTATTCTGTGATAAAAAACAGGCAAAAACAATTCTTATATTGCAATGCTATTTAAAATATTGCATATTATGTATATCTTTGTGCAAAACTATCAATGTGTAGTATGGCAAATGGAAAGAAATCATATCGAAATCGTTTGAGAGTTGTCCTTGCAGAAAAAGAGGTAACTAATCATTGGTTAGCCGAACGACTTGAGGTGTCTGATATTACAATGTCACGTTGGACAATCAATAAGATACAGCCTTCAATGTCTCAATTTGTAACTATCTCCAAAATACTGGATGTTGATATTTATGATTTGATAGAAGATAGTTTGACTTAAGTATGAAAACAATGAAAGAGAAGACGGCGTCAAGATATTTTATGCACAAATATTGGGGAAAGAAGCCTGCAGAGGGTATTTCTCCTCTTATTGACAAATATTCGGAAGTGGGGGATACAGTTATCGACCCATTTTCGGGTTATGGTGTATTATGCTGCGAAGCGTTTCTCAAAAACAGAAACGTCATTGTAAACGACTTGAATCCAGCTGCAAATTTTATCGCAAAGAATCTATTCTCTAAGGATGTAAATATTGCAAAGGTAAAGAAGGAATGGGAGTCGATAAAGAAAGAGTTAAAAGACTTTGTAAATGACTGGTATACTCTGAAAATTGACGGAATTGAGTATTCTGCAATTTCTGTTCTTCGTACAAAATCAGGATTACCAATTCAGTTTACGTACAAGACGGCTTCACGTAAAACAGAGGTTATGGATATTCCAAGATCTATTGCAACAGAATTTTGTGAGAAGGAAGAGAAATATAAAATCTCCGACTGGTATCCAAACGTGAGTATAATCGAAAACTCAAGAATATCAGCTTATCCAAATATGACGGTTGCAGATTTGTTTACCAAACGAACTCTTGCTTGCCATGCGAAATTATATGCATTGATTGACAAATTTAGCGAAGGAGCAGAAAAAGATTTATTTTTGATAGCTTTTACTGCAAACCTTGCGAATTGTTCTCGTTTGGTACCACCAATAAAAAGTAGAGGTGCACTCGCTCAAGGAGCCTGGATGACTGGGTTCTATATCGGAGAGACTTTTATAGAAAACAACGTTCTTCATTATTTTGAGAATCGTCTGAGTAAGGCTATAAAGGGCAAGGAAAACTACCTTTCAGAAGTTGCAGGAGATTTAATGAAACCTGAGGTCTCATCAACATTTCGAATAACAAATGATGATGCAAAATCATTGAATCTTCCTGATAATTCCCCCAGTTCTTCCATCGTAATCGTCTGATCGCCATCTCTGCCTATCAGCGTTACAACATCTCCGACACATATCTCACCCTGTATATCTGTCACGTCAATCATAAACTGATCCATGCACACTCTGCCAAGGATCTTTGCTTTCTGTCCTTTGATCAATACGTATCCAATATTAGAAAGGCTTCTTGGATAACCATCACCATATCCAATGCAGACTGTTGCTACTCTGGTATCTCTGGATGTTGTAAAAGTACCACCGTAGCTTATTTCCTGCCCTGCCGGTACAGTCTTTACATAAACAACTCTCGTCTTCAGGCTCAATACCGGATACAGATCAATCTGATGATCCTTCTGTACAGAAGCAGATGGCCACAAGCCATATAAAATAATGCCGGCTCTGACTGCATCCATATGCATCTGTGGCATCTCTACAATACTGGCACTATTCGCACAGTGTTTCATTGGAATATGAAGCTTCAGCTCAGATTCTATTTTTTCTGTAAAGTCACAGAAATCTTCATACTGTTTACGGGTTTTAGATCTGTCTTTTTCGTCTGCTGTCGCAAAATGTGTAAAAATACCTTCAATTTCAATACCAGGAAGCTTGCTTAACCTGTCTACAAAGGCAATTCCCTCTGCGTCCGGTCTGATGCCTATTCTTGTCATTCCTGTGTCTACTTTAACGTGAACCTTACATACTTTGCCCATTTCTACAGCCTTATCAGAAAGCATCTGCGCAACATCATCCATGAAAACAGCCATTCTGACATCCTCGTTGATTAATTTCTCATAGCTGTATGGGAAAGTATAACCCAATATCAGAATTGGTTTTCTGATTGCATGTTCTCTTAAAGAAAAGGCTTCTTCTGCGGTTGCTACTGCATACCCCCAGACCTGTTCATCAGGCTCTAATACTCTGGCGATCTGCGCAGCTCCATGACCATATCCATCTGTCTTAATCACTGCGACCACCTGTGCATTTTTATCTATTCTGCTCTTAATGCTCTCCATATTCTTAATGATTGCATCTAAATCTATCTCTGCCCAGACTCTGTCATAATGTATCATGAGTTGTCTGCCTCCTTATATTCCTCTGTCAAATATTTCAGCGACCAAATAATGTCCTGTGACATTATATAATACGCCGAACTCCGCTCTTTTGCAATATCTCCTGCCAAACCGTGTATAAAAGTACCCATAACTGCCGCTTCATAGCTGTCCATCTTCTGTGCCAGCAATCCGGCTATCATGCCAGTGAGAACATCTCCTGAGCCAGCTGTAGCCATGCCATCATTACCACTGGTATTCAAATAAGTCATTTTAAGCTTTCTGGTAACTATTGTTCTTGCATCTTTGCATACCAAAGTCACATCATATTTCTGTGTAAATGAGCGGCAATATTTCAGAATATTCTGTGATATCTCTGATACCGGATGTTGCAACAGCCTTGCAAATTCTCCCAAATGAGGAGTCAGGATGATTTCTCTTCTTACAGGATTACGACCATGCTCCAGCATCTGCAGCAAATCCTGCTTCTGTGCCAGAAGATTCAGGGCATCAGCATCAATTACCATCGGTTTCCCACTATGTTCCAGTACATAGGAAAGAATTGTTCCAGCCTTTGCAGAAGTGGATAATCCAGGACCTATGGCAATCACATCTGCCCAGCTAATGCCTTTTTGCAATCTGTCTGTTTCTTCCTCTGATAAGCCTTCCTGTTCATCATCTGCATACGTATCAATGATTGCTTCCGGCAATTTACGAAGCAGACTCTCCCTGTTATCCCATGCCGTATATATTCTCACCATGCCAGAGCCTATACGAAATGCACTGGTGGACGCAAGCTGACAGGCACCTCCCATATTTTTTGACCCTGCTATCATCAGGACTTTACCAAAGGTTCCTTTATTTCCACCATGATTTCTCTTTGGAAATCTCAAGTCAGATTTCGTAAAAGTTACAATACCTTTCTTCGTATTCTCCACCAGTTTGTCTGGTATCCCAATAGGAACGCAGATCAATTCGCCTGTGTAGTCTGTCCCCGGATACAACAGCTGTCCAAGCTTGCGATATCCATACGTAACAGTGATATCAGCTTCTATTGCGCATCCCATGACCTTTCCGCTGTCCGTGTGGATTCCTGATGGCATATCTGCCGATACCACTATGGCATGAGATTCATTGATACCTTCTATAACTTCTTTATACTTTCCTTCTATCTCTCTGGATATGCCAATCCCGAATATAGCATCTACTATTACATCATAGAGATAATTATCCATGCCATAATGAATGGGAATATCCAGCATACGGGCTGCGCGTATCTGCATCCTGGTCTGCTCTGTACACTTTGCCTCTTCTCCAATAAGATGTATCTGTACTGATACGCCTGATTCCTGAAGGATTCTGGCTATTGCAATTCCATCTCCTCCATTGTTGCCACTGCCAGCCACAATTCCCACACTGATATCCGTTCCATATCTTCCAGTGATAATTCTGGCAGTCTCCAGTGCCGCACGCTCCATCAGCACCAGAGAAGGAATTCCATATTCTGTAGTGGTCTGTTCATCACATTGTTTCATTTCTGCTGCTGTCAATACATATTCCATGCCGTTCCCCCGCTCTGCTCATTCTATCCATTTTCTCAAAGTATACCATAAAAGTCACAAAAAAACACCCAGTCAAGTGGGTGTTCCTTTATCTTTCTCCGTATTCTGTGAATCTGCAGCCTGCGCAGTATCTTTATCCTTATTCAAAACGTTCTTAGGATTATATTTCAGATCAAACATTTCAATGACATCCGGTCCGAAAATATCATGCATATAAGAATATAATTCATCATTCCATATTTCTTTCTGCTGTTTCAAAAGCACCTGACGTTTTAACTGTACCCGGAAATTCTGAATCCATTGATTGATATTTTCGATATCCTGCGTGTTCTGCTTGATTCGACTATAGCATACATTCATAGTTGCCAGCATGAGCTTATAATTTGCTTCTTCTATCTGCTCAGGCAGCTCTGCAAGCTCATCATGGCAAAGATCCATCTTCTCATTTGCTTCTTCTATAAGCCGTTTATTCTCTTCCATTTTCTTGTTCTTATCAGGACTGTCAGGAAGTTCCATAATCGCCACGATTTCACTCATGAGTTTCTTTTTGAACAGGTTCTGGCTCTTGATCTCAGTGTTTAGCTTCCCCTGTCTCTTTAAAAGGTCATTCACAACTGTCTCCAGCGCATGAATCTCATCATTATCGCCTGTCTGTGTAAATAACTTATGCCATTTATGATCAAGTGTCAGTATTGGTATCTTCTTACCTTCCAGCGCTGTTCTGAACAGATCATTATCCTGTGCCATCCAGTCACCTTCTATCACTTCTGCTATTTATCGTCTCCATGTGCATGCTTCTCAATGCCATAAGATAACTTCATCAAGCTATCTGACAAATGCACATTCTCTACTACAATGCTGTCTGGAACATTCAGATCTACATGTGCAAAATTCCAGATTGCCTTGATGTTACATTTTACCAGGGTCTCTGCTGCTTTCACCGCACCATCCTTTGGAATTGTAAGGACTGCAATATCTATATCGTTTGCTTTCACAAAATCTGCAATCTGTTCTACAGGACGTACAGGAATTCCTCTGAGTTCCTTACCCTGCAAGGCAGGATTAATGTCAAAGATACCCTTTACAATAAAACCTCTTCTCTCGAAGTTCATATAGTTGGCAAGCGCCTGTCCCAGATTGCCCGCACCAATAATAATCAGATTATGCTTACTGTTCAATCCAAGAATCTTCGCAATTTCATTATACAGATATTCTACATTATATCCATAACCCTGCTGCCCAAATCCTCCAAAATTATTAAAATCCTGTCGTATCTGTGAAGCAGTTACCTTCATAAGTCTGCTCAAATCCTGTGATGATATTCTCTCTACTCCGCTATCACGCAAATCTCCCAAATATCTGTAATATCTGGGGAGTCTGCCGATGACTGCCTGTGATATCACCTTCTCGTCCACGATATACACCTCCAAAATTTACTCATATTACTGTACAGAATGTACCATACAGTACCTCCTCTTTTGACTATCTATAGACATATATTCACTTTTCAGTGGTTAACGGCTAAACTGTCAACATAAAGTATACAACATTGTTAAATGATTGTCAAATAATATCTTACTTTCTGTGCATTTTTTATATTGGACAGACTGTTGTATTTTCTTTTATTTTTCTATATAATGTGATATTGTGTGTAGTTATGCATTTTCTTATATGTACTCCGGGAGTACATTATTTAAAAAAGGAGTTTACCATGATCTTATCCTGTTCTAATATTGATAAAACATTTATAGATAATCATGTCATTAAAAATGCCTCATTTCATATTGAGGATTATGAAAAAGCTGCTATCGTTGGTATCAACGGAGCCGGCAAATCAACTCTGTTGAAAATCATCACAGGTTCACTGCCTGCGGATGACGGTCTGGTCACATTTGCCAAAGATAAAACATATGGATATCTGGCACAGCATCAGGCGGTCAACAGTGAGCATACTATTTATGATGAACTGCTCACTGTAAAGCAGGAAGTATTGGATCTGGAGGCTTCTATCCGTGAGACTGAGCTTGCCATGAAAACAGCCAGTGATGCCGAGCTTGAACTGCTTCTGAAGAAATATACAGATATGAATCACCGTTTTGAACTTCTTAATGGTTATGCTTATAAAAGTGAAGTCACTGGTATTCTAAAAGGACTTGGTTTTCAGGAAGAGGAATTTCAGAAGAAGGTAGATACTCTCTCCGGTGGTCAGAAAACACGTATTGCTCTTGGTAAGCTGCTTCTGCAAAAGCCTGATCTGATCATTCTGGATGAGCCTACGAACCATTTAGATCTCAATTCTATTGCCTGGCTGGAAACTTATCTTTTGAATTATAAGGGAGCTGTACTGATCGTCTCTCATGACCGGTATTTTCTGGATAAAATCGCTACCAAGATCATTGAGATTGATAATGGCAATGTCATGGTCTTCCATGGCAACTATTCTGATTATGCCAGACAGAAAGAAGTTCTTCGAACAGAACAGTTAAATGCATATCTGAATCAGCAGCGCGAAATCAAGCATCAGGAGGAAGTGATTGATAAGCTTCGCTCTTTTAACCGTGAAAAATCTATTAAGCGTGCTGAAAGCCGTGAAAAAATGCTGGATAAAATAGAACGTATTGATAAACCAACCGAAGTAAAGGCTGACATGAAGCTAAAACTTACGCCAAGGCTTCTAAGTGGTAATGATGTATTAAGCGTATCTGATCTGTCCAAGGCTTATGATGGTCAAATACTCTTCTCCAATGCCTCCTTTGAAGTCAAGAGAGGCGAACATGTGGCAATCATTGGAGACAATGGAACCGGTAAAACCACACTGTTAAAAATTATCAATGAACTGGTTCCTCCTGATACCGGAAGCATCAAACTTGGTTCCAATGTTCAAATCGGATATTATGACCAGGAACATCACGTTCTGCATATGGACAAGACTTTATTTGAAGAAATCAGTGACGATTATCCAGATCTGACAAATACACAGATCAGAAATACGTTAGCTGCTTTTCTCTTTACAGGGGAAGATGTCTTCAAAAAAATCAGTTCTCTCAGTGGCGGTGAACGTGGTCGTGTATCTCTCGCCAAACTGATGTTATCAGAATCTAACTTTTTGATTCTGGATGAGCCTACTAACCATTTGGATATCACCTCCAAGGAAATCCTGGAAAGTGCGTTGAATGCATATGAGGGAACTGTTCTATATGTATCGCATGACCGATATTTTATAAACAAGACTGCTTCCCGCATTCTGGAACTGACTCATAGAGAATTCATTAATTACATAGGGAACTATGATTATTACCTGGAAAAGAAGCAAACACCTATGGCTGATGAAAGCAACAGCTCTGTAGAGGAATCCGCTCCCAGTGCACAAAAATTAGACTGGAAGCAGCAAAAGGAACAACAGGCAGCACAACGCAAAAAAGAAAATGACTTAAAGAAATGTGAAGACCGCATTGCTCAATTGGAAGCAAAAGCTCAGGAACTGGATGAAGAAATGTCCAGGCCTGAAATTGCAACCAATGTTGCACGTCTTCAGGAAATCGCCAGAGAAAAGAATGCGATTGAAGAAGAATTAAATCCTTTATACGAAAAATGGGAAGCCCTGTCCGAATAGGGCTTCCCACTTTTTATATATTCTTACATTGCATCAAAGGTCTCACGTATTGCCTTGATAAAGTTCTCACTGTTCAGTACAGTAACATCCTTCAAGGATGTAATCAATGCAAGATCCTTAGTCATTTTACCGTTTTCGATTGTTGCGATTGTTGCCTTTTCAAGCTTATTGGCAAAAGTAACCAGATCCTCCAGTTTATCCATCTCTCCACGTTTTCTCAATGCGCCTGTCCATGCAAAAATGGTTGCAACAGAGTTTGTGGATGTCTCTTCACCCTTCAGATACTTATAATAGTGTCTCTGTACAGTACCATGTGCTGCTTCGTATTCGTACACGCCTGATTGAGATACCAGTACAGAGGTCATCATTGCCAATGAACCAAATGCAGAGCTTACCATATCACTCATAACATCGCCATCATAATTCTTACAAGCCCAGATGAATCCGCCCTTAGCTTTCATAACACGGGCAACTGCATCATCAATCAGAGTATAGAAGTATTCAATACCTGCTGCCTTGAACTGTTCTGCATATTCTGCATCATAAATCTCCTGGAAAATATCCTTGAAATTATGATCGTATTTCTTGGAAATCGTATCCTTGGTAGCAAACCAGAGATCCTGCTTGGTATCTAATGCATATTTAAAGCATGCATGTGCAAAGCTGGAAATGGATTTGTCTGTATTGTGAATACCCTGAATGATACCTGATCCTGTAAAATTATGAATCAGTTCACGAATCTCTGTTCCATCCTCTGCTGTGAATACCAGTTCTGCCTTACCAGGTCCTGGCACTTTAATCTCGGTATTCTTATATACGTCACCATAAGCATGTCTTGCCAGTGTAATAGGCTTCTCCCAATTCTTTACACAGGGTTCAATGCCTTTTACAACGATAGGGGCACGAAATACAGTACCATCCAGCATAGCTCTGATTGTTCCATTAGGGCTCTTCCACATCTCCTTGAGATTGTACTCTGTCATTCTGGCTGCATTTGGTGTGATAGTTGCACATTTTACTGCTACGCCATACTTCTTGGTAGCTTCCGCAGAATCTACTGTAACCTGGTCGTTAGTCTCATTACGGTATTCCAGTCCAAGATCATAGTATTCTGTCTTCAGATCAATATATGGAAGAATCAGTTCATCCTTGATCATCTTCCACAGAATTCTTGTCATTTCATCTCCGTCCATCTCTACAAGGGGTGTTGTCATTTGAATCTTTGCCATACTTGTTCCTCCATATCCTTATTAATTCTTATCATCACTTAATCCGCATTTTACCATATTTCTATACGCATTACAAATATGTTTGTCTGCAAGTTGTTCTGCCAGCTGCGAATCTCCTGCTTTCATAGCCTCCAGGATGCTCTTATGTTCAGCTACAGCCTCACTGCTTCTTTCTTTATCAGATAATGTCTGCTGTCTTTCCTTCTGCACATACTGATGAAAATTTTTGAGTAAATGAATCAGTATCTTGCTTTCACAGGCATCATATAATAATTGATGAAATCGGTTGTCCAGTTCAGTCAATTGTTCATAATGTCCTTTTGAAAGATGGAATTCACTTAACAGAATAATTTCTTCCATCTCATCAATCTGTTCTGTGGATATACGCTTCGTAGCCCAGCGTGCGCACAATCCTTCCAATAAGGAACGAATCTCATAGATATCTGCTACATCCGTTGTGGAAATTCCTGTCACATATGCTCCCTTATTCGGAACGATCCTGATAAGTCCTTCCAGCTCCAGTTGTCTGAACGCCTCTCTTACAGGAGTTCTGCTGACTCCAAGCTCTTCTCCTATAGCAGATTCCTTCAGTTCGTCATTTGCCTGATATCTTCCATTTAATATATCTTCACGAAGCTTCTGAAAAACCCGTCCTCTCAGGGAATACTTGTCCAGCGCTTCCTGATTTACATCATGTTCGCCCATATATGCCTCCATTACTCTTCCGGCTGGGGCTGAGGTGTCTTAACAAGTGTTACATTCAGCTTATCGCATCCCTCTGCAATAACACGCAACAGCTCATCATCTGTCAATACGGTAACTCTGCCGCCTTCATATTCAGCATCTACCCACTCTTTTACATAAGCTACCAATTCTGAATTCTTGGTAATCTTATCTTCACCCTGCAGCTTGAAATAGGTGTTGATCCAATGTGCAATACCTGCCAGACCAGATGTATTGGATACAGCGCACAGTACCGGACGATTCAGGAATTTCTCTGTATCAAATATATTATAGATTTCTTCATTCTTTAATAATCCATCTGCATGAATGCCTGCTCTGGTGACATTGAAGTTCTTACCAACAAAAGGCGTTCTTGGTGGAATCTGATAGCCGATCTCTTTCTCATAATATTCTGCAAGTTCAGTAATGACTCTGGTATCCATTCCATTCAAAGTGCCCTTTAACTGTGCATATTCAAATACCATAGCTTCCAGAGGTGTATTACCTGTACGTTCTCCGATACCAAATAAGGAAGTATTCACACCGGAACAGCCATACAGCCATGCTGTTGTAGAATTGGACACTGCCTTATAGAAATCATTATGTCCATGCCATTCAAGCCATTCATGAGGTACGCCGGCATGTGTATGAATTGCATAAATGATACCCGGTACACTTCTTGGGATAACTGCACCAGGATAGTTTACACCATATCCCATTGTATCACATGCACGCACAACAATAGGAATCTTGTATTCTTCAGCCAGCTTCATCAATTCCAGGCAAAAAGGAACTACATAACCATATATATCAGCTCTTGTGATATCCTCTAAATGGCATCTTGGACTGATACCTTCTTCCAGACATTCTCTGATAACAGAAAGGTAATGCTCCATAGCCTGTTTTCTTGTCATTTTTAATTTCAGGAAAATATGATAATCAGAACAGCTTACCAGAATACCAGTCTGCTTCATACCTATCTCTTTTACCAGCTTGAAATCTTCCTTGCTGGCACGAATCCAGGAAGTAACTTCCGGGAACTGATATCCTCTCTCCAGACATTTGTAAACTGCATCTCTGTCTTTCTTACTGTATAAGAAAAATTCGCTCTGACGGATCATACCGTTAGGACCGCCTAATTTGTGCAGATAGTCATAGATCGTAACGATCTGCTCTGTGGAATAAGGTGCTCTGGACTGCTGTCCATCACGAAATGTCGTATCTGTGATCCAGATGTCCTTTGGCATATTGTGAGGAACAACTCTGTCATTAAAAGGAATCTTAGGTATCTCTTCATAAGGAAACATATTTCGGAAAGTATTGGGTTTCTCTACATCCTGTAATGTATACATATGCTCTTCTATTTCAAGAAGATTGTTTTTGCCATTCAGGGTAACAGGTCGGTTTTCAAAATAATCGTTCTTTTCCATTACTATCTTCTCCTTCATAACTCCTCTGGTAAGTCTGTATTTTTATACACTCTTATGCAGAAAACGTATTTTTGTATCATTGTATACATTTATACAGTTTACGTCAATGATTTATTTTAATAAAGTGAAATTATTTTAAATATATTTTTTATTGATATTTTCAAGCATTTTATCAATCTGCAGCATTCCCGCTCCCTGAACATTCCAGTTTTGTCCTAAATCTCTGGACGAACTCAACAAGACACGTTTCAATTGTGTATTCGTAATTTGCGGATATTTTTGCAAACAGAGAGCCAGTGCTCCACTGACGATCGGTGTAGCCATGGAAGTTCCACTCTTGGCAATATAGGGCTGTCTCCAGCGGTTATTTCTCCCATACACCCGATTACAGCAGGACACAATATCTGTTCCCGGTGCCACAATATCAGGCTTCTTTAACGGATTGCCTTTTGCAGGATTCACATCATACACATTAGCCGGTCCTCTGGCAGAATATGCTGCACAGGTTCTGCCGCCTGCTCCAACATAATCACCATCATTACATCCTACGCAGATACATTCCACTGATTCGCTGATAGGAGAGATGCTCATAGGCTCCGGGCCTTTATTTCCGGCTGCTGCAACGATCATTACATTACTGCTCCAGAAATATTCAAGATATTTATGCAGAAGCGCCACTTCATCAGGTTTTAAAGCTGCTGTCTGTTCCATCTCTATTGAAATATTCAATATTCTGACAGGATATATTTTCATCATTTCGGTAGTCCATTCCAATCCCATCAAAAGATTCTTTAGACTTCCTCCCCCCTTTTCATCCAGTACTTTTCCACATAAAATACTGCATTGCGGTGCTATGCCTCTATATTTTGTATCCGATAATTTACCATTTCCAGCAAGAATACCGCACACATGTGTGTCGTAGCCGGCTTACATTTCAATATGTGTATTACATTCTCTCCTTCTTTTTGCTGCACGTTCAAACAATTCCCTGGAAATAATAGGTTCATGTGTCCCCTGTACTATAATCCAACTCTTTTTATCAATATATTGTATGGATTTATCTTTAAAACTGCGTCTCCTGCTTTTCCCCTGTACCACCATTCCTGTGTATGTCTCATTACGCAAAATCTTCTTAATCGTAGAAGCACTCCACTGATAATCCGGCGGATTCCTGTCTTGTCGATAGCTTAGGGGTGTTGCCACTCTCTCCCTCACCAGCCTGGCTCTGATTGCTTCCACACTAAATCCTTGCACATACCATTCAAAAATACACTGCACCCAGCAAGATACATTCCTGTCTATTTCCAAAACATGCGAATCTTTCCGGCTTTTACGGTAGCCATAGGGTGCATATGCTCCTAAATACTCTCCCTTCTCCATTTTCTGCCGATATACTGCCCTGATGCTTTCTGATAGATCTTCACTGTACCATTCATTCACCAGTGCATTGATCTGCCTTGCTTTCTTCCCATATTTCTGTGCTGTATCTACCCCATCTACTACTCCAATAAATCGAATGCCAAGCAAAGGAAACAGACTATGAAGTAAATATTCTGTATGCTCCATATTTCTTGATAATCTGGACTGTGATTTCGCCAGAATCACACCAAACTGCCCACTTCTGGCATCTTTTAACATCTGTGAAAAAGCAGGTCTTTCATAATACAAGCCTGAATAATCATCATCCACATAGTACTGCTGTATGCTCCAACCATGCTTTAGCGCATAATCTGTCACAATTATCCTCTGGTTCTCTATGCTCTTACTGTGGCTGTCTCCCTCTCTGTCAAGATCCTCTTTGCTGATTCTTAAATAGACTGCTGCCTTTTCCATAACAAGCCTCATACCCTGTTTATGACAATGTATGAAAAGGAAATACCGGTTCAGAACAAAAAAATACTGATATAGCATAAACTACATCAGTATTTTATCTTATCTTTATTCATTTCGGATTGCCGCTAAAGGACTTAATCTCATAGCACGAAGAGATGGCAGAAATCCTGCAATCATACCAATCAGTATAGCAAATACAACGGCAAGCGGCGGCAGCCACGGGGGAATACGGCAGATTCCACCGGACATGCCCATCTCTGCCCCAACCTGGCTGGCTGCCAGAAGATTATTGATCACAATACTTATCACATAACTGAATGCCAGCCCCACTACTCCTCCTACAAAGCCAATAAAGCCTGCTTCCATAAGGAATAATGTCTGAATGTTATGGATGTCACAGCCCAGTACCTTCATGACACCTATTTCCTTGGTGCGTTCATAAATGGACATCATCATTGTATTGGTAATACCTATCGCCGCAACCAGAAGCGATACTGCACCAATCGCTCCAAGCACAAGCTGAATTGTATTCATCTGCTCTGTCTGGGACTGAATCCATTCTGCGTCACTGTAAGCATTATATCCCTGGTCCTGAAGCATCTTCGTCAGTTCCTGCACATTCTCCATTTCATCTACCTGTACGACCAGTCTTGTATAGAACAGCTCATTATACGGTTTGCCATTCTTTCTCGTTGGCTGTCCAGGGACTGCCTTTTTCTTAAATACACGTTTTAGCTGTGATTTCAAAGCATTAATATCGCAGAATACACTGCTGCTGTTATTCGTCCACTCGTCTGGTTTTCCCGCCATAATACCGCTGGCTTCCACCAGATATTTCTTGGGCGGTTTTACTGTTGTTCCTCCACTGTCTCCGGAATTTCTGGAGCTCCAATACGCATCTGTATCAAAGATAACAAACATTGGTGTCTTCATCAGATCTATCTGCGGAAGTTCATTTTTCTCCCAATATGGGTAAGTATTTGTCTTTTCTTCATAGAAATTCGTCAATACACTACTTCCATAAAACAGCTTGAACTCTCCATTTGCCGATGGCAATGCACCCTCTGCAATAGGAAGGTCCAAACTGGCAAGACCTTCCTGAGTCATACCTGTTATATCCATATAGCTCATATATTTACCGGATTTCGCAATAACCGATACATTCAATTGTGGATATACATCTACCACATGCTCCATACTTTTAAGTGTATTCACCAGCTCATCATTAAGCAGCCTCTCTTCTGTCTGTGTGCCACTGCTATTCCACGACTGCCCACTGGATACTTCTATCTGGGTGATTGAGGAATAACTGGATATATTCTCCATCATGGATTCCTTTAATCCATTTCCCAATGCAACCATGACCACAATAGAAGTAATACCGATTACAACACCTAAAACAGTCAATACGGTTCTGAGTTTTCTTTTCCACAGATTCGTTATGCTCATGAGCAATAAATCAGAAAACTTCATTATACATCATCCTCATCATCCAGTAATTCCATTTCCTTTTTCTGTTTCTTTGCCTTTTTCTTCTTTATGACAATAACGATAACAACCACAATCGCAACAATTGCTGCAATAATTCCAATCAAGGCAGGAAGTGGAAGTCCTGAGCTTTCTTCAACAGCAGGTTCTGTATATATATCATCCATAGAACCGTCATCAACCACATTTTCATAAACAGACAAATTCATTTCCTTCTCATAACGTGTCTCATTGCCTGCCTCATCCTCATAGGTCACGACTGCCGTAATCGTTCCGGAACCATCATCTGCCGCAATTCCCGTAACCATGGAATCTACATTTCCTGTAGCGCCCGGATCCAGATTGCCCAGATAGGAAATACCACTGTCGATTGCATCTGATTCATATGTAACCTTTACATTATATAAAGTCGTTTTACCAGTGTTGAATACGCTGAACATAATATTGGACTGTTCTCCCACAGCAATGGATTCCGGCATGATTTCTGCTGTACCTGTGTCCATCTTGGCTTCCTGCTTGACAGGAATAGATACACTGGCTGTATCTGTTTTATTGATTTCTTCATCTGTATCATACTTCATGTTTACCGTCAGTACGTATGGCTTCTGCGCAAGGTCTGACTTGGCTTCCATCTCAATGCTCATCTGGTAAGTCTCCCCAGGCGCAATCGCATCTGTATATACAGAGCTTGAACCGGATGTAGGCAGAAATGCAGAATAAGATGCTACTGTTGTAGAGCCTTCTACTGTAGCCTGCAGATCAAAGAGTACATTCTTAACTGTTGTTTCTGTGGATGTATTCTTCACATTTACAGTCAGATTGAATACACTTCCTGCATATACAGTCTCCGGGACTGTTGTAAATCCTGTAACCACAATTCTTGGGTTGGCTGAGAGCTGTTTTTCATCAGGTACCAGCAGATTCTTAGGGTTGGAACCCTTTACATTAATGTATGTTGTAATGTCTGTGCTGACGGCAGCACCATTCTGATAATATGTAGCATGGAAATTAAGAGGATAACAACCTGTCAATACGTCCTGACGTACTACAAAGTTCCATCCAATATCCATACGCTTATTATAAGCATCCTCTGTATTATCCGCTGCCTGGAGAATCTGGATTGTCTGTGCATCATATGCCTGATTGATTTCAAAAGGCCATTTTGCCTTATCATTGGACACTGCCGGGGTAATTACAATATCTGTAATATCAGTCTTGCCGAGATTAATCAGGGAAAGCACAACAAACGCAGTATCTCCGTACTTTGCATCCGTAATGGGTACTTCATTGGAAAGCATCAGGAACTTATTTGTATCTGCAGTGTTCTTATTCGCCAGATCCTTCAGATAGCCTTCTACGGTAGATTCATAAGAAGCAATCTCCGAAACACTTAAATCAGCGTAATTCATATAAGACATTGCTGTATTGTAAATTTTATCCATCTTCTTCTTGTTCTCATCTGAAATGTCATTCAGAGATTTCAGATCTGTATAAAAGCGGTTCAGCTGTCCTCTGATGCGGTTTCTCTCTTCGCCGGAAGCACTGGATAAAGTTGTAGAACTGCTATCGCTCTCATCTGCGTATACAGTCAATGCACTACCGCATAATGCAAGTACAAGCAATGACATCACCAGTAATTTTTTAAACATTCTCTTCATTTTCATTCTTATCCCCCTCTGTATGTTCTGTATTGTCTTTCATATCTATAATCTTACCATCCTTAATGCGGATTATCTTATCTGCAAAACCCGCAAGATAATTATCATGTGTAACCATAATCAGCGTCTGATTATGCTCTTTTACAACACTCTGCATCAGATTCATAATCTCCTGAGATGTATTGGAATCCAGATTACCCGTTGGTTCATCTGCAAATATAATCTCCGGCCTTACAACCAGTGCCCGGGCTACGCCGACTCGCTGCTGCTGTCCACCAGACATCTGATTGGGTCTGTGATCCCAGTATTTATCCAATCCGACCATATGTACCATTTTACGTGCACGCCGTTCTCTTTCTTTCTTGGAGACTCCCTGAAAGGTCAATGGCAAAGCCACATTCTCCACAGCGTTCATCGTTCCCATCAGATTAAAAGACTGGAAAATAAATCCAATATGTTCCCTTCTGAACTTAACAAGCTGATTCTCCGACTTGGTCTCCATATGTTCACCGGCAATGATAATCTCTCCTTTAGTGGGCTTCTCCAAGCCGGCAAGCATATTCAGCAAGGTAGATTTACCTGATCCCGAAGCACCTACAATGGCACAGAATTCACCCCGCTTAATCGTAAAATCCACGCCATTGAGCGCACGCACTTTATTATCACCAATATGATATATTTTATATAAATTCTTAACCGTAATCACTGTATCATCACGTTTTTTCTTAGTTTTCCCTTTATCCTGCATAACTACCCCTTCCATTCACAATATGCCAGAATAATACCGCTGCGTATCTGGAAAATACAGTGTACTATCTATCTTAATACAGTTAGTACGCTATATATGTATAGTATATCAGAGATTATGTCAACACGCAATAGCTGATATTATAAAAGACGCACAAATATAATTTATATCTGTGCGCCTCTTCTTAGTACTGATAATCTACATATTCTGTATCTTTTCTAAGTCTGCTTGTAAGAGCATTCTTATAATCAGTTTCGTCATAGGATAAATACTTAATACCTTTTCTGATATTATCCATCTTGGTCCTTACTTCTGTAGTCAGACTGTTGGCTATCTCTGCTTCTGTATATTTTATATTACTGATCTGCGTAACCGGTGCATATGCATATTCACTGAACTCGGTATAGTAGGTATTCATCAGGTTATACTCTGCATTATTCATATCCCATATATACATGTCCACTGCCTTATCATAGCCAGCCTTAACCTGGAATATGGCAAGCTGCCCGGTCAGTCCCTGCTCATCACTGTTAGTCAGTTCTATCGTCCTGCTGCCATCTCCATTCACTGTGACTGCCCTAGTGTAATTCAGATTAATGTCCTGTTTAACAGGGTCAGCATACAGCATCTTAAATGATACCGCCAGCTCATCATCTATCTTTGCAAAGAGGATTGCCTTTTGCCCGATATAGCTGTTGAAAATATCTTTCTTAATGGTTTTCTTATCATTCAAAACCATATAGTGAAATGTATAACCCAGCTGATCAGCTGTCTGTTTCGCATAATATGCCTGCGTATCCTTGGCTGTAATAACACCCACATCACCTGCTGTAGTAAGGCTGTCCATCTTACAATATGCTATCACTCCGATGTTAATTCGATACCAGCCATTTGAATAACTTCCGATAACCCTTACCGGGACATTTGCCGCAATCGTTGTCAATACAGTAGAAGTATACGTTGGTTCTGCGTACACTGTACACCCTTCCACAGCATAATAAACATCATTCAGCTGCGTGTATGTCGGTCCCTGTGCCTGCACAGGAATGCTTCCCATGAGTATGCAGACAAGTGTCAGAATACCGATTGTTCTGCCAATCCAATATTTTGTTTTGCTACCCTTCGTTACCATGTCTTTCCTCCTTATGGAACCTCACACATGTGTGCCGTGTCCATTATCATCATAATACGAATCCTTTCCGCATTTTCCCTCATGTATAAAATCCCGGAATTCCACAATTCTTCCATCAAGATCCGGATGATTTGCCACTCCCGAATCCAAAACAACTACATAAACCCCCCTGCCATTATACTGTGATGTATCCAGCCTGTCACAGCCTACCGTCCTTCGTACTCTATCCATATTGCAGCTCCTGCAGTCATATTTTACTACTATAATATGTAAGAACTGCTGTTTACGAAACGGTGTATTAGTAATTCTCTATCTTGATTCCTGTCGGGAATGAATCTGACTGATACGAACATACTTTATTAATTGTTACAGTTGTAAATGTACACCCTGAGAAGGCAGCTGACTTAATACTCATAGTTGCCTTTGGTATAGAGACTTCTGCCAATGCAGTACAGCCTGAGAAAGCACTTGTTCCAATGCTGACTACACTGGATGGCAATGTAACGGATTTCAAACCGGTACAGCCTTGAAAAGCACTGTCTCCTATTACTGTTACCCCGCTCTTAAAGCTAAGCTCTGTCAAGCCTGTACAGCCTGAAAATGCACTCGCCTCAATAGTCGTCACAGATGATGGTATTGTAACCGCTGTTAAACCTGTACAGCCTTCAAAGGCACTGGCATTAATGGCAGTAATGCTATTGGGAATCTTACAATCTGTAAAACTGGTATCTCCTGCGAATAATTCTTTAGGAATCTCCGTAAGTGCAGAAGAAATCTTAACAGAAGAAGCCTTTGTACATCCTTTGAATGCCAAATCCCCTATGGTATCCACAAGATTACCCATGCTGATGCTCTCAGCAGCCGCACAGTTTTCAAAAGCACTCTTGCCAATCGTAGTTACTTCTGATGGAATCTTAATTTTACCTAATACCAGACAACCGGAGAAAGCTTCATCCCCTATCTGTGTCAGTGCACTCGGCAATGTAATTGTCTGTAACTTCTCACACTGATAAAATGCCTGTTTACCAATTGACGTTACATCATCCGGTAAACTGATCTTAGTCATATTAATGCATTTATTGAATGCCTTGTCTCCTATCTGGGTTACTCCATCAGGAATTGTTAATCTAACCAGATTAGAACAGCCATCAAAAGCGCTCTGTCCCAATGATGTCAAGCTATCCGGCATAACCACTTCCACAAGTGCGGCATCACTCTTGAATACGCTGTCCCCCATTGTTGACACTGTATCAGGAATCTCTATCCTTACCAGTGTCTTGGAACTTGCAAAAGCAGAAGCTGCAAGCTCTGTAACCGGCTGTCCATCCAATGTATCAGGAATTACTACATCCGTGCCTTTTCCCAGATACTTGGTGATGACAACATGATCCTTATATAAATCATACTGATATAAATCATTCTTCTTGGATTCCGGTGTATCTTCTGTCTGCGATTCAGAAGATGAATCAGCAGATGACGGCTGTGTAGCAGAAGGATCATCCATAAAATAATTATGATTACCGTTTCTATCAGGGGCTACGCTTCCATTTGGAGTGGTCGTTGTGGTCGTTGACGAAGAGGTTGTCGTTGATGACGTGTTATGATCTCCACCTGCAGCCCCCTCCGGCTGCTGTGGACTTTCTGTCTGTTCCTCCTCCAGCGCTTTCATTGCAGCTGCATAATTTCCCTGAGTCTCCTGAAGAAGAGAAGTAATCTCTCCCTCCTGCTCTATCTCATCTGCAGTCTGGTCTGTCTGCGTTGTTTCCTGTGTTTGGTCCGCCTTAGGGGAAAAGTCCACAGCACCGCTTTTATTCAGATACATTCCAAGTAATATTCCAAAGATTAAGGTACATCCTGCTACCATTCCCCAAAACGCTTTTTCCATAATAATCCTCACATACTTTATTTCGCCAGTGAATCTTCCGATACCTGTGTGCCATAAAAGGCTCCACGAACGATGGTCTGTAAGCCTGCTCCTCCATCAACCCTGGTAAGACTGCTGCAATTCCTGAATGCATCTGCACCAATCTTGCTTACACTTTCCGGGATTGTAATCTGAGTCAGCTCCTGATGATTTTTAAAGGCTTCAGAACCAATCTGCTTTACGCCCTCAGGGATCTCGACCTTTGCACCTTTTCCACGATATGCAAGAAGAATATGATCTCCCACTATCAGGAAATCATCTTCGCTTCCCTTAGAGGTTCCATCAAGCCAGTTATCCAGCCATGGAGTATCAGCAAAAGCCTTCGTACCTATGCTAATTACAGAATCAGGAATTGTTACTTCTTTCAAATCCTGACATCCATAAAATGCTCCATAATCTATTGTTGTAACATTAGATGGTATCTCTATTGACTGTAAACCGCTCTGTGCAAAACTCAATCGTCCTATTTCTTTTATTTTCTCACTAATTGTATAATTAGTCAAATTGTTCTGTTTATAGTACGCTCTTTGCTTAATCGCATCACCATCTTCTGTCTGCTTAGGAGACGTCGGTTGTGTTGCCGGCTCAGAAGAGCTTTCTTCTGATGTTTCCTGTGTCTGGCTTGTTTCTATGGAGGAATTACTGCCTGTTCCACCATATACTTTCTGGTTTGACTTACCAATTAATACTACAGCCTTACCATTTATGATTCTGGTCTTGGCAACCACACCAGGTTCTTTCGTATCCAAAGGATTCTCGTCATTTTGTGTTGACTGTGCTGCCGAAGTCTCTTCCTTGGAAGTTTCTTCCTTTGTTTCTTCTGTTTTTTCTTCTGTTGTAGTTACAGTCGTGGTCTGATGCTTGAGCTGGGGTTTATCCTCCTGGTCTGCATTACTGTCATTGAAATCCGTAGGCAGTTCTGCTTCATAAATCACAGGTATCTTCTGCTTTTGTCCAAATTGATCCGCAGTACTGTTCTTAGTCGTTAATATCTTAACATTAGGACTGTTAGCAAAAGCATTGTCCTGTATGCTGTTCACAGATGCCGGTATCATAACCTGCTTTAATGCTGTATTATTTGCGAATGCTTTCTCTGCAATTGAACTGACTGAATCAGGCAGAATCACATTCTCGACACTTCCCATACTGCTCATTGCATAGGAAGGAATCTTTGTGACATTAGGAGACACTTTTACATTTTTAATACTCTGCTGATTCCAGAATGCGTAAGTATCTATCTCTTTTACCTCATCAGGCATTGCATAGCTGTCTCCGGTTCTTCCTGCCAATACCTGATACAGCATGGACATGTCTCCATTATACAAAGCACCATTATAATAAAGCAAATAGTTGTTATTCCCATCTACAATCACTTTACTCAGAGACGTACAATCATTAAACACCCCTGACCCCCAGGAAGAAATACCTGCGCCCAGGTCTGCCAATGTCAATGCACTACACCCCTTGAATGCTCCCGGTCCTACTTTTGTTACCGAATCCGGTATTGTTACACTGGTCAGTGCAGTGCATCCACCAAAGGCATTGTAGCCAATCTCCCGTAAGCCTTCAGGAAGTTCTATACTTTGCAGGGTTGTATTTCCTGCAAAAGCGCCCTCCCCTATGGATGTAACCGTACTTGGAACACTGGCAAAGGTGTCAGTGCCCACGTACGCTGTCAATATTGTTCCATTTATCCGAAAATCGTCTTCACCCTTCGCTTTTGTCTGAAATCCTATCACTACTGTCAACAGAAGAAGAATTCCCGCTGACAATGCTGCTGTTGCAGCAATCACCTTTTTATTCATACTCTTACTCCTGTTTAAGCGATTTTAATCTTACGCTTCTTATCCCCGGATGCAAACAGGATGATAGAAAGACAAGCCATACCTGCTGCCAGGAACCACTTAGGATGAATCGGATCTCCTGTCTTGGGTGTTGCATCCAGCATCTGACCAGCTACCAGATTCTGTGTATCCACATATGCTACATATGGTGAGAAATGCGGTGCTGTAAAGGACATACAAGCTATGCCATCAATAGTAGTAAACTTCACATTCAGATCCTGCAGCTGACTGTTCCCGATTGCAGCCATATGTACATTACCACCATACTGGATCATTTCATCAGGAATAGGTATTGTAATGTTGACATTCAGACCTGTTGTATCCTGAATCTTGTTCTTACCGGTGCTGTCATACAGGGAAATATCCATTGGCATATATACAATGCCATCCAGACTACCGAACTTATTCATTAATGCAGCCTGCGCCTCTGCTACTGCACTGTCAGAATCCGATACCTTTACAATGAAGTTATCTGTTGCGCCCTCTACTGTCGTAGAGCCTACATCCTTATTAGAGATTCCAGTCTTATCAATAGAAAGTCTGTCTCCCTGTGTTGTCGTAGAAGTTGTTGTTCCATTGGTTGTTGTAGTTGTTGTGGTCGTATTCTGTGCATTATTAGTACCATTTGCAACAGTTGTAGTCGTTGTGGTTGTTCCCCTTCTTCTATTTGCTGCATCTGAATCATCTTCATCATCATCTGATGTTCTTGTCTTGTAATTAGCCGTTACCGTTGCTTCTGTTGCCGGCATCGTAATAGTTGTAGATGCTGCTGAAGCGTTAGCAAATCCTACGCCTGCTGTAGTACTTGTCCATTTGGAGAATACTTTGCTTGATGATTCCGGAGCAAAAGCAGAGATTGTTACTACCTGGCCTGCTGTATACTCACCGGAGCCTGAACCATAATTAACTGTTAATTTGTACTTGGTAGTAGAATCAGAAGAGCTTCCGGACCCACTACCGCCAGATCCACCGCTTCCTGAACCGCCGCTTCCTGAACCACCGCTTCCTGAACCACCACCAGTGCTGTTTGTGGTATAATGTGCGGTTACTGTTACGTTAGCATTTGGCATATACATGCTTGTGGACGCTGAATGCACATCACCAATCAATTCAGAACAATCTGCTGTAACACCAGCACTGTCTGTACCTGTTGCTGACCAGTACTGGAAGCTTTGTGTTGTGCTTACCCCTGTTGCCTCTAACACAACAATTGCTCCACCAGTCATATTGGTCAGGCTCGTACTTCCATTGCCAGTACCACCTGTTACTGTCATGGTGTATGTTTTTCCGTCTGAGACCACACCATTTCCCGGTTCAAATACTGCAACAACCTTTCTGTTCTCATTTACACCACTGTAAGCATCTGTTCCTGTATGGACAGTACCATTGCTGTCAGTCCACTGCCAGTATTTGAACTTATATCCTGTCTTAGTAGGATCTGTAGGTTTCGTTGCTGCCTTGCCTGCATTTACATTCTGTACCTCGTATACTTTACCATCACTTTCAAAAGTTACTACATAGCCAATTTCCTTAAATGTAGCATTCTTAAGGCTCTGTGCATACTTATATGCAGGGCTTTCAACGTTGTTTGCTTCGTCAGAATATTTATAGCCATAAATGACGCCATTGTAGTTTTTGTCAAAAGCATCCGTTATCGTACAAGCAGGATTGTTTATATAAACATCAGCAGTTGTTCCTGAGAAAGCATTCTTTCCAATACTTGTTGTTGTGTCTGGTAAAATGACTGTTTTCAGTCTTGTATCACCCATGAAACATCCTTCTGGAATTGCTGTCACCTGTGTATCACTCAGATCAACATGGGTAATACCTGTATTGTAGGCAAATGCTTCTTCTGCAATATCAGTTACATTTACAAGTTCAGGATCATTGTCTGTTGCAATCACTGATTTCCTGTATAATTCCGGACTATTGAGATCTCCTCTTGATTCCAGACACTCAATGATAGTCAGTCCGTCGGCCGCTCTTGCTGCAGAATTACTTCTCTGATAAATAATGGCATTATCAGAGAAGAAGACAGAACCTTCCTCTGGTTCAATACCAGTCAGCTTCACACATCCTCTAAATGGAATCTTTCCCATTTTATTCATCTCGCTGCCAATCTTAACACTCAGAAGGTTCTCACAGCTGTAAAATGCATAATCAGGAAGCTGCTTGATAGAGCCTAATCCAATAGCGGTAAGAATATCGTTACCTGCAGTGACACCTTCACTGTACTCCTGATTATTGAAGTTTTCATTTAAAGAATATTTGAATATATTTCCTTTTTCAAAGAATTTGACTTTTCCAATCTTTTCTCTAAAATTGCCACTGAATAAACCAGCTGCCGGAGTGCCAATATCATTCGGATAAGTTTCGTCTGAGTATAATTTAACCGGATCATTCTGTCCGGGAGTTCCAGCATTCAGTTCTCTATTTAATGTTGTAGAGGGGTCAATTCCAGCATCACTTTCTTTATGAGTCAGAGTCAGATAATCCCAGTTGTCTTTATTATCTGTAACCCCAAAATATGTCTTTGCATCCAAGGACTCAATTCCCTTAGGAATATCTACAAGAAGCGCTGCCATAACAACATCATTCTCTTCCTGTGTTAAAGGTGTGTTATAGGCAGAATCCGTTTCCCATTCCTGATTTACATTAAATTTCTTAATTATACTATAATTTGAAATACTGCTATCTTTCTTTAATGACTCAATCAGATCTGCATTCATCAGATCAATCTCTTCAAAATGCGGATAATCTACCAAAGTACTTTCAAGAGTGGCATTATCCAGTAATACCTTGATATTTACCGGAGAATCCACCTGATAGCAGATATTTCTCTTTGCAGCCTTACTGGTGAAATGTGTCTCATCAGAATCCATCGCATAGTCATATGGGGCATATCCCTCTTCTACCTTACCATGGAAAGTAAGATAGTTAGAGTTGGTCTTAAATGCGCCACTTCCAATCGTCATTTCTGTACCATCAGATACTGGTTCTGAGAAATGTACATTTTCCAGTTTCGTACAACCTGCAAATGCATCTTTGCCAATAGAAGTCACGGAGTTACCAATATTTACTCTTGCAAGCATCTCTGCATCTTTCAATGCACCTTCTTCTATTGTTGTAATCGAATCATCTGCAATCGTGAGCTCTATAATGTGGTTCTTGACTCCTCCAAAACAGTCTGTACCTAACTGTGTTACCTTGTAGCCGGCTATGGTGGAAGGTACTTCAAGTTTACGAATAGTAGATTTACTATTATTTACAAAATCATAACTCTTTAAAGTTGCTGTACCATCAGGATTTATAACTACTGTAGCAACATAATCACCATAAGTAGCTTCAATCTGTTCATTATTGGATTCATTCAAGTAGACATATGGAACATATTCACTAACTGCAGTCTTAGCAGCCTTAGTATGGCTTCTTAATTTTGTCAATGATTTACCATCAGTCTGGAAGCCAGGACCTTTGACATAGAAATTCTTATTTGTTATATCCTGGAATAAGTATTCTCCATCCGAGTCTGTATCATATTCATATTTATCTCCAGTAATATTAGGAGAATCAAAATATACTCCCTGGCAATGGCTTCCATCTTCTCTATAACTTGCCTCTCCAAAAATGACGCAACCAAGATTTGGACATCCCATTAATGTATTATCCGGAATCTTACAGGTATTCAATGAACCAGGGAATGTGACCGTCTCCAGTGCAGTCCTTCCTGCAAGAATGTAATCATAATAAACTTCTCCTTCGGTATTCGTATTTTCATTTACATCTGCCCCTGGAATCTTTGCAGCCTTCAACGCATTCTTAATGCCAAACTGATCATCTTTTGATGCTATAAACTCCTTATAGTTATCAGGGAACTTGAAGGATGTTAATGTATTGCCACCCTCACCAACAGCAAAAGCGCCCATACCAATTACAACATTTACATTAGGATTGTTAAAATAAGCAGAAGTATCACCTGACAAATTTGCACAGTTGTAAAATGCAAATGGCCATATTGTAAGGGTTATGCTGGCAGCACCTCCAGTCGTGCTGGTTGAACTCAATCCAAATGAAGTCAGTCCAGACTTGGCAAAGCAGGCTGTACCTATGGTTTTCAATTCCTTGGGGAATGTAATCCCTTTCAGTTTTGTACAGTTATAAAAGGCTCTTGCACCTAACACACCGGTAGACTGATTCCCAGATTCACTACCAAAAGTTACTGAATTTAAGTTTACGCAATCGCTAAATGCATCATTACCTATAACTTTACAATAAGCCAACTCTACAGTATTTAAAGATGTTTGCTTATTGAACGCACCATTTCCAATAAATTCCACCTTATCGGACAAAGTTAAAGAGCTTATTTCCAGCTTAGTAGCATTATCACCTATTTTGCTAAACGCATTATTTCCAATACCAGTAATTGTGACATAGCTTTCAAATGAAATAAAATTATCTTCTGTAATTTTATTTATTCTCGGATCATCATTACTCATTGTACCAGAATATCTGGGAACATATACTCCAACTGCTGATGTATTGCTTGAAGCATCTGTTACTTCATCCTTCAAATCCAAAAGAGTAAATCCCCTAAGCGAAAATGACGAATCATCCGCACAGAATCTATCTATAATACTATCCTTTAAAAATGCCTTTGGATCATCAACATTACTAGAGCCAGCCTGACTAGCCATATATGACACATTAAAATTCTTCAAAGAATTATATTTTGTCTCATCATATTGTCCCGCATCATTGTACACGCCTGCGTCTTTTAGTGCCTGCAAAATTTGTGTTGAATCATAAGTTGCAGCTAATCTGGTTAAATTATCTATTGCAGTATTATAATTTTGAATTTCAGTAATACGCTTTGCATATTCTATAGATGCATAATTTTTTACAACAGTTTCCGGTTTTATTTCTCCTACACTATAAAAATATTTCTTTCCATTTGCAGTTATTTTTTTACTTCCAGCCCTTGTATCACTGAATGTAACTTTTCCATCTTCATACATTAACTTTTTCGGTATTTTATATGGATTGTTATCCTTATCTTTAATTTCTGATACAGAAGAATCATCATCTGCAAAATGTGCGGTATAAGTTTCTTTCTTTAGAACATCTGTTTCCACAGCATCCACATATGCCTGAGTTATAATAAAATAACTCGTATATCTTTTTTTATTTAAATCAATCGCTGCACTAGGCTCATCACCAACATACTTTAAAATAACAGCTTCATCATTTTTGTTTTGTCTTGAAGCAATTGCAAACTCTTTCAAATAAGTCGCAGCTGTATCCGTATAATTAAATTTAACAGTATATGCTGACGGAGTAGCATCACTCTTGTAACTGGTTGCATCAGATAATGAATTGTAACTGGTCAATACTGACTCCATTTTAATATTCATATCAGAAGCATTATATACCTGTTCAAATACACTTTTGATATCCAGATTTCTGACATCTGTTGTCTTCGCCTGCATGGTTCCCAGCTGTTCGACTGGAATCGCAGCCACTACGACTGCCATAATCATGAAGATGGCTGCAATAGTCTTACGTACTGTTCTATGCAGTCTTACATTCTTTCTCTTTCTTTTCTTTCCTGTGTTCTTTGCCATGTTGCATCTCCCCGTTTTAATTCACCCTTTTAGCCACAACTACGAACCGTCCTTCATTCTCCTGATAATCACAGGTAGATAAGGTCAACAGCTTATCGCCATAGTTTGCAGTTACTCCAGTGTCATATAATGACAATGCCGCCATCTCATTCATATAGGAATCAAATTCCTTGGCTGAGCCGGCATTGATAAATTGATAATACTTAAAGGTCACTTCTTCTTCCGAATAGACCTTTGAGCGGAACACGTACATTACTTCGTATTCCCCTTTGTTATATATGGTGTCAAACTTGATTCTTGGATGTGCCTCATAATACGATTCATTGCTGTATTTATTCAATGTACCGAACATCTTGCCCGATTGCATGTGATGTCCATACAGAATGATGTTATCGCATCCGTTCACTGCATCACATTGATAATCCATGAAGATACATCCGTTCTTGTCTTCCTCCTGATTAAAGTTATGATTCAGATAGTATTCATTATTTACTGTCTGCATAACAGGGTAATCAATAATTGTATCGTCAATTTTTATCCATCCGATTAGTCTTTTGTTCTTATTATATAATGTTTCGTATTCTGGAAGAATATCCAGTGTCTGTGTATCCTCTTTTGTTACCTTGTGAATATTTATTTGTGAGTTCGCATTTAATATATTATTTGAGGTATTTTTCAGTGCTGCCAGCGACTCAAATTCACTTGCACTCTTAGCTGCCGATTGATAATAAAAGGCAAAATAACCAAAGCAGACAATACATATGGGAATGCATATCGTAATCAGAAGCTTTCGCCTTTTCTCTTTTCTTCGAATCTCCAGCAAAATCTCCTTCTTCATTTCCGGCGAAAGATCTTCTATCCTTATTTTTTCTTTTTTCTTTGGAGTCAGCTTCTTCTTGGCGTTCTCACGCTTCTGCTTACGTTCTTCCTTTTTACGTCTGATCTCCTCCTGCTTCTGAATCTGTTCTTCCTGAAATCTTCTATGCAGTTCATAGATATTATCGTCAAACTGTCTTCCTACAATTGATTCAAATTCAATCTGACTACTCTTTAACTGTTGATACAGCTTCTCGACATCTTTGGGGTTATCCAGCTTCAAGTCTCGTGTAATGGAATCAATGAGCTGTTTATCCCGCTGCGCCGCCGCATATTCCTCTGGTGTCCGGAAACGTCTGCCATCAATGGTCCATTGCAAATCCACTCTGCATACTTCCTTCCTGCTTCTCTTCTGTCATTTAACATAATCTAGTTTATTTAATTAGTTTACATATATATTATTATTTTACTATATTTTCAGTTTATTTCAAGTGTTTTCGTAATTATATATTTATTTTATATATTTTGTGTTTTATTTTTGTGTATACATAATGCCATTTGTAACACTTTTACATCTCTCTCATAAGATATAGAAAAACCTTTTAGGGGGTACTCAACATGAGTGACTTATCAGCAAGCAATTGTGGATGCAATCAGACTATTTCTAACAACGGATGTGGATGCGGTAACAACAGCTGCAGTAACTGGATCTGGATTATCCTTCTTCTGTCCTGCTGCGGTGGATGCGGCAATAACAACAGCTGCTTCGGCGGATGTGGCAACAACAATGATAACTGCTGCGGCAATAACTGGATCTGGATCATTCTTCTCTTCTTCTGTGGTGGATGCGGTTACAACAACGGCTGCTGCTAATCCAATTCTAACCAGCCCAATGGGTTCAAGTAACTTGAACCCATTGGTTTTGTCCGGCATATATCCACTATCTGCTGCATAAGATACAATGATTCGCATTAAAACTGGAGGCAATATGGAAGAACAGGATAACGACAACGACTATGTACTCGTTTTTGACCACTTCTATACAAACAATCATATTCAGATTATGAAGACATTACTTCCCTATATAGATTCTGCTGCTATGCCCATGCTTCCGGTTATGATCAAATACATGGAACTTCAATACACTATGAAGCTTATCAGGAAAAATGTGCGACCTGAAGCTCCCGTATTATCTGCATGTTCCAAGGATTCACCAGACATTGAGACCATTTATCAGTCTATCCGTAAATATCTGGCACCTGAGGAAGAGAAAAGTTTCCAGCAAATCATCCAACTCATGCATACTATGGATAACGTGCGTCAGATGCAGCAAATGATGGAAATGTTGCAAACGATATCCGGTGATGGAGAAAATGCAAATACTTTTCCTGATATGTCTGCATTGGAAGGAATGTTCGATAACGGAACAAATATAAATGATATTATCAATATGATGAAAGCAATGAAATAGGAGGATTCTATCATGGATGAAAGAGAATGGATGAATGACCCTGCTCTGGAAGGAATTGACAAGTCCAAGCTGGCTTTTCTTGAAAAACTGGTAATTAAAAGTTCTTCCATGACACAAAAAGAAATGCTGCCTTTCCTGCTGTCTCTTTCAAAACTAAGCAGGGAAAACAACATTTCCTTTGATAAAAATGAAATACAGTTAATCTATTCTGTCATTCGGAAATATTCTACGCCTGATGATATTGCGAAAATGGAGAAGATTTCTTCTTATTTCCAATAAGGAGCATCAACACGCCCATAGAAAACAGACCACATACCAGTAAAGTTCTGTATTCCAGTGGATCACCGGTCTTAGGAGTGGAATCTTTCACATGTCCTGCTCCAGAGCCAGACCCTGAACCACTTCCACCGCCGGTTGTTCCTGTCTGTTGTCCGCTGCCATCTCCTGTCAGCTGGGTAGATATCTGTGTAATGTCTGGTGTTCCCGTTCCTGTTGTGCCATTTCCTGTTGTTGAAGAACCACTGCCGGATGAGCCACCACTGGAAGAACCACCGCTTGATGAACCACCTCCAGAGGAACCACCATCTGAAGAAGAACCGCCTCCTCCGGACGAACTGCCGCCATTGGAGGAGCCACCACCTGAATTACCTCCGTTATTGTTATTATTGTTGCCGTTATTATTGTTATTATTGTTGTTATCTGGAACTGTTCCATTAAAGGTCAGTACGAAAGGCGAGAAATGCCAGGTTTTAAACATAACGCACTTTACGCCATTATCTTCCTTTATCTTTACAATCGTAAGCTCCTCTAACTCACTTTGTGTCTTATTGTTATTATTACTATACACTTTCATGTTATTCTTCGTCACATCCCAAGACTGCCACTGATCAGGCAACGGGAACGTAATTGTATAGTTCATAGTATTATCATAATCAGGAGTCCCGGATATTCCCTTTGTCATACTGATATCCAAATAATATATCCTTTGCTTATCTACATTAGCAAAATAGCTTTTTAATCCATTCGTTTCAGCATTCGGGCTTACTTTCACATAATAGTTATCTGCTTCAATTCCACTGGCTGCCACATCAACGTAAGATTTGACATTACTTATACCAGAAGCTGTGTTGGAAGCAAAAGAACTACTGTCCACATTCATGATAACGCTTTCAGGCTTTAAATAAGAAGTATACTCAAATTTACTGTACTTATTTTCCAATTTTTTGGCTTCTGCATAAGATACGGAAGTTCCCGTAGTATCTGCTGCCAATATATATACCGTATCTGCTACTGATTCCATTCCGCAGAAAGCATCTCCTGCTATAGATGAGATGTTAGAAGGTAAGGTTACACTTCTGATACTGCTCATGTCAGAAAATGCTTTAGGTCCAATCTTGGTTACTGTATCAGGTATCTTAACATCTATCTTGCTTGAACTACCCTGATTACCTTTATATTCATACAAATACTTGCCATCTGCACTTAATACAAATCCCTTATCGTCTGTCTTTGTCCACTTTTTATACAGGGTACGACTTGCACTTACTGTAGCATCCATATTGGTAGCAGTAAAACATTCCTGGTCTTCGTACCATGATGAGTCTGTTGCATATCCCGTATACTGAATTTTGGATTCATCAATATTAGCAGCCAATACATCACTTAAAACATCACCTTTATTAGCTGGTGCATAAATTGCTCCTTCTGATGTATCGGTGTATATTGCTCCATTTAAATCAAATGTAATCGTGATGTCATTTGCCTGCCATCCCGCATACAGCTTCATGTCTGTTGCTACTTTCTGGTTCCAGTCAACTTCTGTTTTTGTTGTTGTACTGTCCAGATACCACTTTGTAATAGTATATCCTGGTCTTATTGGCGTATTATCAGGCTTGGGTAAAGTAGAACCAATCTTCACTTTTTTGGTCTGTTTGCTATAATCCTTTGCATCTGCTGCAATATATGTAATCGTGCATTCACTGCTTCCCAAATCCCAAGTAGCATATAATGTCATATCAGTGGTTGTCATCTTGTTAAAATCCCAGTCCATACCATTTTCTGTCTGCCAGCTAAGAAGCGTTGCATCCTTGGTGGTGGAATCTACTGTCAGTGTATGTTTTGAACCAGATTCAAAACCAAGTATAGCGTTCTGGTCAACTATGCCACCTGTTTCTGTATCAACTTCTTGATCTACTTCCAATACAGCTACGCCGTTCACATCTTTCGCACTACCAGGAAATTTAGGTGATGTAAAGTATGCGGAAGGATATCCAAAGTTAAATGTAATTTTAATTGTTTTTTTTGCATCTGCTGATGTTAACGCACTGCTATCATCCTGTGTTGCGACAATATCATCGTAAGCGAACTGCTTGCCATCTACTCTCTCCCATACTGCATACAATTCTGTGTCTACATTTGCTGTACTGTTTGCCATATCCCATTTAGGTCCTGTTGTACTGGTACTACACCAGCCATCAAACTGATATACGACAGCATCTATTGTATATTTCTGACCTTCTTTGAGTTCAATTCTCTGTCCACCATCTATTGTAATTTCTATCTTATCAGTTCCCAATGTAGCACCTTTTGCCACAGTTACTATCTCAACCGATGGATTCAGATTCGTAAATCCATACTGGAAAGTCACTGTAACCTTATCTGTACTGTCAGCATTATCAGCCTGCACTGACGGCATAGGTATCTGCGACAAAAGAATCGCAAAGATAATCAAGCTCACTCCAAGTAAATTTTTCAGTCTACGATACATATAAGTCCCCTCTTACTTCTGTATTTTTTTCGCTATTACAACAAATCTTCCATCTTCTTTATACTTATCGCAGGTGGATAGAATCAGGCATGAATCCCCATACGCTATATCATCCAGCATATACAGTGCATTCTGTGATATATTGTCGTGAAAGGCTTCAAAATCCTGTTCTGTACTCATATCTATAGCATCATAATATCGAAATACATCTTCATCGGCATAGGCTACTTCTGAAAGCATTGCTGCAACTACCTTATATTCGTTTTCTTCATATAATGAACTGAAACGAATAGTAGGATGTTCTTCGCAGAACTGCTTGTCCTTGTATTTCTTCAAGGTTCCGAACATAACGCCAGACCTCATATTATGACCATATATAATCAGGTTCTGACCGGATTGTATCACATCACATCGGTAATCCAGAATCAATAAACCGTTCTTATCCTTCTCTCCATTAAAATTCTTATCCAGATAATAATTATTGTCCCCTTGTCTGGACATAACCGGATAATCAATTTTAGTACCATCTATGGTAAGCCATCCTGAGAAATCTGTATTCTCTGAATGTAACTGTTGAAACTGTCCTAATATCTCAGGCTGCACTTCTTCTTCCAAAGCAAGTGCTGTCTGTTGCGCTTCCAATGCCTGCGCCTTTGCCAAGGCTTCTGCTTCTCTTCTATCCTGCCACCTCTGTGTCAGCCTTGCTGTTCTGGCATCCTCTTTTACCTTCTCCTGTAATAAATAGGTGTCATAATTGGTCTTCATATCCAGGAATACATTCCAGTTAAAATATACAAAGCAGACACCAAATATCATAGCAAAAATGAGTATCACCATTCCTTTATTACGTGCAAACAACTTCTGTCTGTGATTCTCTTTACGCTTAACAGAAGCCACCTGCTTGCGGATTCTACGCATCTGGTCTTCTGTCAATATTTCTGTCAGACTATCCAGAAAGTCCAGTCCCAGCATGGATTGAAACTCAATATCATATAATTTTATTTTATAATAAATTTCCTGTGCAAGCGGCACTGTAAGTTCCAGATTACCATGCAGCAGAGAATCTATCATTTCCCTGTCAGCATTTGTTTTAGTCTCTTCATCCCGAAACAATGCCCCTCGTCTATTTGTTAATGCTTCCCTCATAACACCACGTTCACTGATTATGCTAATGTTTTATGTCACCTCATTTGTGTTCATTATAATATAAATTTTCAGAATTGTATAGTCAATTTTTGAAACATTTTGTATTTTTATGTAAATAGCAAAAGAACTCAGAGTTTTAATGCTCTGAGTTCTTCACATAATTAATTATTTTACCAGGAACAAAAATGCACCGATAGGTACTTTCTGCATCCAAATATTTCTCAACCGCTTTTTTTGCCAGCTGTAGGCACTCTTCTTCTGATATCTGCATATCTACCTGTATGGTTCTTCGCGTTCTACTGTTTATCTGAACAGGAATTGTTATCATACGATGAGACAGTTGTTCACATTGCCAAGGCATCATAAACACTGACTTGACCGGCTGTTGCAATGTCTGCCACAATTCTTCCGATAAATGTGGTGCAAAAGGAGCCATTATACCAAGTAGCTCACAGCATAATCTGTCTATCTGCGAGTCGGGTTCTGCTTTCGCAAGCTGATCCTGTCCATGATGAGGAACCGCAATCTCCAGATCATGGCTGTGCATCTTTTGAAGTACAGCTCCTGTGTCCAATGCCTTTTGTATATTGCCGATACCAATCATGAGTACTGACATGGCATTATGTCGATTAGGCATCGTATTTCCTTTTGCAAAATGCATCAGCATATCAGATTTCATCTGGCTGGTCATTTCCAGCAGTTCCTCTACATTCTGATCATGATAACCGCCTTGCTGATTCCATTTGTTTGTAGCCAGAATCAATCTTCTGAACTTACCCAGGAATTTGTACAGCCCTTCCAGACTGCACTCTTCCCAAGTATCCAGATAAGGATCATCTGCTTTCGGAGTCTTTTCAAACAGTAGATATAATCTCAGGCAATCCAGTCCATAATCCAATATCAGATCTTCCTGAAATATCTCTTTTCCAGTATCAGCAAGCCACTGCATCAGATTCTGTGCTGCTTCGCGCTGTGACTGTATCGACCACTGTCCAAACATACTCCGCGCTGCATGATCTACATCAATATTTTCAACTTCCCACAGCTTCTGCGCATGGTATTGTGTTTCCCGATGATTCATTAAAGTAATCATACGACTTATTTCACTACGATATTCAGGATTCTGCCCTTTACGTAGATTTCCTTTACTACATTCTTACCAGCCATAAGCTCTGCAATTGCAGGAATTGCATGTGCTTTTGCCTTAACAGACTCTTCATCCTCGTCAAGTGCTACTCCAAGAGTTGCCTTAACCTTACCATTGATCTGTACTGCAATCTCTACATTAGATTCTACAGTCTTGGCTTCATCATACTCAGGCCACTTCTGCTGATATGCTCTGCCACCATAGATAGACTCCCATAATTCCTCTGTCATATGCGGTGCTACAGGGTTTAATAAGAGAATCAAAGTTGCATATTCAGCCTTATTGATGCTCTTTTCCTTATAGAAATCATTTACCAGAGACATCATAGCTGCGATTGCTGTATTGAACTTCAGACTCTCAAAATCATTTGATACCTTCTTGATTGTCTGATGAATCTTAGTCTCAAGGTTCTCTCTATAGCTGTCTCCTTCAATAAGCATATCCTGTAACTTCCATACACGCTCCAGGAACTTCCTGCAGCCCTTAACACCTTCCATGCTCCAGGATGCACTTAATTCAAATGCACCGATGAACATTTCATAGGTTCTGAGTGTATCTGCGCCGAACTCGTTTACAATATCATCCGGGTTGATAACATTTCCTCTGGACTTGGACATCTTCTCATTGTTCTCACCAAGGATCATACCATGAGAAGTTCTCTTCATATATGGTTCAGGGCAGGATACCAGTCCCTGATCGTAGAGGAACTTGTGCCAGAATCTGGAGTAGAGTAAGTGAAGTGTTGTATGCTCCATACCACCATTGTACCAGTCTACAGGCATCCAGTAATCAATTGCTTCTTTGCTTGCAAAAGCCTCATCATTATGAGGATCGATATATCTTAAGAAATACCAGGAAGAACCAGCCCACTGAGGCATAGTATCTGTCTCTCTCTCAGCCTTGCCACCGCACTTAGGACAGGTAGTCTCTACCCAGTCACGCATAGCTGCAAGTGGTGATTCACCTGTATCTGTAGGCATATAGCTGTCTACTTCAGGAAGCTTCAGAGGAAGTTCACTCTCATCAATTGGAACATAACCACAGCAAGGGCACTTTACAATAGGAATAGGCTCGCCCCAGTAACGCTGACGTGAGAATACCCAGTCACGAAGTTTATAATTAACTTTCTTATGTCCAATGCCTTTTTCCTCCAGCCATTCAATAATAGCCTTCTTGGCATCCTTAACTTCCATTCCATCCAGGAAACCGGAGTTGCACAGCTTACCAGTTGCTACATCTGTAAATGCTGCATTCTGTACATCACCGCCTGCTACTACTTCAATGATAGGCAGATCAAACTTCTTGGCAAAATCCCAGTCTCTGTCATCATGTGCAGGAACTGCCATGATAGCGCCTGTACCATAAGACATTAATACATAATCAGATACCCAGATAGGAATCTCCTTGCCATTTACAGGGTTTACTGCTGTGATTCCCTTAATGCATGCACCTGTCTTATCCTTGGCAAGCTCTGTTCTCTCAAAATCAGACTTTCTTGCTGCCTGTGCACGATATGCAAGAATCTCATCATAATTGCTGATCTCGTCCTTGTACTTATCGATCATAGGATGCTCTGGGGAAATTACCATATAAGTAGCACCAAATAATGTATCAGGTCTGGTTGTATATACAGTCAGTGCCTCATCCTTACCACTTAACTTGAAGTTAACTTCTGCGCCTTCGCTTCTGCCGATCCAGTTCTTCTGGGAAACCTTAACCTTCTCAATATAGTCTACATGATCAAGACCTTCAATGAGCTTCTCTGCATAATCTGTAATCTTTAACATCCACTGGGACTGCATCTTACGGATAACAGGTGCACCACAACGCTCACATACACCATTTACAACTTCCTCATTTGCAAGCCCTACCTTACAGGAAGTACACCAGTTGATTGGCATTTCACTCTTATAAGCCAATCCCTTCTTGAAAAGCTGTAAGAAAATCCACTGTGTCCACTTATAATAGGAAGGATCTGTTGTGTTGATCTCTCTTGACCAGTCGAAGGAATAACCTAATGACTTTAACTGATCCTTGAAATGTGCCACATTGTTCTTGGTTACGATCTTAGGATGAATCTTATTCTTGATCGCATAGTTCTCTGTAGGAAGACCGAATGCATCCCATCCCATTGGGAAAAGGACATTATATCCCTGCATTCTCTTCTTACGGGATACGATATCCATTGCTGTATATGGTCTTGGATGACCTACATGAAGACCCTGTCCTGAAGGATAAGGGAACTCAACTAATGCGTAATATTTTGGTTTGGACTTATCAAGAGTTGCCTTAAAAGCCTCCTCATTATCCCAGATATCCTGCCATTTTTTCTCAATTTCTTTTGGAGAATACTCTCTGCTCATTTTTCATGACTCCTTTTTCATACATTGTTCGTTATGCACCATGATAGGCATATGCCCGTGAAATAAAAAAACTCCGTCTCTATAAATAATAGTATAGAGACGAAGAGATTATATCTATCCGCGGTACCACTCTGTTTCAGATTCTATATCTGCGCTTATGCTTCTGTAACGGGAAGTCCCGCTCACAACTATTCCAGTCAGGATTCACTGTGAGAACTCCAAGGCGAGTTCAAGGTGTCTCTTTTGCTGTCTCGCACCAAATGACAGCTCTCTGAAAAAGATCGTGCCTCTACTACTCCTTATCATGGTCGTTAACATATTACAAATCTGAAAATATTCTAGCATAGTGCCATTTAAAATGCAACTGCTTTTTCAAGAACTGTAATGGAATGGCTGGAAGTAAAGGTATCTGCAATTCCTTCTGTAACGTAAAGATTTCCATCATCCGTGTACAAAATGGCATCAAATTCATCATTGTGATTCTGCCAGAACTTAACTGCCGACTCTGTTCCCATGACATACAGTGCAGTAGAAAGTCCATCTGCCAACGTGCCATCTTCACTCACAATCGTAACTGACTGTAACCCGTTATAGGCTGGTATTCCAGTCTTGGGGTCTATGATATGGTGATACTTCCTGCCATTTTCTTCAAAATACCTTTCATAGCCGCCAGATGTGATGATTGCCTTGTTCTGTGCAGACAGTACTCCCAGATATTCTTCCTGTTCATCAGGACTTTTAATTGCCACCTTCCATGAACTGCCATCTGGCTTCGCGCCAACAAGCTGCACATTGCCTCCCAGGTTCAAAATAGCACTATTTATATCATATTCCTGCATGATCTGCGCAACTCTCTGGGAAGTATAGCCTTTGGCAATGCCGCCAAAGTCAATCTCTACTCCCTCTGGCAACGTAAGTGTCTGTGTTGAAGCATCATATTGCAGACTAGAGGCATCTACAAGTTGCAGTAAAGACTGTAATTCTTCCTCACTCGGTATACGGTGTTCTTCTCCCGTAAATCCCCATGCTCTCATAACGGGATATATCGTAATATCAAAGGCCCCATCCGTCTCTTCATAAATAGTAAGAGAACGGTTCAGTAAATACTGCGTATCTGCCGATATCTGTGCTTTCTTATTTTTATTAAGCTGGCCAATCTCACTTTTCTCATTGCCGGTAGATAAACGGGCATCCAACCTTTCAATCTCATCTTTAGCAGCTCCAACTGCTTCTTCAGCATTTTTACCATAGGCTGTCAATTCCATGTAAGTATCCATGGCAAATATCTGCGCAGATGCGCTTTTGTTATTTTGTTCTCTGACTATAAGGAAATACGCAGCGATACATACTGCTATGAAAAGAAATGCTGTCAGTATTTGTCTCTTATTCTTCTGCATGTTTTTGTCCCCATTTCTTAGGGTATCGTACAATGCAATGTTGGAACTTGTCAAGATTAGGTGGAGAAATGCAGGCAAGCCCGCGCCGTTGTCTGAGCCGCAGGCAAGTTTTAGGCGCGGGTTTGTAATAAAAGCATTTCTGCCGTAGGTGCTTAGAAGTCCTTACAGCTATTACGTGTTCACAAAATCAATGGATAGAAGTCGGTGCGTGCCTAGAACTTCTACTTATTCTTCATTATTCTCAGCTACTTTGGCTGCTCTGGCTTTTACTTCTGTTTCCTGGATATCACTTGGGGTCTGTTCATATCTTGCAAATGTATATTCATAGCTGCCTCTGCCGCCGGTCATGGAGCGAAGCACAGTACAGTATCCGCCTAATTCCAGCATCGGGATATCTGCCTCTACGACCTGTTTACCATTACCTACAGGGTTCATGCCAAGTACTCTGCCCCTTCTCTTGTTCAGATCTCCCATAACATCACCTGTGTATCTGTCAGGCACTGTTACCTTCAGATTCATGATTGGCTCTAGCAGGATTGGTCCAGCTTCCATGAAGCCCTTCTTAAATGCCTGTATCGTTGCCATCTTGAATGCCATTTCAGAAGAATCTACCGGATGGTAAGAACCATCATAAAGTACACCTTTTACACCAACTACAGGATATGCAGCCAAAGGTCCTTTCACAACAGATTCCTGTAAGCCCTTCTCAACTGCCGGGAAGAAGTTCTTCGGAACTGCACCGCCTACAACCTCCTGCTCGAATACATATGGCTTTTCCAGATCACCGGATGGTTCAAAACGCATCTTTACATGACCGTACTGTCCATGTCCACCGGACTGCTTCTTATATTTGTATTCTACGTCTGCCTTTTTCTTGATTGTCTCTCTGAATGCTACCTTGGGCTTGCTCAGTTCAATCTGACACTTATATTCGTTCAACAGTCTGCTCTGGATAATCTCAAGCTGCTGCTCGCCAATACCATATATCAGAGACTGTCTGTTCTCTGTGTCATTGACTACCTTCAAAGTCTGATCCTCATGAGAAAGCTTCTGAAGTGCCTGCGCTACTTTATCAATATCGCCCTTATTCGGTACTTTGTAGCGAAGTGCTGTATAAGGCTTGGATATCTCAAATTTACCATATTCAATGATATTTGCCTTAGTAGACAATGTATTACCGGTTCTTGCTGCTGTCAGTTTCGCAATTGCACCGATATCGCCTGCATGCAGTTCTGGTACTTCAATTGGCTTGCTGCCCTGAAGCACATAGAGCTTGCTGACTTTTTCCTCAATATCCTTGTCCTTGTTATAGATCATGTCATCTGGCTTAAACACACCAGAGCACACCTTGATCAGTGAATACTTGCCAATGAATGGATCTACAATTGTCTTAAATACATAAGCTGATTTTGCCTTGGAAAAGTCATAGTTTGCCTGGAATATCTCATTTGTCTTCATATTGATACCGGCCAGTTCCTTATTCTCAGGGCTTGGCAGATATTTTACAATGTCATCCAGCAAAGTATATGTACCTTGGCACAGAGTATTCGACCCCATACTGATCGGTACGATGGAGCCATCAATGACGTTCGTGCGCAGTGCAGCTCTGATTTCATTTTCAGTGAATGTCTCACCACCGAAATAGCGTTCCATAAACTCTTCACTGGTTTCTGCGACTGCTTCCATCAATGTATCTTTATAAAGGGCAAGGTTATCTTTGCTGTAATCAGGGATTTCGCATTCCTCTACTTCTTTGCCTACCCAACGGTTTGCATTCTCACTGACTACATTAATATAGCCTACAAATTTCTCATTTTCACGAATTGGGAAATGAAATGGCGCAATCTTCTTGCCATACATTTCTGTTAATGTTTCTACTACATTCTTGAAAGATGCATTATCCACATCCATGTCTGTAACATAAATCATACGAGGAAGCTTATATTTCTCGCACAGCTCCCATGCCTTTTCCGTTCCGGCTTCCACACCAGCCTTACCTGATACAACGATAATTGCTGCATCTGCCGCACTGATGCCCTCTTCTACTTCACCGATAAAGTCAAAATATCCAGGTGTATCCAATATATTGATCTTTACGCCTTCCCATTCAATCGGCACAACAGTAGTGCTAATTGAAATCTTACGTTTCTGTTCTTCTTTTCCAAAATCACTTACCGTATTACCATCCTCGACTCTGCCCATTCTGGATGTAATGCCTGCTAAATATGCCATAGATTCTACGAGGCTGGTCTTACCCGCCCCTCCATGACCTAATAGAACTACATTTCTGACCTTGTCTGTGGTGTAAACATTCATAGTAGCTACCTCCTGTTTTTTTGTAGGATTCTCACGATATTCCTATCTGATTCTTTTTGGTGTTTCATAAATTTGTTCATACATTATATGAATTGTATTTATTTTCGTACACCTTTAAATAAATTTTACAATATATTGTCTGTATATTCAAGTTTTTTGTGTATTTTGCATATAACATTTTATCCAAAATATTATGTAACTTTTCAGTACAATGTTCTAACGGTTTCTATTGACTTTAGTACGTTAAAGTGCGATACTATAGAAAGAAACAAACGGCATATGCCTGTATAAAGGAGACTACATTCATGAAACGTAATTCTTATGGATTCATCGGACTGGGTCTTATCGGCGGTTCTATCGCCAAGGCCATCCGTAAAATACAACCCGACTGTCACATTCTGGTGTATGATACCAATACAAACATGACTCAGAATGCACTGACAGAAGGAATTGCCGATGCTGTCACCGATTCCATTGGCAATGATTTTCATTCCTGTGATATGATTTTCCTGTGTGCACCAGTTTCCATTAATAATGAAAATCTGGCACAGTTAAAACCATATCTGTCCCAGAACACTCTGATCACAGATGTTGGCAGTGTGAAATCATCTATTCATGCCAAAGTAAAAGAATTAGGTCTGGAGAAACATTTTATCGGTGGTCATCCTATGGCAGGCAGTGAGAAATCCGGCTTTATCAATGCCAATCCTATTATTCTGGAGAACGCCTTCTATATTCTTACGCCAACCGAATCTTCTTCAGAAGAAGACCTGACATTCTATCGCGAGCTGGTACAGGCAATCGGTGCTATCCCACTGGTCATTACCTGTGATAAGCATGACTACGTTACCGCAGCGATCAGTCACGTTCCTCATCTGATAGCTGCTGCATTGGTGAATCTGGTTCATGACCACGATACCCAGGAAGGAACCATGAAGCTGGTAGCCGCAGGCGGTTTCAAAGATATCACCCGAATTGCCTCATCCTCTCCACAGATGTGGGAAGCAATCTGCATGACCAACTCCAATAACATCGCAGACTTGTTGGACGATTATATTGAATCATTAAAAGACATCAGCCAGGCTGTTCGTTCCAGACAACAGGGCTACACTTATGATTTATTCAAAGAATCCAAGGAATATCGCGATTCCTTTGCCAACCAGTCCAGAGGTCCTATCAAGAAAGTATTCGGCTGCTACCTGGATATTCCTGATGAAGCCGGTGCGATTGCAACAATTGCAACCCTTTTGGCAAAAGCCGATATATCTATTAAAAATATTGGTATCGTCCATAACCGTGAATTTGAAGAAGGTGTCCTGCAAGTTGAATTCTATGAGCAGGCATCACTTAACGAAGCCATCATCCTTTTACAGGATTTGAACTATACAGTATATGAAAGGAAATAAAAAACATGCAGATAAGCAAGAAAAACCACCTTCACGGAACTATATCCGTTCCCGGAGATAAATCCATCTCCCATCGCGCAGTTATGTTTGGTTCGCTGGCACAAGGCACAACTGAAATCACACACTTTCTGGAAGGTGCTGACTGTCTCTCTACTATTGGATGTTTTCGCAGTATGGGCATCCCCATTGAAAGGACAAAAGATACTATACTTGTTCACGGAAAAGGTCTTCATGGTCTGAGCAAACCAGTTGATGTCCTCGATTGTGGTAACAGCGGAACTACGACCAGACTGATCTCCGGTATTCTGGCAGCTCAGAACTTTGACGTTACTCTGACAGGCGATGCTTCTATACAGACTCGACCTATGAAGCGAATCATGACACCTCTGTCAGAAATGGGTGCACATATCGTCTCCGTAAATGGTAATGGTTGTGCGCCGCTCCATATTGAAGGTACAACCTTAAAAGGCATTCACTACCAGTCTCCCGTAGCTTCTGCACAAGTAAAATCCTGTGTCCTGTTAGCCGGCTTGTATGCCCAGGGAGAAACCAGTGTCACCGAGCCTACCTTGAGCCGTAATCATACAGAAATCATGCTGCAGTACTTCGGTGCAGATGTAACCAGTCAGGGTGTCACTGCTACGATTCATCCAGAACCTCAATTAGAAGGCAGACAAGTAAAAGTTCCCGGCGACATTTCTTCTGCTGCTTATTTTATCGCCGCAGCTATGTTAGTACCTGATTCTGAAGTACTTCTTAAAAACGTGGGGATTAATCCTACCAGAGATGGTATTATACGTGTATTCAAAGAAATGGGCGCTGATATTATTTACTTGAATGAAAATTGTGATAATGGAGAACCTACCGCAGACCTATTGGTGCGCTCCTCTTCTCTTCATGGAGTTAATGTCGGAGGTGAAATCATTCCTACCTTAATTGATGAGATTCCTATGATTGCTGTTGCTGCTGCCTACGCTGACGGAACCACCATCATAAAAGATGCTGCTGAATTAAAAGTCAAAGAATCTAACAGAATTGACACTGTTGTCACAAATCTCAAAGCAATGGGCTGTGACATTGAAGCTACTGAAGATGGTATGATCATCCATGGTGGCAAACAATTACATGGAACTTCCATCAATACGAAGAAAGATCACCGTATAGCTATGAGCTTCGCCATTGGTGCCCTGGCAGCAGATGGGGTTACTGAGATTCAGGATGCAGATTGTGTTACTATCTCTTATCCAAATTTCTATGAAGATGTTGAGATGTTATCTAAGTAATTTAATATGATACCAGGAGCGAAGGGGCTTTTGCCCCAACATTTTAATACTTATATAGGGTAAAAATCTGTGCAGTTTTTAATTACTCTGCACAGATTTTTTATTTTCTGATATAGAAAACAGGGTATGAACTCTGCCATACCCTGTATATTCTATCATTACAAATTCAATTATGCCTGAGGACCTGCTGCAACTAAAGCCTTACCAGCGTCATTGCCTTCATACTTAGCAAAGTTCTTAACGAATCTGGATGCAAGGTCTTTTGCCTTAACTTCCCATTCAGAAACATCTGCATAAGTATCACGAGGATCAAGAATACCTGCGTCTACACCAGGAAGTTCTGTAGGAACTTCGAAGTTGAACATAGGAATTGTCTTTGTAGGTACGCTTAAAATAGCTCCGCTAAGGATAGCATCAATGATACCACGAGTATCCTTAATAGAGATACGCTTACCTGTTCCGTTCCATCCTGTGTTTACCAAATAAGCCTTAGCTCCGCTCTTCTCCATCTTCTTAACAAGCTCTTCTGCATACTTTGTAGGATGCAGTTCAAGGAATGCCTGTCCGAAGCAAGCTGAGAATGTAGGTGTAGGCTCTGTAATACCACGCTCTGTACCAGCTAACTTAGCTGTGAAACCAGACAGGAAGTAGTACTGTGTCTGTTCAGGAGTTAAGATAGATACTGGAGGAAGTACGCCGAATGCATCTGCTGACAGGAAGATAACGTTCTTAGCTGCTGGTGCAGAAGAAATAGGGCGAACAATATTCTGAATGTGGTTGATAGGATAAGATACACGAGTATTCTCTGTTACACTCTTATCATCGAAATCAATCTTGCCTGCTGCATCCAGAGTAACGTTCTCAAGAAGAGCATCACGCTTGATAGCATTGTAGATATCAGGCTCAGAATCCTTATCAAGGTTGATAACCTTAGCATAGCATCCACCTTCAAAGTTGAATACGCCGTTGTCATCCCAACCATGCTCGTCATCACCAATCAGAAGACGCTTAGGATCTGTAGAAAGTGTAGTCTTACCTGTACCAGACAGACCGAAGAAGATTGCTGTATTCTCGCCGTTCATATCTGTATTAGCTGAGCAGTGCATGGAAGCGATGCCCTTTAATGGCAGATAGTAGTTCATCATGGAGAACATACCCTTCTTCATCTCTCCACCGTACCATGTATTTACAATAACCTGCTCACGGCTTGTAATGTTGAATGCTACACATGTTTCAGAGTTAAGACCTAATTCCTTGAAGTTCTCAACCTTAGCCTTAGATGCGTTGTAAACAACGAAATCAGGCTCGAAGTTAGCTAATTCTTCTTCAGTAGGCTTAATGAACATGTTAGTTACGAAATGTGCCTGCCAAGCAACTTCTACGATGAAACGGATAGCCATACGTGTATCCTTGTTAGCACCGCAGAATGCATCTACTACGAAAAGTTTCTTATTAGAAAGTTCCTTCTTAGCGATTTCCTTAACTGCATTCCAAGCTTCCTGTGTCATAGGATGGTTATCATTCTTGTATTCATCAGATGTCCACCATACAGTGTCCTTAGAATTCTCATCTACTACGATGAACTTATCTTTAGGAGAACGTCCTGTATAAATACCAGTCATAACGTTAACTGCACCCAGTTCACTTTCCTGACCTTTCTCAAAACCTTCAAGTTCTGGCTTAGTCTCCTCTTCAAATAATAATTCATAAGAGGGATTGTATACTATTTCTGTAGTTCCGGAAATACCATACTTGCTTAAATCGATTTTTGCCATCTTACATTAACCTCTTTCCTTTAAAAATTATGATAATCGCCTACGTTTGTAGGTAATGCGATATCCATTGTCCGGTGAAAGTTCTCCAACTTCACCTATTCTAATTATACATATCTGATTCATAAAATCAACAAAAAAGGTGTGAATTTTTTGTAATAAATTTTAAAATTTTCTGCTTATATCTATAATATCCTGCCCTGCTGCCTCAAATACTCCAGAAATGCTTCGCAGCCTGTGACCACGTCCTCATACGTTACATCAAAATCCCCTGTATACCATGGATCAGCCACATCTCTGTCAGAACCAGCAAAAGACAACAATTTATATACCTTTCCATCAGGATCACCCTTTAACATTCTATTAAGGTTCCTGATGTTGGCACTATCCATACCAATAATGTAATCTGCATCAGCATAGTCTGCCCATGTGATTTGTTTTGCCCTGTGCGGGACTAGAGGAATGCCGACCTCACGAAGTTTATTGACAGTACCTCTGTGCGGAGGATTGCCAATCTCTTCCGTACTTGTGGCAAAACTGTCTATGGTGAATTGGTCTGATAGGCCAAGAGAGCTTACCATGTAGGTAAAGACACTCTCAGCTAAAGGGGAACGGCAGATATTGCCGTGGCATATAAAAAGCACTTTTATTTTATCTTGCATATCGTCATTTTTCCTTGCTTATCATTGATTTTCCTAGGTTTTATCGCATTTTCCAGACATCTAACCCAATGGTCTTATCCTAGCATAAAATCGCATATTTTACTATATCTCGGTAAGTAAAATGAGTACAAATCTAGGTACAAACCCGATTCGTACTCATCAGTACTTTTTCCCTATGCCCTTTATTTCCTTACTTGGCACACTTTTTCATTTCTTTTTCTATCCTTTCAAGCCTCTCCATTTCTCTCTGTGCATCTTCCAACTTAAGGTGTGTATACACATTTGAGGTAACACTTGTGCTGCATAGTGCATTGAGAACTGCATAAAACAAATGCGTATAACGGCAGCATGCGCCAAATACAGCCACCGCTGTTGATGAAAATTTGCTCAGTACCGCATTGAAATTGAACATCATGAAGCTATTTAATGCAAGCAGGACAGCAGATGGGATTCCAAGATACAAAACTCTTTTTACTGCATAAAATCGTGGCTCTATCGAAAATCTGAGCTGAATCTCTTTGTTTTTTTGGTATTCAGGAAAAGTGCTATGCCAGCGGCAGTAATCTGACTAAGTACCGTCGCTACGGCTGCACCGATGATTCCCATTTCAGGAAAATCAAACAGGCCAAATATAAGTATCGGGTCGATAACAATATTCAATACCGCTCCAACCAGCTGAGAAATCATGCTATATAAGGTTTTCCCTGTGGAAATCAACATTCGCTCAAAAAACAGCTGTGCTATCGTACCAATCCCGAAAATGTAACAAACCTTCAGATACTTGATACCTGCATCGAATATTTCCAGATCTGCTGTCTGCGTGTTCATGAAGGCACTGGGGAGTCGTGTAAAGCCTGTAACAAGTGAAACAGCACCTGTAATCATTACAAGGAAAACCGCCGCCTCAGCCGCATCGTTAACTTCCTGTTGAATCTTTTCGCCTAACGCCCGTGAAAGCATGGTATTCATACCAACAGCAATACCGGTACTCAGTGCTGTCAAAAGTGTAACCATGGGCATGGCATAAGTAATGGCAGATAACGCTTTTTCGCTAATCATTGCGACAAAAATGCCATCTACAATATTATATAATGCCTGTACCGCTGTAGACAGAATGACAGGCAGTGCCATTTTCAGAAGCAGCGACCAAACCGGTGCCACTCCCATTTTGTTTTCTGTAATTGTTTCTCTCAAAATGATTGTTTCTCCGCTTCACAGACTTACCATGTCAACGACATTTCTACAAGCTCTGGGTTGTTTGGATTACCAATCAGGGCTGTTTTCTGATCCAGCGCTGTAAGTTTAGAAAGTTCATCCTCTGTCAGAATAAAATCAAAGATGTCAAAATTCTCTCTGATATGTTCCGGCTTCGTGCTTCTTGGAATTACAATTATGCCCTTCTGTGTCAGAAAACGAAGCAGAATCTGCGTTGTGCTCTTTTGGTATTTTTCTGCAAGAGCTGTCACCTCAGGCTCGCTAAACATCTCGTTTCTATTTCCTTGCCCCAGCGGAGCATACGCCATGTGTGCTACATTCTTTTTATCCAGCCACTTACGTTCTTCTGCTCTCTGGCAGTACAGATTTGTTTCGATCTGGTCAATTGCAGGCACAATCCTGTTATATGCAATCAAGTCAACAAGCTGTCCCGGTTCAAAATTTGACACACCAATAGCCCGTAATTTACCCTCTTCATAAAGTTTTTCCAATTCACGCCATGCATTGTAATAATTTGCAAAAGGCCAGTGTAAAATCAATAAGTCAATATAGTCTGTCTGTAAATTTTTAAGAGACTGTTCAACAGTTTCCCTGACATTTTCATACGATTTGTAATTAACCTTTGTTACAAGGAATAATTCCTTTCGGTCAATACCGCTTTTGACAATTGCGTTTCCAACTGCTATTTCAGAGGGATATTGTCAAGTGTGTAAGTAAGATTTTATGAAATTGCTTCTATTTTCATAAGAGAGCCTTCCATTACTTTTATACCATCTGTTAATTCAATATAGCTGATTACCTTTGTTTCTCAAAAAGAATAGTTTATACGCTTTAGATTTTAGTATCAAGTGTTGCCTGTGCAGGGGATTTTCCTGTCTCTGCAGTCTCTCTTGTAACATCATCAAGTGCTCCAGCTTTGATTGGCTTACCAATTTCCCAGTTAGGATCAGCCTTTTTTGCGGCATCATAAAAAGCCTGTCTGTAAATTCTCTCATATTTTTCAAGGGTGTACCCGGCAGCCAGCCTGTCCTTTTTGGACATTTTGCGATACAAATTGTTATACACATCTGTTCGTTTTGTTGTATCACCATTGCATACACCATTTTCACGCAGAAATTCTTTTTTTGTCAGTTCATACATTTCTTCTTTGCTGCTATCCGGAATTGATATGATCCTTCTTCTCGAATTCTCGTTGTCATCTGTCACCAAAAGTCCTGCCAATCCATTTACAGGATTAATATAATCTCCATCCTTATCATAATGACTCATCAGATTTTTTATTCCCTGAATATTGCCATACATCGCACCATTTCCGGCAGACATCATCTTCTTAATAGCTGCTTTATACTGTTTACTGTTCGTATTAATTCCAGCAGCTTTTAGCTGTGATTGAACAGAACTGCTATTAAGCTGTGACAACTGAAAACTACCTATTGCATTTACTCCTGATGTTCCAAATGATTTCTGAAATAAAAAAGCATAATCCGTTATCCTTGACATAAAACAGCCTCCCTGTCTGTTTCCACATTGCAAATTTATTTTTGTCTATTTTATGTTCTAGCATAAGTCATTATTTTAATTGCACACCTTACGGTTTCATATCAAAGTCCCTATGCCAAAGCATCAAATGCCGAAACTCCGTTTTCCGTCACTCCTGTAGAAGTTGAAGTACCTACCAATTCCACCATTTTTACTGTCAGGTCAGCTACATCTTTTCCATCAATTTTCAGATTATATTGCTGTTCTTCCTGCTCCTGTTTTTCGGCACGCTGTTTTTCCAGTCTTTCCTCTGTCTCTTTCTTTTCTGCTTTCCTTTTCTCGAGTCTTTCTTCAAGTTCTTTCCTTGCTTTTTCTGTTCCCGGATCAACCTCATCTGTTACCAGTACTTCTTCTGTTATGCTATCATATCCATTTATTGTATCCGTTACACTCAGTACCTTACAGCCACGAGCACTTTGAGCAGCTTTCAATTTTTCGATACTTTCCGGTATTAAAGATAGATTATACTCCAACCATTGTTTTGTCTTTTCATCTCCCATAGCCTTTGACAAAAGAGAACTGTTTATATTTACGGAATAATCCCTGCTTCGTAAACAATCGTATTTTTGTGTTAAATAGTTCTTATATTCATGGGCATTCTTATATGTCCTGCCCGTTTTGTTTCCAGCATTTTGTGTATTGCCATAACTATTCGTATATGACGCATAAGTTCCTATTCCTGTAACTGCCATATTAACATATCTCCTTTCATTATTCGGAGTCCTTCCAACTATGCCACCTGTTGGATTTCTCTCACCTACATCTATACTTTAAAATCTAATCCACCAAGAGTATCATCCATCTGATCTAAAATACTTGTATCAAATGCATCTCCCGGCTTCCATCCAGGATTATTTTTCTTTACCAGTGTCTCCATTCTTGAAGCATAATCTCCAGCCATTCTGCTCAATGTCCACGAAGCGGAATTTCGCTGTTCAGAAGGAATCGTATTCAAATACTGTTTGATTACATCATGTCTCTTGCTTTCTTCTGGTATATATGCACCATTGCTACTGATAAAATCCTGCTTTACAACCTTTTCTAAATCCGACTTCACCTTATCCGATACAGACACTATCTTTTTCCAATCCTTACCATTGATACAACGGTCTGCCTGTTCCTTTGATAAAAAAGGTACACCATCTTTATTATAGTAATAATTGTTATTTCTATATTGACACCCAGAATCTACGGTCGTAATCCCAGTCTGCTTGTGTGAAGAATTTTTCTGAAAGAAGAATTTGTTTATTAGCAAACTTTGCGAAAATAAATTTTTATTGTTAATATTTACATTCATATTTCACTCTCTCCTATAATACAAAATTGTAGCCACATTACATTTTTAATATGTATAATATACTTTTATTGTTTCAGTGGATGTTGAAACTGTTCCTTTTGTAACAATCCATATTTTCCACTTGCCTGACGGATCAAAACCATTAAAATCATTAATTGTTATTGTTCCACTCTTACTTACTGTTGTATAATTAACATTTCCATTGCCATCTTCTACATATAAATAAAACGAATCACTTCCTGAACTAACCCTACTATACACCTCTATTTTTAAAATCTGAGGATTTGATCCACTTACAGACCCTGATGAAACAGTTGAAATATTTGATGCTGTCCCATATACAGAATTTAATTTTGTTGTTGTCTTAGTCCAATAATTTGTAGCCCTCACTGATACAGTAGAATTTATAGTTATTGTTTCTTCTGCCGGTGCAACTTCTGCTGCCGATACAGGAGTTACAAGAAGAGCTGTGCATAATACGATTCCACTCAAAAAATAAGATATAATTTTCTTCATCGTAAATACCTCCATAATAATATTTCAAAATAATATGGCTACAATTTCTTTCATCAATTTTTAATCACCAGTTTACAACTTTATAAATGGTAGACTTGTTGATGAATCAACCGATTTAAAGCCTTTTTCACAGCATTTGTTTTTATGTGTGTTTCGACATTTTTGACGAAAGTGGCAAAAAATATCTGTCTGCGAATACCCTGGCTTAATTCAAAACGAAATTCCTGTACACTCTTTGTGCGATATTCAGAAAAAGTTTTATCCTGATACGGCAAAAGTTTCATGGCACAATAGCTGATATTGATCAGATTGATCAGCATTTCAATCCCTTTGCAGCTCCGCACCATATAGCTGCAAAAAGACCAGAATGTTTTCTGCTCATAGTAACTTGTCTCAATATTCCAGCGAAATGAGTACAGAAACAGTGGGATATATTTCATCCAGTCACTGCCGGTCTGATTCAATGGTGCTTTTTCCTGCCATGCACAGAAAATCTGCAGTTCTTCTGGAAAAATCGTACTGAAAACAGGCGTTTTTTACCATGCTCTTTTTCTGTGGCTGTGACATAAGCCAAAACTTCCTGATTGCCAAAGATTCTGGTAAAGACACGGCGGACACCGGTATAGTAATCACCGATTTTTTCACCGGAAAAGGTAAAGTCAGTCTCAACAGAAAGCTGTTTTCCATGTTTAGCCGGACGCCCCCTGCGGCCGGTATGTGCAGGAGCAAGGTCATACATAACAGAATCAATCCTTGCATTACCAATAAGATCCAGGTTCGGATATTCATTGACAATACAGACCAGATTTTGTTTCGTATACCAGCTGTCACAGAGAATAATGACATGTTCCCTGCTTTGAAATTCAGGCATGACTTTACGGATCATGGTGGCAGCAAGTTCCAGTTTGGATTCTTTTTTCTTCCACATACGGTATCCAAACGGAACGGAAAGATAAGAGATCTTATCCTGATTCCACACAGGTACGCAAAGCATGATACTTACAAAACAGTGTCCATTCAGATAGTTATAACTGTTTTGTGCAGCATGGTCAAACAGTTTTGAAACGTTTTCTCAAATATTAATCGTCAATAAATTACAATCAGGCATTATTAACATTTGTGTTTGTCATAATCATATCGAATGGCTTGAGTATTTAATTTCCATCAATGTAAACTTATCTTCTTCCAAAGCATTAATCTTTAGCCTTTAAATTTTAACACTCATCAATAACTGCGATAACTGATTTTGATTATGATGAATCATTGTATATTTTTCCTTAAATGATGTGATTGCACCATACATTTTCTCAGTTAAATTTTCTGGGATTTCGTCCTTTCCCCTGGTTTTTTGCTCCTCAATGTAAGCCGATGCCAAAGTTGACCTTGTGGTAATTTTTGAAATTTTATTCATTTCTTCACCAATAATTCCACGGGCATGCTGATTGGTTGTCTCCATTGTCACAAAGTCATCCACTGTTTTTTTATATGCAGCATCTAAATTGCTTAACTCTTCATCCTTTGTAAGCTTACGAGGTCCATTTTCATCAGCTACATATATTTCTCTGGTTCCATTTTCATAGCCCTTCACAATTTCATCATATAATTCTGCGTATGCTTTAACATAATTATTTGCCTTGTCAGTAATATTTAAGGCACTTTTTCCTGTATCAACATTTTGATTCTGCTGTGCTGCCTTCTTTTGAATTTCATAACTATAATCAATATCACTGATTTTTTTACTCGCTAACAGTTCCTTTCTTTGAACCACATCATCATATTTTTCCTGTCCACTCTGCTGTATACGATTACGATAATACTCCAATCCCTCATTAGAAATCGAAAGCTTTACGGATTGTTCCATCGTATGTTTTTCATTTGCCTGCTTATTTTCTTTCTGAACTTTAGCATCATTTTTTTCTATTATGGGATTCATATTATTCATATAACTAGATATTTTCATATTTTTACCTCTTTCAATTATTCAAATATCCCTGATCCAGTTCTTCTTTCGACCAGACTCTTTCATACGTTCCACCAATTTCGTCAAAAACCTTTTGCCATGTAGAAAATTTATGGATTTCCTCCATGCTATCCTTGTTATTCTGAAGCCATTCATACAGCTTTTCATACATAGAACCAGAAAACCGGACACTCCAATTGTTTTTATAATTTTCATTGTCACTGTATGACATTCCATCAGCTCCTATGGATATAATTCCCTGATCTGTCCGTTTTGCCATTCCTCTAATCTCTAAATCAGCCCAGATAAAACCTTCTTCCCGACTCTCAATTAAATTAGGGTATTTGTCAAAATACATCTCCGCTAATTCTTCATACCTCTTCCGATCCGCTTCATTTTGCAGAAGAACCTTGCCACCTCTGCCTTCTTCACCGTCTTTTACTAAATACTGGATGCCGGTACCTGAATGTGTATTTAATGTAAATCCCTGCAAAGTCTCCACATCCAGCGAATCTTTATCCATTACATTCTGCAATGCATCTTTTAATTCATCATCTAATACCAGGGCATCGTAACTCATCGTTCCATGCTCAGAAATCAAAAACTGCTTTCCTGTTGTTTCATCCTGTCTTATTTTTATATCAGAATAGGAAAATGCCCCCAAACGCTCCCCGTCTTTATTGTATATATCAAAACATTCAGCTTCATTATCGGGTACGATTCTATAATTTTCGGATTCGTACTCTGAATATTCCTGTTTCAAAGTATTTATCGTTTTTCCTGACAGTGCCAGATAAGAATCCATCACTGTACTTTTCTTAGCACGATTGATATCCGCTCTACTGCTAATATCCTCCTTATCCACCGTCTGAGCCAAAGTGTCAGCCCACTTATTCTGGTTCCGATTTGGTTTTAGGTTGTTATAACCTGTTGAATAACGGCTCTCCGCTCCTATACTTCCAATCATTTTTTAAATTCCTCCCGACATTTTATTCTCTTATTTTAGATGCCAACACGGTATAAAATTCTTTTTCCTGTTGCAGATATGCTGCCCTTTCATCTGTAACGGCTGCCAGCGGATTTTCTATTCTCTCCAATACTTTGTCGATAGCTGCTAAATAACTTTCTTTCGTTTCACCAAAAATATTGTCATCACCACCTGTCAGAAAATCCTGCTCTACCGATAGCTGCGTTAATATACTGGTTACATCCGTCTGAAATGGATTAAAACCAGTTTCTTCCAATGTTTCCTGCCATGCTGCCTTGACACTCTGCGGCACTGTCTGAAGGTAATAACCACTCATATAAGCAATCTGCTTTTTGGTTTTTTCGTCTGCAAACTGATAGGTTCTGTTATTCGCTTTTAACTGTTCATATGCCGCCTGCGCATCACTGTTCGCTTCTGACTCATACCAACCATCTTTATTTTTGCTATATTTCATACCATTGACCGTAAAATCTTTGGAAGTGTCTACACCCAGATAAGACATAACATCCGTAATTCCCTCTGTATACCGGGCATATTCCTCCTTTGAATGTGCTACAGTAGTCATTGTCCCACCTGCATTTCGCAGCATGGATGCCAATGCATCTGCCATTCTCTGTGCTTTTACATATGATTGTGTATCATACGGATTATCTCCACCAGAAACCTCTACTCCATGCGCCGTAACCGTAAGCACATGACCTCCATTAACACGGATTCTTTGCCCTTCCGCAATATTAACAGAATTATTCTGTCTGCTAAGTGACGAACTCTTCGCCAATTTTATAGGTGTTTTTAACACTTGAACCAAATCTTCTACCGGATTTAGTAAGTGCTGCGACATCGCCTCATTATAGGTTTCCTTATCTTTAATAGCTGTATTTTTGTAATTAGATGTAAGTCCTCTTGTATTAGGATTAATATAACTTGATATTGACTGCATTGTCTCAATCTCCTTCGTTTATTCTAAATTCTCTTTTCCTTCTATGTCCAAATAACTAAGCCTTATTTATACTTACTATTTGCATTTGGCAAATTAAGATATGTATCCATACTTTTCGTCCAAAGCAACGATAAGTCAAACCTTCCCAATTTGTTTAAATCTTCTATGCTTTTTTTGAACATTGCGATAAAATCTCTTCTGTCGTTAAGTCCCATATTACCAGCTTCAAGCGGCAGAGACGTGAAACCTCCCTGCTTTTCCACTTTGTAATGTGCCTCCAATGCACGCATTTCGACTACTGTAGCATTTGATGGATTAACGTCATTTATATATATTCTTTGTTCAAACTCTTTTCCATTTTCATCCACACCTTTCGCTAACACCACTGGATTTTCATCCGTCGAATCATCCGCATATTTAAGGCAATAAGAAAGACCTGTACCATTACCTCCTGTCCACAACATATTATCTGTTGTGAATATCTGATATACCTTCGGTGTTTCTGCCGTATAAAATGTCTTTTCCCCAGATGCAGGGGCTTTCATATTATTGCCTTTTTGTTGGCGGTACATTGAAGATACCGTATTTAGACCAGAACCAATGTGCATACTTCTGTTCCTCCAATCATTTTATCTGAATTGTAAATGTACTGCTTCTCTGACTGTTTTCAGTGTCCTTGAAATAGTGTCAAAAAGAGGTGCTATGCCTGGCTTAACTACCGTATGTTTTGCACGGTCTTTTACATCATGCACTCCAAATCCGTAACACATATTTCTGCCCTCTGCGGAAAAATTCACGGTATCTCTGTCTTTATGTACATTTGAACTGCTTTTTTCTGCATTTATGTGTTCCCGCATTTCAGAATTTATTTTATATCCATCATACTGAAACGCCTTACTCTGCCTACTGTAAACTTCCAACGACATATCCGTGTCCTCCTCAGATTTTCGTATCTAATGTAGATAATAAATCTACATTATCGTATTCCGCTTGAGTATATGCTCTTACCACTGAACTACTGTTTTCTGACATTTCACTAATATACTCATCTCTATCTTTGCGTTTCTCACGCAATTCTTCCAAATATTCTTCATCTCTTTTTCGTTTCTCACGCATTTTCTCTAAGTATTCTTCTTGCTCACGTTTTTTGTCCCGTCTACTTTTTGCTGCTTTTTGTTGATTTTGTGTACTCAATACATCTGAACTTTTATTTGACGAATTAGCTGTTCTCATACCACCACATGAAGATTGCCGATTTCCATTAGCATCATATGTAACTGTCCTGCCTCCCAACTCTACACCGTCACGCTTTGCAAAAGAATATACTTGTGAATTTGCTGCAACCTCTCCGGATAAATTCCATTCTATTTCTTTTGCGAATTCCGGATCATTAGCCATTTTTTTCAAACAGTCATAAGAAAGATTTACGACCACTTTATTGGAATTGCAAGGCACAACACCGCCGTTGGTATTAAAACTTATTTGCGGAAACTTTTTACATAATTTTTCATAATATTCTTCCACACTATTAGAATTGTGTTTTGTGTCACATAATTGTTATATGAATTGCTTATACCTGTCATTGACATATCCGTGTCCTCCTTTGAAATCCTTTTCTGTCCGTTATTCTCACTCAACCTTTTTCCCAAACTTATAATTACTTGGATATTCCAAATTATAAATATCCTCTCCATACGGAATATCCAAAGTATGATTTTCACTTAAAATATATTCCTTATCGCCAATCTTAAAAATGTCTCCGGCTTCATATTCATCAAGTAAAATGCCACCAGAAGTCAAATTCTTGTATCTTGCATCATATCGTTCCTTAGACTGAATTGGGCTTGTTGTTTTAGTGGCAGAATAAAATTGAGTTGCTTCCCTATCTCCCATCTTTACAGTGAAAAAGCCGTTTTTTATCCCTGCATTTTCCATATAGCCTCTTATTTCTTCATCTGAATAAGACAACTGAACATATACAGGGTCTTTTGTCATCATGTAATTCCAAAAGCTCGCATACCTTTCCAACACCGGATCATAAGGTTCACCACGCATAATCTCGGAAACAATAGAGCCTATCCCCTTATTATCTGTGTATAAACAATGCTCCTGTCCGTCACCGGAAACATATTTAAAATACTTATTCTTCCCAAAGTCAATGATATTATCTTCTGCCTTAATTTCATTCAGACAAGCTCCACTGATTTTAGGTATCTGCTCCGCTGTAAAAAATGTTCCTCCGCATTCGTATATATCTCCCTGTTTTCGCACCTTAGAAATATCATTATTCATAGCAGCTAATACGCTACCCGGAATCATTTTTCTTCTTTGTCCCGCTGAAATTGTATATGTACCTGCATCATATGTTGTACTTCTGACAAACAAATCCTTTTTCCCGCTTTGACCAACATTTTGCTTATTAAGCAAGATATTCGTCAGGCTCTGTCTTCTGTTTAAGGATTGTAGTGAATTACTAAAACCAGAAAATCTAATATTCATAGAACCACCTTGTCTTCCTTTACCTGAAATCCTTTTTTCTATATCTTTTGACAACAATCCATTCTACATATTCATTAACTCACTCAATTTCTGTAATAATGAAGATTGCCCAAACGATAAATGCTGTAATTTTACTGTACCTTTTGTATTCCACCATCGTCATATCTTTAGCAGACACAGAACCTATTTTTGAATTGCCCACTATACTTCCACTAGCTTCGCTCTTTTCTCTTACACTATCCGCAAACCTTGTATCTTCCTTCTCCTGATCTTTAGCCGCATTTTTCTGCTGGTACTGATTGTAAGCCCGTGTCATATAGTTCACATTAATTGTATTACTCATAGTAACCTCCTCCAAATATATTTATATAATTTAACCCGTTGTGCTAGTTGATTGTTGATATAGAAAAACTTCAACAAAATATGCTATGCATGGCATTTAACAGTATATTCCGGGCATCCTGTGACATTGGAAAAATCAAGCAGCTAATTTTCTGAAATTTTTAACTTTTAAAAATAGGAAGGGATTTTTCGGGCTTTTTTAGTATATTTCACCAACTATGCAGTTTAAATAAAACAAGTAGCACAACGAGTTAATTTACCTAAACATGGTAATTACATATCTGCCAATTACTTTTTGACTGTTTTTTCTTCGTATAATTTTGCAATATCTTCTTTGTGTTGAAATATATCTTTCAGACGCAAGCTTTCCATATACTCATCGTCAGCCTTTTCTTGATATTGGCGTTTTTTTAATCTCTCTCCCAAAGTTCATTTAATTCATCTTTTTTACACTTTTTCGAATAAAAACTGTCTTTATCTTTGGAATGTGCATCAAACGCTCTTCCTGCCTCTTTTGTATGATCCTGCATATAGGAATAACCTTTATATCCATTTTCATCAATGTTTATTAAAGTTCCACCACACATCATATTTGAGCCATGGGCATCCTCTCTGATGATGTTCATCATTTTGTTTTTAAACTCTTTGTCCACCATCATTTTTTCAAATGCACTATTCGTTATTTGTACCGAAATATTCGATCCCCACGACATAGAATCTATTTCTTTCCAAATCTCTTTTTTAAAATTTTCCAATTTTTCTGACTCTGATAGCCCCTGTGTTTGATTAACATCTGTTGCACCTGATGTAGTTCTTTTTGTAAAATCTTTTGTTTGAACAGAAAAATTACCTCCTAATATAGAATCAACACCCATGCAATTACCTCCTTGATATAATTCTATATTGTTTATTTCAATGACAGCTCCTCTAGCGTTCAGAGTAGCCCTTGTTCCCTTGCAATCCACAGTGACAAAGCTTTAAGCATCTCATCGGAATAGAGTGTAGGATTATATCTGTATATCCAGTGAACTGCCCGAAGATAGTGCCTTCATGCTCGCTGCCAAGTCAGACTGTATCTGCTGATAAGATACAGTTCTCTTTGCGTTTTCTCCATACTCCTTTTTCAGTCGTGCCAGTTCATCATTATAGATAGATGTAAATACACGTGCCCTTGCAAATTCTTCCTCTGTGCTTATGGCTTTCCAGTTCCTTGATTCAGGATTGTAAGACAGCGTTTTATTTCCATTGTTGTCCCAAAACATACAAGCCGCATTCATCTTTCCTCCTGTCTTTCTCATGCTTGATTCATAGATGGTTTTTCTGTCCGGGGAAACTGTCTCACCATGCTGCATACATAATTTTCGGTATGCCGCATCATCCCGCTTCCCGGTGGCAAATTCCTTCTGTGCAAGTTCCTTTATAGCTTTCTCGAATTCTTCCTCCGACATTGCAGGCTTATCACGTTTCGTCATAATATTATCCCAATTCGGTTTTGTGAATTGAATATCAACCGGCTTGAAACGCAGTGCGAAATTTCCATAATCACATTGTTACACCATTTACAATAAATTTGCGTATATTCTCTCCATCGACTAAGCGGAGAAACACTGTTCACAATAATTTCCATTACTCTATTTTTCACTATGCTTTGACATCAAAACTGCTTTTCAAATTTTCTTCATTTACGGATTCCCCTCCTACTATCGGAAGTCCTCTTTTTGCATTTCCCCATGCTTCATTATAAATCATGCACATTTCTGTTTGCCTCGCTGCCTCTGCATTCGTGGTATACATTGTCCATCCATTGTTGGAATAAGTTGCTACCATCTCCCCATTCTTATCATAAAATTCTATGTACTCACTATTGCCCGATGGCAGTTTCTGATACTTTACTTTCCCCTCAAGCAGAGTTGCGACAAAATCTATCGGCTTTAACACATTATGTCTATTTCTTGAAACAGCTTTTAATCCAGAAGTAATGATTCCCTTTCTATCCGGGGATACTTCTGATGTATAATTTTTCATCAATTTGTTAAAGCCATCTGATTTATTTTGAAATGTACCCTTTTCAAAATCTTTATAAGCCTGCGCTACAATCTGTTTTCTGTATTCTTCATCACTAATACCGCTTTTCTTTTTGGAAAACACATACTTATCGTTAAAATCGGGCAGATGGACACCGCCTATACTTCCTGTTCCTGAAAAAATCCTTTGTTGTAATGAACCATTGGACGAATTAACCTGCATTATTCCACCCTCTCCTGTAAATTTCCTAATTTATTCAGCATCTCATACATCCGGCTACTACCTAACATATAATTTTGCAAAACAAGAAACTTACCTGTCTGTTTGCTTTCTTGATATAACTTGATGTAGGCATCCTTCGCCTGATAAAAGCTGTCCTCCAATTCTTCAATCTCTTTTGTTGGCACTTCAGGAATATTCCCCTGAAAGACCTGTCCCCGGGCTGCTATTCTGGCACAGGATTTCTGCCATGCCACTTCCTGCTCATATTGCATATCCAGCCACTCAATTTCTTCTTTCGTCCATGGTGTACCACCTGCTGACTTATAATACTGCTCATTTCCATTTTTATAACGTTCCTCAATTTCAGAATAAAGCCTTGCATAACTCAATCCGCAGGCATTTACAACATCAGTATAGTCATACTGCCCTTTTTCTTCCCTAATTTCTTTTAATATTCCGGCTCTCATATCGCTGAACGATGTAACCGAATGCACAACTGTATGCTTAATTTTATCCATTAAATTTTCCCTGTTTTTCGATAATTGAGAAACCTCTAAAGTATCCTTATGAAACACTTTCTGGTATTCACTTTGACTTCCCTGAGATTTCAAACATTCTCTATTAGGTTTAAAGCCATCCTGCAAATGTACAGGATAATTGGAAATACTAATTGACATACATTTTTCTTCTCGTATGATTGACCATTTACTAATCCTGCCATTTTAGACAGTCCACTGCAAAGTTGTTTTTATGTAACTGCCTGCTCGAGCAGGTAAGCGTACCGCCCCTTGCCAGGGTAAACTTCTTTTCAGCAAGATTGCTGTTTCTCCCCTCCGTTGCTCCCCTGCAGATATCCGTCCGGCTTGTTGATAAGCGAAGTCAGGTCAATCGTCCTCCCAAAGCAGTCCACGCCTTCAGCTTTATTACTCTTTCAGTAATAATCATTGAAAACTTTTTCATTTTCCTTGATAACTTTATTGAAATTCTGCTTCACGGCAAATTTCTTCGGATTCCAATGGATTACTTGGTTTGATAATGATACACCATTCATTACACTATACCTCACTGCCTGTCGCGGTTTCCGTCATAACATTTGCGTCATAAGCATTGGAAGCCATCGCCATCTGCCTCTTACTGCTCCATGCCTTTGTCAGCCTGCTCCTCTCCAATTCCTGCTTTGCAATCTTTTCTTCCAACGCCTCCTGCTGAAATTCCTTCATCTGCGCCCGCTTTTCCAAATATTCTTCCAGCAGTTCCTTCTGCCTTGCCTTTTTC
>OGKZ01000209.1_pt1 | contig 61564 bp, 79 predicted proteins | sample 1572571 | NCBI WGS metagenome assembly OGKZ01 (sample SAMEA2581906, study PRJEB24529) | metagenome | biome: Human gut stool | place: China | collected 2011 | reverse complement strand
AGCTGGCGCGAAGTCTTTCCCTTGAAAGGTCCCGATTCAAGCGTCTGGTCGCATTTCTCCTCTTCCTTTTCCATCCATTTCTCACGCTGTGAGAGTCCGGCATCACTCACTATAAGAGTGCCTTTATAGAACGGATTGTATTCTGTAAATCCTTCATGACCAAGCGGATGCGTAATACCTGACAACGTGGGCTGGACTTCGGCGTCATACTTCTCCTTCTTTATAAATCTCGCTTCATCGACGATTATGTAGTTCACTGTCATAGAGTTGGCAGACCCCCTTGTTTCGAGAGACACAAGATGCCACACGAAGCCATTATAAAACGTAATTACATGGCTCCAGTCCTTCGGCTTGATGATAGGACGCGGCACACCCAGTTTCTCAGGCGGTCTGCCCCACCAGAAATGCACGCCTTCACGAAGTCCCCAGAAACGTTCGATGGCGGCGATTGTGGCAGGAACGGTACGTGTAAAAAGCTGTTTCCGACTATTTCCGGCCCAGATACCGGCACCCTGCGGCATGGAGTCTACCACACGCTTCACCTGCGGACCTATTATACCGTCGGTCTTCCCAAAACGTCGGGCACAAACCGCACGTATATCCCTTGCCCCGGCATAATAGATACGCTGCTGCAGGTGATTCATATATACATTGCGTACTTCCATGCCTAATCCTCCTCACTCATTACAAAGAAATCTTCATCTTCAAGTGTTTCCATCGGAGCTGTCTCATACTCGCCGTTGCTCTTCTGGATAAGATCTTCCACTTCCTGAATGTTTCCGCCAAAGCGTTTCGCGAGTTTCTTCTTTTCTTCGATTGAGAAATTCTGACGGTCGGCCTTGATAATGCTCACGTCGCCGGAGATATTGATATCCGACTGCGCTGTCTTGTCGAATTCCTGCTCCTTCTCGTCGAAATCCTTGTACAGACGCATTTTCAGTTCGGCACCCTTCGCTACGGAATTGGCATTGCCCATCTTCATGCCCTCACGCACAAGCCAGTCGCTCGCGTCCTCCACCTTTGCCCTTTCAATGGCCGGAGTAGGATTCTCCAGCATATTCACGATGTAGTTCAATGCCTGGACATCGGAAGAAAGGGAACAGAAATCCCTTTTCTTTCCCGGTGCGATACCACAGGCGCGACACATTTCAGCCGCTTCCTCGTCCGTTTCGGCCTTCTGCAGGTATGTGTCATACAGACGGTGAGCGATGTTCCGGCACAGAGTGACCGGCTTCACCTGACGGTTGCGCACAAACACCTGATAAGCTTCATACACGATAAGGGTGCGCATCTTCTGTTGCGCCGTCATTGCCGCATCCTTCAGGGGGAGACCGTTAAGAACAAACTTACCCAATGTCTCCAGGTATTTTTCGCTTACAGGTCTTCCCATAGTTATACGGTTTTATGGTTCAGGAATGTTTCGGTCAGTGCCCCGCTGCCCTTAATCACGCTGTTCATTCTCAGTAGCGGACGGAATGCGTCGGTAGCGGAATATATAATGTCGGGGTCGTCGCCGTACATGGCCGAATACAGGCAGATAGAGAAACTTTTATCCAAAAGCATAGGTCCGTTAACCGCAACACATTTAAGTCCGTTGAACAAGCCTAAAAATCCCTCGTACAGACCTTTGTTTACTGAATAAGAGACCTTCTCCAAATGTCCTGCCAGACTTTCCCTTACAAGCTCTTCCTGTCCTTCGCGTGTAACGAGCAACAATTCCTTGCACCAGTCCCTCGAAAGATAGGTTGACACGGTGCGCAAAAGATTCACGTCCACCTCCGGCATGGCCAGAATGAGAAGACCTTTGTCTGCAAGGCATGTAACAGCTTTGAGCAAATCCGTAACCGTCCAGTCGCCACCCGACTGAAAGCACACCGCATTTCGTGTTCTGCCTGACTTATCCCTGAAAGTGTTTTCCTTCAGTAGTTTCGGCAAATCCTTATCTATACAACATGGTTCCAGATACATGGCTTACTTCTTTTTAGCGGTTTTCGATGCAGTTTTCTGTGTGCTCTCTGTTGTGGCTGCTTTAGCGTCTGTAGTCTTCAATGCGGCAAACAAGTCAGGACGGTTGGCTATCTCCTCCTCTATCTTCTTTTCCGCTATCTCTACAGCCTTTTCAAGTTCAACGATCTTGTCGTATTCCAGCTTACGACATTCTTCCAGATATTCCTTCATACGTTTCAATCTGTCGGAAGTCAAAGCCTGGTCATCACGGAGAATATAAGTCCTTGCTGTATGGATTTTCTGTGCCCTTTCTGCCGCTGCCTTACTCTGAGTCTCTTTTTCAGCTTTCACCTGATCGTTGGTTTTCAGTGTAGCACCAAATTCCTTTCCACCCATTTTGTCGTAATAAGGCAGAAGTATTTCAAGCAAACCGGAGAATGCGCCGCCTTTCTTTTCCCATGCAGCCTTGAAACCGCCGAAATCATTGTCTTCTGAAAGACGGTAATATACTTCCGCAAGTTCCAAATCCACCTTATTATAGATGTTCTGGATTGCTTCCATAGCCTTTACTGTAGCCTCTGTATGCGGTTTGATGATTTCCGCTACCACATTGTTTTCCGCCAAAGCTTTTGCCTGTTCGCTTTCGGCTGTTGCTGTGGCACGAAGCAACTGTACCTTCTTCACTTCCTCCTGAAGTTCCGGTGTAAGCAACCACGACAATTCTTTCAGACTGAGGCGTTCAACGCCAGCCACCTGTGATGCAATCTGCTGTAGCGGGGTCATGGTAGGCTGTTGTGCAGGAGAAGCAGAGGGGGGCTGTGTTTCAGTTTGCGCTTCCGCTTTTGCGGCTTTGGCTTTTGACGGTCTGCCACGCTTCGGCTTTTTGTCTTCTTCCAGTGCCACAATGGTTTTGCCTTCGGCTGTTTTCATGCTGCGACCTTCGGAAATTTCCTTGCGTACTTTATCCATAAGGTACATAAACGACTTCACGCGACGGTTGAAGTCTCGCCAATAAAGAGCCTGTTTCACAAAGTCACGGCAGTAAGAGAAAGCCTGAAGCAACATAAGCCCGTCCTCGAAAGATTTAACTCTCGCTTCCGTCCAGGCATCACCGAACTGGCAAAGAAGAGGAAGTTTTTCTACAGTGAAATTTGAAAAATCTTTCAGGTACTTACCCTGTTCTTCTAATGTCATGTCTTTAAATAATTTGCTATCATTCATACGTTTACAACTTTTTTGAACATATTTTCCGATACAAAAATGCACATCACACACACTCGCACAGGGACAAAAAAACAGCCGGCATAACTGAATATGTCGGCTGTTACGTTCTATAAGAGTTTCGACCTATCTAACTTCGAGCGGTCTAATGTCAGATAGGAAATTAATCCTTCGCTCCTTCGAGCAAAGTTGAAATATTGTCAATTGTCACGTACTGGTTCATGTACTTAACTGGAGAAAGTGTAGCTGTGTAAACAGTTGTACGATCATCTTCCGGTGCTGAACCTGTATCAGATGCGATACCGTCAGTGTCGAAAGTTACCTTTCTGTTCGGGTCATATACAATTTGATATACGTCTCCATCAGGGATGATGAAGAAAATATCGAGATTGTTGAGCGCACGTCCCAATTTTGCTGCAATCTGGTTTACTACGTCTATGGTAAATGTAAGTGTCTGTTTGAAACCTTTTCTCTTACCAAGGCTGGAACCTTTCAGATTTACAGAATTTTCCTTACAGTCAATTTCGTAAAGTCCTTTGGTTGCTGCAAATGTAGGTGTAGTATAAGTTCCGTCTGTGGCTGTCATAGGAGCAGACAAATCAGACTTCAAACCTGCATATATTTTGGGAGACAGGCCGGCAAAGTTTTCAAGACACTGCTCGCCCTCTTTGAAGTGTACAAGTGTAGGACATTGTTCTGCCATATTATACTAATTTTCAGTGTTATACAATAAAATGATTAAGTCTTGCTTCAGGCAATGCCGGGAGATTAATCTCCCGGAGTAAACATTGCGATAGCATAGCCCGGACGGACTTCGGTTGTAACCTTCACTGTTTCGGTAGTATATTTCTTACCGTTGATGAGCCAGTGAGAGAATGTACCGGATGCGTTGGTAGCCTTCAATGTGAGTTCTGTGCCAACCTTGTACTCTTTGTTGTTTTCAGGAGAAGAACTGTTAACCTGAACAGTGCCGTCGCTATCATTGCTTGATACTACCACGAATGTTGATTTCAGGAAATCTCCTGCTATATCGCTCGGTTCAAGATTTCCGTTACTCATACAGAAGTTTGACGCGTTCACGTTGATAACACGTGTTCCCTGGATTGACTGAATCTGGAAGATGATGTCTGCCAAATCGCTGTCAGAGCCTTTCTGTACCATGATTGTGTTACGTGAATCTTTTGAATCGACACCGTATTCAAAGTTTTCAGGTGTAGTTGCGATAAGCAAGTCACCTTCACCGAAAGAAGATTCAGGACAGAATGTGATATTTCTCCATTCAGGGATTTTGAATGTCATATCATCATTATATCTTACACCGTCATTGTTTGACTTGCTGTTACCGTATGCTGCGGCAATAGCTGCTCCTGTTTCCTCTGTACAGTAAACCAATACTTCAGGAGCATTGCGGAGTGTAGATTTCCATTCAGCTCGCCATTTCTTGAAATTTGTATATGCTGTGATGTCTGTTACGTCAACTGGCTCTGTAATGGAATCACACTCTGCATAGTTTCCGTTTTCCTTAGAGATACGTCCACTTGACTTATCACGACGAATATACGTTACAAGACCGCAATACAGACGAAGATAATTTGTACCATGTTCGTCTGTTTCGCTATATTCTATTTCGTCGTCGCCATGCCACAAACAGTCGAAAAGGTCTTCACCGTAGTTAGCTACAGCAGCCTTAAACGCTATTTCTGACATTGGGTATGAGTAAGTAACGTTGTCAGGATCGTCTGAAGTTACAGGAGTTTCGATGTAATTGTCCTTGTTGTCCCTATACTGGTTTACAGAAAGGAATCCGGTCAATACACGTTCTTCCATGTAACCAAGAGTGCTTGGTTTCACTGCACCTACTACCTTACGCTGTGTAGTATGACCCTTACGGTTCATTACGTTCTGCACATCCTTAAAACGAAGTCCTGTGCTGACTTTGATTTTCATTCGTGTAAACACGTCAGGGCGGTAATGTGCTGCACCCATGATAATCTGTGGCTGGTACTTAACGCAAATCTGCTGAAGTGCTTCCAAGCCGATAAAAGTAGGATTTTCAGTTGCCATATTGTTTTGTGTTTGTGTTTTCTAAACTTATAAAACCATAAAAATTTCAGATAACAGGTAAAGATTATTTACCTATTCTGCTCTTCAGTTTAGCGTCATATTCCTTGAAAATTCTCATGTTTTCAGCAGGAGTAAGCGCATCATTCCACTTCGGTGCCGCCTCCAGATGCGGAGTTTTAGGCTGCATACCGTTAGTCTTAGGAGCTTCACCCTGTCCCTGACCTTTGCCCGGTCCTGCCTCGTATGCGGCTACCTTAGCATTAAGGTCTTCAACTGCCTGACGGCTTTCTTCAAGTTCGCCGTTCACGGTGTTAAGCTGTTCTTTCAGAGAAGCATTCTCGGTTTCCGCTGTTGCAAGAGAAGCCTTTGTTCCTTCAAGTTCCTGTTTCAATGCTGAAACGTCGTCACCCGGAACCGCGCCTTCAAGCTGTTTCTGCAATTCGTCCACCTGCTGTTTCAATCCGTCGCGTTCTGCTGTAACTGTTTCAGCAAGTTTCTGAGCATCAGAAAGCTGGGCTTGCAGTTCCATTACCTGTTTGGCGAGCTCCATTTCACGTCCGGCTACCGTAGGAATTTTGGCTTCCAAAGCATCTGCTTCGTGAGCCTGGAGATAAACACCGCCATCCTTGTCGCATTCAAGAGCAACTGGGTTGCCTATGAACGCAGAGATTTGAATGTACTGTTTGCTCATAATGTTTTTTTGATTGTTATTTGATTGCCTATCTCCGGCGGTCGCCGAAGCATTGTTGTTTCTCGAATACCATTCGTTGTAAATCATCTGTGCGAGTTCGTCCATTGTGCTTTGACCGTCCACGAGCGAGCCTACCACATCGCGCATCTTGTACATGGCTCCCTTCATCTGTTCGTCGAGGATTGACGGGCGGTCTGCTTTCAGGTCTGCAAGAAGTTCATCCAGAAACTCTTCCGTTTCCTTTGCCACTGTCTCCATGTCGCCGTTTGCCGCGTCACGATACCATTTGTTTTTTTCTGGACTCTTTGTACAGTAATACTCGTGATAATCCTCGTCGGTGATGCTGTTCTTCGCGCCGTCCTTCATGGTGAAGAATGCGGAATACATACCTATGGAACCTATCTCGTCGTCAGGATTCATGAAATACACGCCGTCGCACATAGCGGAAAGGAATGCACCGCCACTGGCAATGTCGCCGTCGCAGAACATATAAACTTTCTGACCTTTGCTGTGGGCATAGTCGATAGCCATGCGGAAATCGCGGAGAGTGGAAGCCGCGCCTCCCGGAGTACGGCAGTAGATTATCTGACCGATACACTTGTTAACATCGGCAGCCTCCATGATGATGTCGCGCAGTTCAAGACTGCCATACGAACACTCGCCACCTCCGCGAGTCATAGCGGAAGTCAGACGCACTACATTCACTATGCAGTCGTCATCATCGAGGTCACGATAACGGTTGATATAATCGGCATCCCCCATCCAGATTTTCCCCGAATTGAAGGAATCCACCGCTGACCCTGAACGAAACCTGATTATACCCTGAACGGAACCGTCCTTCGATTGTGACGCAAACGACGCGCCTGTAGGATCGGAAAGAACACGGTTGCGGGCTCCGGTGAAAAATGCCGGCTCCAGCAGGAAATACTTTTCTCTGAGTAATTCAATCAATGTTCCTTTCATAAAATCTTTACTATTTTTCTACAAAGAAAAGCACCGCAGCCACTCACTTTGTGACATAAAAAAAGCCACCTGTCTTCACAGACAAGCGGCTCTCAACTAATAATATAGGGTTTATGTGATTAAATAACCAACTGCATTCCGTTCGTGTTGGTTATCTCGAACTGGATTGTTTTTATATCGCTCGTATCATCTACCGAACAGAGATAGGCAAACGGACTGCACCATACGAACACTCTTCGTCCGTCGCTACGGTACATAAGAAGATGATGCGGTTTTTTCTCAATTTCCGGTATTTTTTCTTCCACTTCCTGAGAATAATCGGAAATTTCCACCTTCACGGACACTTTTTTCTGAAATCCCGCACGGGTTTTCTCCGAAGTCACCTTCACTTCGGCAGAATCGTCCATTTCCATAGTGAATGTGGGTTCGCCGTACAAGGCAGGAACCGAAAGAGCAAAACAGATGTTTTTCCGGAGTTCGGCATCGGCTACAGAAAAATCGGAAATTTCCACAGTGGGCGCACCGACCTGGAAAGGGGTAGCAAGAGAGACCGAACTTTCGGGTATCAGGTAAATCTCTACAATGTCGTTAAACTGTTCGCAACTCATAATATAATAATGTATGTTTTAATCTTAAATATTTTAACAAATGGCTCAAAAATGTGGCGAAAATATAGAGCGACAAGGGTGTGACAAAATTTGGCAAAAATAACACTCGTTTTAACTATAATTTAACGTAAATAAATATACATTCACTGTTGTGTTAATTTTGTGAAGTTATTGTATTCCGTGTTCCACATAGTCGTCTTCCGTGAACGAAGGAGTACCCATCTTGCGGTAATAATTCCGCTTCAGGTTTTTCTTCATTCCGTTTCCCGTCAGGTTAGGTATGTCGTATCTCTCCATGAAACGCTCTATTCCCTCCATCACTGTGCGGTCCGCTCCATGCGCCAGAGCGAAATCCTTTTCCTTCTCCATATAGATAAAGAAGTCACGCCAGAACATTCTGCTCAGTTCCTTGCGTATGGCGTGAATACTGGACTGATACAGCGTCCACGAAGAAGAAGGCGCTTTCCTGTATTCGCCTATCTCCACCTCGCGCGGCAAAGATATGGAAATATATTCTCCCCTCTCCTTAAATTTGCGTTCGGAATCTATGATGCGCATAACGTCCTCGTCAGTAGGATAAGCCCCGCCGTTCATTTCCATTATTCCGCGGAACTGATTCTCGGAGAAACAGTCCGTTCCGTAAATCTCACCGTCCGGGTTGTCGCGAAGAGCTCCGGCGATAAGGAAATGCACCGTACTGTTTTCAGCAAAAGACACATCCCCACCTATGGGGATGCGCACACCCGGCTTACGGTTTCTTATGTATGCCCCAACATAATCAGGTACTCTTAAAAAAACTCGTGCCATGTAATAATAAATCTGTTTTATCAAATATTTATCTCACTGTCAATCTCCACAAGAATGTCCGGCTGATATTTGTATTCGTTTACGATATTAGCCAAATCCTCTTCCGTTTCCAGTTCCTTAGACGACCAGCCTTTTTCCGTCAGCATATTAAGTTCAAAGCCTTCATTATCCTTGGTTATGAATACATAAGTCAATCCCTTGTTGATAAGTTTCTGTAATTGATTTTCGTTCAACATTGTTTCTCAATTTAAAAAAGTTTTACATTAATTAGCTTGTCGGAAAGCGTCCCTGAAGGTGATACCATAACGGTAGCACACGTCAAAGAAATAACCAAGATTGAAACGTTTCATAGTCGTCATTACATTAGTGAACTTTCTGTCGGTCTGCTGATACTTGTAGCCTGAATTCTGTCGGCTCACCCTGTGATAAAATCCCCTGCCCTGCTCTCCAAGACTTGCCAGCGAAGCGCCTATTGATACCCAGTTGGCATAGCCCTCCGTAATGTCTATATGTCTTTCCTCAATAAGCTTTACGCACAGCTCCACCTTCTGCTCGTCGGTAAATCCCGTTTCCGGTCTTCTCTCCACACTCACAGCCGGGCGATAAGCCGGTCGGTTCTGCCATTCGTTCTCCGATTCCAGTCCGTCGTAAAGTTCCGCGTCCTCATTCATATAGTAATCATCGTCGGAAGAAATGAATCTCGTCCGGGTAACGTCACCACAAGCCTTGTCGATATTGATACCCATCTGCTGGAACTCATGCTTCAGACTACAGTAATGCTGACGGTGCAACCCCTTATGAAGCAACGGAATAATAGCAAAATAACCGTTACCGCTTACAGACTTGCCGGCGTAAAACACGTATGGAAGTTGCGTGAGTTTCGGCATCACATCCTTAGCCATATCAAGATGCGGATTATCCTGTGCGTCTATGTCGATACATATCAGTCCCGTATGCTCCATAAGACCGTCCAGCGTCCTCGTCCTGAAAGTACCGCTGATAGCAGCCATAGGCAAATGCTTCTTCTCCTGTTTATATGCTTCGCTTCCGTATAGAGAACGTATTCTCTCCACATCCGGCTTATGCTTTTTTGAAAACAAGAAAGCACGCAAAGGGCAGATAACCCCTACATTGTCAGTCACGCCGTTATACACACTGATACGTGTATCGAGATAGCTGTTCATGATTAAATGTTTTTAGGTTTTGCCCCAAAGTTAAGTATTTAAAATCAAAACGATATATTTATTTTAATTTTTTCTTCATTCTTTACTGTGTATACTACTTTTAACATTTTCGCTTTTATTTTTTGCCGAATAATCGGTTTATTTTCTTATCACTCCCCCTGTCGCGACGGAAAGAAATCTCGTCCACTGTTTCGTCCACCATTTCCTTGCGTACTATCTGAGCCTTCAGGTTGCTCATTTTCCTTGTGAGGGCTGCATTCACTTCCGCGTTCTGAGAAATGGCAGAAGACACTTCGCGAAGCAATCCGGCCATTTCCTCATTCGTCATGCCGCCGCCATTACCGGACTGCATCGGAGCAAAGGACTGGATATTCCCACTGTCGTGTGCGCGGTATCTGCCGCCGCCGTTGGAGAAATGCTTGTCGTAGCTGATAAGCCCCTGCAGCAGGTCAGGGCGGTATTGCATTATGGCACGTGTGGTTTCACGACCGATAACAATCTCCGGTCCTCGCTCGCCCACAATGGACGGCTTACCGTTGACAAGGGTAGCAAGAGGAGAGTTTACTACTCCTACTCCTGCAGGAAGAGCCGGAGCCACATGGGTATTGTAGGTATGACCGTCGTCTGCTGCTACGCTTACCGTACCATTTCCGGCAGACACGGACTGTACGTTTCCGCTGTCGTAGGTAAGCATACCTGTAACGAGCTTTGTGGCGGTGGTTGCAGGAGTGGTTTTTTCTGAGCCTCCGAAAAGATTAGATACAGCACTCATGGCCGTATTCAGCAAAGCACCAAGCACAGCCGATATGACTGCGACAAGCGGAATACCCCACCATCCAAGGTCTCCAATTGTTTTTGCGGCACCAGAAGCAATACCAAGAGGAACTTCTGCGGCAGTTTCAGAAGCGGAAGTAGAAACATTCTCTGCAGCCTGCGTTTTTTTTGCGGCCACAACCTGCTGACCTATTTGCATTGTAGCGTTAGCAATGGCACCGGCTCCTTCCTGAACTAAGGTCTGTTCAGCATTCTGCCCTTCCTGAACTACATTTGTCACATCCTTGTTTTCTTTCTTTTTCAAGGAAATCTTTGACAAACCAATCTTTGCTATTTCGCTCAAAGTTTTCTTACCGGCTTTCTTCGCTATATCTCCCTCGCTTTCCAGACCTTCCTTTGACACATCACTCATTTCATCCTGCGACTCTTTCTCTGTATCAACCATCGCCGCACGAATGAGCGCATGTTCTATCTTCTCCTTCACCCAGTTCATGATGAGCTCTTTCGTGAGGTTTCCCATTTCCTTCACGAAATTCTCAAACGCTTCCTGTCGCGCTTCAAGCCCTTCTTCTCCACCCTCAAAGGTAAAGTTTTCTCCCATTTCCTCAAAGGCATCGAAATAGTCTTTATAGGTGCTCAACCGGTTTTTTACCTGCTCCACCATCTTTTCCGACAAATCAGAAGCGGCCTGTTCTACTACCATACGCTGCTCTTCCACATCGTATCCATGCGTGGCCAGGTAATCGTAATATTCCTGAGCGGCTTCCAGTCGTTGACGATACATTTCCACTTCCGTATCGAGCACCATCCCTGGAGTGGCCAGACCAATGTCCTGCTCGTTCTTACGGAACTCTACAGCCGACTGGTTTTCTCTGTCCTGCGTATCAAGCTCGCGCTGGCGTGGAGCAAATCTTTCTGCTGCAATCTTCAACTGCTCCTCGCGCTGCTTCTTTATGGCCTGAGTGGTAGCGTCGCCGTATTCAATGGTCTTGTAATAAAGTGCCTTCAGACGGTCTTCTTCCAGATTTACCATTTCTTCGCCGAAAATAGCCTGGTCGGACAACATCTTACGGAAAGCCGCCTGTCCTTCTTCGGTATTTATATCGATGGTGTAAAGCTGTTTGCTTATATCGAGCAATGCCTTCATTCCTTCACCGGCTGCCTGGTTGACCAGCTTTTTCAGTCCTAAAAGCATTTCTCCGGAAGCACCCTCCATTCCTTCCTTCGCCATTTCTTCATATTGCGTAAAGAAAAGTCCGAGCTTTTCAAGCTGTGCCTGATAGTTTCTTTCCACCTGCCCGGAATAATCTTTTTTCAGAAGAATGTCCTCGATTTCCTTCTGCAAATCGATGGATATTTCCTGAATCTTCAAAAGATCTTTTTCCAGCTCAGACCATATTCCATCCATTTCACCGGTACCAAACTTTTTCAGTTTTTCGCGAATGTCGTCCAGGTTTTTCGATGTTAGGTTTACAATAGCCTTTTGCGAAGAATCCGTTTTTGCAATGTCATTCTGCGAAATGTAACCAAGCTCTGTAGCCCAATTCTCATCGGCATCGCCATGAAGCTTCTTACGTGCCTCTATGCGTGTGTTCAATTCTCTCAGTTCAATGTCAGTAAGTTCCTTTTCCCGCTGTTCGGTGGTAATCTTCTGCTGCAGGTAGCCGTCATTGATAACCTGACGCTGCTGGCTGTAATACACCTTGATAGCTGCCATAACCGCATCGTATTCATCACGCGCAAATTTCAATTGTTCACGCTGTCGGCGTTTGGCTTCAGCGTCTTTTTCTTCCTCCGTAATTTTATACGGACCTTCCTCTTCTTCCTTCGGCTTGTAGGAACCGATAACCGGATCGTACTTTTTATTGATATTTTTTATTGCCTGCTGCTGGTTGTAGAAATAGGCCACATAATTATTTACAGCACGCTGCGCTTCATCCATTCGATTGATAAACACACTGTTCTCAGTAACCAGACTGTGTGACATACCTTTCGGCCCGTACATGTCCTGCCAAATCTGTTTTTGAGCCGAGCGCCATTTCATACCTGCATCATAATACTTTGCCGTAAGTTCTGCTAACTTCTGTGCGTCAATATCTCCTAAGTTCCCTACTCCAGCCGCACTATACACATTCTGCAAATCACTAATCTGGTCGGCCAGCTTGCTTGTATATTGTTCACCAACTCGCTGTATGGCCGACTCCTTTGAACGGTAGGCTATGGATTGTGCCAGCGAAGCGTTTACCGCATCCTGTGCTTCCTTAATTTCTTCAAGAGTGGATTTTTCGGAAAGCAGATGGGGAATGTAGTCGCCATAAAGTTTGTTTATCTTGATAAGCAAATCACGACGTTCATCGGTACCTGCTTTCAGGTTTTTCAATCGTCCGAAAAGGGTATTTGCTTCTATTCCTGCGGCATTGCTATCCTTACTGAATTTGCGAAAGCTGTCGCTAAGGTCGTTTGCAGATTTTTCTACTTCGGAAAGCTCTTTCTTAGCCTGACTTAAACGCATGATTAATGCAACGATGGCACTTGCCACAAACAAGAAAACATTACTTCTCAAAATTAAAGTAAGTCTTGAAAATGCCGTACCGGTTGCGGTTGCAGCCGCACCGGCCGAAGTAACTCCACGGGCAGCAGCAATAGCATTTTTGCTCATGGTATATAAATCTACGGCCAGCGTCTTTACGTATAAAGAAAACTGCACAAGTCCTTTAATAGAAAAGAACATAATCAATGAAGGGAGCATGGCCACAAGCTGCTTTATAACTTCTACTACAAGAGCCAAAGCTATTTTAAGTTCAGTCATCAGTAACGTATTATTCTGAACAGACTGAGACAAATCATAAAATTCCTGTGCTACCTCTTTAAGTTCATGAGTATTCTTTACGTTGATAAACACCTTATCCCATGAGTTTGCAACTTTTTCCAGTATGGCAGCCGCATTCTCATTCTTAATCATATACTCATTCGTGACTGAAATAGCTTCTTCAAAGCCCTTATTGGAAATCATCAAAGCTTGATCAATCATGTCAAGATTGCTTGCGAAATTTGCCAGCACTCCAGACATACGAGCTCCCTCAGAGCCTAAATCTTTCATCAAAGGTCCTAACTGCGAAAGGCCACCTTTTTCAGATAATCCACGCAACACAAGCATAACAGCCTCGGTAGTCTTTCCTACTTCCAATAAGCTTTTTATTAAATTTTCATCTACTCCAGCTGCTTGCGAAACTGTTTTATAATGAGTCTGAAGCTGAGTGATAAACAAGTTCATGGCTGTAGCCGCTACTTCAAGTTCCTGTCCTGTACTATCGGCCGCCGCACCAAAAGCCATAAGGTCTGCAATGCTAATATGAGCCTGTGCACCGATACCGGCCAGTCGTCTGGTAAAGTCTGCTATATAATCTGCATTAGCGGTTGTGGACTGTCCCAATAGGTTAATAGCGGAACCTGTAGCCATAAGAGATTTTTCAATGCCCATTTTCTGTGTCAAACCTAACACGTCATTCATCTTCATCAACTCTTTGATAGCTTCCGAACCGCCAAGTTCCTCACCCAAAGCAACCGAGATTTTATCTGCCGCACGAACGAAACCAGCCACACCTTCCACGCCTTCGCTACCGATACCAAGCTTTCCTGCCTCGTATGCCAGTTTGTGAAGTTCTTCTACACTGGTACGAGTATCAATCTTACTGATTTCACTACTTAATTCAGCAACACCTTTTGCAGAAAGCCCTGTAGTCTTCTGAATATCCGCCAAAGAATCCGAGAACTCCAGGTTTCTTTGCGCAATGGTTTGTAGCTGTCCGGTAATAAAGTTAAAACCACCATAAACAGAAACATACGCCGTCAAACGTTTAATAACGGAAAGAATAGCCCCGTCCTGACGTTTCCACTGGCCCGTGATTTTACCTATCTGATCATCTATCTGCTGATACTGACGGATAAGTTTAGGCATGTCCGGATGATCGGCAGAAAGATTATTCATCTGTTTTCTACATTCCTTCAAAGCACGTTGTAGCTGAGCTAAGGTCGTTTTACTCAATTCATCTACAATCTTATCCAAGTTTATATAAGCCGTCTTATTCTGATTGACAGCTTTCTGCATAGCCTTCAGTTCATCCAACTTCTTTTTATATTGCGGATCATCAGGACCTATGCCTATCTGCTGCATCTGTTCCAGCTCATCCCTGGTCTTTTTAATCTGCTTTTGCAGACCGCTAATCATGTCAACCGCCTGCTTGCCGTCCATTGTGATAACCACATGAGCCGTACTGGTATTTCTCGCCATTTTGTGCTGATTTTTATTGTTTTCTGCACGAAAATAGCAAGCCCAAACAGTCCGAATGGGACAAAAGAAGGAGAGGTAAAAACCTCTCCTTACATATTCAGAACCGTAAATTAATCAGCTATGCAAACACCCGTTTCTCTCAGGTAATTTGTAATTCTTTTTCTCAATATCTTATTACTACCAAACGCCCTGTCTTTTCCACATTCCCGCATAAATTCCGATTTATCCTGCTTGTTCACAATGAAGCCACGAAGTAAATCAATGACAAACCGTTTGAAGAAATAATCATCTTCTTCTATGGCTTCCTCCCTTATCTTTATCGGATAAAGTCCGTCCTTATCAGTAACGTAGTCATCCCTGAAACGATAAACCATTTCGCCTGTCACAGACAACACTATGTAGTTACTCAGATCCATAGCTTCTGACTCTTCGCTACCTGTATTCTTCAACGATGTAAAATCCGAAATAAAGTCATAAACACCTTTTGTATTTCTAAAAACGAAACGGCATTTGAAAACATCTTTACCGCTTTCGTCTGTCTGCTTGTCGTAAACAAAACAGGAAACATAATTTCCGGAAAAAATTCTGTCATAAATACCCCGACTCTCTTTCGAAGGAACAATACCTATTTCGTACCACTGTACATTTACCGACACATTATGAACTCCTTGCGACGGCACAATCATACATGTAAGAACCTGTCCCACGCCGATGCTGTTTCTCAGTTCTATACTCTCGTAGCAATCGTTAGGAGTATCTGCCAGAGTAAAATCAATCCGGCTGTAACCGGTTATCTCTCCCTGCTTGTCCGTCCTCTCTTCCTTTCTTCTCTTCCGCCACTCTATAAACTCTACTACCTGGCTGGCTGCAAAAGCGAGAAGCATGAGGGCGCAAACTGAATAGATAAAAATATTTGCCACATCCATACCTATATTATTATATCAATTTCTCAACTAAACAAAGATAAGAAAATTTCCACCACGGTAGAAAAAAAATTGCTACCATGGTAAAAATATTTTTTCACCGCGGTAGCAATTTTTGGTTTTCGTGATAAAGTTTTTTTAGTTTATCACTTTACTTTTTTTGCATTAAGAGTAAGATTCAAACCTTCTTTCGACATGCTGAATTTCATTGTAGGGCCGGTAAACTCTTTCACTACTATCGTAGCGGAATATCCGGCAATACTCTCATAATTGATCTTATTACCATCGATTGTAAACTCACAATTCTCGATAAATGTAAAAGGGTTGCCATCACCTTTGTCTATAAGATAAGACATTTTCATTGTATAATCCCCCTTAATTTCTACAGTAATGGAACCATAAATAGGAGGTTCCTCAAATTCCTCTGTTTCCCACGTTCCTACAAGGTCCCCAATAGACAGATCGATATCGCTCTCTTTCTGACAAGATACGAGCGACAGGAGAAGCAAAATAATTGCCACTCTAAAAAAAGAAATAGTTTTCATAACACAATTTGATTTAAACTTGATTTAAAATTGATTTATGCGATAAAGATAGAAAAATAATCCATCGGGAAAATAGTATGTGTGAAAAATGTATGAATACTGATAGTAGGCTCTACAAAAAAAATAGAGGAAAAACCGAAGCTTTTCCTCTATTCACTGTTTCTGAAACACTCTGCTATACGATGTGTTTCTCTGACCATACTTTGGCCATCCATCCGACAATCATGCCGGCGATAAATGCACCTGTGCTGACGATGCTCGCCCAGAACGGTACATACTGGTAATATGCAAGCAATCCTACGATTACTGCTATTACGATTGCTAAAATGATAAGTTTCTGCTTCATGATTATAGTTATAAAAAATTTAAACAGTCAAAAAATATATGATTTATACGCTTTCCAGTGCATCAACACGCAAAGTCAACGCATCTATTAATGCTTTAAGCTCTTTACCCTGTTCGGCCGAAAGCGGCTTTCCTGTACCTCCTGTTGTCAGATCATCTACAAGGTCTGTTGTCTTCAGGGCGTTTGTAGGTATCTTTCCGTTAAGAACCTTTCCCTGTTCGGCAGAAAGCGGCTTGTCTGCTCCACCGGTGGTCAGATCGTTTACAATGTCGTCTTCCATAAGCGCACCTTCAGGAGATATCGTAAAGTTAACACCTATCATCTTGCATTTGACAACTTCTGTACTGCTCACTACCTGAACCTTCATACCTTTGATAATCTCCAATGCAACAACTACGTTGGCTTCGGCATCAGCCATACTTTTGTATTGTACCGGTTCCATGCCAGGGATAAACTGATAGATAAAAAGACTACCTTTAGCTTTTCTCTGCACCTGAAGTACAGATTTACCTAAAGCATCTGTTTCGCCTACCCAATTCTTTTCTCTTTGATTAAATGTTATTTCTGTCATAATGAATTGATTTTCTCGATATAAAATTAAGAAGACCAGTAGATCGGAATGTGACAAAAAAATCCGATACAGATAAACCGTACCGGACTGATTGATTCCGTTTTTGCGATAACATAGGCAGCTTCGCAAAGAATCTCTTGACTTAAATTTGATTTATATTGCAAAGATAGATACTTTTTCTGAAAAATGATAGTTTTTTGAGAAAAACCTTAAAAAAGTAAAGTTTACTCTACTTTTTCTTCATAAATAAAGAAAACTTTTTGAATTTCCGGATTTCTTTCGAGAATTTCTTTTCTATAAGAATCCAGATTGCTTGTCATAAAAGAAGTATTCATGTTTCTTCTATGCCTGTTCTTAGATACTGTGATAATAGTCAGGATAGTTTTCATACGCTCATTATTATTTATATCAAACAGCAATCGTTCAGGAATGCCTCCAGCCTGGGACATGGTTGCTGCCTGTCGCATGTACGGCAGATGTAATGGCCACTATTGGCGCAAAATGCGGAAGCGAGAATTCCACGTGTCTGCTCGACGGGAAGAAGATCCTCTTTCTTATAGACCAGATGTTCCGGAGTGACGAAAACAGTTTCGCCGAAATGGATCACTTCTTCAACTTCTATCATAGTCAGGCTGTTTTTCAGATATACTTTTTTCATTTGTTCTCTGTATTAAAGATATGTTGTAAAGATAAAGTTTTTAAATCATTTTGATATTATTTCTTTAGTGTTTTATGGCAGTTTTTACGCTTTTAAGATTTCAATAAAGCATCGTCGGATATTTAGAGAAATTATACAACAACCATACGGCGACGTATCATTATAATTTTCTTCTTCGCACGGCACGAAAACCGTGTTTTTACTGATTTATGCAGAAAATATACCATTTTCAACCTTGTTTTGTCTAATTCAGACAATGAAAAACAATCACAGACAAAATCAGACAAAATCAAAAGTGCCTTATAAGTATTTCTGAATAGGTTTTGTCTGATATTTTGTCTAAAAGTCTATATATTACTCTAAAGTTTAAGGGTTTCAAAAATAAAAAATTCCGAAGTCAGCATTTTTCACACTCCATGCTGCCCTTTTTATACATTAAGTCCGTTGTCTGCAACCGCTATGGTTGCTACCATTCTCTTTTAGGGGTAACGGGGATTGTGTGCGCGACGAAAAACGAAAAATCCCGCCCCCCGAATACTGGATTCGCGGAGCGGGATAAATGAAAAAGTATATACGAAAAATGGCTTATATCAGAATGGAAGGTCGTCTTTCTCGTCTACTACAACCTCCTTAGAAAATTCCTGCGGAGCGGCATTCAGAGGGGCAGCATCGCCCTGGAGTGTGGGCTGTTCACGTTTGGCCAATACTTTCATATTTCCGATGCGCTGCCATGCTCTGACTTCGTACAATGCTTTCTTTTTTAAATCCTCTTCACTCATGCCAGCGTTCTGCGGATCAGTCTTTAATCTAACGTATGCCGCGTCTATAGCTTTATTCATAAATTCCTCACGCCAGTTCAAATCAAGTAAGTGTGAAGGCGCCACAAAGTCCGGATTGTCGGCATTCTTTTCCTTGCAGGCTTTAATATACGATTCCTTAGCCTCCCATCCACGCATATATACCGGTGCGGCTACAGGTTTCCCTTCCTTATCCACTTTCACTTCTATATCATTCCAATTTACAGGAATAATGATACAGTTGCGTTTCTGTCCCTTAAAATCAAGGCTGCATACTTCTGCGCCTACAAATCTCAATAAATCTACTGATAAACTAAAATTACTCATAATTCTTTCTGTTTAAATGTTATACTTATATTTTATTTAAAACGGTAAATCATCCTTCACTTCTTTATTCCCATCGTTTCCTGGCGCTGTATTCGCCGTTTCTCCAGACTTCTGATAAGAACGTTTTCTGCCCTGTTTCATATCCAAATAAGCATCCCATTTCTCCTGCTCCTCTTCGGTTAATGTTACAGGATTTCCATCAATATCGAGATATGGTTCCGGGTCTTCCTGGGCTGCATAGTCGCGGCAGATACGGCGTACTTCCTCGTAGTCCTTCGGTTCCTGACCTTTGCGACAGAAGAACAGGCAGCTTTGCGATTGTGTCAATACCCTTATATCCTTTCGCATTCCCGGTCCCCAAATCTTTTCGTCGTCGAAATAGGTCTGGCGCACCCATGCTTTTGCGCGGAGATATTTCTTTCCGGTGGTACCGCCACTCAGACAGACTTCCGGCAGAGGGTCTATACCCATATCATTGCAGTATTCCTTTATCTTGTCGCGGAAGGCATTCAGGGAGAATAAATCCTTTTTGCTTTCAGACGCTTCACAGAGGTCTATGTATTCGCTCTGAATGGTCTTTATATCGATAGGGCAATTATAGACGTACGGCTTGGCGAAAAATTCCTCTGCCCATTCCACGAACTTGGAACCCATTGCGGCCACACGGCTTCGGGTGTTCAGATTGTCCATTGGGGGAAGCACGCGTTCCTTGGCGTTCATGCAGAACTGTACGGCCAAAGCGCAAATGTAGGCTATCTGGTTGCGTATCTCCGTCGGCATTTCTTCGGGCGTGTCGCGGAGCTCCGGCATGATGGCGCTAATCATTGAAGCTCGCTGGTTCTTGCGGCTGTTGGCGCGGTGGAAATAGTGGGAGAAACCTGTCTGTACGGTACGTCCTTCGGCGGAGTCATTGTCGTAGCGTTGCTGATAGTTGCTCGATACGATCATGCCGGGACTTTCCGAAAGTGGTACGCGGACGGCTTTCTTGTGATAGTCGCGCGAAACGAAACCGCTGGTAACGTAGTTGAATAGCGGATCAATCGGGATACGCGGCCAGTCCTCCCAGTGTACCACACGATGCACGCGGTGTATGTAGGTTGCCAGGAAGAGCGACGTATCTGTGTCCGGCTTGAAGTTGCGGGCATCGAGCGAAAGTACCTTACCTGCACAACCCATAAAGATGTTGCCGAAAACAGACTTACCGGAACCGCCCTCACTCCTACCCTCGCTGGTCACGTTGTTTTCCGTAAGGTAGGGCATGAAGTTCAGACCGTTGCCCTTGAAGCGGAACAGCGGACGGCCAAGGGAGTAAATCAGGTTGGCCATGCGGCTCTGCAGGTCGTTATGCTGTTCTTCCGAAAACTCCTTTCTCTCGCGACGAAGTTCGGCTTCTTTCTCAAACTCTTCATTCGCAAAGCAGCGGATAACGCGGAGCGGTTTCCACCAGTCCTTTTCCTCGCGCCCCTTGAAATCAAACTTCCATCGGTTGTGCTGCGCCCATTTATTGAGTTCTCCTTCCTCCTGTTCAATCATAAACTGGGTATAGTTCTTCGTGTCCTTCTTATGCTCGTTCAGAGTTTTCAGACGCTCGCGGTATTCGGGATTCTCATATATGGAGAAAGGCTCGTTACCACGGGTGCAGGGCATTTCAAAATCGAAAGGGAGTATCTGCGCTTCATCTACATGAAAGTCGATGTCATTGTACGATACGAAGTCTATCATGTCGGGAGTGATACGCAAAGCTCCGTTACGGTAGAAGAAATGGTCGAACTCCGGACCATATCCGCGATTGTATTCCACCTTGATGACTGGCAGATTGGAAATGGATATGTTGGTAATGCTCCGGGAATTGACGAAAGCATTTGTCATTTTGTTGTAGTCGTCGGTGTTCGGGCGTGCCAGACGTTTGGCGAGTTCCTTCAGGTGTTCCGACGCATCGACGATGACGGACTGCGGCTCCAACTCCTTCACGAAACAACCCCTTATGCGGAGTATGCGCCCCATTGTGTCCTTCGAGTCCTTTTCCACTTCGCGGCAGTAGCCTTCGGAAGCCATGAAAAGCCACAGACGCATCACGTCCAGACGGTAGTTGTAGCTCATAAGGGTGCCTTTCTTGTCATACTTCGGCTCGTATATAAGCGGATTGACAGGAAGGGCAGCAGTGAGAGACTGGAGGTGAAACTTGTTCAGGTCGTAGTCGCTACTCATGGCTTCGTCCTTATTCATCTGATAGGTGCGGAAGAAGTCGGTCACACTGGCACAGGTTCTCAGCTCTCCGCCCTTGCAGATAACGTACTTCTCGGTGTTATACGGCAAAAAAGCCAGACGTACGTCCGAAAATCTCTTGCCGATACGGAATGAAGCATTCTTTCCGGCATTGTTCAAATTAAGAAGAACGTAAAGATTTTTCGCTATCTTCTTCTGCATGGCGTAGGTGTAAACGCTGTATTCAGTGTCGGGCTTCTCGTTCCAGCATACGTGAAAGAAACTTTCTTTAAGCTGTTCGTCGCGGTAAGAATCGCGCACCGCATTCAGGTGGAAGTACGAGCAAAGCGCATCGAGGGCGGAGTTACAGTATATAAGATGATAGGCGCGAACTTTTTCTTTCGGCAGACGCTCGTACACCTTTTCGCCGTCATCGTTCTTTGTTTCTATCTCTTCCTGTAGCGGCTCGCCGGTATTCACGCGTTTCACTGCATCGGGAATAGTTATACCTTTCAATACTTCCATGCAAACCGCGTCGCCGCAAAGAGTGAGATTCACGTCCTTTTCTGCCAGTCCGCCGGTGTAGAACACTGTACGACGGCCGCACACTCCGCTTTCCGGCTCGCTGTATTCAGGCTCGTAGATGATGCCGTATTCCTTGTCGCCTTTTGTGGTGTAGATAAATGCGAAGATAGGATAAAGCTCATGAGCTGTCACCTTCGTGCCTTTGCTCTTGCCTTTGCCGGGAGTGATATACGATGCAATCTGCCAGCAGCACATTTCGGTGTGCAGACGCTCGATGTCGAAATTGGAGTCTTTCGCGTACTTGTCGGAAAACTTCGGTCCGAAAGAATAACGATATACGGGCTGCCCTTCTTCATCTTTCAGTGCTGCCCTACCCTCGCCCTTCTTATATTCATACATTCTCTCTGTGCGGCACCCCAAAAGCTGCAATGCGTATGGTGTGAAACCGTCCATGCGCTCCACGGAAGCTTCGGCAGGAAATCCGTCGGGAGAAGAAACTATGCCGTTGCGGTTCTCGTCCTTCAGGCAGTCGGCTTCAATACCGGCTATCTTGCAAAGGCTCTGCATCACCTGGAGCAAGTCGTTACCTCCGACCGACATACCCGAAAGTGCGGCTTCCAGCGCAATGGCTCCATAACCGCTGCGACGTTCGTCACGAAGACAGCGCCATGCCGGAGCATTGTACAGACCTCCGCGCGAGCTGCCTTTGCTTATAAGGAAATGCGGCTGCCTGTCCGATTTGTGGAACGGGCAGAAATACATCACAGCGCCCTCCTTCTCCTGCTTTTCTGCAGGCTGGAAGCCGTGTGACTGCATCACCGCATTCAAGTCTATATTGTCTAATGTTTCTAATAAATCGCTCATTTTTTCAGATAATGGAAAGTTAAATATCTTCGGGATTTATTCCCCATTGTCCTGGGAACTTCACAAGCCGGCTGTAAATATCCGGTGGCCAGTAGTGGTCTGTACATTTCAGCAGCGGAGAAGAAGGGCGGCGCACCGTAATGGAATCGGTGGCCCTGTCGTACTCCATGTTCACGAAATAATCCATGTGCCAGTACACATCGCAACAGGCCAGCACCACATCGTGATATTCAGGTTTCTTTCTGCAAGTCTTTTCCACTATAAAATAGTTTTCGAAATAAAGCTTGCTCAGAAACGAATATACCCCGCGGTAGCACTCGTCGAACTCGGCCGCATCCATATCAGACCTCATTCGTTTGAGCCACGGGTTCAGCCGGAAATAATCAGTCCGAAGAAACTTCTTTTCCCCCGTTACCAGATGCAAGCATTCCATACAACCGACGTTTTTCATTGATAATGTTCAGAGCGGTCCACATACAGTCGTGCTGGCTGTTGTGTTTTGTCAGTTCACTGTACGGAAGGAGTTTTCCGTAAAGCTCGTTTACCGGAGTGTCGGGATAAACCAAAGAGAGCGATTCAAGCATGAAGGTACGCGCATCGCGTATATTGCGGTGCTTCCACGGAAGCGTTTCCGGCGTAAGCCCGAGCACCTTGTACATGGCATTTTTCAGTATCGGAATATCGAAGTCACTTCCCTGCGTCCAGATAACAAGCTCGTCGGCCTGGTTCATTCCTTTCAGGTTATCCAGGTAAGCCACAAAATCCTCCAATGCCTGACGGATGCTTACGCGCGGTTTTTCAAGGATGGCGGATTTTGCCGCATCGGGCATTTCAGACCAGAACTTGACAGTCTCCATATCGAAAGCCATTCCAGCCATGGCGCATGATGTCGCGTCGATTGTTTCATAGAAATGAGCATATTCTTCAGGGCATGATACGCCTTTCGTCATTTCATCGAAAGCAGGAACACCGGAGTACCCGTATTTATCATTATCTTGTAGCGACTTCTTATCCAAAACAAACGGCACCGCCGAAATACTGATAATAGCCGCGTCGGGCCTTAAAGACAATGTTTCAATATCCACAACCACATTCAGTTTTTTCATATATATCTTTTTCTTTTGTTGAAAGCCGTCTTGACTTTCAGGTTAATCAAATCGTTCACCGGGAGCTCGTACAAATCATATCCACTGGCAAAAGCTACCTCCCGGCAAAGCCTCTCCAGGTCTTCAATAGAAAAACCTTCGGTATATCCTTCGGTTTTGATTTCAATCCGTTCAGCCACGTAATCACGTCGGTAGGAATCAGTTTTCGTCTTAATCTCACAAGCGCTGCACACATTCATCGAAAGCAGCGTCTCGCCTATCTTCGTCACGACATCGAAAGGCAGAATGCGGAAAATCATTCTGTAAGGCTTCCTGTCCTCCACATCGACACAGTAAAAGCCTATACCATAATCGGGAAGCCGCACCTTGTCTTTCGCCGGGATTCCCGTCCGTGCCTGGCGCACCGTTTCGTTATTGTCGCGCATCCAGCGTCGCATCACCCAGTAAGGAATGTTCTTCATCGAGCAGAACGCCTTCAGATTGATACGTGTGTCGCGGCTTTTCTTCCTGTAGAGGTCGAACACCTGTCTGCACCTTTCCTTAGATATACACTTGTACTTTGTCATAGTCATTAAAGTTTCAGTCCCCTGATTTTCGATACCAGGTCCGGCAATGAAGTCGTTTCCGTCTTCCTGTAAATGGAAGTCATGAACTTCCAGATACTCGCCTTCGTCAGTCCCATTACATCGGCTATTGTTCCCAAGTCCGTAATACCGCGCTGAATGTTCAGCACCACCCGCCTTTCCTGCTGGGTAAAACCGTATTCGGCTTTCGCTCCGCAAATTACTTTATAATTGTCTTTGTTGCGCTCCGAATATCCGTTCCAGATGCAGTAGGCAGCATCGCGACACATTCGCGGAAACTCAAACCTGAACTCCTTGCCGTTCCAGTCGGGCTGTTCGTCATTCTCGCCAAAGCAGCAGGAAAGAATGATACGCGCCACATTCACGCGGTAGGTTCTGAGGTCTTTCATCATTACGGCATAGAGCGAACGGTTGGTAAGCCTGATTTTCTGCTCGGCGGAACGGAGCACGGAAGGATGCCGTTTCTCCATTTCCTCAATGAGGGAAGCAATGAAGTCTGAAGCTTCGGCGGAGTCGAACATAAAGCAGGTTCCCTCGCCTACTATCTTTATCAGGATTTCGCCTCCGGGCTGTAGCGACGATTCAAATGGTTTAAGCATCGTTCACCTCCCCCCCCCCACCAGCAGGCAGTCAATAAGATTTTCGATACCTTTCACCTCCCATTCCTTGAACGACCACGCATCAAACCTCTTGTAAACCGTAGGTCTTGACATTCCCTGCAGGCTCATATACGAAACAAAAGTCTTGCGGTCGCAAGTCTTGAAGAAGTCCTCCATTCTGTCGGGCGGCTCGACACCGGCTTTCGAGCAATACTCTTTAATACACAGTTCCACACCCTTTATCTCCCACTCCTTGAAGCCGTCGCGGAAAAAGCGGTTATGCAAAGTGCCTTTCGTCATTCCGTACATGCCGAAAAAGGCAAACAGCTTTTTCTTTTCTCTCGGTGTAAAGTCCGCAGAAGTAGAGTGCCCTCTATGATTAAGGATTTTTTCAAAACTATTTTTTCTCATCCGATAGAAAAATTTTAAATTTGGACAAAGGTAGTAAAATAATTTTAGCATGAATAAAAATTTTAAAGCGTTTTTCTACCGACGCTTAAAGTTTTAACATTTAATATAAATTGATATGTACGAATATAACCCCAAAGGTTTTGAAAAACATATAGAGAAAAAGACATTCTCCAAAAGATCATTGGCGGACGTCACGAAAGCTTCCATACCTACCGTACTCGGCTGGGCGAATGAAGGGCGCGACCTCTACCTGTCAAAACTTCTGCAAATATGCAACCACTACCAGATACCTCTGGGCGATTTCATACGCGAGAACGGAGTACCCGTGTCGGCTGTCTATACCGACGACAAAAGCCGTACGGAAAACATTCGGAGTGTTTCGCCTGAGACAGCCAGCAATGTGGCGGAAATCATGAAATATGAGGAGCAAATGGAAAACCTCAAAAAGCAGTATGAGGATAAGATGAACAGCATGGAGAAGGATTTCCTCACACGCATTGGCGACGTTAGAGAGGCTGCCGCGGAGAAATGGGCGAAGAAAAACGCGGAATCGCTCCAGGCGGAAAGAAAGTCGCTCGAAACGAAATACGAAAAGCGTCTGAAGGAACAGAACGACGAGATAATGAGGCTCCGCGAAGAAAACGCCGTATTGAAAAGCCAGGTCAAGACCGGATTCACGAGAACATATCCTACGCCGGACGTACTTTCCGAACACGACACACGCGGCGCGAAACCATAAGCCTGTACATATTTATATATATAAAGAAAGGGGATGCGAAATGGCTTGACGCATCCCCTTAACTTTTTGCCCACTTGGGTAAATAAGTATCGAATTCTGACGCAAAGATATAAAAAAACCTGCACACTCAAAATGCGCAGGCTAAAAGATATAGTGAAATGTTGTGTGGATTTATTTCTTCAGTTCCTTCACCATTTTCATCACGCTGTTCAGATCGGCATCCTTGATACGTCCGTCCGCCGTGTGACGTTTCAGAAATTCCTTCACCGCAATGGCTATCACGTCCTGATGGTCCAGGCGGTAATAAACCTTCAGCAGTTGCAACTGCATGAACACGTCTTCCTCTATGGCGATAGTCTTTCGGATAACTTTCTTCTCCTTTTTATCGTCCTTTCCACTCCCCTTTTCATCTTCCTTACTATCATCCTTCTTACTCTCCGTTGCTCCCCCACCCTTTTCGGCAGTCGGCTTTGGTTCCGGATTGTTTTCAGGTACGGCTTCCCCGACTGTCTGAGCCCCGGCTTCGGTCTGTGTCTGAGTATCGGTCTGCACCCGGACTTCGGTCTGTACGGTCTGTTCCTGAACTTCCGCCGGCTGATGCAATGGAGCGGAAAAATCATCGCCTATACCCGAACCGTTTCCCTGAAGCTCTCTTTTTCTCTTCTGCAGGAAAGAACCCTCTTTGCCTGCCTGTGCACTTCTGCTTTTCTGGAAAGATATCATATCAACCTCCTTTCTTTATTCTTCATCCTCAGTTTGCGAACCGATAGTCTTTCCCCAACACTCAGCCGAAACAGTCTTCCAGTTGTCCGGTCGTTTCACGTCAAACAGTTCCTCTGCCAGCGACATATAATCCTCCGCGCCGTTTCCGTTCGGATCATACTCAAAGATGTTCTTATAGAACATGCCCGCCTCCTTAAACTTGATAGACGAGCGGATTTTCGTATTCAGGAGTAACCCCTCCTCCGAAATTTCCTCTCTGATTTTTCGTGTGATTTTCGTACGGTCGTCGTACTTCGTGAGCAGATAGCCTTTTATTGTCAAGTCAGGATTCACCTGTTCTTTAACGTCCTGAATAGTCATGTCAAGTTTGATAAGTCCGTCGATTGACTCACCGGCACATTCCACCGGCACGATAATTTCATCACTTGCGATAAGACACAGATTGTTCATAAATCCCGGCGACGGCGGACAGTCCAGGAAGATATAATCGAAATCCTCGCAATACTTATGCAGCAGGTTCCTTAATATCAAGTACGGCGATTTGAAACGATTGGATTGAGAAACAAGAGCCTGCTCGATGTTTGAAACCTTTGGGCTTGACGGAATAAAACAGAACTTTTCGTCGCCGGCATACCTATTATATATAGGAGCCGGAAGCTCGTTCCTTGTGCCCTCCGAAAGCATCCATTCATACAGAGTTTCCGCATCGCGTTCATTGAAACCGATACGGGTAGTAAGTTCGTACTGCGGATCAGCGTCCACAATCAACACACGTTTGCCGCACATCCAAAGGGCAGCAGCAAGATTAAAAGCGGTAGTAGATTTGGCTACTCCACCTTTGAAGTTGCCAATCATTAGAATTTTAGCCATTTTGTTATAAGATTAAATTCGACACTGCAAATGTAGGAAAAATTTAAAATATATACAAATGTTTAGGTGATTAAGTGAGAAAATATTTGGGTGTGTGGTCACATAATCACATAAACACTCAATCACTCAGTCACCTGAGTGATTATATATTTGAACATTCAGGTGTTTGGATATTCGGGTGTTTAGACATTTGCGTGTGCAATCACTTGAATATCTGAATAACTGGGCACACAATCACTTGTATGCTTAAATGACTGAACACGTATTCACTCAAACACATAAGTGAGTAAATGTTTCAAATGTTCAGTCACCTGCGTGCGTAGATGTTTATGTGTATAAACATCTATATGCTTATACATCTATACATTTATATAATAGGGGAGCCTCAAAAAGACAATAGGGGAACTTCCGGTGTTATAAGGGTACCTTGTATGCAGTATAAGGAAACTCACTTGGGTGGATAAACACGCAATCACTTATACATATAACCACTTATACACATAATCATCTATGCACACAACAATCTGTACACTTGCGCATCTATTCACTTCGGTGTGTAGATGTTTAATCACTCAATCACTTACGCACTTGTTTAGGATTTATAAACATTTCGTGCGACAACCGCACGGCACAATAGAAAAATATTTTTGAAACATAAGTAATTTACCCGAAATTTCAGACAATTGGACAAAAATAGCCCATTTTTAGGCTTATCTTTCTGATACATAAATCTTTAACAAAAAATCGTCTAGACAAAACTAAGGGAATTTCAGACAAAACAGCCGTTTTTCGTTGTCTGGCAGTTGCGTTTTTTGTCTGAGAGGGTAGGGCAGACCCTTCTTTTTTGGGGGTGCGGGGGAATTTCGGAGCAAAAACCGATGCAAAGCCAGTCTTCTGCAAATCTTTAAATATGTTTACTCTTGTAATCATTGGTAAATTTCTTCCTCCACTTCGTTCTAAACTTTTTCTGAATATAGAAACTAAAAACAGCAGATTTTCAAAACTTCTTCTGCACGAAATTCTGATAATCTGCTGCATTTCCGTATCACGTTTATGTGGTGTAATCAGGCTCGTTTCCGTCCAGCGAACCTTCAATACCGAACACAAGTACACACTGCGCATCGAACTTGAAACGGTTGGCCCAGTAGCGTTGCATTCTGCGCGTCTGGTGACGGAACTCCATCGAAATGGCAGGTCGCTGCGTACTTCCTTCCTTGGCGTTCCACTCCATATAGCGTATCTTATAGTCCGCACTCAACCGCCGTTCCACCTTACTTATAGGTCGGTCTTTGCCCACACCCATATCCACGAAATCAAGATGACGATCGTAGAAGAAATCTATGCGCGAATTGGATACCTTGTCGGCAAGTATCTGGCCACGGAAAGACTGCATACCTTTTCCGGTACTTTTCCATGATCCGGTACCGGCTTCCTCGTTTATTTCCCTGTATCCAGGATACACTTCGTAGGGGAAAATACCCTGCGTTTCGAAGTTATTTTCTATGGCTTCGAGCGCTTCTTGAATGATAAATTCCAACTTCTGCCTTGCAGAAATCGGTTTGACATACCCACGTACCGGCATAGCATTATTTTTTTAGCAAGTCCTTCACTTCGTCAAAATTACGCATCATGACTTGTCCGTCCTGATAACTTCCTACCAGCACGGGCGAACCGTCATGTTCGGACACGAGCAGGAAATTATATTTTCCTGGAGCCGGGGCAGACAGGTCGCTTACTTTTACTTTCTGGCGAGCTTCCCATTTCAGTTTACGCACTTCCGCTTCTCCCAGTTCCTCCGGTGTCTTTCCGGATTCACGGATGGCCTGATTCTCCGCATCGACAAACCTGCGGTTCCACATTTCGCGCGACTTCTGGTAACAAAACCAAAGTCCGACGGACTTCAGAAAATTAGTCCAGAGTTTCTTGTCGGCATACAGATAGACTAATTTGGTGGATATGTACACTTCCGACTCTTCCTGACGGATAAATATAGTTCCGGAAGTAACCATGCGGTCGACAAACAGCACCGCCTTGTACGGCGCCGATTCCTTCCGCAAAAACTCTACTGCCTGCGCTTCCTCTGAGAGGGGGGTAGGGGGAGCAGAGAAGAGGGTTTTCAGTTTTTTGAATAGTTTCATAGGATATAGTATCTTTTCCAATTTACAAACATAGTGATACAAAATTATTACTTGGTTTCAGCGGAAGGATTTACTTCATGATTACGTTCTGCCACATAATATTTCCCACTTGGATGAATTGGCATTAAAGAGAAATCTGGCATTTCCTCACCATCTAATTTATCTGTACTTGAAACCGGACGTTCCTGAAGCAGACACAACGCAAAGATAGCATAATTCACCATATCGATGTAGTTGGCAGGGATTCCCTCCGATGCTATAGTCTGCCCGTCATGGTCCTCAATCTGCTTTGTGCGGAACACCTTTGTCAAAATTAAATCTGTGATAGTCTCCACACGCATGTTCCGCCATGCTTCGCCGTAATCATGGTTTTTCTTTTTCATTACGTTAAAGCACTCTGCAAAGTGACTATCGTAAAGTTTCTCCGCCAAATCGATTGGCGTATCATTCTTTTCAGAAAACCCATCTTCAAACTGTATCAGTCCGATAATACCATAATTCACGATACCGATAAACTCACTTTCTATCGAATCGCCCACCAGGTTCTCGCCGGAGAGCTGCAGGCTACGGATGCGAGCCACTTTGATATATATCTGGTCGGTCACGGACGCCGGGCGTAGAATGCGCCATGCAGCACCGTAATCCTGCAATTTCTTTTTGAACAACTCACGACATTCATCAACCACCTGCATATACTGTTTGTATTCCAGTCTTTCTTCTTCTTCCTTATCCATAACGATTAATCTTTAAGTGATACAAATTTACCTTCTATCTTGCAATCACGAATGACATTTGCATTCTCATCGCCAAAAGCTATCAAAATACTGCCACATCCGGGCGACCCCCCCCTACAACCATCTGACCTGTAGAACTTTATTCTGTGGCGCAAAAACTTCATGGCAGATGCCTTCTTGAAAATCACATCCTGAAACATCTTGCTGTCGCACCGGTTGAACAGAAGTGCAATGCCGTTTCCGTGTTCCGCCATACGGTTGATAAACTGCTCGATGAGCGGACGGGAGTAGGGAGGGTTGAGCCATACACGGCCAAACCACGGCTTAGAAAGTCCGTCTTCGTTCTTATTGTACATGGTGGCAGCCGTTGGCCACAGTGGAACTACCGGCGCACATGGATCGAGGTCGAAAGGGCCCAGCGCATCGAGTATTTCTTTCGGGGTGTACCATTCGTCGGTACTGTTTGCTGACTTTTCAAATGTCGTGTTCATGATTGCAAATATATGTAAACAAATTGTTTCTAAATGTCAAAATAAAGCGTTTATTTTACGACGTAAAAATGAGGTTGCGAAAACGTAAATCTGGCATTGCAATGAAAATTTTCTGCGAATGCAATAAAAATTTTCTGTGATTGCAATGAAAAAAATCTGTCATTGCAATGAAAATTTTTCGCGCCCAGAATGCCTTGTAAAGCGGATTCCGGTCTGACAAAAATCAAACCGGATTGATTTACAAATTTTAACGGATTAATATTTCTTTCCTCCGTGTTTGAATGGTCGGGATTCGTTGTATTTCATCTTCTGATCGATGAACCAGAAAATATCTATATTACGGGAACGGCAGAAGGTGAAGATTTCGTCCAGGTGTCCTATTATATTAAATTGGAAAAGGCAAAGATTTTCAATCATCTTATAAACAGACTCCGTGAAAGTTAATTTTGAATACCTTGAAGTTTCATATTCGGTAGGAGTGAGAAGATTAAAATCAGCATTATATACTCCAGCCATATCAAACAATCTGATACAAGCATCAGCAAGCTCATCTTCAACCGAGTCTTTTATTCCATATTTGAAAGCATATACAAATTCGTCGTTTGAGCGCTCTATCAGATTCATATAATTCTCAAACTGGTTTCGGTCTGCATATTTCCCCAACCTGTCTGCTTCCACCGCTTCCATCAGTTCGGACATTACCATGCAAAGCCAATGCTCAATACTTTTCTCTTCTTCATGCCACCCATGGTTTACCGCATTCTGATAAACTCTGTCACGGTAAGAGTTCAAGTTTGTTTCGTTTATCTGTTTCATTTCTTATTTTCCTCCTTACAAAGCTCTTCATAAATCATTCTTGTACATTTCGGCAAATCCTTTATATCCCATTGCGGGTCATCACGATGATTGTCCGAAACATAATCCTGAATGGCACATTCGTAATCCTCTATCAAAACACCCTCATAGTATTCGTCCATATCGAGCCTGTCTATAAGATTGCTACAATGTATGTGCGTAACAGAATCGGACACTCTGCCGTCTTCCGAAACGGTAGTCCTTTTATATGTTTCTCCTGGATTGATAGTACCGCCACAAAGGTCGCAACGGTGCGGCACACGGGCGGTAGGGTAGATTTGTTTGAGTATTTGCATGGTTATTTCTTTTTTAGATATTCTTTATTGAAATGATTTTTCCGTATCAGCCAGCCTATCATAGAAACTGCACATTCTATCGGATTGTCCTCGATATGTGTTCCTACAAGACAGTCGGCTGTAGATCTTCTTATCGAAAGAACATAGTCTTCACGAAGCTTTATTAATTCAGGGTGATGTGGTTTATATCCCGATTTAGGATCGGGAACTTCAAACGGCATCATATCCAATAACCGGGAAAGACTCCACGACGGAGTGAGGTTTCGATAATCTAATGCTATTTCCAAATCGTAATCATCCCTCGCGATTATCGTGTGTCCGTCTTCTTCTATGTAGCAGTCGGCAGTCTTTGGATTCAGTCCGGCTTTTAGTAGCGTTTGCGACTGCTGTTCACTGGTTGTGGGTAGTGATTTAAAGTTCATTGTTGTTTTGTTTTGCGGATTCATACTGATAAAATTTATCGAGAAGTTCGTCGTACTGACTATTTCTTTTATCCATATCTTTACCCCATTCATATATTGTCTCATCAGAGAATTTTCTAAGCTCTAAGAGTTCCTTCCTTAGCCTGGCAATAATGCGTAACAACCTGCGGACTTTATAAATCTCAGTTTTCATTATGAGGTAGCCGAAGTATGCCACAAGGAATGTGAAGCATAGGGGGGGGGGGAGGTTACTGTTATGATTGTAATGTTTGTTGCCATATTAATATCTTTTATTCTGTTTCTTCATCATTCTTTCTTGTGCTCTGCGTTCACGGCGACGGACTTTCCCGTCTTTGGGATTGCAACATACCATAGCGGGTGGAGTAGGAGGGGGAGGAGCAAGGAGAAGAGATTCTTTATCTGGAATATCAGGCATATCCGCTGCTTTTATCCCATACTCGGAGTCTAATAACTTTTCAAGTTCTTCGATCTGTTTTTCACTTTCTTTTGTTACGGGCCTGTGTATAAAACCTACAGCTCCTATGAGTGCTAATAAATTATTATTCATGATTGAAATGTTTTAGTTGTTAATCACCAAATCGTAAACCAGCTTCTTTAAAAATACTGGATAATGTGTCTACCAGTTTCTTATTATCCTTTTCAAAGTAATCTTCTGTTTCCTGGTATGGCAAATTTTCAAAGTCTTCGATATTATTTCTCTCAGCCCATCTTCTTAGTCTGTCCATTCCATCCTTGTAAACAGAATCGTGAAGAAAACCTGTATTATGCAAATTCTTTAATTCAATAAGGCGTTTCTTAATTTCATGCCGGCACATTTCACGGACCTCCTCTTTCGACCTTTCTCCAAGGTGCTTTGACTTCTCATCCATTTGCTCTGAGAATTTTTCAAGTTGTTGTTCTGTTAACGGCTCCGGCTTAGGCCTTGTTCTTGATGATAGATATAAGCCTAATACTATGGAATCGAAAGCATCATCTTCGTCCGAGATTTCTCTGTTCAATTTCCGCCTGCAGTTGCAGCACATATTTGACATATCTTTCAGGATCTTCTGTACCTCTGGTGTGTTCGGGAAATGTATGCATGCATTATTCCCGGGTATGCGAGGAAAACCGGATATAAGCTCCATTTCACGTTGATATGTGCTCTTATGGTAAATAGGCTTTGCCGTCGAGAATCCAACTGGAGGGACGGAAGTAAATTCTCTGGACCACGCTAGAAAATTCTCTTTCCAAACTTTATAGAGTTTATCTACTTCTTCGTCCGAAAGTTTATCTACTTCCGTGTATAGAGAAAACTTCCGAAGCAAGTCGCGTTTATATTCTTTATCCATGATTGAAATGTTCTATTAGTTCTTCGGGTGTCAATTTCCTATATAATTCATGAAACGTAGTGCAATCCTCAATATATTTAACTCTACACAATAAAAGCCAGTCAACTTCTGCCGCTTTGAAATATTGCATGAAATCGTTATCGTCCCTAAGTGCTGCTATCGCAAGAAACAGTTCTTCATTTTCTCCACAATCAAGGAACTTTTCTTTGTTTGCAGGTTCTTTATTCCATATACCTGCATAACTGGCATCGGATTCAATGACTGTACACCATTCTGCTGGTGAATCTTTGTTCATATCTAAATCATACACATGATATCCAAGATCTTTAAGCTTTTCTCTAAGCTCCGGAGAGCTTTTCCTTATAAAACATGATTGTGTAAACATAATTTATTCCTCCTCGTCTTTAGCGTTATCGTCGTATGTAAAATTCACTGAATCTATTTGCGCACGCGATATTTGGATTTTATTCTTTTCTGCAAACTGCATTATCTTTGAGTGTATGCGGTCGTTTTCGGATTCTGTAATCATATTATTAAAATGCAGGATAGAGCGGGCGTTTAACATTAAGGCGAGCCTGCGTCTTGAACCAGATGTATCTGTATCATTATCTTTATCCGACATTTCTTCCGTCTGTTCCTCCGTTTCTTCTTCTGGTGCTTCCTTCTGCTGTGCTTCCTGTTCTTTCAGTTTCGCTATTACCATTTCTACGATTTCTCCGGCTGTGGCATTCTCTACTTTCGGGGTAAACAGTTCATTGTCTTCAATGATTAAATTAAACTCGGATTCTATATCATTGCATATTTCCAACTGCTCCATGCTGTCAAGTCCGGCATCATCGCGTAGCAACGTGTCCGATTTTATTTTTATATCGGTGTATTTCTCGATAACGCGAAACACCGCTTTTCTGATTTCATTTGTTCTCATGGTTTACTGTATCTAATTCCTGTGTTGGATAAAATTCCACATATTCAGGATTCCTTTTCGGGAAATCCTTGTCTGCTGTAGTGATAACTCCGTCGGTTATCACTGTAATCTCTCCCTTGAAATCGTCTATCAGACTGCGACGGAAACCGAGTCGTTCAAGTCCTGCAATCATGGTAGGGGAGTTGTAGTTTATAAAAGCTTGTTTTTTCGATGCTGGCATATTACTTTCCTTCAATAATTCTTATTACCTCATAATAATCAGCCATACAGATTCGGTAAAGTTCGCCTGTACTTACTTTGATGTAATATTTCAATCCGTCCTTATAAACACTGACTATCGCTGAGATATTTATAAACATTTCGTCCGTTTTAGACATGCCTTCTCTTCTATTGTCAAGAAGACCATTAATCTTTATAAATTTATCTTTTACCGGTTTGATGCTGTTTGAAACTGTTGGAACCGCTGTAGAAGTACCGTCTTTTCCTTCTTTAGACAAAACGGACGAAGGTAATTCGAGCATTAAATTTTCATCACAATCATATCCGTCTATATAATATTTACCTTCTTTAGTATAGGTTGCAGCCTTTTGTTTGAAATTTACCGTTAATAAGGCTACTATAGGAGTATTTGCTATGTTCGCGTCCATACATAAAATCTTAACCGCATAGTTCCCTTTTGTAACTATTCTTCCTTCCATTTCGCCTGCCTGTATCTTCTTAGCTTTCTCTATATCGAAAGGTACTTTTACAAATTCTTTTGCCATATTGTTTACTTTTCAAAATAATTACTACACTTAAATCCTTTTCGTGGCTCATAGTCCTTAAACTCGCACGACTTGAATATCCACTTCTTGTCGGCCCATCCGGCCATATCCTTTTGCCATTGCGGTATCACCTGGTGAGGATTGTTTACGTCGCGGTATGGCTGGCAATGCGGATAAAACCGTCCGCCTCTCTGCTTCCAGTGGTTTACGCGCCGGAAAGCTTCGTCGAAATCGTCCAGAAGAATGCAGTAGAAAAAGTATTCACCTTTGTAACCGTTTCTCTCCAGGAGTGATATGGCTTTTTCACAATCGTCTATCTGTCCGGGAGTGTCGCACCCGAAACGGATTCGCTTTATCCATTTCACCTTTGAAAGGAGTTTGGCTATTTCGGGAATAACCAGACGGGCATCAAGTCCCTGATTGAAATCTACCCGATATTTCAGCTTCACTATCTTTTCTATCTGACTGATACCGTAATCGCTTGTCAGCACGTTGTTATCCATGAGAATAAGATTGTTCCGGCCTTCAATAGCTATTTCTTCCACGTCCATATAAGGAGCTACCTTACCTTCTTTCTTCGGAACGACGCACCATTTACAGCGGTTCGGACAGCCGCGGGTGAGAAAGCCGTATGCCACATTCTTTTCTATCGATCCATATATGCTGTAGTCCGGCTGCACGGTTTCAATTTCCTTTGGCAGACATTTCTGTATGTCGTAGCCTGTTCCGCCACGTTCCACCTCGTCGGCATTGATGTAATATCCGTAATCGGGAGTGAAACTGAATACCTTTGCTGCATAAACTTTGTCGTAATGCTCGAAAGGAGAGTACCATTCCACTTCATCGCCGCGTTGTTTATGATATGCGGAAATCTTCATAAGCGCGAGGTTGGGATAACTGCTGTCAACCGAAAGCAAACCTATTTTCATACAAACACCTTACTTTTACTCTCGAACACCATTTTCTTGTCGTACACCACAGCTACATGGACTTCCGCCTGACAGCCTTTCGACGAGTGCCAACCGTTGCACACATAGATGCCGTCGCACTCTATCAGGGCTTCGATGTCGCGCCCCATGTAGTAGGAGTATGGACGGTCTTTCTCGTCGCACACGTCGAAGGGGGTAATGGCTACCACTCTGTCGTTCTCTATTCGCTGCTTCACTTCCTCCGCGCGTTTCTTCACCTGCTCGATGTCGTGCCCTGAGATAGGCAGACTGATATATACTTTCGTCTTTTTCATCAAATCCACAATTTCCTTAGTTTAAAGATTCCGAAGCCGATTAACACACCATGCGCCAATATCCCGACTCCTATAAGATATTTCTCCCACCAGCGCATTTTTCGCTCCACTTCCACTGTCCTGACTTCTTCCACGCTGCTGCTGCGGTTCACGGTTGTGTCTGCCACAGGAATGTACACCGTATCGCGGAGAACGTCGAAATCTATCATCAGCTTGCCAACCGAATCGAGTTTGAACTTCAGACGCGCGTTCTTGCTGCATTCCTGCTCGTACCAGTCCAGAAGAACGCGACCGTTTTCATCGCAACGCATGAGGGCTTTTATTCTGGCCGAGTCTGCCGGCGATACTACCGGTACCACACGGTTGCGTATCACAGTGTCGCCGCGAAGGGTGATGATGCGTGTGGTGCCGGTCTGCGGCGTGCGGCACCCGAAGAACAGGGTAGCAGATAGGAGGGAGGCGGTTACTATCAAAGGCATTCGCTTCATGACTTCACGCCCTCCCCGGCTTCGCTGGAATTGTAGTCTTCGGGATTCACGCACACGTAATCGGCGTTCAGGTAGTCCATCTGGATATGAAGCGGCCACCAGTTGTTAAAATGTTTGGGGAATGATGCCATACCCACAGATTTCAGGTTCAGGCCTTTCAGTTCGGGGTACAGCTTTTCGTTCTTCTTCTTCTCCATGAGCCATGCCCTCAGCTTTTCCGCTATCTCCACCGCCAGATATTTGGCGTTTGCCGCGTTCAGATCCTCACGGTAGGGCGAGGTGGTTTGCTCCTGCTGAACGAGTATGAAGATGTTCGCCAGATAGTAGGTACCTGCTCCGCTTTCGTTGGACGATCCTTCTATCTGTGTGCTGAAAGCCACTACGGGAGTCTTGATTTTCGTCAGGCTCAGAATGACGGGCTTCAGGTCCGAAATGCTGTCGATGCGGAAGAACCGTTTGCCGGCCGCTCCTCCTTCGGGATTGTGGGACACGAGCTTGAAGTCCGCAGCCCACTGTTCTATAAGATTGTCTAATCTGTACATTAATTATATCTCCTATAAAAATCTTGAAGTTTCACTGATCTCTCAAAATTCTTGCGTATGCGTTCTCTTCGCTCTTCCTGCGTTTCCGCTTTTTTCTCCGGCTTCTGTCCGCCGGCCTGCTCGATGACCGACTTCTGCGAAGCCTTGTTTATCCGGTCAATCTTATGCCCCCAGCGGATTGCGGCCAGCAAAGCGCCCGCATACATTCCCTTTTCTTCCTTCGTGGTGAGGAAGGAAACATTGCGTGTCATGCGCAAAGCCTTCTCCACGTCGGTCTCCTTTTCCTTCGCCACGTTTCTCATACCATATTCACGATACACTTTGATTTTTTCTGCCAGCGCGTATGCTCTCTCACGAGGTGAAAGCACCGACAAGTCCTGCTCCAAAACCTGTTTCAATTCCTTAGCGTCCATCTTTCCTGTTCCAAATAACGGCAATTCGCCACTTCAAAAAATAAATGATTTTTTCACGATAACCCGGACCGCCCCGCCTTATGTAGAAAGGAATGAGGTACAGTCCCGCCGATTTTTCAATGTGTAGTCTCATGTTCTATTCGTATTAAGTCCTTCATAAATGCTCGTGAAGGCCGATTCCGTCAGTATCTCGTGCGGAAAGCTGCTGTACGCCGGAGCCTTGCAGAAGAAATCGCCCGCTATGTTGAAGAAGAAATACACGGGCTGCCGTCCTTCCACGGGTACACCGGTATATTGGTTGCTGGTGAAGGGTGGGAGAGTGGGGAGGCGGTTCACGGCCTTGTACCATTCTATTGCCTGCTGGCTCTTTGATTTTAGCACAGTCACGATGCGGAACTTCTTTCCTCCAAGTTGCATGGTGATATATTCGTCGTCGCGCTCCTTATCGCCGGTCAGCTTGTAACCGCACATCTGCGCAGCCGATGAAATGGTAAGACGGTGCTTTATCTCCAACCATGTGTAGTGCTGGGAGCTGATAAGCACATTCGTAAGGCCCAGATGCTTTTCTGTTTCTTCTTCGGTCATCACCAGGTCTTCGCTGTCCACGTTGAGCTGATACAGCTTGTCGAGCTGACACTTCGATTCGCCTTCCTTATGGCTGATCACATCCACCTGCTTGAAAACGGACGACTTCGGCTTGCGTTCGAAACTCATCAGTCCGATACCGCCGAATTCCGCCGTGCTGTCATGATAGTATTCCGTGACTCCCATTTCCAGGGCCAGCTCTTCGGCCTTATCTTCACAGGTTGTAATTGCTTCCACGAGTTTTTTCATGCTTTCCGCTCCCTCACTTCCTGCAGGGAACCGGAAATAAACGGTCTGTTTCTTTTCCATTCAATATGTCGTTTTTAGTTATTAGAAATCATTTGGTGATTGTCTCTATGACTTTCCTGTTCGCTTTATTAAGCACGTCGGTACTTATACTTGAAAGATATATCCTTGTAGTTTCTATATTGTCGTGTCCTAAAGCCTGACTTATGACAGGAATATCAATCCGGCTGTCTCTTGCTATACTCGCCCAACTATGACGCGCAACGTACATTGTGACCGGAATAGCCAGCTTCAACTTTGTGCTTATCCTTTTCAGAATTACATTCATCCTCTGCATCGTACTTTTCGAAGTGGCCTTGATAGCTTTACTCAAAAGTTCTTCCCTGTTCTCACGGCCATATTTCTTGAAAATTTCTTTTGCCTTAGTGTCAAGTCCGATAATAAGCAACTGTCCTGTCTTTCTTCGCCTGTATTCAATGGTATTCCCTTTCAGGTTCTCTTTTGTCAATCCAATCAAATCCACCGGTGAGATACCTCTAAGGTAAAACGCCAGCATAAACAAATCCTTAGCTTTTTCCTCGTCTGCATTTTCCGGTTGATACTGATAAAACTTTCTGAAATCCGAAACTGTCAAGGCTCTATGAACCGTTTTTTCGTTTCCTGTAAACACACGTTTGAAAGGTCTTTTGTCTTTGATAAGTTCCGCATTTACAGCTCTGTTGTATATGGCCCTGAATATTCTGCAATAAAAAGACTGAGTATTCTTTGTGCTTCCGTCCTTATACCTTATATGGTCAGCAAAGCATTCTACGGTATCAGTATTTATATCGCATAATCTAATATCCTGACCAGAAGAAAACTCTTTGAACTTCTTTTTAAAAGCCAAATAATTCTGATAAACTCTTTCTCTGTTTTGTTGCTTGAAAGATTCACAGATTTCATCAGTATATTTCAGAAGTGTAATGTAGTAGTTCATAATCTTTGGTTTTAATCAAAAATCAAATTTCGGTTGTTGTCTCATTTGGGCGATGCGTTGCATGGCTATGTCGAAGTATTTCTTTTCTTTTTCGAAGCCGATGAAGTTGCGTCCAGTATCTATGCAAGCTAAGGCTGTTGTGCCACTCCCCATGCAGTTGTCAAGAATTGTGTCGCCTTTGTTGCTGTAGGTGAGGACGAGGTATTTCAGGAGGGAAACGGGTTTTTGGGTGGGATGAAAAAAATGCCCTATTTTATGTTCCTTTGATATACTTATAATAGAAGTAGGGAATTTTTCATCACTTTCGATAGTTTTTACTTCTATATGTTTACCGTAACAACTATTTGTTACAGGCGATTTAAGATTTCCACGTCCATGATTTCTTTTATGCAATTCACATTTCTCCATTTGTGGATTATACACCGGCAAAGAATTATAGAATACACATATATCTTCATGCTATCGGAGAGGCATTCTGTTAGCGTTCAAAAATCCCGTTTTACCCATTTTATCCCATATCAGATTATACCTCCACATCTTCCTGTTTCTTACCATTAAATCTGCGGTAAACATTCCTTGAGCAAAAAGAATTATAGCTGCATTGTCCTTTGTTACTCTTTTATATTCAGCCCAAAGTTGATCCATAGGTAAAGGACAGTCCCACTGCGCATGTTCATTTCCTCTATTCAATACTCCATACGGCAAATCACAGATAATGCAATCTACCGAGCCGTCAGGAATACGCTTCATGCCTTCCATGCAATCCTCATTATATATCGTATTCAGTTCTATCATGTCGTTCTCTGTCTTTCCTTGTAAAATTCGGGTTATTATGTTTTATCTCCAGTGCTTTCCGCGCCTTAACCAGTTGCGGATGTCCGTTGGTGCGATTTTTTACCGTCGCCAAAAAGCAATTAAAGCCGGACATTTTCTTCATCCATTCATCGTCCTTTTTCAGTTCCAGTTCGGCAGCCTTGCGGTTCAGTGTGCGAAGCGAAATGCCGAACAGCGAAGCCAACTCCTGATTTTTCGTCGTGGGGTAGAGTCGCCGCAAAAATGAAAGCATACTCGGACTCCAGTATTTCCGCTGATATCCGTTGCGGTATTCCACTATGCACTGTGCCGCCTTGCTGTATCGCACACCGTCGGATCTGTCGGGAGCCCGCCGCCTGCGCTGCTGTCGCCCATACTCGGAGAAGCATGAGAGGCAGACTTTCCGTCCCTCTACGAAATCCTCTTTCGGTTTGGTCTGGCCGCATACACGGCAGATTTTATATGGTGGGGTTGTTCTCATACGTTTGCAACATCTTTATAAAGTGAGTAATATCGGAAGGTATATCCCTTACATTTGCCGAACCGCTTCACTGCGGCATGTACTGCGGCGCTATTCGCTCCAAAACGTCTGGCACATTCGGCTATAGAGTAAAACACTTCTCCGGTATCAATACAGATTATCTCCTTATGATTCGCGGGTTTGGCTTTTCTCTGCTTACCCCAATTGCTGCCTTCGGTCTTATTCAATCGGCGGCTCCTTTCTCTAACTCTTTCACGATGTTCTGCTTTCTTTTCCTCAGAACGTTTATGCCAACCGTTACTGCATTTATGCCCTTTCCTGAAATGATAGGTCAGAGGATCTCTGTTTGGGTCAAGCTCAAACTTCAATTCGTCAAGACGCTGCTCCATAAAAATTTTCTTGAAGTCTTCTTCGTAGTACCAGCGCAAACCTCTACATATCGTACCTTTCCGGCAACTGTCTGTAATGGAATGCCGGTCCATTCCAAAAAGTGCTACAGCATCTTTAATGAAGTCAAAACAGCCCGCCACAGTACCGTTAGGATTAACCGCAACTACAGGATGTTTTCTGCCCGGATGATTGTAACCTTTAATGCCCATAATATCTAATTAAACATAACGTTGATTATTTAAAATTTTTCAGAACAAGGAAAGCTGCGCATCCTCACACGATTTATCGACAAACATTTTCTTGAAGATGTAATAAAGAACATCTACCACGATGCTGTTGCCGGCCATTTTGTATTGCTGCGTCTTGCTGATTCCTGATTTCTGAATATTGTCAATATCTTTTTCGGAAACTCCCATAAGGCGGAAGCATTCGCGAGGTGTGAGTTTACGGATTCGGTAATTCTGAACAACTCCGGCATCAAATTTGGTGGCTTTAAGGGTCCTGCTGATACCGTCAAGCGAACCCTGATTGAATTCGTCAGAATTATGCAGATATAAACCGTCGCCTTCTTTCAACATTCTGCCTTTATAAACAACACACTCTATATTCTCGTTTATTTCCCAAACCGTATGTGGGCCTTTATAATCTGTAGCCCTTAACGTAGGGCATACAGGATATATACTTTTGCTACCTTTAAACTCAAGTTTCCTGCTCATCGGATTTACGCTTATATCCACCACCTGATAATCTGTTTCCACGCAAACATCATTCAATCTCTTTATTTCATTATCAGAAAGTTCTTGAGGTTCTACCAGAAGATTATCCTTCTGTACCGTGGTAATGGTGTTGCTTATTCCGTCAGTCCTTGGTTCAAGTTCCGTCATGTTGTGACGGCTTTCCTTTATTTTCCCTGCATCATAATCTTTTCGTAAAGCCTTTCCGTATTCTGTACGTTTAGGAGTAAGAACTTGCGGCTCAGCCACAAAACAGTCCATACTACCGCCACTGCCTGTACTACCATGTATGGTGTTTGCTATATCTGTCAACCTCCGGCTTACTATCTTGCCTTTATCATCTCTTGTGTACGCAACACATTTCGGCTCTGCCACCAAACTATCCTTCTGTACCGTCGTTATGCAATTAGCTATATCTGTTCCAAGTTCCAAAGTCTGCTCCAGTTCTATCCCGGCTTTTCTGTCTGAAGGATTTTCAGGATTCCTACCACGAAGCGCACATGATATTGGCGCTAAAATCCTCGGACCTTCACCTTTGTTTGTCGTTAACGTAGGGCACAAACCGTTTGAATCGAACACGTTTCCATTCATTCCATGACCTGAAGGATTCGTGTTTCCTACAATATAAACGTAATTATCGCAATCCCTATCGTTGGAATGTGTACCTATCGTACTTGCAATCACATCACCCATTGTAGGCTCAAACTTAAACCCGTTTCCTTTAGCCTTGTTCTTCTCGTTTCTTGCAAGAAATGTCTTTACAATCTTCTCGCTCAAATAAAAACTTTCATCAACATCCTTTTCAAGAACATCTTTCAGCCTTTTCTCCAGAGTGAAAGGCTTAGGAAAGTGAAACGAAGCCTCGCCCAATATCGACACCATAAAGACACGCTCCCTGTTTTGCGGTACTCCGAAGTCCTTTGCGTTAAGAACTTTCGTATAATTGCTGTAGCCCTGCCCTTCAAGAAATCTGAGCCATTCTTTAAGATACGAGGTAAACTTCTTCGATACGAGGTTCTTCACGTTCTCCATGAGCAGATACTTCGGACGCTTCGCCTCTATAGCCTTACGGCATTTCCAGAGCAGACTGCTTCGTGTACCGCTACCCTCTGCAAGCCCTTTCTGCTGTCCGGCTGTGCTTATATCGGTACAAGGGAATGAGTATGTCAGAAAATCGAAGTCAGGAACACTGCTCCAGTCTATCTTCGATATGTCGCCATAATTGGGAGTGTCGCCATGCACAGCCATGTAAGCCTGAATAGCGTACTTGTCTATCTCGCTTATGCCGACCACCTCAAAGTCTATGCCGAGTCTGCGCAATGCCATAGACTGCGAACCGTAACCTGCAAATGCTTCAAAAACCTTTATCATCTTTATCTGTCGTATTTTTTTTATCTGTAAAACCTGAAGTGAGAATGCGTGCCTTTCGGACGGACATTTCTGTTGAATTTCGTGTGCTGGCGTCCGATTGATTTCGGTATGCGAAGCGTGTCGGAAGAAAATTTTCTGTAAAACGGCATGTCGCGGAGAAGTTTGTGCCGGCCGCCACGGTTGGCACGGTACTTGAATCCCAATTTCTTGCACAAGCGTCTCATCGCATTTCCTGTGATATGGAACGTTACCGTTATAGGTTCTGGCTTCTCCCATTGACCGGACTTAACATCTTCCTTCACGTCTGAATCGCTTAAAGTGACCGCGCCAAGATTTACCGGTTCGGTTGCCGGCTCCAATTCCACCATTCCTTCTGCTCTCTGGATATATATCTTTATAGTTCCGCTTTCCCCTGTCATAGTTCCTCGTTCAATTTATCCAACAATTCTTCGGCACACATCCGCGCCCATTCTTCGTCCTCGTCCTGAAACGATTTTACCGTTATCCAGAGGAACAGGTGTTTCATCTGGACGGCATAACGGACTGTGCGCTTAAAGCTGTAGTCGGGCTGGCGGACGAAGCCGGACTGCATAGGGTCGGCAGGATCAGTGAGGAGCAGAAAAAGAGAGTCCGAGGCTGGTCCCGGAATATAATCTTCATTTTTTTTAATTCTAAACGATTTCATTTCTTTACCGTTTTGTTTCTATTTTTTTATAGTGATGCAAAGTTATTTATATTTTACGGGGTAATGGTAAAGATTTTTGTGCTTTTGAGCATATACATAAAGAATTGTAGTATTATTTAACACTTAAATAAAATAATATCACCACCCTAAACTTGATATTGCATGATAGCTGCATAAAAAATCAGCACAGCACGAAAGCTCTCTTGCTCCCGGCTGTGCTGAAGGGTGTTATGGAAAACATTTTTACTTATATATCTCCTTTAAGTTTAGATACAGTCCAGTCTATGAAATCATCCTGAACTTTCGCTGCTATGTCAGTTGGGAGATTCAATGCTCCTATACCCGTAAGATGTCCCCACCCTCTTGTCTGAAGGATTTTCTTACCGTCTATCTTTATATGTATTCCGACCTTTTCCACATTGTCGGAAACTTTTACAGGTGTTTCGCTGTTAAGGCATTCCTCTATACGTGAAAGAAGTCGCTCGTTGTGTGTGAGGAGTGTGAAGCTCATCACTCCGTTGGACGAAAAGAAATAAGAATCCCAATGATTTTCAAATGGTGGTGTGTAGATTTCCTTAAAATCTGGTGCTTGTCTGTTCTTTTTCATTTCAGGTTTATTTTATCAATTTATATTCATATACAAAAACGAAAGGATTTGACTGCCATGTGCCTTTGCCGCTGGTGCGGTCGATAAGGGCGGCAAAAGCTTCGCGGGGTGTATCGAACTCGGTACAGCCTATGCTTCGCCAGTGCTTTATTCCTTCCACGACGTAACGCTTTGTTCCGTCATAATCATATTGCCTTTTATTCAACTGCACTCCCTCTGCCAGGCAGTCCTCGTCGGAAATATCCTGAAGCCTCTCCGCACGGACACCGGTAATCTTTATCTGGTGCGGCATAAGGTCGGGACGGACGTACATTTTGTTCTTCCAGCCTTCTTCGTTGAAGATAAATCCGTTTGAGCCGTCGCCAAGTATTATCGTCGGATCAACATCGGCTTTGTCATAACTCTGCGCTACAGCTACTGTCTCCCCTACTTTGTATCGCGGACGTATAACCTTACCGGTATCGCCGTCTATAAGCAGATAATATCCGCTGTGTCCTTTATAATAGGCATCTGCAGGATTGAAAATAGGGTCGCAATCCTGGACGATGATGTTTTTCACCTTTATAGGTCTTCGTGTCATCCGCTTAATGCCTTCCAGTGTCAGGTCGGTAAGGAAACATTTGTCATTGAACATTATTTTCTGCATCTTCACGTAAATATTTCTTGTCAATAAATCCTTTCTGAATAAGCCATATTATAATACTTATCATTCCACTTACGTAATTTCCATTGCACCGGACAAATATCAGATTACTTATGTGTTCTCCATTCTCCTCATGGGAATAAGCTATAAAATCTCCACTAATGTGGAACAGATAGTCATTAAATGTTCCTTTCGGCGTAATGATACATTTCGGAACGAGCGCAATGAGTCGGGCCAGTGACCATCGGAGCTGCGCGACTTTCTCCTGTTCGGGAAGCAGAGAGGGGGCTCGTCGAGAATGATGTATTTTCCGCCGACATACATCACATCGCATGTGTCAGTGGACAATCCCCACAATGCAAGGCGCATGGATTGAAAAATATCCGTCACGCTTTTTGAGTTTTTCCAAAGCTCTTCATAATCTGTTCTTTTTTCAACTGGCTTCGGAGGTTTGGGCGGAGGTGGTATCTTAGCCCATGCCGCTTCCCTGAAATGTCCACACCTTGCACATCTATATCCACCGAGCGCCATCTGGTATCTGTGACCTAACATCCGGCACCAAATATTCTTTTTACTCATGAAGGTATCCTTTTAAGTTCAACGAAGATATAAGGCAGCTTCTTCTCCTAAATCATGGAAAGCACGTAAACAAGAAAGAGTCATATATGCACTTCCTCCCGTATGGTCCTGACGAAACATTATCGTTTTACAGTTTTCAAATCTCTCGTTCTTTGGAATATCCCGATTCAGTTCTTGTATAAGTTCCAGGACACACTTTAATTCAAATCCGCGATACAAATCCTTCGTCCTGATATTCACGCACTCGTCCCATTTATCAAGATATTTATCATCTATCACGCCACGGGCCTTGCTTTTCAATTCTCTTCTCCACTTCGGCAAAGATGCCAAATAACGTCTGAGAGTTTTTTTTGTCTTTCTCTTACTATCACGCATCATCTTTTCAAATGCACGTCTGTTTCTGTGAGTAAACTTCATGTAAATTGTATTCCAGCTATCATAAGAATATAATATCTGATCATTAAAATTAACAAAGCAAACTTCACCTGTGCGGCGAGAATAATCTTTCATAAGTCTGTAAGCATCATCTAAGTTCTGTCCTATATACAATTTCAATTCTTTCATATCTTCAAATTCATTTAAGTTTCTTTTCTATTTTCTTAAACTGTAAATACTCATTCATTTTCCGATCGAAGAGGGAGAGCATTTCTTCTTTCTTTTCCTCCGGAATATAGCCCGCGTCGATAAGTTGCTGAAGGATGCTGCCGGTCAGCTCGCGGCCTTTCGATACTGTCTTATGCAGGCTTTTCACCGCCACCACGTACGATGACGGGAAAAGCTGGTCTGCGCGAAAAAGTTTTATCATCTTTCAGAGAGTTTTACGACACTCATATCTTCAGGTCGTTTATAAGTTTCTTGATGTCGTAGTCGAGGTTGTCGGCTGCCTGGTTCATGCCGTAGCTGCGGAAGATGTCGCGCATTCTGGTGAGGTGTTCGATGTAGCGGAAGTGAAGCATGAGGGATTCAAACTTCGTTTTTCTTCGCTGATCGCGTATTGCAATAAATGAGTATATGAACTCTCTTACGGTATATTCATTACTGAATTTCACATCGTAACCGGCGGTACAATCTCCGCCGGTGGATGTAGCTTGTGTCAATGTGAACATGTGTCTTTCTCCTTTCTGTGTTATTCCAAAATCAAAATATCACGTGCGGCGATAACTATCGAATTGTTTTCAATATCCTCATTGAAACAGTAGTGCAATACCCATAACGGTCCGCCTTTTGTGCGATAACATGCTTTCCACATCTTCCCGTTATAAAGTGCTGTAGGTTGCGAATCTGTATAGTCTTTCAGCTTATCGAAAGCTTTCTTCGACATTACTGCATAATCATCGTCCACCAGTATTTCGGCTGCATCCGGCTGTTCCCAACCCTGCCCCAATCGGTTGGTTATGGGAGGTATTTGTATCAGGTTATTCATAGAATTAGTCTTTTAATAATTCAGATAAATTCAAATCCTCTTCTTTTAATCTTATCTCTAAAGCAAAAACTCTTTCTGCAATCAGGCTAACATATTTCAGACCAGATTCATCTAAAAGAAAATTCACATAAGAAGAAGTAATATCATTGGTATAAATACAGCTATAATATGTTTTGTCATCTTCCTTATACAATAAAACCACTCTCCTTCCCTTAAATTTAAACAGGAAATCCTTTAAATCTTCTTCAGTAAATCCTTCCTGACGAATTGTAAATCCCAAAGAAAAAAGTCCGGATTTATGGTTATAACTTCCTACTCCGATGTTTTTTGAAGTATAAACTACACATGACGACTTTATCCTGTACTTACTGAAATAAGCACCATCTTTCAGTTTAAATGTACCAGTAGCAAATTCTTTCCCTTCACATTCATTCGGACATTCCAGTACATCATCTGCAAGACATACAAGAATTGTAGCATTGAAATCTTCCTTCACGGTATCCGGAGCTTCTATAGGCGTTTCAGTTATCTGCTGCATCAGACATTCAGAGTAACCGTATAGTTGTCCGGCTGCCCATGCCCGTATATCAGGAGAAGCAACGGAGAAAAAAGATTCTACACTGGCAAATAAGGCTTTCCATGTTTCCATAGGGCTGGGATTGAACTTGCTGGTATCTAATTGTGCTACATGAATGTCACGTACAGTTATACTATCTATTTCATTGCGACATTCAAGAGGTTCTCTTTGCGGTCTGTTGTTTGCGTCGCATAGGATAGCGTTATATGTGACATCTAATGTTATATTGCTTTCTTCATTTTCTATCCTATAAAAAGTATATGCAGGATCTCTCGAAGGAGTGGTTTCTATTATTTGAACTACCTTGCCTGCGAAAGGCAAAAGATATGTCAATATAGAATTACCGTAATATATTTCATGCAAATCGCTCTCGGATTTTATCACTACGGATTGACCTTTCTTATATTCAGGAACAGGTTCTTTAATTGCATCCTCTCTTACTGTTATGCCCTTCATCATATACCGGCGTATCATGTATGTTATAGTATCACCTGTAACTATAACATCCTCGATTCTGGCTTCCTGATTTACATAAGGTATAAGGTCTGTCAAGTCAGCATCTTTACCATATAGCAGGCGAAGCTCTCCTTCACTTTTTATAATTACAGATTGACCTGTGCTGTATTTTGGATTTACCGCATTCATCTTCGGTACTTGCAACAGGTTTCCTACATAGTCAAGAAAACATTCAGGAAATCTGTTTATCACACTTGTACCTCCGTCTAATTTGTAAAACACCTGACCGTTTTCGATTTCTATATCCTCGATTTTAAACTTACGTGTCATTAATCCCTTTAACGCGGCTTCGTTTAATTGCCAATCTTTGTTCAGCTCAATACATTTCTGATATGATTTAAGGACTACCAAATCACCCTTCCGAAACTTTGGATTTACCTCTTTCTTTTCCGGACTGGGCACAACACCCGGCAAAAGATCATTTGTATAAGCCCACCTTGTTATTCCGAAATGTTCTACCGTTTCATTAAAATTCTCATGATTAGGTCCCGCTATCATAGGGAAACCTTTTGTTTCACACAATATCATTTCGCCGCTAAGCGGAATATCTCCCGGTTGATGATATGCGGTTTCTATACTCCAGTCCGAACCTTCTACGAAACCTTTGACGAATATTTCTACTTCGTGTTCAGTCCAACCGTTTTCGATAAAAATTTTACCTCTGCTTTTGGCTTCCTCTATAGCTTTTGTTTCTTTATCCATATCATTTCTGTTTTGTAAGTTCCAAATATTCAAGGTTACTGATTTCTATTACGTCGGAAGGGAAATCGAATTTCTCCGGCTTGTCCGTGAATATGAAGAAGAAATCTTCGGAGGAGTAATCAAATCCGCACATGTGAAACGGGTCCTTACCTCCTACAATCTTATCTACCTCGAAGCGCTGAATGCTTTTTGACTGAAGCTCTTCCCAGTCCTTCTTTAGCTGTTTGTCTTTAGGATTCACCTTTGGAATATAACCTCCAGGTTCGGAGCTTTTCTTCCAGTTATCTCTGTCAATAGGTGCACCGTGTTCAAACACCACATCGGCAACGCGAGCTAAATACATCTGATATATATGCCAGCCTTTTACGCCATACTTATCAGCAAACTTCTTTCTTGTTTCTTTAAAATCATTATATCTGTCTACCAATTCCGAAAGCTTCTTCCCGGTTTCAGAATCCTTTGCTATTTTGTAATATCTATCCATAACTATTTACTTTTTAATTCTGTCATTTCCTCTCTTCCATATCCAGTGGCAAATGTCCGTCAGTACCCTTTCGAGGTTGGCGAAATCTTCCGAGCATTCCGGCAGGTCGGTATTCTTTGAAATGAAGTCCGACACTTCGCGGCTTATTCGCCAGATACTCATTTGCTGAATGGCTTCGCTGTCAAACTCTATCCATGCTTCGTTTCTCAGTAATATGCGGCACCAGGCATCGGGATAGATAAATGTTTTGAAACTTCCTTTCAGCCAACCGTATTTCTTTGCCAGCGCACAGGTGGGCAGCTCCATGTCCTTTGCTTCGGGAAATATCGCGTCTTTCGATGCGAAGTCACGACACAGCCACCATGCCTTGCCATCCTTCAGGAACAGTCCGCCTTTCGCGTGCTTGCCACGGACGGCAAATGTCGCTTCGGCTTTCAGTCCTTTCAATTCGGACGGTCGCTTTATTTTTGGCTCTCCATAGATCCGGCTGGAATGCAACCGGAGAACGGGAGAAGCAGGGATATATTCTTGTCGTAGGGATTGGAAGGGCATGTTATTTTTCTTTTATTTCTCTGATACTTTCCATAAACTCCGGATGATCGAGCATATTTGCCAGACATCCGCCGTCTTTAGGAATGATTTTCTGTTTCTCCCACATTTCATGAAGAGTTTCTTCGCTGAAAAATCCCATGGGGAAAACATATCTGCTGAATGACTCCATATCAACGTGTTTGATTCCGTGCTGCCAGCATTTGTACTGCATGTAGTTACAGTATTCCACTGCGATACCAGGACGATCAATCATGCAGCCCAGAAACATCAGCACAACATTGTTGGCTGTGAATGTGTGAAACTGTTTTATTCTATTATGTACAAGAGTCATCGCGAGCATTTCCTTATAATAAGGCTCATTGTTTATCTTATCTTCTCTAAGCTTTATTCCTGCAAAGATTTTTGTATCTTCTTCGCTCATTTCCATCTTAGGCTTTCTGTCCAATTCCTCACACCATTTCTGAATGGCATCAGGCCCAAGTTCCGTTTCTTTTCTATAGTTCATAGTAAATCATTTTACGTTCTCAAAATCTATCTTCTGTTGCAGATATTCATCCGCATAAAACTGTTTGAAAGATTTTCCGCTTATCCACCAGTTGAAAGCCATTTCCGAATCTTCACTTAAAGATGTATCAGTCCATTTATTTTCTCTCAACCATTCAATAGCTTTTATCCAATTGGTTTTTACATAAGGGAAATCCCTTATTTCTCTTACTTTCTGTTTATGACCTGACATCGGACAGAGTATGCAACCTATTCTCTTATACCCTTTATCGTAAAGACTGCAATGAGGTATGCCGTTTGAATTAAGAAACTCCCAAACATCGCGGCTCGTCCAGTGTAGTATCGGGCTGACGAGTATCTTATCTTTACCTCCTACACAAGTCACCATTTTTTCATGATGCTCACTCCATTGGTCGAAACTCCCACTAAACTTACGACTTCTCATTTCAACCTCACTTCGTTTGGCACGTCGTGAACTTTCCTCTCGCCTTATTCCAATTAGCGTAACCTTATCTGCTCCAAACTTTTCTTTAAATTCCTCACAACACCATCTTACATGCCGGGTAGGCAGGCAGCCTTTCTTCTTAGCCATATCATAGATACTCATTTTCGGCTTTATCAGTTCCACTTCAGGATAATGCTGTTTTACGAACCTGATAACCTCCGGCGGATCTACGCTTGTAAGGTTCATGTGGGCTTTAAATTTCCCCCCCCCATTACGGCTAAATGGTATAATACCTGTGAGTCTTTTCCGCCCGAAAACGCCAAATAAAAACCGTTTTCAGGGTCCATTTCAAGAGCCGTTTTCTCACTCTTTTTCAATAGGTTGATTGAATACTCTATTTTCTCTGTCAAATTCATTTTATATATCAGTTTTTATTTTCCACTCCACCAGTTTCGTTCACTCCATATCCCAGATAAAACTCCGCGCCACGATGCAGCACATGATTGAACTCGCACACCGCCACACTTTCGCGGGTGGATTTTTCTATCGAGAGATAAAGAAGATATTTCGGCTCCAGTTTCAGTATTGCGCTCACTTCGTTGAATAGATCGCCCACCTGACGCACATACCCGTATTCCAGCGAAGTGAATTTGGCGAACAGTCTGTACTGCTGACGGCTTATTCCCATTTTCTTTATCAGCTCGTCCACCGTCATGCCCGATTCCTCTCTGGCACGCTCCAGTCCGTTGCCGAAATGGAAGTAATACCTGTCTGCAGGCTTGTCCATTTCCGATGCCTTCATAGTGCGGAACAGACGGAGAGTCTTTCCCGTCACTTCCTTGCCCGACGATTCCAGCAGCGCATTGACAAACTTCTTCGTGCCTGCCGCATGATACATATATTCGAGGACGGTTTTCGGAAGAGTTCCGCTTTCTGAACGGTATATCATCTGTCGGATCTGACGGTCTGCCCTGTTCTGTATAGGCTCGCCCTTGCCGTACATCGTCTTGTCCTGCATACACAGAGTGAAGAACTGGCGCATCACGGAGTTTTCATCTTCGGGAATGTCGAACACTTCCAGCTTGTCAAGCATATCGTCGCCTTCAGGAAGTGCAACAGTGCGAAGCTCGTTTATCAGATTTCTTACTGTCTGCTTGTCGCCCAGACGGAACAGAAGATGTTTCAGCTCCTTGCGGCTCAACGGCTCGCCATCACCCTGCAGACGCATGGCCAGACGGAGAAGCACATAGAGAGCGAAGTCGCCGCGTACTGCCCATATCTCGTCGTCCATCGCATTGCGGGTGCGCTCGCCCACAAGCTTTTCGTGTATCACTCTTGCCAGAGTGCGCACATCCTTCAAGTCCTGGTCGCGGAACTGATATTTCTTTTCATCATACAGTGCCCGGAGCAAATCCTTTCCTGCCTTGTGTATCTTCGCGTTGTGCGGCGACATCCTGTATTCTATTCCCTTGTCGAAGCCCGCCAGAAGATTCGTCACGCGCTCCCTTACCACCTCGCAAAACTCAATGTCCGTGTTCACCAGGAACATAATCATCTGCACATGGTTCACCACGTCGGGATTCGGACAGCCGGTGCGGTTCAGCATATTCTTCGTGCAGTAGAACATACGCTGCATGTCGCTGTCCAGACGGTTCTTGATGCGGAACACGATACGGCTCGTCAGGTCGCCACCGTCGTTATAATACTCGTCCGCCATAGGTGCGAACATCGGTTTACAGAATACCATTACCTGTGCCTTGCCGTGACCGTTCACCAGTTTCTGAAGGCTTTCCACCTGCTGTTTCAATTCATTCACCGAGCGTTTCAGGTTGAACTTCATCATCCCCTTCTCCGTCATCATCTGTTCCAGTTCGCGCACATACTTATACATCAAGTCCGCCAGAAAGCATTCCGACGAGATAAGCTGGAAGTGCCACGTATGCGCCATCGCCTCGCGGTCACGCATGGAGAATTTGTCGTAAGGGTCGTTCACCTGAACCAGTCTTCGTGTACCAAGGCTGCCGAAACTGTTGCGGCATTCGTTATGATTCATCGCGCTGTAAGAACTACAGCCTGTAGCAAGATTGCCTCTTGCAGCGATACCTGCACCAAAGGCTTTTGTCGTTAAGTTTTCCATCACATACCCGATATTAATATTTAAAATTTTTCTGCAAAGATAAAGAAACTAAATCGAAACGATATTATTTTTTGTATGTTTTTGGGCAGTAATAAAGAAATATTTTTCTTTTCTTATAGATTTAACATTTGGATAAAGAAGAAGGAGAGTGCTGCAACACCCTCCTTCTGTCTAATTCTAAAATTAAAATGTTATGATGGAATTAAAATGAAAGTAACGCCCGATTTTCACAAGCCAGACGTATTGAAGCATTAATTTAATTACTAACTATTCTATGGATTTTTACAAACTTACTTTTTTACTTGTTTGAAGAAGAAACCTGGCCCGGTCGCCCAAGGCAGGAACCCTTCAATAAAAACGTCAGACTATTTTCCCAAACAGTATTCACACGTCAGAACTTTCAGTTATTATAAACTATAAAAACCTTTAGTTACCAATAACACTTATTTTATCTAATAAACAAATATGAGAAATTCATCATTATAAAAAAACAGGACAGCGCAAATATGCTTCAGCTTTGTCGCGTTTCCGCAACTCCGTTTATATCGGCGTGGTTTGCACTGCCTGTTTCTGACATTCAAGGCCTGGTAATGCGAATGCGAAGGCCTCTAACCGTGAAGCGAACATGGGCGTTCATTTCGGCAGTAGAGCAATTTCCTGATGCAAATATACGAACATATAAAGAAATAAAATCACTTCGATGTATGTTTTTTAGTATATCGCACAAAATTTTTCGATTTTAACATTACGATAAAGATTTAATTACTATATTTGCAGCGTAAAGATACTTCGTCATAGTTCGATAATTAAAAGAGGTTATTGAAAAATGGGAAAAGCCAAAAGAAAATACGACCGCTCCGAAGAGGAGTTTGACGAACCAAAGGGCGAAACTTCATCAGGGCCCAGTGTCCTCGACTTCGTTTCCTACCACAAGGTAGAAGCTTTTGTCAAGTCATACACTTACACCGAAAGCGAAGCCGAAGCCGATGAAGTTTTCGACGAAGCCAGACTCCGGTCGTATTTTCAGGCTTACCCCCGTCCGCTGGGCGATCCGCTTGTAACTTACCTCGAACTGCTGGCGGCACAAGGATTCCCGATGAAGACGGGAGTAGCAGGAGAGCCTGTGATTTGTGTGGATTTGAAACTTTGAAACTCTGAATGAGTTTCTCAGCATAATTGATTTAAATTTGATTTATCAAGCCGGACGCGACCGGCGGAAAGACAGCTTCGATGTGAATCGGAGCTGTTATTTTTTTATATCACCCATTCCAAAAAGAAAAAACCTTTCGATCGATTTTCTCTAATTTCTTCAGTTTATCTAAAGTTATATAATTAAGTGGAGCATAACATATTAATAACCAATAATATACAAGCGTATTTTACGACAAATGGTGCAGATGTTTACGACAAATGGTGGAGATAACTTACGACAGATAGTGGAGATGAAAAACGACAAATGGTGGAGATAGCTACGACAAATGGTGCAGATTATCTTTCTGTTTACGACAAATGGTGGAGATAAAATACGACAAATGGTGCAGACGATAAATCTTTTTACGACAAATAGTGTAGATAACCAACCGTCTGCACTATTTGTCGTAAAAAGGCATATCCCGTTCTCTCTATGAAAAAAATCTTCATCCAATCTAATTTTTACTACTAAAATTATAGTCTAGTTTAATTTTATCGCTATATTTGCCGTGTCGAATTTAAAACAAAACAAAAATGGCTCAATTAAGAATTAAAGAAATCCTTAAAGAACAAGGAATCTCACAGAAAGAACTGGCAGACCGTATCGGTTTTACCTATGCCGGAATCAGTAAAGCATTGAACGGCAACCCTTCTCTCGCCACTCTTGAAAAGATAGCATCAGCCCTGGGAGTGGAAGTATCTGCACTATTTGTCGTAAAAAAGGTGTTCATCACCTGCCCTTACTGCAAGAAAGCAATACCCGTACAAACCGAAGAAGAGGAGGTGTAATCATGGCACGTAAATCGAAAGAAGATAGTACCGACGTAAGATGCTATCCTAAGAAAAACCTTCTGCCCTTCAAACGTGAGGACTATATCCGTCAGCCCAACTCCGTTTCGCGCATGGAGTATAAAATGGAACTCCTCCAGCTCCGCGCCTTTGCCCGCTTTCTTGAAAAGCTGGAACCTTTCGTGCTGAAACTTATCAGCCGTTATAATGCAAATATCAGCGTACAGAATGTTTCGGACACTCCGGAGCAGAAACTTTCCGTATTCGACCTGGAAGAAGCAAAACCGTATATAACTCCTACCGGACGACTGGAAGTAGAGATTCCGTATATGGACTTGGGCATAGGCTGGGGATATTATGCACGCGCAAAACCTATCCTCGAAAACATGGCAAACCTGAAAATACGGTTTTTCAAACGCGAGAAATATGTGGATTCCGAAACCATTGCTCCTGTGTTCAGAGTCACTACATGCTACCTTAAAGACCAGAAGAAAAAGATTAAGGCTTTCCGTCTGTCCGTGGAACGTGATATACTTGACTTGATGATAGACCTCTCCATAGGTTATCGCGACCAGCTCAAACGCATAGCTTTCGTGGCATCCAATATCTACACCGCACGCCTGTATGTATTTGTTTCCGCCCACATGAAAAGCGACGGACGCAACACCTTTGAAGTCCCGATTGAAGAGCTGAGAAACTTCCTCGACCTCTACACAGAAACGAAAGGCGAAAAGAGTATCAAATACCCCCGCTATTACGACCTGAAAAAACGTGTGCTGGATCCTGCCGTCAATGAACTGAAAGAACTGGCAGAGCATGGCAATTCCGATTTCTGGATAGACATCACGCCCATAGGCCGTGGACCGAACAGTAATCCGCTACGTTTCAGTTTCAAAGTTCATTATTCAGACCTCGTTTGCGACCTCGAAATGAAGAAGGAGCAGCAGAAAGAAGATATGGAACTGAACGCCCTGCTCGGTGGAAAGCTGAAACAAACCCCGTCGAACATCAGGAAGATACAGCAAAAGCTTATTCCGGAAATGAAAGTGTCGTTTCGAAAGGAAGTGGAAAGACTCATATCAGTGATAATCGAGCGCAAGGATATAGAAAATATTCGCGCCTTCGCATGGACTTCGCTCAACACATGGATAGAAGACCACACGCCCAGATTCGAAGAAACAACCTCCGAAGCAGCAACCAAGGCAGCACCCATACAGACAGAGCTTTTTCCCGACGAGCCTGCCGACATTCCGCAGCACGACGAAAAGTGGCAAATGTTTATAAACGAGCTGAAACGGAACAGCAAGGACAACTTCGACAAATGGTTCTATATCCTTTCCCTGGCATCGGCGGACGATGAATATCTGTCAGTCAGAGTACCCAACCAGGCTTTAGCCTCTATACTGGCAGAACAGTTCACCGGCGAACTCTACTCCGCAATGTCGGTTCCATATCCCGGACTGAAGCTGAAATTTGTATTATAAAAAGAAAGAAAGCTGTTGCACCATACATGCAGCAGCTTTTTTTATCCCCGAAAATTTGCATTTCCGATAATTGTTTTTATCTTTATGGCGCATTCCGGTAGATGCAACACAATACAAAACACAAAACTAAACCTTAAAGCGTATGCCATTAAATTATCAGGTACAGAAAAAGACTTTCGGGTTCGACAAGACCAACACCGAAAAGTATGTGGCATCAGCCAAGCGCGGCCACACAGTCAGCTATGAAGACATTCTGAAAGAAGTTTCCAAACAGTCGCACCTCAATCCCGGCGAAGTCTATACAGCTATCGAGGCATTGATAGACGTAAGCATCACGTTCATGCAGCAGGGACACGGCGTGAAACTGGGCGATTTCGGTATTCTGAAACCGTCGTTCAGCGCAGCCAGCAGCACCAAGTCCGAAGAAGCGAACGCGAGCAGCATCAAGCGTAAGAAAATCCTCTTCCGTCCGGGCAAACGTCTGACAGAGTTTATCGAAAATCTGCCTATCACTTCCATAAGCTCGTGGGATGAAGAAACCGAAGAAGTAATACCCGAACCGGAACCGGGAGGCGGTAGTGACGGCGGAGGTGAAGACGGAGGCGGCGGCGAACTGACTTAACATTTCCCCTCGATTAAATAGTTTAAATTTGTTAACTACATACCATGCAATACTATCGGGTTGCATGGTATTTTTATGCCCTATTTCCTACCTTTTTGAGGGTTTTTCGCGCCAAAAAATCCGTAACTTCCGCTAAAACGCAAATTTTCTGTCATTGCAATGAAAAATTTCCATTATTGCAATAAAAAATTTCCATTATTGCAATAAAAATTTTCTGTTATTGCAATAACAGGATTTTTTCGTAGTAACGCCAATTTTCGTGTTTTGGAATGGTTTTCGGGCTTAAAAACGGGCATGAAAAACGCGGGCAGCATGAGGAAAAATGCTGTCCGCGTTTTGTTAATTAGTGTTTGTAAATGTTTAAATGATTTCTGAAAAAACAGTGATTTCTGGCAGGTTCCATAGAGTGATTTTTCTCCGAAGCCATAGGCTAAATATTCTCCGCAAGCTCTTTAACTATGCCGTCCAGACGCTCCAATTCTTCGCTGGTGCAGGCATGAATACAAAGGATAATAAGGTGATTTATACAGATAGTTCTTCGGTCGATTATATCCTGACGGGTCATGCCTGTGTTTGCCGAAACGTCCTCCAGATAATTGTTTACTCTCGCTTTCAGGATTTCCCAAGGCTCCTCGTCAAAAGACTTTGCGAAAGCTATCATTTCGTCCACTGCCACTTCTTCCAGGTCGTCCAGTTCTCTCTTTTCCGCATAGCCATAACTTCCGCTTTCGTCAAGATGAAAATCTTCCAGACTTTCGTATTCGTCGCATCCGGTTTTAGCTTGAACTACATTCACTATGTCCAGATATTCTTCTGCCAAATCTCTTCTTCCGCGTTCAATCAGCTTGTCGCACTGGTCGGCAAACTGGTCGCGTATCGTTACAAGTTGTTCTATTGTAAAATCTTTTGCCATGTTTGTTGTTTTAGGGTTAAAAAAATCAGTGATTTATGAAAAGTTCCATAGGCTAAAGAGTATTACCAGCAGACAAGCCCCTTTCTTCTTCTCCCTGATAAAGAGTCAAATAATTATCCGCTTTCTCCGGCTCTGCTATTTCCCAAAGTGTATTGCCTACAACGCAATAATAGATGCTTAACTCTTCAACGTATCGGGTGCCGACATTTGCGGCTATCAGGGCAGCATAATGTTGCCAGTTGTCATCTACTTTGGACAAAAGTCCAGGATCTATATCAAAACGGCCTAAGAAACCTAATTTCGCCGGCTGCCCCGGAGTCACGATAAACACACCTCCACCCTCAGTCGTAGTATATACGATGTTTCTTTCATCATCAAAAAAGACTTCCGCTACATTGTCGTGCTCTATCTCCTGAACCAGCCTTACGTCCAGTTCTTCCGCTCTCAGATTGCGGACAATTTCCTTTGTTCTCCAGTCAAGAATAGGAATTTCTTTTTCTAAAGTATATTTTTGTTTTTTCATAATCTTGTCTTTTCAAAAAAATCAGTGATTTCTCAAATTCTCCATAGAGTGATATTTCCGTCACGCCATAGGTTCGATATTGAATTTCACCTTCTCACTATACTTTCCCGGTATCTTCAGGCTGTTGAAACGTTCCTCGCCTGTTTCCGATTTCAGTTTATCCATTGCACGATCGTACGCCTGTTCCTTGCACTCCGCCTGTATTGTACCTTTGAAATCGTAATACTTCACCGCGTCGCCATTTTCGGAATAAACACCTACAGGAATGTAGAAACTGTACATGCCCGGATTGAAGCTGTTCCAGTCCTTCTTCACCTCGTCCAAAATACGGGCATCTTTCCAGCGATAAAACTCGCCATATCGTTCCGACACTTCCGGAGCGAGCGAAATCTTGAAACGTAGATTGTCGTTTATGCTGAGAGGACAGACTATGGCCTGACGCGGCTTGTCGGATTCCTGAAGCTGACGGAAGCTGTCTTCTATGTTCCTGACATCTTCGGGCGAAAGAGTGAAACGACGCGACATTACGGAATAGAGAAATGATACCGCTTCGGCTGCTGTGCTTACCTGCTTTTTGCTTTTGTGGAAACAGGCGAAATATGTACGGTTTTCAGGTGCCATGACCAGGCGACGAAGGTCTTCAGGCATTTCGGCTGCACTTCTGTTAGTTTGCGCTGCCGGCTGTTGCGGTCCGGTTGTTTCGCTCTCTGTCGGTTTGATCCTGCGGCGGTGCCACGGACGGCCTACCTGCAAAGGAATGTTGTTTTTCTGCATCAGACGCTGCACTATACCCCTGTCGCATCCGAACTCCTTAGCCACTTCAAGCGAGGACATTCCGCTATGAAGCATTTCAAGCATACGCTCCTGAGTTTCCGGAGTGAATCTGTATCTTTTCTTCTCCGATATATTGTTTTCGCGGAGAGTCTTGTAAACTCTCTGTGTGTGGGTACCGAGCTGTCGGCAAATATCAGACACTTTTACGTTGCTCTGATACATTTCTATTATCTGTTTGTCTAATTCTTCCATAAGTCCAATATTTTAAAATAATCAGTGATTTCTGTGAGCCGCCATAGGCTCCTTTATAAGCTTGCCGTCGATATATCTCAATAATCTGCCATTTACAATATACCAGTTCTCGCGGCTCGTGCCATACGCCTGAAATGAAGGATAAAGTTCCGGCGCTTTGGTGAACAGGCGTTTTCTGTGTTGCTCGCAAAGGCTGTCAGTCAGGAACGGCGGACGTATAGCGTCTGCCTGACGGCTGTATGCTTTTGCCTCCTGAGTGTTGCCGGACATGTAGGCCTGCAGGCAAAGGCGGTAAAGCTCCAGCCATGCAGTGTGGTGCGAATACATCAGGGTAGCAGGATGATGATGCCAACCTTTACCCTCACCTCTTATGGCTTTAAGGATCTGTCCGGCTTCTATAATCTGTTTGTTGAGTCTTTTCTTGTCGAGCTGTGAGGCGGTTTCGATACACGATGTAGATGTTACGAATACTTGCATGATGATACGGTAAAAAACAGTGATTTTTCTGAGGTGCCATAGAGTGATGTTTGCATCACTCCATAGGCGTTAGTGTTACTTCCATGTTCAGGGCTTCGGCCAGGGTGCATATAAGATCTATTTTCATATTGACGTTGCCGCTTTCTGTCATATATACGGTTTTGGCGCGGATGTTGGCGCGTTCTGCCAGTTCTTCACAGGACAGCCCGGCTTCCTGGCGCGCGCATCTAATCTGCCAGCCAACCATTTCGGCATAGTTCATTGTGCGGTCCGGTATGCTGGCCAGAATATTCAGGTTCTTTCCGTCGCCGGTAATCGCGGCGTTGCGTGGCTTAATAAGGAACAGGCGTCCGTCGATATCTATCACGAAATCGCGGTAGTTCATTTTGCCTGTTTCTCTGTCATATACCGGCACATCGCCTGACAGTGGAAAGGTAATTACTGACTCGTCGCTGTTTTCCGAAGAGAATGGATATATCTGGTCTGGGGATATTTTGAATTTTTTCATTTGTGTGTGATTTATTGTTCGTCATTAGTCTGATCCTGCAAAGCTTCCTCCAGCGTAAAACTGCCTTTCGGGTATTGGGCATATCCCAAACCGGTATGTGTGTTTATAAGCCAATAACTTTCAGTTTCGACAACCGTAACATTTAATCCTTGAAATTCATAGTCTGAATAAATTTCCTTTGCAGACATCAACTCCGGTTCTATTTCTTCAAATAAACCGTCTTTACATTCGCTTCTGATAATTTCAATATTGTCCTGTATTTCTTCTGTATAGTATGCGTTGAAAACGTCGTATAAATCGAAAAATTTCATAATTATGTGGTTTTAAAGATTAGAATAAAATAGTGATTTTTCTGTGAGCGCATAGGCCCGATATTTCAAAGAAAAGCGGAATTATTCTCGTCGTATATTCTTTCCTCTTCCTCTTCCTGTTCAATACAGAAGTTCCAGAGAGTATTCAAAACTTCTTCCTGTTCTTCCGGCGTTCCTTTGTCTGACGGATCGAGCCAGTTTACCTGTACAAGCCGATTTGACAAACTTATAAAATCATAGAAAAACATATAGAATCCTATAATTTAT